>WNFG01022803.1_pt1 | contig 10190 bp, 9 predicted proteins | sample 5400431 | NCBI WGS metagenome assembly WNFG01 (sample SAMN13153346, study PRJNA577476) | soil metagenome | isolation source: 120 cm saprolite under Douglas fir tree site 2 hole 3 replicate 2 | place: USA:California | collected 2015-04-18
TGCAGAGCCTGGTCTCCAAGCTCTCGCGAGCCGACAAGACCGGCGACGAGGCCAAGCAGGACCAGGCGTTTGCGCAGGGTCACATCGCGATGATCGTCGCCAACGGTTGGGAAGTCGGCGTCATCACCGACCCCAAGGCCGGCGACCCGACGCTGAAGGACAAGCTCGGCGCGTTCCCGATCCCGAGCCACAACCCAGGCCAGACCGCTCCCGTGTTCCTCGGCGGTTCCGACCTAGGCATCTCCGCCAAGAGCCAGCACCAGGCGCTCGCCCAGGAATGGCTGGGCCTGCTTGCCGGCACCAAGTACCAGAGCCAGATGGTGACCGTGGGCGGGGTGATCCCGAACACGACCTCGCTGGTCTCGTTGAGCAGCGGGCTGCCGGCGATCTTCGCCGCCGCCGCCAAGAACAGCCGCTTCACACCGAACTCGCCCAACTGGGCGAACGTCGAGTCGGCTAACGTGCTGCAGGACATGCTGGTGTCGATCTTCACCGGTAAGTCTTCGATCCCGAACGCAACCTCAGCCGCCAGCGACAAGATCACGACGATTCTCAACAGCTAGATCACAAAGACCAAAGGGGGTCGGCTTCAATGGGAGTGGCCGGGGACGCACGGGTACGTGTGGCCCCCCGACCACAAGCTGAGGCCGGCCCCTGGCGGCACGTTTGGGGGCGCCGCCTCCTGCCCTACGCGCTGATCGCGCCCGCCTTTCTCGTCATCCTTGGCGTGCTCGGCTATCCGCTGGGCATGCTGCTGTGGCTGTCGACTCAGCACTACGGCCTGCGGGAGCTGTTCCAGCACCAGGGTGAGTTCGTGGGTCTGCAGAACTTCCAGACGTTCCGCGTCGACCCGCAGTTCCGATATGTGCTGTCTGTCTCGCTCATCTTCACACTCGTCAACGTCGGCCTATCGATGCTTTTCGCCACTGGCATCGCCCTGCTGCTGGAGCGGGTGAGCCGCGCCGTCCGCATCCTTCTCAGCGCCGGGCTCGTGCTCGTCTGGGCCACGCCGTCGATCCCCGCGATCGACCTTTGGCAGTGGATGTTCGATTACGAATTCGGCGTGGTGAACTGGCTGCTCACGCATCTCGGCGCCGGCAACTACATCCATCACAACTGGTTCGAGAACCCGATCCAGGGCTTCACCGTGATCACGGTCATCGTCGTGTGGGGAGCGATTCCCTTCCTGGCCCTGATGATCTACGCGGGGTTGACCCAGGTCCCGCGGGAGCTGGTCGAGGCGGCCGAGATCGACGGAGCGAGGTCATGGCAGGTGTTCGCCAGGATCACAGTCCCGATCCTCCGTCCCGTGTTCCTGGTCGTGATCAGCCTTTCCACGATCTGGGACTTTGGCGTGTTCAACCAGGTCTGGGTGCTGCTCAACCAGAGGCCGAGCCAGGACTACTTTCTGATGTCGGTCTATTCGTTCCAGGAGTCGTTCCGGGTCAGCCAGTTCGGCCTTGGCTCAGCGGCAGCGGTCGTGACGATCGCCATCCTGGTTGTGGTCACGTTCGCCTACGTGCGGCAGACGGTGCGCCTGACGGAGGAGGCACTGTGAGCAGGCGCATCTACGCGAGGACCTTCTTCGACACCCTGGGTGTGCTGATTCTTGTCGTGATGCTGTTCCCGATCTACTGGATGGTGTCGACTGCGCTGAAACCGGGCAAGGAGATCCTGAGCTTGACCCCGGTGTGGTTCCCGTCGCCGGTGACCTTCGACAACTTCCGCACCGCGATCAACGTTCCGTTCTTCTGGAACGACGTCGTCAACAGCCTCACGGTCGTCCTCTCGGTGGTCGCGATCTCCATCGTGCTCGCGTTCCTCGCCGCGGTCTCGGTGGCGCGCTTCGGATTCCGCGGCCGGACGGCGTTCGTGGTCCTGGTCATCGCCGTCCAGATGGTGCCGCTCACCGCATTGGTCATCCCCGTGTACCTTCTGCTCGACAAGGTGGGGCAGGTGGACAGCCTGTTGGGGGTGATCGCTTACTACCTCGCGATCGTCCTCCCGTTCATGATCTGGACGCTGCGAGGGTTCGTCGCCAACGTTCCGGTGGATCTCGAAGAAGCGGCGATGGTGGACGGCGCGAGCCGCGTGGGGGCGTTCCTGCGCATCGTGTTCCCGCTGGTGGCGCCGGGCCTGGTGGCCACGGCGATCTTCGGATTCATCCAGGCGTGGAACGAATACATAATCGCCTACGTCCTCCTGAGCAGCTCATCGAAGCAGACGCTCACCATCTGGCTCGCATCGTTCACCACCCAGCACGGCACCGACTGGGGTGGGCTCATGGCCGGCGCGACCCTGACCGCCCTCCCGGTCGTGGTCTTCTTCCTCCTCGTCCAGCGGCACGTGGCCGGAGGGCTGACCGCCGGCGCGGTCAAGGGCTGACCATGGACTCCATCGAACGCCTCGCCGACCGCTGCCTGCTGCCTGGCTTCACCGGCACAGAAGCCCCCGACTGGGTCTTGAGGCGGACCGCCGCCGGGCTCGGCGGCGTGTGCCTGTACGCGCGCAATGTCGAGTCCCCCGAGCAGCTCGCCGCGTTGACAGCGTCGCTTCATGGCGAGCGTGCCCAGCTGATCATCGCCATCGATGAGGAAGGCGGAGATGTAACTCGGCTCGAGGCGAGGACTGGAAGCTCGTACCCCGGCAACCTCGCGCTCGGCGCTGTGGACGACGTCGAGCTCACGCGCTCCGTCGCGCGGGCGATGGGCGCCGACCTCGCCGCCGCCGGCATCGACCTCGACCTCGCTCCGGTCGCCGACGTGAACAGCAATCCGATCAACCCAGTGATCGGCGTGCGGGCGTTCGGCGCCCAGGCGGCGCCGGTGGCGCGGCAGTCGGCGGCGTGGGTAGCCGGGCTGCAGGAGGCAGGTGTCGCCGCGTGCGCCAAGCACTTCCCAGGCCACGGAGACACATCCATCGACTCTCACCTGGCACTCCCCGTGGTCAACGACGATCCTCACTCATCGGGCGCGCTCGAGCCGTTTCGAGCGGCGATCGTCGCCGGAGTTCGAGCGGTGATGAGCGCGCACATCGTGGTCCCGTCCATCGACGAGGTGCCTGCGACGATCAGCGTCAAGATCATGACCGGCGTTCTCCGTGGCGAGCTGGGGTTCGAAGGCCTAGCCGTCAGCGACGGGCTGGAGATGCGGGCGATCGCCGCTGGGGTCGGGATCGTCGAGGGCGCGGTGCGCGCGCTGGCCGCCGGGTGCGACCTTCTGTGCATCGGCGGCGGCCTGACCGGCGAGGACATAGCCGATGAGCTGCGCGACGCGATCGTGGCCGCGGTCAAGGCGGGTCGGGTGAGTGAGGCGCGGCTCGCCCAGGCGGCCGCGCGAGTGGACCGACTTGCGGAATGGCGCGAGCAGCAGAATGAAACGCCGGCCCGGAACACCGGGATCGGTTTGATTGCCGCGCGACGCGCGATCCAGGTCGACGGGTCGGTCAGGATCGACGGCGGCCCAGTTGTCGTTCAGCTCAGCTCCACTCCATCGCAGGCGGCCGGCGTGGTGCCTTGGGGCCTCGCCGATCCACTGACCCGCCTGGGAGCCCGCGTCACCGCGGTCGAGCTCGATGGTCCACCCGCGAACCTCGAAGGCATCCTCGGCGAGGCGGCCGGGCGCAGCCTGGTGCTCGTCGTCAAGAACCTTCACCGCCACCCGTGGATGGCAGCGCTGACGGAGGCTGTGCTCGCACAGCGCCCCGATGCCATCCTGGTCGAGATGGGGCTGCCCGCGTGCCGGCCCGCGGCAGCGGCCGCTTATGTGGCGACCCATGGCGGCTCGCGCGTCTGCGGCATCGCCGCCGCGGAGGTCTTGTTCGGCCGATGAACGAGACCGCCCACCCACGCGCCGACGATATGGACGCGCTCACGGTCCGCGAGCTGCTCGAGCTCATGAATGTCGAGGACAAGCAAGCGGTCGAAGCCGTGCACGCGGCGCTGGAGCGGATTGCGGAAGCGGTCGAGCAGATCGCCGAGAGATTGCGCTCAGGCGGCCGGCTTCACTATTTCGGGGCTGGGACCAGCGGCCGGCTGGCCGCGCTCGATGCCGCCGAGTGCCCGGCCACATTCGGCGTGCCACCGGACCTGGTCCAGGCGCACACCGCCGGTGATGGCGAGGCGGAGGACGACAGCCGGATGGGCGCCGCCGATGCGCGCGGCGCGGCGCTTGGTGCGCGCGATGCGGTAGTAGGCGTGAGCGCGAGCGGTCGCACCGCATACGTGCTGGCGGCCGTCGCCGAGGCTCGTCGCGCAGGGGCTCTCGTGGTCGGGCTGAGCTGCGCCCCTGGATCTCCGCTGGGATCTGCAGCGGACATCGCCATCGAGGTCGAGGCGGGCCCGGAGGTGATCGCAGGCTCGACTCGGCTCAAGGCGGGCACTGCGCAAAAGGCGGCCCTGAACATGATCAGCACCGGGGTTTTCACCCGGCTCGGCCACACGTATCGAGGACGAATGGTCGACGTCGTCACGGCGAATGAGAAGCTGCGCGGCCGCGCAAGGCGTATCGTGCGTGAGCTGACCGGCTGCTCAGACAAGCATGTTGGCGCCGCGCTTTACGAGGCCGGTGGAAACGCAAAGGTCGCCATCCTGATGCTTCGTTGCCGCCTCGACGCGGGCGCTGCCCGCGTTCGATTGTCTGCCGCGAATGGGGATCTCGCGGTCGCGCTCGGCGAAAGGGCCCGAACATGAGCACTCTTTTCCGCGGGCGGGTGCACGGGCTGGACGGCGCAGTCGATGGCGTCCTCGTCGAGGACGGGCTGATCACGTGGGTTGGTGCGGGCAATCCGCCTCGTCTCCCTGACGAGGAGGTGATCGCCGGGCCGGGCGAATGGATCGCTCCCGGCTTCATCGATCTGCAGGCCAATGGCATCTCGGCTCCGGTGAGCGTTGGCGCCGAGTTCGCAGCGTCGGCGGCCGCCGCCGAGTCGCCGGGCGCGCGGGTGCTCGGAGCCCACATCGAGGGCCCTTTCATCAACCCATCCTTCCGGGGCGCACACGAGCGCGAGTGTCTGGCGGAGCCAGAGCCCGCAAGCGTGGACATGATCGCGCTGGCGCGGCCCCGGCTGGTCACACTGGCGCCCGAGCTGCCGGGTGCGCTCGATGCGATCGACCGGCTGGTACGCGCCGGCATCGTGGTGAGCGCCGGGCACACGGGCGCCGATTTCGAGCAGGGGCGTCGCGCGATCACCGCAGGGATCCGGTTTGGAACTCACATCTACAACGCGATGCCGCCTGTGCACCATCGCCGGCCCGGCATAGCGCTCGCCCTGGTCCTCGACCCGCGTGTTTCCGTGGGCTTGATCGCGGACGGGGAGCATGTTCATCCTGCCTCGTGCGCGCAGCTGGTCCGCGTGAAGGACCCGATGCGAATCGCCCTTACCACCGACCAGACGGCCGCCGCTGGTGCGCCGCCTGGCGTCTACAGCCTCACCGGCCGGCCTGTGGTCAGCGACGGCATGGTGGTACGGCTGGAGGACGGGACGCTGGCCGGGAGCGCGGCGACCATGGACGATCTGGTGCGGCGCATGGCAGCAGTGCCCGGCGTCAACGCGTCGCGCGCGATCGCGATGGCGTCAACCGTGCCTGCGCGCGTGCTGGGTGAGCGGGGGTTGGGGCGGATCCACGTCGGCGGGTGCGGAGATCTTGTGGTCCTGGACGGCGATCTGCGGGTGCGCCTGACGATGGTGGGGGGGAAGGTCCGGTTCCGAAAGTGAGCCGTTTCCACGAGGAGATCAGCGAGCAGCCGGAGGTGGTCGCTCGCATGATCAAGCAGAGCCGACCAGCGGTCGATGCCATCGGCGCGCGGTACCACGATCTGCGCCCGCGAGGTTTCGTGATCGCCGCCAGGGGCAGCTCAGACCACGCCGCCCTCTACGCGAAGTACCTTTTCGGGCGGCGCAATCGAGCACTGGTCGCCCTCGCGGCGCCCTCTCTGTTCACGCGCTATGCGAGCCCACCCTCACTCGACGGCCAGTGCGTGATCGGCATCTCGCAGTCGGGCGCGTCACCAGACGTGCTCGCCGTACTCGAAGAGGGGGTGCGGCAGGGTGCGATGACGGTCGCGATCACCAACGAGCCAAACTCGAAAATGGCCTCAGTCGCCGAACTGGTGTTGCCGCTGGAAGCGGGACCCGAACGGAGCGTACCGGCGTCGAAAACGTACACGGCAAGCCTGCTTGCCCTGGCCCTGATCTCTAACGCAATCGATCGCGATGATACGTTCGAGCGCGCGCTGGCAGGGGTCCCCTCGAGCTTGGCCGCGGCGCTGAACGCCGAGATCGACCTCGACAGGCTCGTGCCGGCGCTCGCAGGCTCGCGCGCGATCGTGCTCGGACGCGGGTTCAACTTCTCCACCGCCGAGGAGATCGCGCTCAAGTTGACCGAGACGAGCTACGTGCTCGCTCGCGCGTGGTCGGTCGCCGACTTCGAGCACGGGCCGATCGCGGTGGTGGAGCCTGGCTTCCCCGTCCTTCTGGTTGGCGGTGGCGGTTCGGTGGAATCTGACCTCCAGGCGATCTGCGCGCGCCTGGTGGATTACGGTTGCCGCGTGATCGGACTCTTCGACGGAGCGAGCGCGCCGGGCGGCCTCGACGCAGCGGTGAATCACGACTCAGGACTTCCCGAAGAGCTAACGCCGCTGACGCTGACAGTCCTTGGCCAGCTGCTCGCGCACAGGGTCGCTGTCGCGCGCGGCGTCGACCCTGACCAGCCGCGCGCCCTCCACAAGATCACTCGCACCTGGTGATAGGACCCCACAAAATCTACGATTTTGCGGGGGCCCCCTGGTGATCCACGGATCGGTACTCGGTCTCGACATCGGCGGCTCGTCGAGCCGAGCCCGGTTGGTCGAGGACGGCCGCATCGTCGCCGAAGCCGAAGGTCCGGGCGCCAATGTCGCAGCCCTGCGACCGCGCGTGGTGGAGAGCCGGATTCGCGAGCTGCTTGCCGATATAGCCTCGACGCCGATCGCTTGCTGCGCAGGGTCGGCGGGGGCGGAGGTGCCGGCCGGTCGCGAGCGACTCGAGCGGATTCTGTCGGCGCTGCTTCCGGATTGCTTGATAACGGTCGTCCACGATGCACGGCTCGTCCTGGCCGCGGCCGGATTCGAGTCCGGCATTGCGCTGATCAGCGGCACCGGCTCGGTCGCCTATGGCCGCGATGGGGCCGGGCGGGAGGCGCGCGCCGGTGGCTGGGGCTGGCTCGTTGGCGACGATGGGAGCGCGGCGTGGCTGGCGCGCGAGGCAGCCCGCGAGGTGATGCTGCGTTTCGATTCCGGCGAGGCGTTGGGCACGCTCGGCGAGTCAATGCTCAAGGCGGTGAGAGCGAGCGGCGCCACCGAGCTCATGGGCAGGCTGAACGGCTTGAGCGAGCCACGTGAGTGGGCGGCGCTGGCGGGCATCGTCTTCGAGGCGGCGAGCGACGATGCGGGCGCGGCACTGCTCGTCGAGCGCACCGCCTCCGCCCTGGGAGACCTGGTCGGATTGGTGCGCAAGCAGCTCTCAGTGGACGGTCCGCTGGTGCTCGCGGGCGGGCAGCTCTTGCATCAACCGCGACTGGAGTCGGCAGTGCGCACGCGGCTCGGCGCCGCGACACGCCTGCAGGAGGCGCCGGTCGCCGGCGCGGTGAAACTCGCCCAGCTCAGCCTGACTTCAGACGAATAGAGGTTCCGTGCGGGTGCGCTCCAGAAGCTTGGCCATCTTGGCGTCGGTCGGGCGCCCCTCGAAACGCTCCGCCGCCTCCAAAACGCGGGGCAGCAAATCGATATCGCCGGCGGTGTTCAGGAATACGCCCGGCCGGCCGAGCACCCACCAGACGGCGAGGTCGATGTCCGCCTGATCTTCGAGCGGCTCGTACCAGGTCGTGCGCGTGTGTTCGCGGCCCAGCCATGGCTTCGCGGCGATTGACTTGATCGTCTGCACCGCGACGCTGCGCTCGGCGCAGGTCCGGGTGAGCGCCTCGAAGTTTTCCGCGTAGTAAGGCAGCTGCATGGTCACGAAGTTGAACGGGAGCAGCACTGAATCAAAGTCGAAACGAGCGAGCGAGCGCCGGTGGTTCGCAGCGATCTGCGCACCATGGCCGGTGACGCCGATCCATTTGATCAAGCCCTGATCACGTGCTTCGACGGCGGCTTCGACGACGCCACCCGGACTGAGCGCGGTATCCCATTCGATCGGATCCGCAAGGTTGTGCAGCTGCCATAGGTCGACGTGATCGACGCCGAGCCGGTCAAGGGATCGGTGCAGCTCCTCGCGCGCACGCTTGGCGGTTCGCTCGCCGGTCTTGGTGGCGAGGAAGAATCGTTGCGGCTCGCGCTTGAGCCAAGGGGCGATACGCAGCTCCGCGTCGCCATAGCTGGCGGCAACATCGATGTGGTTGACGCCGTGGCGGAGCAAGACCTCGAGCGTCCGGTCGGCGGCCGCCTGCGTCACCTTCGAGAGCGCGGCACCGCCAAAGATCGTCCGGCTGCTGTTGTGGCCCGTGCGCCCGAAGGCTTCCTTCGGAACGGGCATCGAGTTACTGGATCGCCTTGCCCGTCGGACCGTCGAACAGGTGCAGGCGCCGCATGTCGACGCCAAGCCGCACGCGGTCACCCGGGCTGACCTTCATGTTGGGATCGACACGCGCAGTGATCGCGTCGCCGCCCACACTCCCGTAGAGGAATTGGTCCGCGCCCAACACCTCGCATACCTCGACCTTCAGGTCGAGCCCTGAGTGGCCCTCGCGCGGGTGCTCCGTCAGCGCCTCGGGCCGGATGCCAAGCACGCCCTTTTCGATGCCAGGCGCGGTCGGTAGCTCGAGCTCGAAGCCGGTCGCGTTGGCCGTAGTGCCCGAAACGGTGACTGGAATGAAGTTCATGGTCGGGCTGCCGATAAAGCCCGCGACGTACATGTTCACGGGGTTGTCGTAGATCTGGCGCGGTGGCGCCACCTGCTGCAAGATGCCGTCCTTCATCACTGCGATGCGGTCGCCCATCGTCATCGCCTCGACCTGGTCGTGGGTGACGTAGATGAAAGTCGCCTGCAGGGCGCGATGCTGCTTCTGGAGCTCGATGCGAGTCTGGATACGCAGCTTGGCATCGAGGTTCGAGAGCGGCTCGTCAAGCAGGAACGCCTGGGGTTCACGCACGATCGCGCGACCCAGCGCGACGCGCTGCCGCTGGCCACCTGACAGCTGGCGTGGCTTGCGCTTCAACAGCGGGCCGAGCTCGAGGATGTTGGCCGCGGAGTTCACGCGGCGCTCGATGTCTTGTCTCGGCGTCCCTCGCATGCGCAGGCCGAAGGCGAGGTTATCGAAAACGGTCATGTGCGGATAGAGCGCGTAGGACTGGAATACCATCGCAATATCTCGTTCCCGGGGAGGCATCTCGTTGACGATCTGATCGCCGATCTTGATGTCGCCCTCGGTCACCTCTTCCAGGCCCGCCAGCATGCGCAGCGCGGTCGACTTGCCGCAGCCCGACGGGCCAACCAGGACCATGAACTCGGTGTCCTTGATCTCGAGGTTGAAATCGTTGACGGCCAGCGTTCCGCCGGCGAATCGCTTGGTCACGTGCTCGTAGGTGACTGACGCCATCAGTGCGCTACATCCTAAGTCAATATTTGCCCGCGATTCTTGGTGTCTTTCTCGCGGCGCGTCGGAGCTGTTCAGCGGTGTCCTCGGGCCGCGTGTCGTTCACGAAGGTGCCGGCTCCGAGCTCGACCCCTGCGAGGTACTTGAGGCGGTCGGCGCGCCGGTGCGGCGGGTAGAACTCGAAATGAAGGTGGGCCTGCTGCCAGTCTCGGCCGTCGGTGGGCGCCTGGTGGACGGCCATGACGTATGGAGTCGAGAAACCGAAATGGCGGTCATAGGTGCCGGTCACGGCGAGGAGGGCCCTCGCCAGGTCCCAACGCTCGGCTTCGTCGAGGTCGGCGATCGACGCCACGTGCCGGAGCGGGTACAGATGCACCTCGTAAGGCCAGCGGGCGGATCGCGGGACGAAGGCGACCATTGAGCCCTCGTTCAGAACCATGCGAGGTCCCGCTGCCTCGAGCGCCAGCTCGCGGCAGTGAAGGCACTGCCCCTCTTCGACAAGATGCTTGCCCGAGGCGGCCAGCTCCGCCTCGGCAAACGGGGGGATGAATGGCAGCGCGTAGATCTGGCCGTGCGGATGATGGAGCGTGACCCCGACCTCTTCGCCTTTGTTCTCGAA
>WNFG01011500.1_pt1 | contig 10187 bp, 4 predicted proteins | sample 5400431 | NCBI WGS metagenome assembly WNFG01 (sample SAMN13153346, study PRJNA577476) | soil metagenome | isolation source: 120 cm saprolite under Douglas fir tree site 2 hole 3 replicate 2 | place: USA:California | collected 2015-04-18
GTGTCGCGGAAGCCCACGATCTCGACTTCCTCGCCGACCTTGACCTTGCCGCGCTCGACGCGCCCGGTTACGACAGTCCCGCGCCCCGAGATCGAGAAGACGTCTTCGATCGGCATCAGGAAGGGCTTGTCGGTTTCGCGCGCGGGCTGCGGCACGTAGCTGTCGACCGCGTCCATCAAATCCAGGATGGGCTTGCAGTTCGCGCAATCGTTCTTGCCGCATCCGCACTCGAGCGCCTTCAGCGCGCTGCCGCGAATTACAGGGACGTCGTCACCCGGAAATTCATATTTCTTCAGCAGGTCGCGCACTTCCAGCTCGACCAGATCCAGCAATTCAGGATCATCGACCATGTCGACCTTGTTCATGAAGACCACGATCGAGGGCACACCGACTTGCCGGGCGAGCAATATATGCTCACGTGTCTGCGGCATCGGACCGTCGTTTGCGCCGACCACCAGAATTGCGCCGTCCATCTGGGCGGCGCCGGTGATCATGTTCTTGATGTAATCGGCGTGGCCCGGGCAATCGACGTGCGCGTAATGGCGCTTGGTCGTCTCGTACTCGACGTGGGCAATCGCAATCGTGATGCCGCGTTCGCGCTCTTCGGGCGCTTTGTCGATCTGATCGAAGGGTGTGAACGTGGCAAGTTTACGCTGCGACAGAACCTTGGTAATCGCCGCAGTCAAAGTAGTCTTGCCGTGGTCGATATGTCCGATCGTACCGACATTGAGGTGCGGCTTGGTTCTTTCAAATTTGGCCTTGCCCATGATTTACCCTCCGGCTCTCTCTGCGTAACTCGGCCTCAGGCGCGTTTTTTCGCAGGCGCCTCGTTATCGCCGCCACGCGCGGTCAGTTCCTCATATATCTGCTGCGGTACCGGTTCGTACAACGCAAACTGCATCGTGTAGGTCGCTCGTCCCTGGGTTATCGAGCGCAGCCGCGTCGCATATCCGAACATCGTTGCCAACGGCGCTCGCGCGGTGATCACCTGCGCACCTGCCCGATTTTCCATCTCCAGAATCTTGCCGCGCCGCGCATTCAGGTCGCCGATAACCTCGCCCATGAACTCCTGCGGCGTAACCACTTCGACGTCCATCACCGGCTCGAGGAGTACCGGCTTGGCCTTATCGGCTGCCTCCTTGAACGCTATCGAACCGGCGATTTTGAAGGCCAGTTCCGAGGAGTCGACCTCGTGGTACTTGCCGTCGAGCAGCGTCGCTTTGATGTCCACCAGCGGATAACCCGCGAGTGGCCCCGTCTCCATTGCTTCACGGACGCCATCTTCTACCGATGGAATAAAGTTCCGCGGAATCGAACCACCCTTGGTCGCGTCCACGAATTCGAAGCCGGAACCCTTGGCCAGCGGCTCGATTCTTAGTTCGACCACGCCGAACTGTCCATGGCCGCCGGACTGGCGAATAAACCGGCCCTCGGCCTCCGCTGCACGCCGAATCGTCTCTCGATACGCCACCTGCGGCTTGCCCACGTTGGCGTCAACCTTGAACTCGCGCAACATCCGGTCAACGATAATCTCGAGGTGCAACTCGCCCATTCCGGAAATGAGCGTCTGGCCGGTCTCGCGATTCACGGTGACCCGGAAAGATGGATCCTCTTTCGCCAGCTTTTGCAGCGCCTCCGAGAGCCGCTCCTGGTCGGCCTTGGTCTTAGGCTCGATCGCGATCTGGATCACGGGCTCGGGAAATTCAATCGACTCGAGCACGATCGGATGCGCCGGGTCGCATAACGTATCGCCCGTGGTTGTGTCACGCAACCCTACCGCGCAGATATCGCCGGCGAACACCTCGGTGATTTCCTCGCGCTTGTTCGCGTGCATCTTGACCAGCCTGCCGATCCGTTCGCGCTTGCCCTTGGTCGAGTTGAGCACCGAACTGCCGCTTTCGAGCCGCCCGGAATAAATCCGCAGAAACGTCAGCGTCCCGATATATGCGTCGGTCATGATCTTGAACGCGAGCGCACTTAACGGCTCGTCGTCGCGCGGCCACCGCTCTTCCATCTTATCGCCGTTGCGGCCGACCACTGGCGGTTGGTCGAGCGGCGAAGGGAGATAATCCACGATCGCGTCAAGCAACGGCTGAACACCCTTATTTCGAAACGCCGAGCCCATCACCACGGGCACGATTTCGAGCTTGAGTGCCGCCGCCCGGACCGCGGCACGGATGGTGTCGGGGTCGGGACGCTTGCCTTCGAGGTAGAGCTCCATGATGCGATCGTTGTGGTCCGCCAGCGCCTCAATCATCTTGTCGCGATAGCCCGCCACCGCCTCGCTCATCGATTCGGGGATCGACTCATATCGGAAACTCGCACCGAGCCGGTCCTCGTCCCAAATGATCGCGCGCTGTTCAATAAGATCGACGACCCCGCTAAACTTTTCCTCGGTCCCGATCGGAAGCTGCAGCAACAACGGTTTGGCCTTCAGCTTGTCGCGAATCTCGCCGACTACGCGCTCGAAATCGGCGCCCACACGGTCCAGCTTGTTGATGAACGCGATACGCGGCACGCGATACTTGTCGGCCTGGCGCCAGACCGTTTCCGATTGCGGCTCGACGCCGCCCACCGCGCAGAAGAGCGCAACCGCACCATCGAGCACGCGCAGACTCCGTTCGACCTCGATCGTGAAGTCGACATGGCCCGGCGTGTCGATGACGTTAACTCGGTGATCTCGCCAGAAGCAGTCCACCTCACCGATTTTGTAATTGGTTCCGGTGTAATAGAGCACACGCTCGGTAGTGGTGGTCTTGCCGGCGTCGATGTGCGCCATGATGCCGATATTGCGCACTCGTTCTATGGGAGTCTGACGAGCCATCCGATTAAAAATTTATTCCGTTTTACCAGCGATAATGGGCGAAGGCCCGATTCGCCTCCGCCATTCGATGGGTATCTTCGCGTTTTTTTACCGCCCCGCCACGATTCGCGCCCGCCTCCAGAATCTCATTGGCCAGCCGCTCCCGCATCGACTTCTCACCGCGAGCGCGCGCCGCAGTCACCAACCAGCGCATCGCCAGCGAAGATCGCCTAAGCGGCCTCACCTCGACCGGCACCTGGTAGTTGGCGCCGCCCACGCGTCGCGAACGAACTTCAACCGCGGGCCGCACATTGTCGAGCGCACGCTTGAAAACGACCAGCCCATCCTCCTTGGTGCGTTCCGCCACAAGATCGAGAGCGCCGTAGAGGATTTGCTCGGCACGCGACTTCTTGCCGCGTTCCATCACCACGTTGACGAACTTCGCCACCGTGCGATCATGGAATTTTGGATCCGGGATAGCCTCCCGGACACGGGCCTGGCCTTTGCGCGACATGATGGATTACTTCGGCTTCTTTGATCCGTACTTGGAGCGGCCTTTGCGCCGCTCCTGTACTCCGATTGAGTCGAGCGTGCCCCTGATCACATGATACCGCACGCCCGGCAAATCTTTTACGCGTCCGCCCCTGATAAGCACTACCGAATGCTCCTGCAGGTTATGCCCCACCCCCGGAATATAGGTGTTGACCTCGTAGCCGTTGGAGAGCCGCACGCGCGCGACCTTGCGAAGCGCCGAGTTGGGTTTCTTGGGCGTCGTAGTCTTCACTTGGGTGCAGACCCCGCGTTTTTGCGGGCAACTCTGCAGCGCCGGCGCGCTTATCTTGTAACGCTTCTTCACGCGCGCGCTTCGTATCAACTGATTAATCGTGGGCACGACTACTTTTATTCCTGCAAGGCGCGATGCTGTGCAGCGCCCGTCTGCAAACTTTTCAGTGGTCCCTTTCCGCTGCTCAAACAAACCCCCCAAGGACGCCTATCGCCCTTGGGGGAACTATCACTTTTAACGGGAATTATAGCCTTCTGTCAATCACCAGCCGGAGCTTGGGCTGCTGCTGGCTCTGCTTTCTCCAACTCCTCGTCGGCAGGCAAACCTTCCACCCGAGTCTCCATCCGATTGTACTTGGGCAGACCGGTACCGGCCGGGATCAGGCGTCCCATTATCACGTTCTCCTTGAGTCCGACCAGCCGGTCCACCTTGCCGTTTATCGCCGCCTCGGTCAGCACTCGCGTCGTCTCCTGGAACGAGGCCGCCGAAATGAAGCTCTCGGTCGAGAGCGAAGCCTTGGTGATACCCAGTAACAGCGGTTCTGCAATCGCCGGTTCGCCGCCCTTGGTCAAAACGCGCCCGTTCTCTTCGTCGAAACGCCACTTCTCGGTCTGGTCGCCGACCAGGAAATCGGTGTCGCCCACTTCCTTGATCCGCACCCGCCGGAGCATCTGGCGCACGATCACCTCGATGTGCTTGTCGTTGATACGCACGCCCTGGAGCCGGTAAATCTCCTGGATTTCGTCGACCAGGTATTTCGCCAGGGCCTTCTCGCCCAGGATCGTCAGGATATCGTGCGGATTCGACGAGCCCTCCATCAACGGCTCGCCCGCCTTGATCATGTCCCCTTCGTGCACGCCGATATGCTTACCCTTGGGGATCAGGTACTCGCGCGGCTCGCCCACCTCAGGCGTGACAACGACCTTGCGCTTGCCCTTAGTGTCCTTGCCGAACGAAACCTGGCCGTCAATTTCCGAAATGACGGCGAACTCCTTCGGCTTGCGTGCCTCGAACAACTCTGCCACCCGCGGCAGGCCGCCCGTGATATCCTTCGTCTTCGTGGTCTCGCGCGGAATCTTGGCGATAACGTCGCCCGGATACACCTGCGTACCTTCCGGGACGTTGATGTATGCGCCGACCGGCAAGAAATAACGCGCGTAGTTTTCGGTACCGGGGATCTTCGAGGTCTTGCCGGACTCGTCCTTGATCGAAATACGCGGGCGGACGTCGAGTTCCTTGGACTCGACGATGACATTAGAGCGTGCACCGGTGCGCTCATCGACCCGCTCTTCCATCGTCTTACCTTCAAGAATGTCGCCGTACTTGATAGTGCCGCCAACCTCCGTGATGATCGGCGTGGTGTACGGATCCCATTCGGCGACAAGCTCGCCCGCCTTGATCCGATCGCCCTCGGCCCTGCGCAGCTTCGCGCCATAGACCAGCGGATAACGTTCGCGTTCACGTTCGCGCGCTGGAGCACCTGACTCGGACGCCGGCTCGGGTATCGCGATTGCAACCTCACTATGACGCGACATGACGACCAGACCGTCGCGGCTTTTGACCGTATTGACTCCATGGAGGCGCACGATGCCGTCGTTACGCGCTTCCAGCGTCGTCTGCTCAGCGCGCCGGCTCGCCGTGCCGCCGATATGGAACGTTCTCATCGTGAGCTGCGTTCCCGGCTCGCCAATCGACTGCGCCGCCATGATCCCGATCGCTTCACCCATGTTGACGAGATGGCCGCGTCCCAGATCGCGTCCGTAGCATTTCACGCATACGCCCTGCCGCGATTGGCAGGTGAGCACCGATCGGATCTTGACCCTCTCCAGCCCTGCCTCTTCGATCGCGGTAACCTTATCTTCGTCGATCGTTTCGTTGGCGCGCACCAGGACCTCGTTGGTGTATGGGTCCCGGATATCTTCCAATGCCACGCGCCCAAGCACGCGGTCGCCAAGCCCTTCGATAACTTCGCCACCCTCGACCAGCGGCGTCATCTCGATACCGTCGAGCGTTCCGCAATCCGTCTCGGTGATAATCGAGTCCTGCGCCACGTCTACCAGCCGGCGCGTCAGGTAGCCCGAGTTGGCGGTCTTGAGCGCCGTGTCGGCCAACCCCTTACGCGCACCGTGTGTCGAGATGAAATACTGCAACACCGTCAGCCCCTCGCGGAAGTTGGCGGTGATCGGTGTCTCGATAATTTCACCCGACGGCTTCGCCATCAGCCCGCGCAGCCCCGCAAGCTGACGAATCTGCTGTTCCGAGCCGCGTGCGCCCGAATCCGCCATGATGAAGATCGGATTGAACGAAGGGCCCGTAATCTCACCGCCTTTCGCGTCCTTGCCGAAGGACTGGGTGGAGATTCCTTTAAGCACCGAGGCGCCGATCTCGTCCTGCACCTCGGCCCAGATATCGACGACTTTGTTGTAGCGCTCGCCGTCGGTAATGACACCGTTATTGTACTGCTTCTGGATCTCGCTGACTTCTTTTTGCGCCTGCTCGAGCAGCGCGCCCTTCTGCGGCGGAATCACCATGTCCTTGATCGAAATCGAGATCCCGGCGCGCGTTGCGTACTCGAAACCGATATCCTTCAGACGATCCGCAAAGATGACGGTCGCCTTGTTGCCGGCCCGGCGGTAGACGAGATCGATCAGGTTGCCGAGCTCCTTCTTCTTCATCGTGCGGTTCACTTCATCAAACGCCACGACCCGCGGCACGATCTCGTAGAGCAGCACGCGTCCCACGGTCGTCTCGACGCGCTCGATCTTAGCCTGACCGTCGCCCGCATTTCGGGGCAACGCGTGAAGCGGCCGGTGCCCTTCCTCGTCCTCCTCTGGAAGCGTTTCGAGCGCTCCGGCCGGCATCCTCACGGTGATCCGCGCATGGAGCTCGACCTCGCCATGGTCGTAGGCGATTCGCACCTCGGCCGGACCCGAGAAGAACTTGCCTTCACCCTTGGAGCGCGGGCGCTCGCGCGTCATGTAGTAAAGCCCGAGCACCATGTCCTGGGTGGGCACGATGATTGGCTTGCCGCTCGCCGGCGACAGGATGTTGTTGGTCGACATCATCAGCGCCCGCGATTCGACCTGCGCCTCGATAGAAAGCGGCACATGCACGGCCATCTGGTCGCCGTCGAAGTCGGCGTTGTAGGCGACGCAGACCAGCGGATGGAGCTGGATTGCCTTACCCTCGATGAGCACCGGCTCGAATGCCTGGATACCAAGCCGATGGAGCGTCGGGGCGCGATTCAGAAGCACTGGATGCTCGCGGATAACATCATCGAGGATGTCCCAGACATCCTTGCCCTCTTTCTCGACCATCTTCTTGGCGCTCTTGATGGTCGTGACGTAGCCCTTCTCTTCGAGCTTGCTGTAGATGAACGGCTTGAACAGCTCGAGCGCCATCTTCTTCGGCAGGCCGCATTGATGGAGCCTGAGTTCCGGGCCGACGACGATAACCGAACGTCCCGAATAGTCGACCCGCTTGCCAAGCAGGTTCTGGCGGAAGCGCCCGGTCTTGCCCTTGAGCATATCGCTCAGTGACTTGAGCGGCCGCTTGGCGGGTCCGGTGATCGCGCGCCCGCGCCGGCCGTTGTCGAACAGCGCGTCGACCGCCTCCTGCAGCATCCGCTTTTCGTTGCGCACGATGATATCGGGCGCGTTCAATTCGATCAGCCGCTTTAGCCGGTTGTTACGGTTTATTACCCTTCTGTAGAGATCGTTCAGGTCCGACGTGGCGAAACGCCCGCCGTCGAGCGGGACCAACGGCCGCAGGTCAGGCGGAATCACCGGCAGAATTGTCAGGATCATCCATTCAGGCTTGTTGCCCGAATCACGAAACGCATTGATGACCTTGAGCCGCTTCGCCACCTTCTTGCGCCGTGCCTCGCTCGCCGTGGCCTTCATCTCGATCCGAAGTTCTTCGGCGAGCTTGTCGAGATCGAGCTGCGAGAGCAGTGCCCGAATCGCTTCGGCGCCCATGTCGGCCTTGAAGCCGTCAGCGTACTGCTCGCGCGCTTCGCGGTACTTGCGCTCGGTCAGCAGTTCCTTGTTTTGGAGCGGGGTCTCGCCCGGATCGGTTACGACATAGCACTCGAAGTACAGGATCTTCTCGAGCTCTTTGAGCGTCATGTCTACGAGCGTGCCGATCCGCGACGGCAACGAGCGCAGGAACCAGATGTGCGCGACGGGCGCGGCGAGGTCGATATGGCCCATCCGTTCGCGGCGAACCTTCGACTGAATAACTTCGACGCCGCACTTCTCGCACACCACCCCGCGATGGCGCATGCGCTTGTACTTGCCGCAGTTGCACTCGTAGTCCTTGGTCGGCCCGAAAATCTTGGCGCAGAAAAGCCCGTCTCGCTCCGGCTTGAACGTGCGGTAATTGATAGTTTCCGGTTTTTTGACCTCGCCGTGCGACCACGAGCGGATCATCTCGGGCGACGCGATCGAAATACGGATCGCATTGAAGGCGAGCGGGTTCTTTGGTTTCTCGAAAATTCCAAAAAGGTCTTCCATACTGTCTGCTCCCTAAACCGCCCCGATTAGCGCTGCGGCTGCTCCAGCAACTCGATATTGAGGCAGAGCGACTGCAACTCCTTGACCATGACGTTGAACGACTCCGGCAGCCCCGGTTCGAGCGTGTTCTCGCCCTTGACGATCGCCTCGTACATCCGGGTGCGTCCGGCTACATCGTCGGACTTGACCGTCAGCATCTCCTGCAGGGTGTAGGCGGCGCCGTACGCCTCGAGCGCCCACACCTCCATTTCGCCGAGCCGCTGGCCGCCGAATTGCGCTTTGCCGCCGAGCGGCTGCTGCGTGACGAGGCTGTACGGGCCCGTCGATCGCGCGTGGATCTTGTCCTCGACTAGGTGATGCAGCTTCATGATGTACATCACGCCGACCGTCACCGGCTGCTCGAACGGCGCACCCGTGCGCCCGTCGTACAGCGTGCACTGACCCGTCTCGGGAAGGCCGGCGCGCTTAAGCAGGTTGAATATTTCGTCCTCGCGTGCGCCATCGAACACCGGCGAGGCGCTGTGGATTCCGTTGCGCGCCTTGTCCGCGAGCTTCACCACCTCGGCATCGGTCAACTCCTCGATAAATTCCTGGTACTCCTTGTCCGGATAGAGCTCGCGCAACCGCCGCCGCATCTGGGCGGGAGTCACTCCGTCATGGGCCTCTTCGTAAAGCTTCCGCCCGAGCTCGAGCGCCGCCCATCCGAGATGCGTTTCGAGGATTTGCCCGACGTTCATTCGCGACGGCACGCCCAGCGGATTTAGCACGATATCGACGGCGGTGCCGTCGGCCATCCGCGGCATGTCCTCGACCGGCAGAATCCGCGATAGCACGCCCTTGTTACCGTGGCGTCCGGCCATCTTGTCGCCCACCTGAAGCCGTCGTTTGATGGCGACGAACGCCTTGATCATTTTGATCACGCCCGGCGCGAGTTCATCACCGGCTTTGAGCCGCGCGACCTTGTCCTCGTAATGCTTCTGCACCGTCTCGACGTTGGTGCTCATCGCCGCCAGCGCCTGGGCTATCTCGTTTTGCGCGGCCTCATTTTCAAGCCGGAGCTGGCCCCATAGCGGCGGTGCGAGTTCGTCGAGGTCTTCGGCGGAAATCCCGTCGCCCTTCTGGAAGAGCACGCGGCGGTCATCCGACATCACGCGCGCGGCGAGTTTCTTGCCCGCCAGCGCACGCTTGAGCTTGCGCAACGCCTCCTGCCGGATAATCCGGATCTCTTCACCCTCGTCCTGTTTCAGGCGCTCGCCTTCGAGATTCTGGATTTCCTGGCTGCGGTCGTCCCTGGCGACTCCGCGGCGCGCGAACACGCGCGCATTTACCACCACGCCCTCGACCCCCGGCGGCACGCGCAACGACGTGTCGCGCACCTCCCCGGCCTTTTCTCCGAAAATCGCGCGCAGCAGCTTTTCCTCGGGAGAAAGTTGGGTCTCGCCCTTCGGCGTTATCTTGCCGACCAGAATATCGCCTGGCTTCACTTCCGCGCCGATCCGGATGATACCGCTGGTGTCGAGATCCTTGAGCGCCTCTTCGCCTACGTTCGGAATATCGCGAGTGATCTCTTCGGGTCCCAGCTTGGTGTCACGCGCGATACACTCGAATTCCTCGATATGGACCGAGGTGAACAGGTCCTCCTTCACTACGCGTTCGGAGATGAGGATTGAGTCTTCGAAGTTGTAGCCACCCCATGGCATAAAGGCGACCAGCACGTTGCGCCCGAGCGCAAGTTCTCCCATTTCGGTCGACGGGCCGTCAGCCAGCACGTCACCGGCGGTCACGCGTTCGCCCTTCACCACAACCGGCCGCTGGTTGATGCACGTGTTCTGGTTCGAGCGCTGGTACTTGATGAGATTGTAGATGTCGACGCCGGCATCGCGCGGGTCGCGGCTCTGACGCTCAGCCCGCACTACTACCCGTTCGGCGTCGATACTTTCGACTACTCCGTCGCGCCGCGCGATAACCGTCACGCCCGAGTCGCGGCCGACCGTCCGCTCGAGTCCGGTGCCAACCAGCGGCGCCTCGGTCTTCAGTAGCGGCACTGCCTGGCGCTGCATGTTCGAACCCATCAGAGCTCGATTGG
>WNFG01006031.1_pt1 | contig 10186 bp, 9 predicted proteins | sample 5400431 | NCBI WGS metagenome assembly WNFG01 (sample SAMN13153346, study PRJNA577476) | soil metagenome | isolation source: 120 cm saprolite under Douglas fir tree site 2 hole 3 replicate 2 | place: USA:California | collected 2015-04-18
CTCAGACGTCGAAAGGGCTCGCCTCCACGGCTGAAAGGGAGTGAACCTGGCGCGCGTCTCAATCGGGGTGGGTGAGGAAGTCAGCGAACTGGTCTGGCACCCCGAAGAGCCTGATGCTGACATGCCCCTTGGCTGGAGGACGCGCATTGCGAGCCAGGCGCTCGACCCACGAGAGGCGGGTGTGAGCCCGCTGGGCACGAGAAAGGACCATCTCGGCTGAGTTTGGCTCATCCGCGGAAGGAGGCGCCAGGCTCACCTCGACACGTTGATGCTGAACAAGCTGTATACAGGCGCGTCGGTGTTCTCTTCGGCTCCAGTCACGCCAGAGCAGAGGCGTATTGCCGACAGTGAGCGGATGCAAGAGGACACTCACCTGACGCGGTTTCGCGGTGGCGGTCCCATTCCATTGGCACTGGTCGCGCAACGGACAGGGACGACAAGCACGGATGCTGGCGGCGTACACCACCCGTAGACTCCCATCGGCTTCTCGACGCCGCTCATGGGCACGAAGCTCCTGCCCTGCTGGACAACGGAGCGTGCCATCAGGTTGGGGAAGAAAGTCTTGCCCTGTGAATCGACCAGTTTTCCAGGAGGTGGCAGTCGTAGGTGAGCCATACCCAGAGGCAGGAGCAGATGAAGTCGGACGTGTGGCAGCCTGGGCACTCGGTTCTGGGATAGCAGGAGCAAACTCGGTGACGCGCAGCGGAGTCGGCGAAAGCACATGCCCCAGTTCGAGGCGGAGGTTCCAGACCCATTGGGCAACCACCTGCCAGGCTTCCTGTCCCCAGGCCGCATGACTGCACCAGCGGTCCGGGTCCTGTTCTCTATCCTCATCTGCTAAGATGGGTTCAAAGGCACCGCGATGCAAGTAGAGTTCGACGACGTCGCAAGCCGTAAACGCGTGCTGCGGCAAATTCGTCAAGAAGAGTTCGTACACAATGCCCGCGCGTGTGACGCCAACGGGGCTCTTCTTTTTCGTAGCGACGACCACGCGACACAGCACGCCCTGCGGTCCCACCGGGATCTCGGGACAATCGTAAAGGGTGCGGGCTGTCTGGCTTTCCGGGCGTTGCTGGTATTGATCCGGTGGCAGATGCAGACGAGCCTGGACGAGGGGATGATCGAGGGCGGTGTACTCCTTGCCGCGGGTCACAAAGGCAAAGCCGGCCAGATCCGCGAGCACCGCTCCGGTTCCATACAGCCCGTCGAGCCGCAGCAGCGTCCGCTCCGATGGGAGCTGATACGCGCTGAGATAGCGTGTGATCGCAGCCAGTCCCTTGTGCAGTTCCTCCCGATAGCGTCCGTTGCCTCGGTTTCCGAAACTGCCGAGCCAGTGATAACTATGGGCCTGACTGATGGTGGTTCTCGTGCGGACCACTTCTCCCCGCTTGCGTCCTGTGTAGCCAGGAGCGCAGACCTCATCCAATCGGCGAGAGGCCGGAGGCAAGTCGTTGGTCTGGGGCAAGGCGCGTTGGCGAGCCGCCTCCCGCGTGCCATCGAGGTCGATGACCGTCCACTCGTTCCCCGCTCGATCCACCAGACTTCCGGTTTGCTTCTCGTTCGCTCCGGAAATGCTCGGACGGCTGAGTAGATCATCGAGAAAGAGGGTCCGAAGCGCTTCGACAGGCGCCTCCGTCAGCGCGTCTAAAAAGCGGGAGAGAGCTGAACGGGAAGGCAACTGGTCTCGCTCAAACAACGCCATGAACGGAACTGCAAAGGGCTGGAGCCGCTCGTAAAACTCCTCCAGGGTGCGCTCGCCACTGATGGCGTAGCCGAACAGCACCGCGAGAAAATCGATCATCTCGTACCGGCCGAAACGTCTCCGAGCAAAACGCACCTGCTCACTGATCTTGCTGAGAACACCGTGCTTGCGAAGAAAGCTACTAAGCAACACGACTTCGCCAAACCAGGCGGGAGTTGAGGGGTTGGACTCCGAAGTTGTCTGGATTTTCATTGAACCATCGACGATACTGGTCATGCCTACCTCCTTGGTGAGAACCATTGCGTTCGTTCTCTTCAAGGAGGCATATTTCTACGCCGATTGGCTACTGGTCACAGCTCGTTGCGCAAGTCGTGGGCAATGCCGGGAATGCTCATGAGCAAGGCCATGGTCTCCTCAAAAGGGCAGAGGTGTTGCTCGATCTCCTGGTGCAGCTGCTCCAAGGTCTCTTCCAGAAAGGTGCTATGAGCCAGAAGATGTTTGAGTAAGAGTCGATGCTGGGCCTGGACACGACCATCTAAAGCCTGCTGTAAGTGAGGAAGCTGCTTGCGCCAATTCCCACGCGCTAGCTCGGCGAGGATTTCGGCATCAGTGGTCAAATCAATCAATGCCGAGAGCATCTCCCGCCCACGTTTGCCCAACACAGCGGTTGCTACCGAGGACAGCTTGCTAGTAGCGGTTTCCCACACGTTTTGCACTCGATTGACCTCTCGCGCACGCTCCAGAACCAAACGCTTGCAGTACCTGGTGAGGTCGCGCAGTTCACGAATCGGGGCCGGTGGAATGAAACTGGCTTTGAGTCGTCCATGACACAGCAAATCAGCAAGTCACTCGCTCTCTTTACTGTCGGTCTTGCGGCCCGGGATTGCTTTCCGATGCTGAGCCTTGACCAGGATCACCGTGCGACCATCCTCCAACAGGTTAAACACCGGTCTCTGCGTCAAATTCCGGTCACCACCATGGCGATCACCGTGACGGCCAGGCTCTCCAACCAATCAGAAAGCGCCAACAAACCAGCCGTCATAGGAGAGGAGGTCCGGAGATGCCACTGAACTTCTCCATTGGTCAGGGCCAGCAAACTACAGGCGACGACCGTCTTTTTATGCACATCTAAGCCGCAACAGCGCTCATGGACGACTTGCATACCAACTCCTCCCTCTCTCACTAGACGTTCTGCGTCTGAGCTTCGATCAACGAGAGGTGCGAAGTAAGACACACATTTCCTACGCGTGCTCAGGTGTTTCCATCTGGCGACAAGCAGCTCTGCTGGACGCACCCGGGTCAGCTTCGTAGACGGGTTGAAGCACACCACTGTGAGCCGACCTCTACACGTTGGCCTCCTGGGTATGCTCTCCCATTTTCATCCTTTTCTCTGACTCAGAGAGTCATCATGCTTCGTAGGGCATTTACCACTATTTTTGCAAGGATCTTAGAGTTACCTCTAGAAGAGGGGTTCTATGACAATGCATTGTGGCGTATAACCTCGCGATACCAGTGCGCGCTTTGCTTAGGAATACGAGTCTGCGTTCGATAATCAACGGAGACAAGACCGAAGCGCACGGAGTAGCCAAGTGCCCACTCGAAGCTATCAAGGAACGACCAGGTGAAATAGCCATGCAGATTGACACCTTGCTCAATCGCTGCATGGGCAGCACGGAAATGCGCGTCAAAGTAGGCGATACGCTCCACATCATCGACCTGGCCCTCTGGATCAACATAGTCGTAGAGGGCTATGCCATTCTCGGTTACGTACAAGGGAAGAGAGGTATATTCATTCTTCACTCGAATCAGCAGTTCTGTCAGTCCAGAGGGATTAATACCAATATTCCCAGCAGTTCGCGGACCAGGCGGGACATCGATGATTGCCCCACGTTCGCGGTTTTGTGGATCAGCACGTACGATATGCTGCTCGTAATAATTGATTCCCAGAAAATCCAGCGGTGCAGCAATGAGCGAAAGATCCCCATCCTGGATAAAGCTAAAATCACTCATTGTAGAATAATAATCTACCATATCCTCTGGATAACTTGATCGGAAAAGCGGATCAAGAAAGAAGCGATTCTCGTTGCCATCGACCTGGCGCGTTGCCGCAAGATCAGCAGGATCATCGGATGCCGGAACCTGGGAGGCGAGATTGAGTACGATACCTATCTCCCCCTTTCCACCCAGGTCACGCAGTGCCTGGACGGCCAGGCCATGTCCAAGCAGGAGATGATGGGCTGCCGTCAGCGCCGCAGCTTCGTCGCGCCACCCTGGCGCGTGCCGCCCCTGGAGGTACCCCACGAATGCCGAACACCATGGCTCGTTCAGGGTAATCCAGAAAGGGACTCGATCTCCCAGGGCACGGTAGACGGCAGCAGCATACTCTGTAAATGCCTGCGCCGTATCACGTCGTGTCCAACCTCCTTCGTCCTGCAACGCCTGGGGCAGGTCCCAGTGATAGAGGGTCAGCAAGGGTGTGATACCTCGCTGCAACAGGCCATCGACCAGGTACCGATAGTAATCAAGCCCGGCCTGATTGATTGCTCCACGCCCGGATGGGATCACTCGGGGCCAGGCAACCGAGAAGCGATAGGCGGGAATGCCCAATTCCACCAGCAAATCCAGGTCCGCTTCGAGCCGGTGATACTGATCGCAAGCGATATCCCCGGTATCGCCGTGAAACGTTTTACCAGGCGCATGGGAGAAAATATCCCAAATCGAAGGTCTGCGCCCGTCTTCTTGCACGGCTCCTTCCACCTGATAGGCCGCAGTCGCGGTCCCCCAGAGAAATCTTTCGGGAAATCGTAGCATAAGACCCTTTCTCCTGTCAGCTTGTCTGCTGTCGGCGCCGGCTCAGAGCATCAACGCTAACAGCGATTACCAAAATGATACCGGTTGCGATATTTTGTGTACTCGCTGGCTGTCCTAGCAAGTAAAGTCCATTCTCGATACTTCCAATAACTAGAGCACCAAGCAGAGCCTGATAGATCTGACCGCGTCCCCCAAAAAGGCTGGTTCCCCCGATCACGGCGGCAGCAATAGATTCTAGTAACAGGGTTCCCCCGCCGGTCCCGGTGGAGACCGCAAATTCGCGGGAGACACTCAGAACGCCGCCCAGAGCAGCGAGCGTCGAGGCGAGTGCAAATATCGCCAGGCGCACGGTCTTCACATGAATACCCGCACGCCGTGCCGCCTCAGCGTTGCCACCAATCGCATAGACATGCCTCCCGAAAACCGAACGGTTGGTCATCCAGGTGAGCAGTGCAACGACGACGAGCAGAAGAACGACCATATACGGGATGCCAAAATAGGCATCGAAGAGGATAATAGCCACGCCTGTCCCAACGATGACCCCAACCAGGCGAAGAATGGCCGTGGAGATGGAGGAGGGCTCCAGTCCAGCGCGGCGGCGTGATCTCCTGCGCGCCAGCAGGTTCACCAGGACGATCGCGACGATGAAAATCCCTAAGACAATACTCGTAAACACCGTGAGATAGGACGATGCGAAACTCTGTACAATGGGATCGAGGACGATCAATTCCCCAGCATCTCCAAGTAAGATGAGCTGCACCCCCTGCCAGGCAAGAAATCCACCGAGCGTCACAATGAAGGAGGGCACTCCGATATAGACCGTCACCGCGCCCTGGAGCAGACCGATCAGCATCCCAATGAGCAACGTCACTAGCATCGCGGGAATCCCCGGCCAGTGCAGGTTGGTGATCAGCACGCCGAGAACGCTCGCACACACTCCACAGACCGCTCCAAGCGATAGATCGATCTCGCCAAGCAGCAACACCAGCACGACCCCGATCCCAAGTGTCCCCACAACCCCCGTCTGCAACACGAGGTTGGATAGATTGCGAGGTGTCAGAAAGTTCCCATTCAGACCCTGAAAGAGCAGCCAGGTGAAAATCAAGCCAATGACTACCGGCCACGGTTCCCATTCGCCACTCCGAACCCGGTTGAGCAATTTGTCCCAGAGAGACTGGGAATAGGAGACCACTTCATGCGGGACGGAATCCTCCACTTTTGGTAGCAAATTCCTCATAAAATACCCTCCGCTGCTTCTGTCCCTCCTGTGGTAATAGCGGCGACGACTTGATCAGTCGTCGTTTGACCCGTTATGAAGGTGCCAACGCGCCGCCCCAGCCGCAGGACGATGATGCGATCCGCGACTTTGAAGACGTCGGTCAGGTTATGCGAGATCAGCACGACCGACAGGCCCAATTCACGGAGCTGCAAAATAAGCCGGTGGACCATCGTCGTCTGCTCGACTCCGAGCGCTGCTGTGGGTTCATCGAGCAAGACAACCTTTGATCCCCACAGCACTGCCCGACCGACGGCGACCGATTGCCGCTGCCCTCCTGAAAGCTGTTTTACAGGACGGCGTAATGATGAGAGATGGACCGACAGACTGCTCAGAACTTCACGTGCCCGTCGTTCCATTTCATCCTCCTGCGTCCAGCGCAATGCGATAGGAAGCCGTCGCGGCCCCTGCTCACGACCCAGAAAGAGATTAGCGACCACATCCAGGTTATCACATAGCGCCAGGTCCTGGTAGACGGTAGCTATTCCCAGCGCGTTGGCGGCCTCAGGCGACGAAATTGCCACATCCTGTCCTTCAAAAGCGATTGTCCCGCTATCCGCGTGGTACACCCCGGCGATGATTTTCGCCAACGTGGATTTGCCTGCGCCATTGTCGCCAACCAGAGCAACGACCTCACCGGGGTATACTTCAAAATCGACACCATCGAGCGCGACGATCGCTCCGAATCTTTTGCTTATACCCCTCAGGGCCAGTCGTGGCTGGCCCTGAGGGAGCACAGAATCTTGCATACTCATGGGCATTGAGCGGCGGCGGGTCCAATGCAGATCCTCGCTCTGGTCGTGAATCCGTCTGGGATGACCGTCGAGAAGATATTCTCTTTCGTGACCACGATAGGCGTGAGCAGTATCGAGGGAACATCTATGGCGCCATTGTTGACCTTCGTAGTCGTCAGGCTGCTGGCAGCGGATCGATCCCCCTTCGCCAGGTCGACCGCGATCTTGGCGGCAGCGGTCGCCTCCTGCTTGATGGCCTTATAAACGGTCATCGTTTGATCGCCCACCAGGATACGTTGCAATCCGGTATCGGTCGCATCCTGACCGGTGACGATCACTTTCCCGTTCAGCTTCTGCTCAGTCAGGGCCGCGATGACACCGCCAGCCATCCCGTCATTCGCGACGAGCACGCCATCGACCTTGTTATTGAGCTTGGTCAGCGCCTGTTCCATGGCGGTCTGAGCTTTCGACGGATCAAATTGATGGATATCGGCCTCGAAGCCCAGCTTCAGTTTGCCGCTGGCAAATGCGGGATTGAGGACCTTGTGCGCCCCAGCTTTGAATTCCCGGCCAGGGTCAATATCCTGGGAACCATTGATCATCACAATCGTTCCACCAGACTTGACATGATCGAGCAGAAACTGGCCTTGTATCTCACCAACTGTCTCATTAGGGAAGGAGACGTAATAATCAATCGTCGCACCGGTCAGCAGGCCATCGTAAGAAACGACCGGAACGTGCTGGGCACTGGCTTTCGCAGCCACCGCAACCCCGGTGGCCGAGTCCAGGGGACTGATGACGATCACATTGGCGCCATTGGTCAACGCGGCTTCCGTCTGCGCCAGCTGCGTCGCGGATGATCCCTGGGCATTATTCGCGATGACCTGGATCGAGGGATCGAGGGCTTTGACCGCCTGGATGAACAGTGGTTTATCCTGCTTCTCGAATCTGTCGGCACAGGTAGAACAGGGCATAAGGAAAGCTATCTTGATGGGACTGGTAGTATTAGAAGAGCCACCACTGCTACTATTCGCACCACAGGCTGCGAAGACCAATGACAAAAATAGCGCTACGCTGAGCAAGAGAAAACTAAACTTCGCAGATATTCGCATCATTATGCCTCACTTTCCTTTGTGAGAATCGCGCTCCAGGGCATTATGGAGTCCAAACGGCTCATCATTGCCGCCGGAGTATGCTTCGATTTTGCTACAAAACAGCATGCACTACGGGAAGTATGTAGGAGAACCCGGTATTCACTGCCTTTTCCGCTTGAACCCTCCTTTCTGCTTGATCGGACGGAATGTGCCAACGGCAAACGATGAAACGAACCTCACCAGGGCTACGGCTTATCTGGCTAGCTCTTGCTTCGTTCCTCTACTGGACAGAAACTGTTCCAAGACGAGTGTTGCTGTTCCCAGCGCTACGGCATCCTGCCCAAATTGAGACACCTCTAGCGAAACGGCCTGAGCAGAGAAAAAAGAGCATGCTATACAGACATCAAGTCATAAGGTGGTCCGTATGTGATGAATACGAATCCACGCTTAAGATATGAAGCTTTTATCTCTGGTCTGAGAATATCGAGAACGCCATTTTCCGGTAAGGAGAATGATGCCTCTAGCAAATCGTTCTAAATAAGTTATTTCCTCCTTGTCATGATGTTATCGTGGCAATAAGAGTGCTCCACAGGAGTCTCGTATCACTAATCTGGTTGGTACCTCCACTTGCTCATTGGCGAGTGGAGTCCCTTTCAGCGCTGCTTGCAACATGCGTACAGCCGTGACCCCCAGTTCATAGACAGGTTGGTGAATGGTTGTAAGTGATGGAAAGATATGTTCTGCAAGTGGGAGATCATCAAAGCCGACAATCGCTACCTGCTCTGGCACGCTCCGTCCCAGTTGGCGCAGAGCCCGCATAGCCCCCAAAGCCATCATGTCGTTCGATGCAAAGATTGCGGTCAAGTCTGGGGCTGTCATTTGAAAATGCTCAACTGCTCCAGCACCACTCGTTTCAGTGAAATCTCCCTCATAGACCAGAGCTGAGTCAAAAGGTATTCCCTTTTCTTCCAGCGCTTTCTGGTATCCAGCCAGTCTGGAGCGACTACATCCATAGGCCATACCGCCCGTAATGATGGCAATACGCTCGTGGCCGAGTTGTAAGAGATGCCGGGTAGCATCAAAGGCTCCAATAAAATTGCTTGCCACTACTGAAGGAAATTCGGGATATGCACCCAGATGATCAACCAACACAACTGGCAGTCCTTCTTTTCTGAGTTGAGCAATATATTCCACTGGATCGATGGCAATCAGGCCATCGATCGCTCCAGAATTAACCTGGCGCAAAAGATTATTGAGTGTCTCTGCACCACGGGTCATGGTGTAGAGCATAATATTGTAGCCAGAGGTTTCTGTCTCTTCTGCCACTCCTCGCAATACCTCAAGCAGCCAGGGCCATGTTAAGGAAGGAACCAGCATTCCTAGACAATGAGCCTGTCCTTTCCGCAATGCGGACGCGCTTGCACTGGGTACATACGCGAGTTCTTTCATAATTTCTTTGATGCGTTGAGCTGTCTTGGTGTCTACATCTGGCTTCCCATTGAGGACACGCGAAACAGTTGTCGTAGAAACCCCTGCACATTTGGCGATATAGCTAATATTAACTCGCATAGTTCTCCATACACAAAGACGTACTCACCTTCTGGTGAACGATTTTTACTAACGGCTCACTGTAATCGATGCCGGCATCGATGCCGGCATCGATTACACAAAGTATACCTGCCAAAGATACTCCTGTCAAGGCCAGGAGTACCTTTCACAGAAGGGTGCGTTTCATTTTTTTGCGCTGCCTGCTTGCTAGAGGGTGGTAGGGTTGAGCCAACCGGTGGTACACTGGCGAAGAGGAAAGGAGTTGTACACACAGTCAAGGAGAGAGAGTCCAAGATGCAGCCCGAAGACTTGCAACAGCGGTGGAAAGAGCAAGGAGAGGAAGCCACTGCCGCCATCGCGCAGTGGAGAATGGCCCATCCGCGAGCGACGCTCGCGGAGATTGAACAAGCGATCGATCTCGTTGCGCAACCCGTGGGTTAATCTTGCTGAGAACGCCGTGCGTACGAAGATACCTGCTAATCACGACGATTTCTCCAAACCAGGACGGGGGCGAGAAGTTGGACTCCGAAGTTGTCTGGATTTTTACTGCACTATCGACGATACTGGTCATATCCGGACCTCCTTGTTGAGAATGGTTGGGATCTTTCTCATCAAGGAGGCATATTTCTACGTCGATTGGCTACGGGTCATACCTCGTTGCTCATCGGGTGGGATGAGCGAGAGTGAGCAAGGTCCCAGATCATTGGTGAGGTTTCATAGGGGAGAGCTGGTCGCGGGGATGATCATCGTCGGCGATGCGTCGATACGTCGTCTCAGTTCGTCGCCAGTGTTTCACCATGAAACGCTGGCGAGAGCGTGAGCGTGACGCTGGACCAGCGACAAGCGTCCTGGTCTGAGTTCGTTGACAGGACGGACGACACATTATAGAATGGACACATGGCGCTTAAACGAATGGACAACGTCGGCATCGTGGTGGAATCCCTCGATGCCGCTATCTCTTTTTTCGCTGAGCTCGGCCTCGAGCTCGAAGGGCGAGCCATGGTAGAAGGCGAGTGGGCAG
>WNFG01006034.1_pt1 | contig 10184 bp, 10 predicted proteins | sample 5400431 | NCBI WGS metagenome assembly WNFG01 (sample SAMN13153346, study PRJNA577476) | soil metagenome | isolation source: 120 cm saprolite under Douglas fir tree site 2 hole 3 replicate 2 | place: USA:California | collected 2015-04-18
CCGCTCGGCCGCGCCGCGGATTTTTTCCAAATCCACGCAGAGACTCCCCGACCCTAGCCGGTCCGCACTACACTCCAACCGGCCCCAACAAAAAAGTGGGCTTGCAGCCCACTCATCGTGCGACCCGCTTCAGAGCGAATTCAGAGTATATTCCCGCTGCACGGTAAAAGCAAGATACGGGGGAGGATACCAGCGGCGATTGCCTGGTTTTGCGCCGCGGTCCAGCATCAACACACCGTGGTCCGGTGAACGCGCCAGAAACCGGCATCCGCGCCTAAATCCTTCCATATCAGTGGGGAAACCTGGCAACCGGCTTGCTCCCTGGGATAAAAGTGACACGCACGGCTAAAATTTGCAGCGGTATTGTGGCCATCCTCTTGGTCTGTTCCCTGCTGCCTTTTGCGGCCCAGCCCCGGATGGCCCGCTCCCTTCTGCGCCGTTTGCATCGCTCCCACACGAATCACGCCAGCGGTGTTCTCACGCCCCAATCTGTAGTGTCCGCATGTAACACTCGATTGCGAAAATATCCTTCTCCTTTCAATCTTGTGTCAATCTTCCGTAACGAGTGTTTGGTGCTCTCTCATGCATAGTGGCCATATCGCGCATCGCATCCCTCGGCAGGCGAATTTTTCTCCCGTGAGCAGACGCCGCTCCTCCAGCTTCGTTCTCCTCTTTCTTCTCGTCTTCCTTCCCCTATCGGCAAAACCCACTTCCTCGGACCGCGCCCCCATCGTTGAAGCACTCGGATGGGTGCGCCGCGCTCCTGCCGACGCCATCCGATTTGATTACGTCATGACCGCTCGCATTCGCTTGCTTTTTTTCTGGGCTGGCAAAGACGACGTCGGCGGCGGCTTCATTCGCAGGGGAGTTTCCAAGGACGATCCGCGCCAAGAGCTCCTTCAAGTCCTCTTCGGTTCCGACCCCGCCAAAGCGCCCCGCTCCATCAATCGCTGGGGAGCCGGCACCGAAATCGTTTGGCATAAAGACGCCGTTGTGAACCCCGCCACCATCGATGACGTCGTCGCCAGCGCCTTTTTCGGTTTCATGAAATCCTCGAAAGGCAAATCCGTCTCCGAGATGCAGGACGAGCTCAAAAAAGAGAAGGCTGGTGGCGAGCACCAGTTCACCGGCATTCTCAGCCGCGTTGACGCCGGCCACGCCATCTCTCTCACCGTGCCGCTAGCCTCCGACATCGATTACAACCTCCACCAGTACGCGGAGGCGGAACCGCTCATGCTGGAGAAACTAAGCTCCTCGGAACGCCCCGCGCGCACCCTTGAAAACCCGGCGGGATGTTCCCGCGCCGGCGAATTCCTCGGCACCGTTTCGCAATTGCTGGACTCCGCTTTGCAGGACCGCAGCAAACCGCTCTCGCTTTGCTACGTCTACGACGCGCAGGTCGACACCCTGAAAATCGAGCACGCCGCCTTACTACCCAAGCTGGAAGTAAGAGTGAACACCGCCAAGGGCGAAGCGCTCACCAACAGGACCTACCAGGATCTTCTCCAAACGGATTTCGTCTCCACAAATCAAGCCACCGGAAAGCGCGTCTACTTTTCCATTTTCGTCGGCACCCGGGGCGACCTCCGCGGCGTCCCAGTCCAAATTCGCTACCAGCCCAACTGGTGGTTCCAGGTCGTCCTGAATCTCCTCCCCAAACCCGCCCAGCAACCCACCCCCACCGCTTCCTCGTAGCGGCAGGCTTTAGCCTGCCATCTTTGCTGTCTGTAGTGGCGGGTCTTCAGACCCGTTCTTTCTCAACTCTTGCCCGCCCCGCCCGAATCGCAAATTGCGAACTTTCTCTTGACAAATTCGCAAATTGCGAATCCAATAGTGGCGAGGCCGCCCTTGCACGTCATCAGCCGCAAGAAGCTTTTGCAAGCCGCAGACGTGCACCCTGATCTCGCTGGCCCTTTGGACGTTTGGTATCGCATCGCCAAAAAGGCGCGGTGGAGTAGCCTGATGCAAGTCCGGCAAGTGTTTCCCTCCGCGGATGCTGTGGGCAAATTTACCGTGTTCAACATCAAAGGGAATGCCTTCCGGCTCATCACGGAGATCAACTACCACACCGGAAAGATTTTCCTCCGGCATGTCTTGACTCACGCCGAATACAGCAAGGAAGGATGGAAAGAATGAGCACTCTCACCGCCAGCCCGGAATACATCGAGCTTCTCAAGAAATTCCCTCCGCGCGTGATTCGCACCGAGAAGGAAAACGAGGCTTGCACCGCGCTTCTTTATGGACTGGATCACCGCAGTGGCAAGCTTACCCCTGCGGAAAAGGAGCTTGCCGATCTCTTGACCCTCTTGATCGAGGATTTCGAAGACCGCCACTACCAGCTTCCCCACGCCAAGCCTCTCGAAGTCCTCCAATTCCTCCTGGACCAGCACGGCCTCCTGCAAAAGGACCTTGCCGACGTCTTCGGCACCCCCAGTATCGTCTCCGAAGTCCTCAGCGGCAAGCGCGACCTCAACAAAGACCACATCAAACGCCTCAGCCGCCGCTTCCACGTTTCTCCCGAACTCTTCTTCTAGCGGTCGACTGTCGCCAGGGCTCTGCGGCTTACTTGACAGGTAACCGCAACTCAAACATCATCCCCCAGCACAACCCATGCGACCAGACATCGTCCCCTAATGAGGCATTGGTTTGCCGACAAAGCCTGAAGCCTTCTCAGGTGGCGTGGTTCCAGAGCCTGCATTCTTGCAAAATGCGGATAAGAGCACGGCGGAAGAAGAACAAGCCGCGCTGGTGGCTGCGCATTCCGCACCTCGCTGGATGGGCAAACAGGCCGTCGAATGGGCTAAGGCTCATCCCGACGACGCACGCGTCCCGGAAGCTCTGCATCTGTCGTGCGTCCGCGCGTGGCGCTACGGCTGCACCGAAAGTTCCGGAGAAAGTACGCCAAGGCAGCCTTCGACCTGCTCCACAAACGCTATCCCGCCAGCGAGTGGACGAAAAAGACGCCCCATTGGTTTAATTAGCCGCAACTGGCGGGCAGCCCATGCTCTTGCTCTCGACTCGGTCACCGCAATTGGGGGGCCGACATCCACGCCTAGAGCCTGCTCAACACTCGTCAATTACTCATTCACGTTATATATATAGTGATAGACTCTATACTCCTCTTCAGCACTAAGCGTGGAGACGGCTTGAAGCTCCAAAACCTTATCTGGAAGGATGAAGTCCGTGAAAAGATAGCCGTCAAACATGCCGTGACGGAGCCCGAAGTCGAAGAGGTGCTATTCTCGGAGCCACACATCCGGTTGGCCGAAAAAGGGCACGTAAAAGGTGAACATCTCTACTTTGCCTACGGGCAAACCGATTCTGGTAGATATTTGATAATATTGTTTATATGGAAGGGTCAGGGCTCCGCGCTCCCGATTTCAGCTCGCGACATGACCGCAGCCGAGCGGAGATACTACAATGAGCAAAACGAAGCAACTTGATCCTGTCCCTGAGGAGTTCCCGAGCCTCGAAGAAGCTGGGAACTTCTGGGATACCCACGACACAACGCAATATCCCAATATCTTCCGAACTGTCCAGCAGGGGAAAAGGCCGGGGGAGACACTCAAATATTGGAAAAATTCCTCCGTACTCAAGTTCGCCGGTGCGCGAGACCCAATTAAGGCGATAACAGAAAAAGCCCAGGACGTCGTGTTCAAGGCCATGGAGGAAGGCTGGAACGGGCCACCTTTTGACCCAATCGCTCTCGCACAGATACTCAACATAAGAGTGGTTCCATTAAACAACGTAGGCGGTGACGCGATTAGGGACGCCCGAATAGTGGCAGATAAGAGTGGCGGACTGACCATAGAGTACAATCCGAACAAGTCGCAAGCCCGTATTCGTTACTCGATCTGTCACGAAATCGCCCATTCCTTCTTCTTTGACTGTGGCGAAAAAGTTAGACACCGCTTGGCCCCCGAGGAAATGCATGGAGCAGACCGACAACTCGAATTGCTCTGTAATCTGGGGGCTGCTGAGTTACTCATGCCAATAGGCAGCTTTCCTCAAATTGCGCATAACAAGGTCACAATGAGCAAGATTCTCGATTTGAGGAAACAATTCGAGGTTTCGACCGAGGCGGTACTCCTTAGGATAGTTAAACTGTCGGAAGACCCCCTCGCCGCGTTCAGTGCTGTTGCATCCGAGGCCGGGGGCGCAAGGAGATATGCGATCGAATATTGCGTAACGTCGAAAGATTGGGACGTTATGTTGCGGCCTGGATTCGTCCTGCCTGAAAGGACAGCACTAACGCAATGCATTGCAATCGGCTTTACCACCGAGGCTTCAGAAATCTGGAAGGGAGAAATGGGGCAGATCGATCTCGAAGCCGTGGGTGTTCCACCGTACCCCGTTCCGGCGGAAACTAGAACTCCCGACTACTATCTATCCAAAGCCCGCGCTACCCAAACCATTCCTAGGGTAGTAGGGTTCATAAGGCCGAAGTCACACCAGAAATCTACTCGCCCGACCGTCACCTACCTTAAGCGGGACGCAACAGTACCCATAGACCCAAGTCCAACCGTGATAGCGCATATCGTAAATGATAAAACGCCGAATTGGGGTGCGGGGTTCGGGCAATTCCTTGCCAAGAAATGGCCTGAGGTACAGGAAAATTTCAGAAGACTTTGGACAGACCGAGGCCGTCTCCAGTTGGGCACGGCGTATTTGACCGAGGTTAGCCCGACTCTCGTTGTCTTTCACATGATTAGTCAGCATGGCTACGGAAGTTCCCCAAAACCACGACTACGGTACGAAGAGCTACGGCAGTGCCTACGACTGTTGGCAGACGCTGCGCTAAGTAGACACGCGCGAGTGCAGATGCCAAGAATTGGCGCAGGAGAAGCTGGTGGCTCTTGGCCCGTCATTGAGGAGATGATCCAAGATACGCTCTGTCGGCGTGGCATAGCTGTTACTATCTGCGACCTCCCGGACACTCATACAAAAGAAGCTGCTCAACTTGAATTGGTCGGGCAGATGAGCCGGACCGCTTAGAAGATGTCTATCCCACAGATAATCGTGTTGCTATCTGGGGCAGTCTCCTCGGGTAAGACAACCCTCGGTACAATGTTTGTTGAACGTTTTCAGTTTGAGCTAATCAAGACCAAGGCCGTGCTCCAAACTTACTTCCCGGGGTCAGCAAACGAACGCAAAGCTCTCCAGGACCACGGTACTTACTTAGACCAAAAGACTCATGGCGTCTGGGTACGCGATGAAATCCTTGCTCGCATTGGGAAAACAAACCCGAAGTACGTCCTGGTCGATGCCGTCCGAATTGAAAAACAGGTTGACGCGATCAGAAAGGCCTTCGGCCATCGTGTTTTTCACATTCATCTCGACGCCCCAACCGACGTGCTAGCAGGTAGGTACAAGAAGCGCAGAGTGAAGGGTTTCAAGGAGTTTTCTGCGTACAAGGAGGTTGCAAGGGACACCACCGAGAAAAGGATCTCGCGTCTGGCAGAAATAGCAGACGTCGTTATCAAAACCGACCGTTGTACACAAGAAGATGTACTCGTCAGGGCAGCGAGCCACCTTGGACTCTACGGAGCAGAAGACGCTCGCCTAGTTGATGTAGTAGTCGGAGGTGAATATGGAAGTGAAGGAAAAGGGCACATAGTATCTTATTTGGCGCGCGAGTACGATCTGCTCGTTAGGGTCGGGGGCCCTAATGCCGGGCATAAGGTGTTTCGGGTTCCCGAGCCCTATACGCACCACCAACTTCCCTCCGGTACGCTCTTTAGTGGGGCAAAGTTGTTGATCGGCCCCGGGGCCGTGCTAAATGTGCCGGCCCTCTTGCAGGAAATCGCTGACTGCGGCGTCTCTCGCGAGAGGCTATCTATCGATCCTCAAGCAATGGTTATCGACAGCACAGACATTGCAGCAGAGAAAAAGCTAGTTCAGAGAATCGGGTCAACAGGACAAGGGGTTGGGTCTGCCACAGCACGCAGAATATTGGGCAGATCGGACAAAAAGCAAAAGCTGGCCGGTGACATTCCCGAGCTGAAGCCATACACAGGGTCTTCTGCCCGCGAACAGCTTGAGCGAGCCTACGCAGACCGCCACAAGATCCTGCTCGAAGGAACGCAAGGTACTGGCCTAAGTCTTTTTCACGGGCCATATCCTTATGTTACTTCGCGCGATACCACCGTTGCTGGTCTGCTTTCAGAATCCGGTATCGCGCCGAGGCGCGTGAGGAAAATTGTGATGGTATGCAGAAGCTATCCCATCCGTGTTCAAGACCCACCGGGTGGTACGTCTGGTCCGCTGTCGCAGGAGATTTCGTGGCGGGTCATCGCGGAACGATCAGGGATACGATTAGAGGAGCTAAAGAATCTAGAACGAACGTCGACAACCCGCAGGAAGAGGAGGGTCGGCGAATTTGAATGGGAGTTACTTCGCAGAGCTGCTTCTCTCAACGGTCCAACCGACATCGCACTAACGTTTGCGGACTACATGGGTGCCGTCAACACACAGGCCAGAAGGTTTGAGCAATTGACCCCCGAAACGCTTCGGTTTACTGAGGAAATCGAAAAAGTTTCTGGCGCTCCTGTATCACTTATTTCCACTCGATTTCACTGGAGAAGCATAATTGACAGACGTGCGTGGTAAGCCCCTAGGAGTGCCTATTGAACAACTAGTCGCCAAGTACCCTCGCCTGTACCACATGGCCGAGGCCAACTCGTGGGCTTGCATAAGAAAATTCGGCTTATTATCTACATCCAAGCTCCTTGATCTCTGCGAAACGCCAGCGCCCGAAAGGGAGAGAATCGAGGAGCACAAGCGCCCCAACTCCGTACCACTAGAGTCCAAGGCCTGCGGAGTGATTGTCATTCGCGACCAAAAGCCCCTAAGTGAATCCAAGCTAAGGGCCTGCCTACGGGGTTGTAACACAAGGACTTGGTTGCGGACACTCAACGGACGCGTATTTTTTTGGCTCACGCTAGATAGGTTGAAGACCTTTATGTCAGCTCGAGCGTACAGAAACAAGATTCACACAGTGCTAACGGTTGAAACCGAAGCCCTTGTCCGTACTCACATTCAAAGGGTCACTCTGTCCCCAATGAATTCCGGAAGCACAAGTCCTTTCGCTCACCCAAGAGGGTTAGACACTTTCAAATCATTGGAAGACTATCCGTTTGCTATAAGGCTGCAAAGGGGAGACAACTCTTGTGTAATCGAGCTCGCTGTCGATGGCGGGGTTCCTGACATAGTCAAATACATTCTCCGAGCCACTCATAGCAGTTGCACTGATAGCCAATTGCGAACCTCAAAGATTCTCTACGAAGCGGCCGCAAGACATTAGGCGAATGGCCAACGGGCTCTGTTTTTGAAAGCGTGGGCCTTTGACACTTCCCCCGCCTTCTCGCCCTACCCTCTTTTATTAAGAATTTCCGCTCTTCCGCCCCAGCTTTTCATTTCTGCTTTCCAGTTACTGCCCGTGCTTTCCGCCTTCTAGTTTCTGCTTTCTAGTTTCTGCCTTCTGGCTTCCCGCCCGCCCCGCATCCCCATCCCTTGAACTCCTATCCTTTAACGTGCAAACGTTCTAACGTATAAATGCGTCTTTCGCATCCCGACCGTCTAAGCCGGGACGTTTCAACGACTTGCAATCCCATTGAATGATATCCATATAACTACTTGACATCTGCTTCGTTTCATACTACCATTCTGTGTGTTTGTCGCCACCCATCCTCGCCGGCCATGCCGCTCTGAAAACATTCAAGCGCGTTTCGCCCCTAACTTCTTTCCCCTCAATTCTTTTGCCGACCCCCACCCCTTAAACCCTGTCACCTCAATTCTTTACAAAAACATAGGGGGACAGGGGGTACCTGCAACCTTCCCATTGCTCTCCCGATCTCCCATCTTCCGTACACTCTTCCAAGTTCCGTATCCCGCAAGCCCTTTGTTTGCCACTCTTACGAAAACAACCGGGGTGTGGGGGTATTCTTCCCATTTTGGTTCACCACTCTCTCAGTGGCCGGAGCTTGCGAACTCGAAGATCCCGGTCCTGTCGGGACGGCCTGGGCGTATCCTGTCCAACACTTCCGCTTCAACCTTCAACTGTCGATCGAAGATCCCGACCTTGTCGGGACTGTCAACCTCCTCCGCGCCGCTCGCCCACGGATCACGGGACACGAGTCACGAAGGACGGATCGTCGGTCTGCCACGACTCAGTCGGTGCAATTCACGGAAAGTGGGCGTCTTGCTGACTAACCGCCTGCTAGCGCTCGGCGGGGGCCCGCATGGCTTCATTCATTGCGGTGGTGGCTTGTTTGCAGAATTCACGCTGGCCTTGGTAGCAGCGCTCAAGATCCTCAAGGTAATTTTGCAGAATTTTCGTGCGAGCCTTGCTCAAGCCTTTTTGGGAGGCTTCGTCCAACGCGGCTTTGGCCCTCTGCTCGGACGCGCTATCCGGATGTTGACCGAAGCGCACGATAGCCGTGTAAGCGTTCCAGTAGGTCGGATTCTGCCGATCGCGCTCGCGCTTCACTTGCTGGTTCAGCGCATAAACCAGGAGATAGTTAGCCGCCAAGACAAACGCAATCCCTATGATCCCCAGAATCATGAGCCGCTTGAACATGGCACGGAGACCCCATCTCCAAAGCTCATCCTAGCGGATTTTTCGCTCGCGCAGGCGGCGCGGCAACGCCGTGGTGCTCATGAGTACCTAGATCGCGCCAGCACAGATGCGGCGCTGGCAGGCGCATGGGCCGCGAGGGCAGATAACTGCCTGACCATTTACTGGACCTTCTGCCAGTTTCCTCACCCGCAGCCGGGCAGTAAGCTAAAGCTGTCCCAGTCCAAGGTGAGGCCATGAACGATATCACCGTTTGGATACAGAGCAATTGGTATGAGCTAGGAACCCTCGTTGCCGAGTTTGTCTGCCTGGCTGCGGGTATCTGGTTTGCGCGGAAAATCCTAAGAACGCTTAGTGCGTCCCAGGAGCAGGTCGGCGCGCTGCTAAAACTGTCGGTAACGGGAGCAGTCACGGATCGGCAGTCGCCGAATGTCGTGGCCGATCGCCCGCTCACGGCGGCAAGCCCATACTGGCTTACGCCGTCGGAAGCACCTTCCGCGGGCTCGCCCGAGCACGCGGAGAGCAGCAGCCAGCGCCAACTGGCTACCGTCAAGAACGGCCTGATTGTGTGGTTGCAGACGCCGATGAGCAGCGGAGGCCCCGCCCCCTGGCGCAAAGCCATCCGCTGGCTGCAGTCCCCCGCGGGAAGCTGATCTGGCGCGGGAAGTCGTTGCCTGCTGACAATGTTTCGGCCCGCTGAGAAGCTCCATGCATCTCCGCGGGCTTCGCTGTGTTTGAAATTTGCGGAGTGATTCTCAGCGGGGTTTCGCGGCGATGTGCGGGAATCGCTGACGCCAGAAATTAGGCAGCTCTTTAATGCGGCGCCAGCGTCGGCTTTAGTGAGGCGCTAACGTCGCGGAGAAACTTTCCCTGGCGGCGTTTTCGTAAAGGTGCAGGAGCTGCGCGGCCCGCTTGAGCAAATCCGCGGGCAGGTCGCCGGGCTGATAGTCCACCCAACCGGTCGTGTAAGCAATGTTGACCTGCCGTCCGGAGCAGGCAACTTCGATGACGCCGATGCGGTTCAAGACCACCTGGACTTCGGCCAGGTTGCATTCCGGCAGCACCAGAAGGAAATCATCGTTAGCCAGCCGCGCCGCGAAATCCGTGCCGCGGCAGGCTCTCTTCAAGCGGCGGGCAAGCTCCTTCAAGGCCGCGTCCATCGCCGAGAGGCCGTAGCGCTTATTCATTTCCGTAAAATCGTCAAGATGAATGGTAGCCAGGCTGAGCGCGGTATTTTGGCGCCGCGCGCGGGCAATCTCTTTTCCAAGCTGCTGCTCGATAAAACCGCGCGTATGCAATCCCGTGACGGCATCGACGCCGGAAGGATCGGAATTTTGTGCGGCGGGCGCGTCCGTGGCGGCGTTCTGCCCGGTTAATTCCCGGCGCTGGCGGCGAAAAGACCACTGGCGGGCCACCATCCATAAATTGAATAGAAGCAGCAAGCACAGGATTCCCCAGCGCGCCTGTTCGGGACGGAGATCGTAAAAATGCTCGTGGCGCCGGAACAATGAAGGGAACAAGCTGAGCACAATGGCCGCCGCCGAGAGCACGGCGACGAATAACGCGGTAAACCAAAGCCACCATTCTCGGCGAGCGAGTTGCCGCAGGC
>WNFG01009495.1_pt1 | contig 10184 bp, 8 predicted proteins | sample 5400431 | NCBI WGS metagenome assembly WNFG01 (sample SAMN13153346, study PRJNA577476) | soil metagenome | isolation source: 120 cm saprolite under Douglas fir tree site 2 hole 3 replicate 2 | place: USA:California | collected 2015-04-18
ACCACCGCCGAGAGGCACAAGTGCGAGCTGCGGATGCTGGCGAATGCGGATGTGCGCGCTCCTCCGAAGCGCGCGTCAGGAGGACTGCGTTTCCCCTTGACAAAGACTTACATGGAGGTCGGCAAGTCGGAAATTTGACCCACTACCCAAATGTAAACTGTCATCCGAGGGGGGGCTTCCCCCTGTTATGGAGTGGTGGCGGTTTCTGCGTGCGCGTACAGTTCGTCGATCTGACGGCGGTAGCGCTCTTCGACGACGCGGCGGCGAAGCTTCATGGTGGGAGTGAGGATGCCGTTGGCGATGGAAAATTCATCGGCCACCAGCAACACGCGCTTCAGCTTTTCGAAGCGGGCCAGCTTCTGATTGACGCCTTCGACGATTTCGTCGTATAGAGCTTGCACCTTGGGATGGGCGATTAGTTCGTCCCGCGATGCGAACGGAATGTCGTTAAGCTGGGCCCAGTGTTCAAGCGAGACAAAGTTGGGGGAGACGATGACGGCGGGGAACTTGCGCTTATCCCCAATGATGGCGGCAGTGCCGATGAGCGGGTTCAGTTTCAGGGAATTTTCAATCGGCTGGGGGGCGATGAATTTTCCGCCAGAAGTTTTGATCAGGTCTTTTTTGCGATCGGTCACCGATAAATATCCATCGGCGTCGATGTTGCCGATATCTCCGGTTTTAAACCAGTCTTCAACGAAGGCGTTCTGCGTTTCTTCGGGACGATTCCAATATCCCTTGAAGACGGACGGACCGCGCACCAGGATCTCACCGTCCTCTGCGATGCGGACTTCGAGATTCGGAAGCGTTTTGCCCACGGTCCCGATGCGATGGTTGACGGGCGTGTTTACCGCGATCACGGGCGAAGTCTCGGTGAGGCCGTAGCCCTCGTGAATGCGGATGCCGGCGCTGGCATACCACTCGGCTAGTTCACGGCCCAGGGGCGCGCCGCCGGAGATAAAGGTCTCGACCCGTCCGCCTATACCTTCGCGGATTTTGGAAAATACCAGCTTATTGGCCACCTTCCAATCGCGCGAGGTTGGCGTACGACCAGCGAGAATCTCCGGCTTGTGAGCGTCGCCCACGGAAAGCGCCCAATCAAATATGGCGTGTTTTGCGAAACCTTTCGCTTTGTGCTCCGCCTGCGCATAAATCTTTTCGTAAACCCGCGGCACCGCGACGAACAGGCTTGGACGAACCTCGAGCAGGGCCGTGGGTAATTGCTCCATGAACGGGCAATAGGCCAGCGTCACGTCATGGTACAGCATGGCAAAATCCACGTGGCGCGCGGTGATATGACAGAGCGGAAGAAACGAAATGCTGATCAGGCCGGGATGCATGTCGAAGCCCAGCAAGGAACAACGAATATTGGAAGCGATGTTGCCGTGGGTGAGCATCGCTCCTTTGGAGGCTCCGGTGGTGCCGGAGGTGTAGACGATCGTGGCCAGGTCATCGGGGCCGATGGCACGTGCCTGGGTCTCGATGTCCGCGCCTAGGTCGGGAGGCATTTCCCGAAGCATCTCGTCCATGGTTACGCACTTTGCGCTTGAAGATGTCAGGGCGCCAATATTTTGGAGAGGGTCCATTACTGCGACTCTTTCGAGCGAGGTCTGCGGGAGGATCGACAGGATTTTTTGCAGCTGCTGATCGGAGGAGACGAAGATGGCGCGACAGCCGGAATCCTGCAGGACAAATGCCGTCTGTTCCGAAGTCAGCGTGGTGTAGAGCGGAACCGTGACGGCACCGAGCAGCAGGCTGGCGATGTCAGCGACGGGCCATTCGGGGCGGTTCTCGCTGAGAATAGCGACGCGATCTCCTTTGCGGATGCCCCATTTCTGTAGAGCGCGCGCGGTGCGGGCCACGTTGCGGCCAAATTCCTGGGAGGAGATAGGCAGCCACTGCCCGGCCTGGCGATGCAGCATAATGCGATCGAGATTGCGCTCGACGGCGGCGAAGAAAATGTCGTTCAGGGTAGCAATGCTCATCGGCGATGCGGCACGTGCGGCATAAGGTCTGCTCAGAAATGTACTGTTTTAGCGGCAGTTTCCGCAAATGCGAAACCAATGCGAAACCTTGCTGGCAGTTACTGATCGGCATCCATATTTACCTGAAGGTGGAGGAGGTAGTAAGCTGGGCCATCGCACTGGGAGCACTCAGTGGGGAGGGTAAATGCGACAGAGATTTCGGAAGGTTCTAGGAACAGGATTGCTGGCAGGCACGCTCGCAGCCATGACTGCAGTTCCGCTCTTTGCGCAAGACAAAAAGTCCACGCCCGACTCGACTATGCCCAAGGTGGGCGATGTGGCGCCCGACTTCACGTTGAAATACTTCGATGGCGGTAACTTGAAGGACCTAAAGTTGAGCGACTACCGCGGGAAGAAGAATGTTGTGCTGGCGTTCTTTATTTTCGCCTTTACCGGTGGCTGAACCCAGCAAATGAAAAACTTCCAGCAGAATCTGAAAGCGCTGGAAGCAGCCGACACCCAGGTCCTGGGTGTGAGCATGGACAGCTGGTTCTCCAATAAAGCCTTCGCCGACCAAATAGGAGTCACTTTCCCGCTGCTGAGTGACTGGGGCGGAAAGACGACCCACCAGTACGGAATCTACAAGGACGAATATCAGGCCCCACGCCGCGTGAACTTCCTGATCGGCAAAGATGGAAAGATCCTGGAAGAACAAGTGGACAAGGACGCAATTGATCCTAAGAAAATTGTGGATGCGTGTCAGCGGCCAAAGCTGAAGAACTAGCAACACGCTCTCTGACGTAGAGACGTAGCTTGCTACGCCTCCTGCCTGAGCAGAAAAGCCGTCGAAACCGAATCGGCGTTGACGGCGGACCGGAAACGAACCAACTGTGACAGCGCCGGGAGTGGGAATCGAACCCGCTTCCGGCGTAGTCTTTTATGAATGCACGCGATGAACGAAGGCAAGCGTCCTGCGATCAACTGGATGGATGTGTTGTGGCTCGTGTTCCTCGCCGGGCTGGCCATCCTGCCCCCGGTGAGGGAGATTCACAAACAACTTATCCTTCTTGCCTTCGGCCTGATTCAACTGACCGAGGGATGGTTCCTATCGCGGGTGGCGGGCAGAGGTGCGGTCTACGTTGTTCTTGCCAAGATTGGCTTGGCTACGCTGTTGATCGATCACACTGGCGAGCTGAGCATCAACAGCAGCTATTACCCAATCTACTATTTACCTGTTGTTACCGCGGCTGAATACTTTGGACCGTGGGCCACGTTGCTGTGGACGGGCCTGGCTTCCGCTGCGTATTGTTCCTATCTTTATCCGGCGCTCGAGGAATATGAGATCACCAGCGAGAGCTACGGACTGCTGGCCATTCGCATTCTGTTTTTTTTTCTGGCGGCCATGGTGGTGAACCGCTTTGTGGTCGAGAACCGCCGTCAGACCAAGCGCTATCAGGCGCTCGCGGAAACGCTGGCCGAGACCAACCTGCGCCTCGAACAGGCACAGGCGGAGGCGCGCCGGTCGGAGCGCCTGGCAGCGCTGGGACAGCTTTCGGCCGGCTTGGCGCATGAGATTCGTAATCCGTTGGGGGTCATCAAGGGATCGGCCGAAATGCTCACCCACAAATTGGGGGACTCGAATCCGCTGGCGACCGAATTGGCGGGTTACATTTCGAGTGAGACGAATCGTCTGAGCGCCCTGGTGTCGCGGTTTCTGGACTTTGCGCGCCCGCTACATGCGGATACGGAAGTGCAGCAGATCACGCCGGTGGTGGATCGCGCGCTGCTTGACGTGGCGAAGGTTTGGAAGGGAGAAAAGATTCGGGTGACGAAGGAGTATGCGAGTGGCCTTCCTTTGATTCCACTGGATGAGAGTTTGAGCGAGCAGGCATTCGTCAACATCATTCAGAATGCGTATGACGCAATGGGAGAGAATGGCGGAGCGCTACGGGTGAAAGTGGCAACGGCGAGAGTGAACGGGCGGGACGGAGTCGAAGTGCGGATTGAGGATACGGGGCCGGGGATTCCCGCGGAATTGCGAGAGCAGATATTCAATCCTTTTGTTACCACGAAGAAAACGGGCGTGGGACTGGGGCTGTCGATTGTTTCTAAAATCATGGATGGACATCAGGGTTTTATTCGCATCGAGGGTTCAACTGGAGAGGGATTAGGAGCGTGCTTTGTGATGTTCTTCCCGGCAGCGACCGAAGAGTCGACTGCCAAGGAAGCATCTCACATGGTGATCTCTTGAGCGCATGACTTGCGCACATGAAAAGAGACTGACGAAATAGCAAAACCATGCCCGCCATTCTGATTGTCGAGGATGAAGCGAAGATGCGCCGCCTGCTCGAGTTGAATCTCGGGGAGGATGGCTTCACCACGTTCTCTGCCGGCGATGCCGAATCCGGGCTGAAGCTGTTGCGCGAAAACGCCATCGATCTGGTGCTGACCGACCTGAAACTTCCCGGCATGAATGGTCTGGAATTTCTGCAGGCCGTCAAGCACCAGAATGCGGCGCTGCCGGTTGTGGTGATGACGGCGTTCGGATCCGTGGAAACGGCGGTCGAGGCTATGAAGGCAGGAGCCAGCGACTACGTGCTGAAACCATTTTCCCTGGCCGAGATGCGGATGGTCATCCACAAGGAGTTGGATGTCCACAATCTTCGCGAGGAGAACCGGTCGCTGCGGGAGGCGCTGGGCAAACGCTACGCCCATCCGAATATTGTGGCGCAGAGTCCGAAGATGCAGGAGGTGCTGGCGACGCTCGAGCGCGTTGCGCCTACGAATTCGACGGTGTTGCTCGGGGGTGAGACCGGCGTCGGTAAGGATCTGATCGCGCGAGCCATTCACCAGAAGTCACGACGCGCCGCAGGGCCATTCATCAAGATCAACAGCACGGCGATTCCGGAGAATCTTCTGGAAAGTGAACTCTTCGGTTACGAAAAAGGCGCATTCACGGGAGCCGCGGCCAGCAAGCCGGGCAAGTTCGAACTGGCCGACAAGGGTACTCTCTTTCTGGACGAAATTGGTGACGTCCCGCCCGCGATCCAGGTGAAACTGTTGCGCGTTTTGCAGGAGCGCGAGTTCGAACGACTGGGCGGCACGCGTACGGTGAAAGTGGATGTGCGCTTGGTCGCAGCAACCAATCGTGATCTGCGGGCCGCGCTCGAAGATGGTACTTTTCGCGAAGATCTTTACTATCGGTTGAACGTTGTGCCCATCGACATTGCGCCACTGCGCGAGCGGAAAGAAGATATTTCCGGCCTCGTCCATTTGTTCATTTCACGGTTCTCGGCTGAGTCGGACAAGTCGGTGGCAGGCATCACTCCTGACGCGATGCGGATTCTGGTGAACTATCACTGGCCGGGAAATGTCCGGGAATTGCAGAACATTCTGGAGCGGGCTTGCGCGCTGGCGAAGGGAACAACCCTCGAGGCCTCGGATATACATCTCGATGTCCGTCCGGCCAGAGGAGCGGAATCGGCGAATCACTTCCTTCCTGAGGGTATGACGCTCGAGCAGTGGGAAGACGAGATGATTCAAGAGGCGCTGAAGCGGGCCGGCGGCAATAAGAGCCAGGCAGCACGCTTGCTAGGATTATCGCGGAATGCGTTGCGCTACCGGCTATCGAAGATCGGAATTGCGGATGAGGGGGAGAAAGAAGCATAGCGCCCGTAGGCCCGGACGGCATCATCGACCCGGTGGCCGTTCCACAACGATATCCTTGCTTAGCGGCGTTCCCACTCAAGCAAAAATCTTGGTGGCGGGTCAGTTTCCGGATGTGCCCGTGATCCAGGCATAATCGCGAGAGGAGAGGATACGCCAACCGGTGAACGAGGTCCCTTTTACCCCCAGCCGACGATGCGAGCGCGAAGCTTACTGAGACAGGCCGATGCGCCGCTGAATATTGATGAAGCGCGCATCGGAGCGGATGGGATCGAATCTAGGATCCATTTTGCTGTACGTGAGCAAAGTGGATCGTTCCTGGAAGGCTTTTTCCAGGGCTGCAAGCGCCTTCTCCCTGTCCCCAAGACCAACATAGATTAAGGCAAAATGATAACTGGAAATGCTTTCTTTTTTTGCCCGAGTTTCGAGCTGACTGAGAATCTTTAGCGCTTTTTCTTTCTGGCCTGAGCTGGCATACGCGTGCGCCAACGAAGCCACGGTGTTGGGATCGGGAGAAAGTGTGGCTGCTTTTTCCATCTGCGCTACAGCTTCTCTCGGCATTCCCTTCTGTTCATAAATAAGACCCAACCCCCAGTAACCAGTGTTAAAGTTTGGATCTTCCTTCAAAATATCGTTCAAGGGTCTCATCGCCGCGTCGTATTGACGTGCGAAGTAATAAATCACTCCCACATTGGCCTTGGCGATCTGCGAAAGAGGATCGAGTCCCTGTGCCTGCCTGATCTCGCGGAGTGCGTCATCAATCCGTCCTACGGTCGAAAGATAGCGACTGTATCGGTGCCGCACCGCCGCGTCATTCGGATTAAGTTGCAGAGAACGCTGGAATTCCTGTTCGGCGGCAGCCCAGTCCCACTCATAGTAAGCGTGGATATAGGCCAGCGAGGCATGCGCTTCTGCGAGAGAATCGTCGAGTTCCAGCGCCCTGACCACCGCAGCTTTAGCTTTCGGGAACACCTCAGCAGGCGTTGCATTTGTGTAGAAGGGCAGCACGCTGTAATAGTCCGCGAGCGCAGCGTAGGCTGGAGCATAAAGTGGATCGGTGTCCAAGGCCTGTTCGAAATATTGCCGGGCTTTCTCGACGTTCTCCAGACCGCCCTTGCGCCGGTAATACCGGCCACGAAGATAAGCATCGTGCGCATCGGGATTGACCGGACGTGCTCGCTGCAAACGCGATTCTTCCTGGGGTGTCAGCTTGACGCGGATTTCTCCCGCCACTGACCGCGCCACCTGACTCTGAATTGCCATTACATCGCGCAGATCACCGTCGTAACTCTTGGCCCACAGGTGCCGCTCGGGCACTGCCTGGATCAACTGCGCTGTGATTCTCACTTTTGCTCCGGAGCGCAGCACCGAGCCTTCGACGACGCTATCCACATGCAGTTCACGGGCAATTTCAGGGAGCGATTTCTTGCCACCTTTGTACTGCATCACCGAAGTGCGCGAGATCACGCGCAGAGCACCGATCTGGGCGAGCTCTGTAATCATGGCTTCCGTCATGCCGTCTGCGAAGTAATCCTGCGTTGGATCCCCGGAGAGATTTGCCAGAGGCAGCACCGCCAAAGATTGAATGTGGCCTCCGCCCCAGAGGCGGTCTCGTAAGCCTCCGACGTTGGCCGCGATGAGCAGACCTAGAACTACTAGGACCGCCATGCCCACAAGCCCCAAGGTCGCCTTGGCAGCCATTTGCCGCGGAACACGAAGACCGGTCGCTTTCTCGGAATCAGCACGAACTGCTGGCGCATCGGACAATGCCTTGAGCGCGAAGCCCACTTCCTTTGCGGATTGGAACCGTTCATTGGGATCTTTTTCCAGACAACGGCGGATGATTCGCTCGAGCGGAAGAGTTATGTTGGGACTGCTTCCAATGAGCGAAGGCGGATCGTGCATCAGGATGGCGGTCAGAGTATCGGCAGGAGTATTGCCCTGAAAAGCGCGCTTGCCGGAGACCATTTCGTAAAAAATCGCTCCCAAGGCAAAAATGTCGGAGCGATGGTCGACATGCTGAGCACGCACCTGCTCGGGAGACATATAGCCCACAGTTCCCATAACGACTCCTGGCACCGTGACGGTACCCTGTGTCATGGCGGCTTCGGGCGATCCAAACTCTTCTGGGCGACGCAGTTTCGCCAGTCCGAAGTCGAGAATCTTGACTAAACCATGGGTCGTAAGAAAGATATTTTCAGGCTTTAGATCGCGGTGAACGATGCCTTTTTCGTGGGCGGCTGCTAGTCCACTCACCAGTTGGAGCGTGTAATCTATCCCCGAGCTCGCCGGAAGTGCGCCCCGCTGCAGGCGGGATCGAAGGGTCTCGCCCTCCAACAGTTCCGAGACAAGATGGGGCGCGCCGTCGTGGACCCCGAGTTGATGGATGGAAAGAATATTGGGATGATTGAGAGCGGCCGCTGCCCGAGCTTCCTGTTCAAAGCGTCGCAAACGATCGGCATCACGGGAAAAAATTGGAGGCAGGATTTTGATGGCGACTTCGCGGCCGAGAATAGTATCGCGAGCGCGATAGACCTCCCCCATACCGCCGGCTCCCACCATTTCTACAATCTCGTAAACTCCCAATTTTGCGCCGGGACCGAGAGTCAGGGACTGGAGCGCAGGGTTCTCCAGGAAACTGTTGCCCGCATGATCATGAGCAGCGATGAAAGATTCGACTTCGCGATGAAGGTCGGAGTCATTGCCGCAGACTGTTGCGAGATAGGCTGCGCGTGCCTCGGGGGAAAGCTCGAGGGCCGCATCAAGGATCTGACGAACTTCTGCCCAGCGTTCCGGCTTCACCTGGAGCAACCTCAACGCTGCATTTGCCGATAAAGGTAAGCTTTAGCCGTTGCCCACTGCCGCTTTAACGTGGCGGGAGAAACTCCGAGTACATCAGACGCCTCGTCGATCGACAGCCCTCCGAAGAACCTCAGCTCCACCAGACGGCTCTGTTGCACATCTACTTCGTGCAAACTTTTCAAGGCGTCGTCCAGCGCCAGCAGATCCAATTGCCTTTCCGGCAAAGCGAGCCGATCATCCAGCTCCAACTTGAATGAGCCCGCACCGCGTTTCACGGCACCGTGATTTCTGGCATAGTCCACAACGATGTAACGCATCAATTGCGCGGCCAAAGCGATGAAGTGTTTTCGATCTTCAAAATGCCGGGGCCTTTGTTTCAACAGGCGGAAGTAAGCTTCATGAACTAGCGCAGTGCTTTGGATGGTGTGATTTGCCCTCTCACGCTGGAGGCAACGGTGGGCGATACGGCGGAGTTCATCGTACACGACCGGCAACAGTGCATTGAGGGCGTCCTTGTCCCCTTTCTCCCAATCAACGAGCAGTTCGCTGAACGGCTTAGAAGAAATCTGTTGCACTCTAGAACCCCGCCCCAAAGGGGTTTTAATCTGGCCACGTCACCTTACATCGAAAACCGATCTATATCAATGTATTAGGGCCTGTAGACCTTCCTCGGCGAAAAATTTTCCCAATTCCTGAGCCGATCTGCTCCTGTCTTTCGCTTCTCTTCATATAGGAGGCTCAACCAATGAAAAACTACACGAGAATTGTTGTCGCGCTTCTCTTTTCCGCAGTTGCCATGATGGTGCCAATCGCAAACGCGGGGGAAACACCAACAAATGCTCAACTGATAGCTGAAAGTTCGCTGTTGGCCGGTTTGGCGCCCAATGTTTTGTTTCCATTTGTCGACTCCACGCCACATCACATCGTAAAGGCGCACATTGCCATTACGGACGCCACCTCAAGTTGTGAAGCCGGAGCGGCGGCGCCGTCCAATATACAGATTCTTGTGGGAGTGGCCGGGGGGGCGCTGGTGAATGTAATGACGGCTGCAACCAACACCGGTATCGGATCGGCTGCCCAGTGCGTCTTCCACGTAACGATCACACCAGGGAGAGGCGGCGTGCCTGCAACGGTCACAGACATTGTTGTTGTAAACGCAAATCCCACTGCTCCATTAACCGGAGTCAACACCATTACATTTTCGGCACTAGTCAAGTGAATGCGAGTTGTCAACTTTGGCCAAGCATTGGCTGTGGAGGTACTGGGCTACTTTTTAAAGTAGCCTACTACCCTTCCGGGCAATCTCTTTGACCGTTGTGATCCGAAATGCAGATTTTCTGCTCCAGTCTTGCAAAGGAGGGTATAACCGACGAAACGCTATCAGAAAATACGCCCACTGACCTTCGTCAAGCACTAGGTCGGTCGGCAGGATGCCATCCGATAAGAGCGAAGGCGGATTAGTTTGCGGACAAAAAATCCGCCTTCGAGCCAACCTGCACCGTGCCGGCGGATGCGGGTTCCCGGCGATGACCGTGGTTGTGTAGTTCTTTAGCCATAGGCACCAGGCGTCCGTACTTGCTCGGAATTTCGATTCAAGACGCCGCGCGGTGACTTCTGGATTGTTTGAATGCTAAGTCTAGCGAGGAGCGCGTGGTGTACAAAAGGCTGAACTCAACGGGAAGGTTGATTCAGAGAACAACCACGGAGGCTCCTCAACGGACATTATGTATTACATCGGGCTGGATGTTCACAAGA
>WNFG01022023.1_pt1 | contig 10183 bp, 8 predicted proteins | sample 5400431 | NCBI WGS metagenome assembly WNFG01 (sample SAMN13153346, study PRJNA577476) | soil metagenome | isolation source: 120 cm saprolite under Douglas fir tree site 2 hole 3 replicate 2 | place: USA:California | collected 2015-04-18
CATGCTTGGCTGTTGCGACCTGATGCAATAGATCAACGGCCTCCTGGTAACGGCGCAGCCGATAGAGAGTGTCCGCGAGCGCGAGTTCCACGTCGGGATCGTTGGGAGCATACGTCAACGCCGCCCGATATTCTTTCTCCGCATCTGGAAAACGCATTTGTTGACGAAATGCTTCTGCCCGGGTCATGTGGGTTACTCGCGACGGCCCTAAAATTTTTTCGGCAGTATTCACTTCCCCCATGGCCTTGCCAGCCCGGTGAAGTTGCAGGTGCGCCATCGCCAATCCCAGATAGGCTTCCCCGTATCCGGGACGCAGTTTGATGGCAGCTTCAAAGTCTTTGGAAGCGGCATCGGCCTGCTTCAGGTCATTCAGCACATACCCACGATTCATGTGTCCGGTAGCCATTGTCGGATCGCGCCGCAGCGCCTCGGTAAAATCGGTCAGCGCCTGGTTCTTATCGCCCAGTGCGATGTGTGAGTGTCCCGCAATCAGCCACAGATCTTTGTCTTTGGGCAGGATGGGCTCGTACTTGCCAAAAAGCTCGAGCGCATCTTCGTATTGACCGAGAAAAACCAGATCGTATCCCAGATAAACCGGGGCTTCAGGGTCATTCGGCAGTTTCTCCAGCACCTTGTATCCCAAATCCGCGGACTCGCGATACTTTCCGGTGAGGGTGAGATAACGTTCTCGCTCTCGCATGACCTGCGGGTCGCTGTTCATCCGCTCATCCGCCCGATCCAGCCACGTCTTCGCCAATACCAGATCGTGCCCCTCGATCGCGGCATTGGCGCCTCGCGCCACTACTAACGCCCGCTTCGGCGACAGCTGATACGCTTTCTGATAGTCAGCTTGGGCGCGCGGAATCAGCTTTTCCGACGTGTACAGGTCGCCCAGCGCCATGTAGGGGACATAGTCATTCGGATATAGCTTGACGAGACGGAGAAAGAATTCTTCCGCCGCCTTGGGATTGTCCTTATCTCTGGATAAAAACCCAAGCGAGGTCAGCGCTGAACGATTTTGTGGGTCAAGATCGAGGGCGTGATGAAACATCTTGAACGACTCGTCCCGGCGTTGCATTTTCCACAGCAGATTTCCATAGTTCAGAATGATGGCCAAGTTACCCGGCTCAAGATTGAGGGCTTCCTGCAAATCTTTTTCGGCAGCCGCCTGATCATTGGAGTTCGCTTCGATGATCGAGCGTAGTCGCAGGAACTCGGGGCTCTCCCTTTGGCCCGCTTGAAGGTTCTTGAGTTGGGCGGCAGCCAAACCAATTTGCTCCGATGACGCAGCCGAATTGTCAGAGGCCTGATACAACTCAGCCAGGTTCAGGTGCAGTTCGATGGGGTAGAGCGCGCCTTCGGGGACGGCTTCCGGCAAGTGACCTATGGCAGCCTGGTATTCCTTAATGGCGTCGTCAGGACGATCTTGTAAGCTGGCTAACTGGCCGCGGATAGCGTGCAATCGATAGTGTTCGCTATCCAGCGCCTGGGCCCGGCCCAATAGTTCAGCCGCGAGTTGAAGCTTACTGACATTCAGCAGCGCTTCGGCTGCAGACAACTGGTATCCAATTTCACCTTTAGCTCCGTTCGCGGCCTGCACAAAAGCGTCCGCCGCATCAGTCCTCTTGCCGGATAGCTGATAGGTGTAACCCAACTCGGCCCAATAGTCGGGCGTCTTGGATGTTACTTGATGGAGCGTGGAGAGCGCGAGGTCGTACTGCCTGTTCTCACGATAGAATGCAGCAACCGTACGCAGAACGCTGGGATCGTGCGGCGCGCGGCGGCGCGCGCGTTCCAGATATTGCTTGGCTTCTTCAGGATGTTTCAACTAAGAAAAAGTTCCCCGGCGAGTTGCAGATCGCTGGCGCTGTTGGGACGAGCTGCGATTACCTGCAGCACCAGTTTTTTTGCATCTTCGTCCCGGCCCATCTTGGCGTAGGTCTGCGCTAAGCCGGCCAAGCCTGGGATTGACCCTGGCCGAACCGACAAGCCGTGCTGAAACGCGTCCACTGAGGTCTGGTAATGACCGCTGAGGCGGGCGGCATATCCGAACAGGAACCAGAGGTCGGCATCCTGGGGGGCCGCTTTTGCGGCACGTTCGGCATGAGACGTGGCTGCCGCGTAATCTCCCGCCGCTAACGCCGCTTGGGCCGCGCGGGCCTGCTGCGCTACTTCGAGTCCGGAACCCCAACCCAATTGTTGGTCTGCCGGAGCCTGCCCTTTTTTGGTGCTGGGGGAGCCGGACTTGCCCTTGGCGTCGTCGTGGGAACCAACTTCGAAGGTCTGCGCGCAGCAAAGCGCAGAGCCCAACAAGAGTATCCCTGCTAAAACTACTACACGGGGCGACAAAGCCTTGATTACCTCCCAACACGGAAACTATTGAAGTAAGGGCGCGCTAGCGTCTCTCAGATGCCAGTCGGAACGGAAGCGGATGCCTAAGGCCCTTACTGGACGATTTTCTAAGGCGAAATGAGGTGAACACCGGAGCAAACCCCACAAAGGGGTTTTGAATCCTATACCGTCGCCGAAAGCGTTTGTCCGAGAGGGATTGCAGTGAATCTTGAAAAAGGTCAGGGCGGGCGTCCGATCCCGCTATTTCTGATTCTCTTGCTGGTCGCGGCTGTGCATGGGCCTCTGTTGCTCATGCAGTTGCCCGCAAAAGTATCCTACGACACGAATTTCCACATTTTTTTTGCGTCTCACTACGCTCATCACTGGTTTAGTCCATGGAACGAGAAATGGTTCGCGGGTTTTTCTCAGACCACGTATCCGCCGCTCGGACATCAGTTAATCGCGCTTCTCTCTTACGTCGTGGGCCTGAATGCAGGGTATGGGCTGGTGCAGTTTCTGGGCCTGCTCTTGATACCCGTAGGTGTATATCGCTTTTCGAAACTGTGGGTGGATGATACCGCGGCGAGCTATGCCGCCCTGGGCAGCGTGTTCATCGGGTCCGCCGCGTTCCTGACATACTCGGCTGGACAGTTGTCCACCATGCTGTCTGCCCCTCTCTATTTGAATGCGGTGCCAGATTTCTATCACTGGGTGCGGCATGACAGATTCCGGTCCTTGTTGAAAGGAGTCATGCTAAGTCTGGCGGCGGCGGCGGTGCACCACGTCACGCTGCTGTTTGGAGCGATCTTCTTCGCCATTCCCGTTCTCTGGCTGGCCTGGAGTGAGGAGCGCAGCAGAACCGGCGGCTCGGGGGTAAAAGTACTGTTGCGAGGATTTATTTTCGCGGGGGCGATGGCGGTTGGAGTGGCGGTGGTTCTGCTGCCTTACTGGATCGCGATTCTGCAACACCCGATCGAGCAGCTTCCGATTCCGCACGCCAGCCGGTCTAACTTGCTTTTGAATTTTCTCTACGGCTTTAACTATTTCGTGGTTCCCTACGGCGCCATGATTCTGGCCGTGCCCTTCATCTTCTTGCGAGGCGCTGCGGTGCCACGGCTCAGACCCTTGCTGATCAGTTTCTGGTTTGCCTTTATCTTTGGTCTGGGCGGCACCACACCTCTGCCGAAGTTGGTGCTGCGGCGCGCTTTTGACATTCTGACGTTCGAGCGCTTCACCCTTTGGGCGTCCCTGCTGGCCCTGCCCATCGTGGGCTTGTTGGCAGTGGAGTTGCTACGCCGTTACCCACGCGCCGCCAAAGTTGGCCTATCTGTGGCGGCTGTTGGGACCTTCGGTTTAGCCATGGCCTGGGTGAATTTGAGTCCCTTTCGCACCACCGGCGGCATGGACGTGAGTTCGATTGTATCTTTCCTGAACCGCGACGGGCATGACCATTATCGTTACTTAACGCTCGGTTTCGGCAATGCTCTCCCCAAGATTTCTACTTATTCCGACGCACCCAGTGTGGATGGCGAATACAACTCGGCGCGATTGCTTCCTGAGATGACGAGCTACGGCGCGGCCCAGCTAACCAGCGCCAAGTTTTTCGGGACCGCCGGCATGGATTCTCTGCGCGCTATGCTGAACCATGCCAATCGCTACGGATTGAGATACATTTTTGTCCACGATACTTACTACGATCCACTTCTAGTGTTTGCCGGGTGGAGGCAAGTTGAGACTTACGAAGGCGGGGCGACTACGGTTTGGTCCAAGGACGATGTTCCGCCAGCCAGGACAATCGAGTCCGACGCTATCCCCGCACCTTGGGAGGGCGTGATATGGGGCATTCTGCCTATGACCACCGCGTTTCTCGCGGCCCTATTTTTCATCCTGTTGCCAGACCGCCAGACGGCTCCGCGGCTTGTGAGGATCCCATCTCTTGAAAATGATAATGCAGCTAACGATGCGGTCTATGCTCGGGAGGGGACATAGTGAAATACCCTCTGGCATTGACGCTGTGCGCCGTGACCCTGGTGCTGGTTGCTTTAGGCTGGCTCAATTCTGCCAAAGCCTCGGGCGTTAGTCTGCATCCCCAGGCCAGTCCGGAAGAATCCGTACAAAACCTGTTCCGCGCCGTGCGCGACAGAAATTGGCCCAAGGCCCAGTCCCAGCTGGCAAATGCCGGCCAAGTCGACAGCTCCGCCTTTGTCTATGACCTCGCGGGCGGCGACGGTAGCTTGCGCACCTACTCCACACTGGAGGGCGTCGAAGTCAGCGTTGTCCACCAGAATGCGGACGACGCATTGGTCCGTGCCAGGTTGAACTGGTCAACCGCGGTGGGCTCCGTATCGGATACCCGCGACCTGAAGATGGTCCGCCAAGGGGACCTGCGCTGGGATGTAGTGAATCGCGGCCCCGAAGGTGACTGGGGCACCGCCAGCATCGATCCTCCGAAGGTGCGCATCATCTCCATGAATGCGGTGGAGCGGCCCGATTCTGTGATTGTGATGGGCGAAGTCGTCAATGAAGACACGATTCCCGCCTACGTCAACGTCAATGCCGCTCTGATTGATAGCAAAGGCGCGGAATTCCGTGAGGAAGGCAGTTTCGACAAAGTGTCCCACGTTCTGTTACCGAGCCAGGTCACGCCTTACCGGATCGACTTCCCGCGGCTCCGGCTGAATCAGGTGAAGCAGGTTCGCATGGACGCGAAGGTCGCCGCCATTCCAGCCTCGGCCGACCCGGTGATCGGCGTCATGAACCAGCGCATGGAAACGGATGCTTTGGGAAAGAAGCTCCTGTCGGGCGACCTGGTGAACCAAAGCGGCCAGACGGTGAACATCGCGCAGGTGCTAGCAACCTGCTATGACGACAACGGCAAAGTCATCTGGGTTTCGAATGGATATATAGACCGGGCGTTGCTGCCGATGACTCCGCAGGGTTTCGCGGTCGACCTTCCACCGGATGTGGCCTCGCACGTCCAACGCTTTCGCGTAATGGTGAATCATTACACTCGGAGTGCGTCCTGAGATGCGTGTCGCCGGTGGCATCCTCCTTATCTGTTCAGTCTTTCGAGTCCTGTCCCAGGCAGAGACGCCGCCTGGTCTGCGGCTGCCCGTGAATGTTGTGGCCGGAGAAGCGGTGACTGTAGCCAGCAACGCAACCGGTTCGGAAACGTTCTACTTGATCGGGCCGGGGCACGTGGCGAAGCACAATGTTCAGGCAGGACAAAACATCCAGCTTAGTTCCGCCGACCTCAGCACCGCTGGAACTTACCAAGCCATAATCTGTGACGGCGAGGAGTGTTCCATTACGAACTTTTATGTGGCTCCGGATCGTGGCAAAGAGCTTGTGTTTCTTGTGCACCCGTCTCGCATAGCGGTTGGTCAACCGAATGCCATCAGCGCGGTAACCGTTGCGCTGGATCGTTTCCATAATCTGGCGGTTCAGCCGGAAGCAGTCACCTTCCGCGCCACCACCAAAGAAAATGGCGTCTCTTCCCCACCCCAAATGACCCGCAACGGTATCGCGTGGACACGTCTGAATTCGGGCATGAAAGATGGCACCGTGGAGATTAGCGTGTCCCTGGGACAAACATCTGAGCGCAGGGTGGTGCAACAGGTCGCGGCGGAGCCTTGCCACTTGCACGTGTCCGCTGAGCAGAAAGGCAATCAGGTCGTGCTGCAAACCGAACCAGTCCGCGATTGCCGAGGGAATGCCGTGCCCGACGGCACCATCGTCACATTCACCAAAACCGACAAACTCGGGCGAAGCACCGTGGACGCCCCCGTTAAGAAAGGTGTCGCCCGAACAGAAATGGCATTCGGCGGGTCCGCAACGATTTCTGTTGCATGCGGAGTGGTCGTAGGCAATGACATCAGAATGGGAGGCACACGTTGAGGCCTTTCGTCAGCGCCGCGGTTTGTCTGCTTTTCTCGCTACCGGGAGTACCGCAAACTGCAGTGGTCAACTCCGCCTCAACTGCGTCACTGCCCAGCGTGAAACTTACCGCATCGCGAGGTCCTCGAGAAATTGAAGACTTAACTCGGCAGAAGGTCTTGCTCGATTACGCTGCAGCATGGAAAACCCTGGCTGCAGGTTTGGAGCAAAACCGCGTCGACCTATTGAATGACTACTTCACTGGATTTGCCAAGGATGAGTTCACGCGGACAATCAAGGAGCAGGCCGGAACCGGCATTCGTCGTCACTATGTTGATCATGGACACAAACTGGAAGCCCTTTTCTATTCACCCGATGGTGGCGTCATGCAGCTACAGGACAATGTTGAATATGAAGAGCAAATCTTCGACGGCGCCAAACTTCTGCACAGCGAAACCATCACTGCAAGGTATTTGGTGCTGATGACCCCGGCCGCAGATCGCTGGATGGTTCGCCTACTTCAAGACGTGCCCGCTTCCTGATGAAAGCTAATCCCGATGAGACTACGACTAATGCCGGCCAAGTCGAAGCTGCCTCTAATCCTCAGCATGGTGGCGATATTTGTGATCGCGTCAGGATGTCATCGCGAGGGCGCTTACCAAGCCATGAGCCCGGCAGTGAAGAGTCCGTCGCAAGACACCGTCGTGATGGCGGTATACGTGCCCTGGTTTGGCGATCCTCAGCACATCAAAGTCGGATACAGCACTGACGATCCCGAGGTCTTACGCCGGCAAATCGCCAAAGCCAAGGAACTTGGGGTGCAGGCCTTCGCGGTTGACTGGTATGGGCAACGGCGGCCTTTTCTCGATCATAGCTATGCTCTAATGCAACAGGTCGCGAGCCAGAGTCATTTCAAAGTGGCTCTTATGTACGACGAGACCGAGGAAGACAACGGCCAGGCCACTGAAGAATCATTGGCTGCGATGGCGAAAGCCTATGACACATACCTTCGACCAGGAGCGCCCGGACGGGATGCCTATCTGGAATACAAGGGACGCCCGGTAATTTTTATTTTCCCTAAACGCGGCCACACCGATTGGAATCGGGTGCGAGCGCAACTGAATACCTGGCCGGTCCCCCCGCTGTTGTTTTATAAGGATGAGCCTCCGCCCCAGTATGCGAACGACTTCGACGGCAACTATGCCTGGGTGCATCCCTCCAAGGAATGGCAGCGAGATGGAAGCGACTGGGGCAAAGAATATCTCGAGGCTTTCTATAAGAAGATGGAAAGCCACCCCGACAAGATTGCCGTTGGCACAGCATGGCCCGGCTTCGACGACAGCAAGGCATCATGGACCATGAATCGCCATATCAGCGGGCGCTGCGGGAAAACCTTCGAGGACACCCTCCAACTCTTTCGCTACTACGACCAGTTTCAACCTATGCCTTTTCTCATGATAGCCACCTGGAACGACTACGAGGAAGGCACCGCTATCGAATCGGGCATAGCAAAATGCACCGGGACCCCGAGCAGACAGCCCGGAAATGGATATTGAAATGGTTCCTATGACCATGGACAAAGTCGTGAAGACCGCGAGCGCGATCCGGATTCGGTTTTTTGAACTTCTGTCGCGACTCCTGCTTCGCGACGATTCTGAATCGGGTGCGCTTGCTCAAGGTCATGAGTTGCGAATGCTCTCAGATTGGGAGAGCGACGATGTCTCCCGGTTTCTCGCCTTTGCGGATCTTCACCACGTATTGGTTCGCGCCGTCGAGGCGCTGCAGAGTTCCCCACCGGGAGCCCTGGGGCCGCAGTTTCTGAATCCCCGCCTCTGGAACCAATGTGCAGCGGCTCTGTTGCAGGAGCAGCGCCGAATCAGCCAAGCATTGCGCGTGCTCACAGCCGTCTGTGACGCGCTGGAGGATGCGGAATGTCCTGCCATCGTAATCAAATCCCTCGATCACTGGCCGGATATCGGTTCAGACTTGGATCTCTACACCAGCGGGCCTGAAGAGCAGGTCGTAAGTACTATGAGAAAGACCTTTGCCGCCGAGATCCTGCCTCGCAGTTGGGGAGACAGGCTGGCGCACAAGTGGAACTTTAAACTCCCCGGGCTGCCGGAAGCGATTGAAGTGCACGTGGGATGTCTCGGGCAGACCGGTGAGCATCTGGATCTGGCGTATCGCGTTGCACGCCGCGCAATTCCCCGGACGGTTGCAGGTCATGCCTTCCGCGTGCCGGCTCCGGAGGAGCGCGTGCTCATTACAACTCTGCAACGCATGTACCGTCATTTTTATTGCCGGCTGTGCGATATCGTGGACACGGCCAAGCTGATTCAATCTCAGGAAGTGGACTATGTTCTGTTGCGAGCTGCCGCGGAATCCTGCGGTATCTGGCCGGGCGTCGCGGCCTTTCTGACCACGGTTGCGGACTACGCTCGCGGCTATGGAGTCGAACTGGAGCTACCCGCGGGGGTCATCTCTTGTGCCGCGCAGGAAGAGGCCCTGCAATTGCGCGGTGATTTCCTGCGAATTCCGATTGTGCCTAAAGCCGCCGGCCTTTTCTTTCGCCAGGTCCTCAATGCTGGCACGCAATTGGATTTACGAACCGTCAGCCGTTTGTCCTTATTGCCGGGGTTGGCAGCAGCAGCGTTCGTCGCTTACAAAGTCACCGGAAACGATAAAGGAATCTGGTGATCTGGTGAGCTGATCGCGGGTGGTGAATGCAACTTGGGGCCTCAGACCAGGCGGCCGGCCTGACGGTTATTGGCGTGATTCGCTGTAGTACCCGGTTCTGGTTCGCACCCGGAGTTGCTGGCGCCCACCGTTATTGGCCTCGACTTCAATCTTGTGATAAGCGTGCTCGGTTTTGGGATTCGAGGACTTATAGCCGATAACATACTGGTAGCGAATGTCATACGCAATCCGCTTGGTGATGGCTCCCACCTCGTCGAGATCCTTGGGAAAATAGGCAGTGCCACCACTATTCAGGCTGATCGCTTGTAGTGCGCGGATCGTTGAACTCGCAGCCGCGTTTTCGTCGACAAAAGCAATTACGTAGACAACAGGCGCGTTTTCCCGTTGCAGTTGCCGCATGGTTTCTTCGAGAGTGTCCTGGCTGGCATTGTCCCGGCCGTCGGTCACCACCAGAAGAACTCGCTTCTGACTTTTTGCGCCTTGCCTCACATGCGCCGCGGAGGCCACGATGGCGTCGTAGAGTGCGGTCGTCCCTCGCGTCTCCACCTTATTCAAAGCCGCCGTCAGCTTGCCGACATCGTCGGTGAAATCCTGGTCGAGATAGTACTGGTCCCCGAAATTCACCACAAACACTTCATCTCCCGGATTGCTGGAGCGAACTAGATTAAGTACCGCTTCGTTCACCTTCTGGCGTTTCGGGCGCATCGAACCGGAATTGTCAATCAGAATCCCCAGCGCGAGAGGAGCGTTCTCCTGATGGAATGAGGTCATCTGCTGGAGCTTTCCGTCCTCGTAGATGCTGAAAGCATCGCGATTCAGGCCCGAGATCAAGCGATTCTGCTGATCGACTACGATCGCACGCAGCGCCACTTCTTCAACCTCTTTCCTGAAAACAAACCCTCCGGCCTCGGCATCGGGCTCCTGTGGCGACGTGGGTTGCGGGGAGTTGACGGCAGGGCCGGACGAGGCTGCCGCAGGCGGTTGAGTCGATACCTGGGTGGTCGAACCGGCAGGCGCCGGTGTAGCCTCCTGCGGCAGTGCGCCTGCCACCAGGGAAGCCGATGCAATCAGGCCGGCGATGAGTGGGCGTGCGACGAATCGTGGCACGTAACAGGGCTTCCCCACATCCCCCGAGGGTTGTAGCCGCACGCGCGATGCACCAACCGAATTGACCGGCATTCAGACTCCTGCACGAGACGCTGTCCTCGTGGTTGAGAGATGGATGAGGAGGCACCCCGTGAGGTTGGCTGGAGCGAGTTCCCGGGTGTTCACTGGAGCA
>WNFG01006037.1_pt1 | contig 10182 bp, 10 predicted proteins | sample 5400431 | NCBI WGS metagenome assembly WNFG01 (sample SAMN13153346, study PRJNA577476) | soil metagenome | isolation source: 120 cm saprolite under Douglas fir tree site 2 hole 3 replicate 2 | place: USA:California | collected 2015-04-18
GATTCCGTGCGGCGCCATCCACGGGTCGCGATTGCCGATTCGCTCCGGCTCGCGGCCATTCATCGTGTATTCGAGAATGCCTTCGGGAATCACTCCCATCGAGCTTTCCCATTGGCTCATGTCGATATACTGGCTCTCTCCCGTTTTCGCGCGATGGTACAGCGCGGCGAGCACGGCAAACGCCGCGTGCACGCCCGCGTTGGGGTCGCCGTAACTGAAACCCGCATGCATCGGCGACCATCCCTTGTAGCCGGTTAACGACGAGAGCCCCGAGAGCGGCACCTGCGCCGGCCCGTACGCGACGTAGTCGCTATATGGCCCCGTGTCGCCGTAACCGGAGAGCGAGATCATGATGATGTCCGGCTTGAGCTTGCGCACATCATCATAGCCGAAGCCGAGGCGGTCCATCACGCCGTGCGCGAAATTGTTGATGACGACGTCGCTCTTCGCAACGAGCCGGCGCGCGACTTCAATCGCTGCGGGATCCTTGAAGTTGAGCGTGATGCCGCGCTTGCCCTGATTGTATTGATTGAAATAGCCGGAGCTATTGAGTCCGCCGGGTTTGGAGTCGGGCCACGGTGGCAGCATCCGGGTCACGCACGGACGGTTTTTCGTTTCGATGCGGATTACGTCGGCGCCCATATGCGCGAGTTGGAGCGTACAGTACGGTCCCGCCCATACCCAGGTGAAATCCGCGATTCGAATTCCTTCGAGCGGCGCCTTGGCCATCTAGATAAACCCGGTGCGTTTGAGTTCGTCGAGCCGGGCGGCCGAAAGCCCAGCCGCCCGCCGAACATCTGATCATTATGCCGTCATTGTCACGGCCGGTGAACTGGTACAAATTGCGGCAGGCGGAACCGCCGACCGTCGTCGCGCCAACGAGCCTAGCTCGGCGAGTCTCTTTACGCCGAGGCGGTCAACGCTTTGATCGCCGACGCGCTTTACATGGGCCTGACGCCTACAGTGAGAGAGTATCTGAAAGCGCTTCGGTCCAAACCACCGGCGTCGAAGCGCATGACGGTGAAGCGCAAGTCCGCGAAGCGTAGGGAAGCTCTCCGAAGCCCCATTCTGTCATTCCGAGCAGTTCACGCGATTTGCCGGGCCCGCTGGCCGTGGCATAACGAGAGCGACTCCCATACCAAGATACAAAAATCGCAGCCGATCCTCACTTAAGCAATCCCAAAAACGCGCGATGAATGCGGCTTTCGCTGACAATAACGAACGGACCGACGGTTCAACACGCTATTGCCTGTATGGTGCGCGGACCGAAGTGTTTTCCTGTACCCGGCCTTCAGCCTGATCCTTGCCGGCCACAGTCTCGACGCTGACCATTACTAGTCTAAACTAGAACGCGAAGGAGCCACACCAACATTCGCCACCAGCATGAGAACCGCGCTGACACCCGAAACGCGCTTGCGCCAGGCTGCCATTTAGACACACCTACGGTACTTCAGGAGCCGACGCCCCTCCTGGTTCTGGTTGATGTAGATGTCGCCGTGCGAGTCCACCCAGACGGCATGACCGCCGTCGACCTTGCAGGTCCCTGTCGGACTCATCCACCGGGCGATGACCTGCCCATCGATCGTAAAGAGGGTGATGAGGCCGTCCAGTTCGGGGACATACACGACCTCGTCCGCATCGATATAGATGTCGCATGGGCGGGCGAGAGCCGTCCATTGGCTCAGGAAGTCGCCTTCGGGGGAAAAGATTTGGATCCGGTTGTTCTCCCGGTCCGCCACAAATACGCGGCCATCGGTATGCACCCAGACCCCGTGCGGCACATGGAACTCGCCCGGCGCAGTCTTGCCTGGTGCTCCCCACGACTTCTCTAAATGGCCGTCAGCGCTGAAGCGATGCACCCGGGCGTTGCCGTAGCCATCCGAGATATAAACGTCGCCGGTGGGCGACACGGCGACATCGGTGGGCCGATGAAACGGCCCGGCAGCCTGCTTGACCGGATCCTGATACCTCCCAGACCAGCCAGTCTCCGAGGGCTTATCCCTGGTGCCCAGGGACATCAAAAGGTTGCCGGCCGGACTATACTTCAGCACCACGTGCGAGTTTATGACCGGCAAATAGAGGTTCTCCCGCTCATCGATAAACATCCCGTGGGCGGACGTCAGGATGCCTTCTCCCCACGAGGTGACGAAGACGCCGTCGCGGTCGAGCACGATCAAGGGATGCTCACTCCGGTTGAACAAATAGACCCGGTCACGCGCATCCGTGACAATGCCCGTCTGACCCAGGGTCCAGCCTCTGGGGAGTTTTACCCAGTCTTCCACCAGCTCATACGTACGATTGCCGCTACCTACCGTTGCTGCCATCTCGGCTTCCCTCCTTGGGCTCGAATCGGCTGACTGCGCAGCTTTCCGGTCTGCCTCCCGCCCCGCATACGAGAGAGCCAGAGCGGGAGGCGAAGCAACACCTCACCCTTCGGGCGAGTAGGCAGTCGGCCGCAGGATTCTGCTGTAGGCCTTCACCACCAAGGTGCCATTCTGCTCCGACTCTGCTCGTGCGCGCTGCCAGTCGGGGTCCGCCTGGAAGGCTGCCCAGCTCTTCTCCCGATCTCCCAGGCTGGGGTAGCCGAGCATGTACACCAGCCGGTTGCTGGTACCGAAGACCTCCGTCCAGTAGCCGATATTTGCCATCCCATGCTTCTCAAAGAGACGGAGGGTATGGTTGGCGAACCGATTATGCAGGTCGGGCAGTCGCCCCGGCGTCGCCTCGTAAATGCGCCACTCCTGGACCTTCGTGCTGAGCCGGGGTGCCGGCGAGTAGGGGGTCAGTTGCAGCATGGTGTTGTGGGTTCTGGCGACAATCACTCCTTCCCTCTGGGTCTCCTCCGCCACCTGCTGCCGCCAGGCGGGGTCCTCTCCGAACGCCGCCAGCTTCTTTTGCCGCTCCTCCAGGTCCGCGTAAATCCACATGTAGTTGACCTGCGCGCCGACGCCGATCTCCTCGGTCCAGAATCCTAAGACTCCAAGCCCGTGCTTCTTGAATAAGCGCGCAGCTACCTCGAGGTGGGTATGGAGTGCCGGGAGCTTGCCTGGCATTGCTTCGTATGTACGCCACTCGTGGAACATGTCGACACCTCCTCGCTCATTAAGGACCTTAACGGGAATTTCCTTTTTGACGTTCGAACTTCAACTCTTTCCATAGACGGAACGGCTTTCCTCGGCAAGGTTTCAGTCGATTTTGTTCCGCATGGTTCCCACTTTCTTTGATCCACTGTTCGGCCGTACCACGTTTATTGTAGAAGCGCACCACCGCCCGGCTGCTTGAGGTCGCAAGAAGGTTCCTACGCGTGGTCCGGCGCTGCGTTATCTGGGTCAGGTGGTTGTGGGCATCCCAGGTGTAGGTGTTCGTCCCATCGCCGGTCAGATTGCCGTTGGCGTCGTAGCTCAGGCCCGTCCCGTTAAACGTGTTCTGCTCATTGTCCGCGTTGTAGCTCGTGGTACCGGTCACGTTAGCCGGTAAGGTCACCGCCGCGAGACTCCCGGCGGTCGCCGTCCGCCGGCCGTCGGCATCGTAGCTACAGGTCAGGCTACCCAGAATTGTTCGGCCATCTAGATCACACCGGTGCGTTTGAGTTCGTCCAGCCTTGCAGCCGAAATTCCCAGCCGTCCGCCGAATATCTGATCATTATGTTGTCCCAGGGTCGGCGCGGGATGTCGGATCTCCCACGGCGTCGCATGGTACTTGAGCGGCGCGCCGGGATACTTGTGCGTTCCCGCAATGGGATGCGTTATGTCGACGAAAAAACCGCGCGCCTTCAAATGCTCGGAGCCGAGCAGGTCGCCCATCGTCGACACCGGCGCGAACGGGACCCGCCGCGCCTGTACCTTTTTGTAGAGATCGAGTACGGTCTGCTGGCCGACCCATTCCTCGAGGAAAATCCTGAGCGCCTCCCAGTTATCGCCGCGCTTCAGCCGGTCGGAGAAAATTTCCTCGCCCGCCCACTCGGGATCGCCCATCACGTGAACGAAGTTCTGCCACTGATGCTCCTCGACGCAACACAGGAAGATCCAGCCGTCCTTGCATTGCATCGATTCCATTGGCTGAATCGGCTTGCGCCCTAGCCGCGTCGCGATCATTCGCATGTAAGGCCAGAACTCGAAGGTCAGTTCGAGGACGCCCGTCAGCGACTCCTGCACCGACACTTCGACGTGCTGACCCTCGCCGTCGCGCAACTGCGCGAACACCGCGCCCATCGTCGCTACCGCAGCGTGGACGCCGCCCTGGAAGCCTGCCTGGTTGCCGAAGGTCTTTAGCGGCGGCATTTCGGGATGCTCGGGACCACCGCCATTGAGCACGCAGGTGCCGCCCGCGGACCACATCGTGAGTTCCTCGGCGCGCCAGTTGCGATGAACCCCGCTGAGCCCGAACGGCTCGACCGAGGTCATCACGAGCCGCGGATTCACTTTCCCGAAACGTTCGTAGTTCAGTCCGACACGGTCCATATCCGGCGGCCAAACGTTGTGAATCAAAACGTCGGCCTGCGCAACCATCCGCTCGAGAATCGCGAAACCCTCGGGTCGCGAAATGTCGAGCGTGACGCCGAATTTGTTGGTGTTGAGATAGAGAAACAGCCCGCTCTTCTCGGGATGGGGCGCGTCGCCGGGGAACGGTCCGCGCGTGCGTGCACGGTCGCCGATACCGGGGCGTTCCACCTTGATCACTTCGGCGCCCATATCGGCCATCAGCTTGGCCGTGTATGGCGCCGAAACCATCTCGCCAATTTCGACGATCTTGAGACCTGCCAACGCTCCCGCCATCTGAATCTTCGGCCGCGTTGTCCCGCCTTGTCCCGCGTCTGTCCCGTTACGGAACGACCTTGCGAAACGGTTTGACTTCGACGCGCTCGAAGACACCCTGCTTCGTATAGGGATCGTTGCGGGCGAACTCGAGCGCCTCCGCCTCGCTATCCATGTCGACCACCATGAGGCTGCCGCTGCCATCGGTGAACGGGCCGCCTAAAATCATTTTGCCGCGATCGAGCAGCGGCTTGAGATTTTCGAGATGAATTGGCCGCACCTTGGGACGCAACGCCGCACCGTTGGGGCCGTCATGGCCGATGATGACGAAGAGCATCGTCGAAACCTCTCACTGGTAAACTCTTTCGAAGGTAGCAGCCCGCGCGCCACGGCTCCAGCCGCCGCGTTCGCAACAATAGCTGCTACTTGGTCGAGATAGCACCGTAGCCGGTGTAGTAAATGAGGAAGTACGTCGTTGCCAATGCGATCAACGCCGCAAACGCGCCCATGTCGCGGGGCTCTATCTGGTAATCGACAAAGCTGGTCGGCGTCGTGTTCATCCCGAAGCCGCGCGCCTCGAGCGCCATCGCCATGTTGTTGGCTTTGCGCAACGCGCCCATGAAGACCGGGATTACGACCGGCACGTAACGCCTTACGCGTTCGAGCGGACCGCCGCGGTTGAAGTCGTAGCCGCGCAGACTCTGCGCCTGGGCGACGGTCACCGCGGAATCGATAAATAGCGGCACGAGCCTGAAGGCGAGCGTAATCGCGAAGCCGACGCGATACGGAACGCCGAGGCGCAACAACCCCGCGGTGAATTCCTCTACCTTGGTGGTCGAAAGGAAGAGCACTGAGGTCGCGAGCAGCTCGGCGAGTTTCAGTCCGCGTCCGAAGCCGAAGACGAGTGATGCGCGGCTCAAGTGGATGATCGGGAGGTTGATGAGCGGCGGGCCATTCCGGTAGAAGACCATCCACGTGAGCGTCGTGAAAAAAATCAGCAGGATAAAGAGCCAGCGCAGGCGGTAGAAATTCGGCCACGAGCCCGTCACCTGCGCGAGCATCGCAATCAGGACTCCGAGGGGCAGCAGCGCCAGCGGATGGTCGACCCAGTAGACCGACCAGAACATAACGAACAGTGCGAAGACCTTGACCGTCGGATGGAGGCGGTGAACGAAAGTGCCGCGGTCGATGTAGAGATAGATCGGCACTGCCCTCTCCCTAACCCTCTCCCTGGACAAGGAGAGGGAATTTGGCAAGCCATTCGACGAATTCTTCGGGGCGGAACGCGAGGGTTCCGAAGCGGCGGGCGAGCGCGGTGACTTCGGGAGGTCTGAACGACGAAGCCCGCAGCAACTCGTCCTGCGCGAAGAATTCGCGGACGGCGCCGTCGAACAGCACCGTGCCCCTGCGCATCAGCACGACCCGACGCGCATACTCAGCGACGAGCCACGGCGTATGCGTGATTATCACGATTGCGATACCGCTGCGGTTGAGTTCAGTCACCAGCGCCATCATGCGGCGCTGCTCGCGATAGTCGAGGCCGGTCGTAGGCTCGTCGAGGATGAGCAGACGCGGGCGCAACGCGAGGACGCTAGCGACCGCGAGCCGCTGACGTTCTCCCTTGCTCAGAAGGAACGGATCGCGGTCTCGCGCATCGGCAAGATTGACAGCCTCAAGCACTTCGGCGCATCGGCCCTCGACTTCGGCGTGATCGAGTCCGAAGTTGCGCGGACCGAAGGCGACTTCATCCTCGACGGTGGCAGCGAAGATCTGATGGTCAGGGTTCTGGAAAACGTAGCCGACTTCCTGCGCGGTCTCGGCCGGCCGCAGCGTCGCACGATCGCGTCCCGAAAGCAGGATTTGTCCTTCAGTCGATTTGAGTAATCCGACAAGATGCTTCGCTAAAGTTGTTTTGCCGGAACCGTTCTGACCAATGATCGCGAAGAACTCGCCGGCTTCGATTCTCAGCTTCACCGAATTGAGTACGCGCGGGCCGAACGGGTAAGCGAAACTGAGATTTTGCACTTCGACGAGCGGCTGCGCAGGATTCGGCGCATGAATCGGGTCTCGCGACGCGGCTCCATCTGAAGTGATAGCAGCGGACGCCGCCGCCAATTCATGAGCTGTCGACTCGAGAGGCGGAATTTCACGGCTGCGATCGATACGCGGGAATGCTTTGCGAATCATCGACTCGGCCTCGGCGATCGACGCCGCGTGGACGCGAATGCCAAGCATCCCGAGCACGCGGTTCAAATCCGGCGGATGCACGCCGCATTCTTCGAGCAGTTCCAGGCGCGTCATCACGTCGGCGGGCGGTCCCTCGGCGATAATGGCGCCGTCGCGAAGCAGCATGATGCGATCGCAATCGCGGAGTTCCTCGGCCTCGTGCTCGATCACGATAAGGCTCAGGCCCTGCTCGCGAAGCTGTCGAATAAGCGCAAAGACTTCCGCCTTGCCCTCGGGGTCGAGGTCGGTGGTCGGTTCGTCGAGCACGATGACGCGCGGTCTGAGCGCGAGTACCGCCGCGATCGCGAGCCGCTGTTTCTCGCCGCCGGATAGCGAAGTTGGATCGCGATCCTCGAAGCCGGACAGCCCGACAGCTTCGAGCGCAGGCGTGATGCGTGCGGCGATCTCCTCGTGCGGCATCGCGATCTGCTCCATCGCAAACGCGACCTCGTGTGCGACGTTGGTCGAGAACAGTTGCGATTCGAAATCCTGGAAGACCATTCCGACCGTCGAGGCAACGTCGCATACACGTGCTCCATCGAGAACGCGGCCGCCGATTCGTACCACGCCACGAAAGTCGCCATCCTCGAAAGCTGGAACGATGCGGTTGAGGCATTTCGCGAGCGTCGATTTGCCCGCGCCCGATGCGCCCATAATTCCGATCATCTCGCCCGCGACCAGGCGCAAACTCACGCCGCGAAGCGCCGCGCGGCCAGCGCCATGATAGGTGAAGGTGACGTCTTCGAGCGTCGCCGCAGCCGCTTCGGGAATGCCGGTGACGGTATGCGTCGCCGCGGGCAGCTCTGTGCCTTCCAGCGGTAGCTTCACATCAGCCCCGTGCCGGCGAACGCGAGCAGGATAAACGGGCTCACGAGAATCGCGATCGATTTGTCGTACGGCGGTTGCACAAGCGCGTACGGCAGAAAAGACGGCACCCAATAGCCGGTCGAGAGCAGGTTGCCCAGGACCCACGCACCAAGCTCGCCGACAATCAGCATCGCCAACCCCACAACACGCGTTGGAAAGGGGCGCGGCTCAAGCTCGGGCATCACGTCCTGGTAGAGCATCCGGCCCGCGCGCACCCGCGGATAGACACCTATAAGGATGAGCGGCGAGAGCACGAGCGCGGAGAGCATATTGTTGAAGATGATCACATTGCCTAATACACCGAATGGACGGAGCGCGAGCATATTGTCGCCCCATCCGACGAGGTCGGCGCAGAGCATGCTCGCGGCGAGGCATACGGCGACGTACTTCACGATGCTGCGCGGGGAGCGGCTAACGGGGCTTTCGCCGGCCGCGATGATGCTCCAGGCCTTGTACGGAATATAGCCGTACACGAGGTTGGCGAAGAAGCCGAAGATGTCGCCAGGGCTGACGCCGCCGAAGAAATCGCCAATCACGTTGCCGATAGCGGAGCCCCACGCCGCGGCTGGACCGAAAAGGAACGAGCATACGATCGGGATTGCATTGGCGGGGCGCAGCTCAGTGACACCCGGAATTAGCGGGACGACCTTGAAGGGCACGAGCACGGCGGCGTAAAGCGCGGCGGAAATCGCGCACAGCACGACCATCCGCGTATTGCGCCACATCAGGCGCAACTCGTGCACCCGCTTCGTTCCTCCGCGCACATTCAAATCGCGCGGATTCTCAAAAGTGGAAGGTAGAGCGCTCACCGATTATGCGCACCTCGCAGACTCGTTTGCTCGGCTCCGCTGCACTCCGCCTAATGCCATGCACTATTGTAGAATTCTGGAGGCAATGGCACTGCGGCTGAGGCAGCGATGATCGATAGCCATATCCATCTCGACGCTGACCAATATGACGACCCTGACGAAGTAATCAAGCGAGCGCCGCCGTGGCGCAGGTTGCGCTCGACGGACAGCGTGCGCAAAATGATGGATATTACCATCGAGGTGTTCGCCCGGGGAGTTTCGCTATGCCCATTTACGAGTATGAATGCGGAAAATGCCATCGGCGTACCAGCGTGCTCACGATGCGCGTGAGCGAGAAGGTCGACGCCGTGTGCCGTCATTGCGGAAGCGCGAAGATGCAGCGCCTGATGTCGCGTTTCGCGACGCCGAAGAGCGAGGAGGCGCGGATAGACGCGCTCGCCGACCCGTCCACCTTCGCCGGTCTCGACGAAAACGACCCGAAGAGCGTCGCCCGAATGATGCGAAAGATGGGCAAGGAGATGGGCGACGAGATCGGCGGACCCGAGTTCGACGAGGCGGTCGATGAGTTGGAACGCACCGGCGATTTGGGTGGCGACGACGATGATTTCGGTGGTGGTGGTGGCAGCGACGATTTGTAGTCGGGAGGCCCGCCTAAGCTGATAGTTCGGCCTTCAATCCGCTTCGAGCAGCACGACGGCGGCCGCGCCCATCCCTTCGCCGCGGCCGAGCGCACCTAAACCTTCAGGATTCGACGCTTTAACATTGAGCCGGCTCTTCTCAGCCCCGATTGCGGTTGCGAGACGGTCCACCATCGCCGGCAGATGGGGTCCAAGACGCGGGCGTTGCGCGAAAATCGTGATATCAGCGTTCACCAGACGCCATCCAAGGTCGGCCGCGCGTCTCCATACGGTGGCCAACAGAGCCAGACTGTCAGCGTCGCGGTAGCGCGGATCGGTATCGGGGAAATGGCGTCCGAGATCACCCTCGCCGAGCGCTCCCAGGATCGCGTTCGCGAGCGCATGCGCTGCTACGTCGGCGTCCGAATGACCGCGAAGTCCGGCCGTATGCTCGATTTCGACACCACCAAGTACGAGCTTTCGGCCTTCCTCGAGCGGATGGAAGTCAAACCCTTGTCCGATCTTGAAACGCATCAGCGGTTCGGGCCCCTCTTCGCGCCGCGCGCCATCACAAGTTGACAAGCGTACGCCGGCAATCCAAGCTCGCATACGTTACACCGGAGGAAAGGACGCGATGTTCGAGTTCTGGAAACGTCCAAAATTTTGGGCCGCTTTGATACTGGTCCTATGGATCGCGTACATCTTAAACGAGACCTACCAGATACCCCCTGTCACGCTTCGCCTCGTCCCCTGGTTTGTGACGCTTCAGGTCAACGTTTCCGCGATCGTCATCGTATCGGCGGTGGCGGGTTGTATCCTGACGCTTGTGATTCAATTCTACTGGCGCAGACGGTCCTCGAAAAACGCTTCCGTCTCCACTGCCGCAGCGGCAACGAGCAGCAGCCCGGT
>WNFG01008185.1_pt1 | contig 10182 bp, 8 predicted proteins | sample 5400431 | NCBI WGS metagenome assembly WNFG01 (sample SAMN13153346, study PRJNA577476) | soil metagenome | isolation source: 120 cm saprolite under Douglas fir tree site 2 hole 3 replicate 2 | place: USA:California | collected 2015-04-18
AACACCCGGCCGGCGCGGTCGAGAGCGCTGGCGATGGCCGCCCCTTCGCGGGCTACGAAGGCCCGCGCACCGGCATCGAGCCCCATCGCTTCCGCCGCGCGCACCTGGGCTGAGGGCCGTCCACCCAATTGCTCGAGCTGGCTGCCGAGCGCTTCGGCCTTCGCGGTGTCGGCGTCGTTCCATTTGCCGGCGTTGCGTACGAAGATCTTGATGTCGTCGACGGCGCGGATCGCGATCTGCTTCGTCGCGGCGTCCCACTGACGTCGCCCTTCGCGCAAGCCGCGCGCGAGTGCCTCGAACCCCATGGCGGCCCGGGCGATCGGCTGCTGGCTCGCCATGAGCGCGCTGCCGCGCAGGGCGCGTGCGAGCCGGACCAGCTCATCGGCGGGCGGCGTCGCAGGTGCTTGGAGCAGCCCATCGAGCCGGTCGAGATACTCCCCCGCCTCGAGGGCGAAGAAGTCGGTCATGCCGAGGGGCTGCGGCGCCGGAGGCGTCGTCATGGGCAATCAAGGTAGGGAATCCCGGCGCCGCGCACCAGTTTAGGAGGGGGTTTTGTGTAGTTGAGTGGGCTGCTCGGCGCGGCTAGCTTGCGACGCATCCGCCCCGTGGCAACGTGACAGCGTGCGCCGCCGCCGAGACTGAAACGGTATGCTTTCTGGAGAGACCGCGGATCAGATCAAGCGTGTGCTCAAGTACATGTACCGATTCGGATCGGTACGGGGGCCGCGCATGTTGCTGCAGTTCCGCTCGCGCAACGCGTCCTTGCGACTGCGTCTTCCCGGCTACGAGCATCCGATCTTCTTACGAACCGGTACGTCGGACGTACCGACCTTCGAGCAAGTCTTTGTCTCGCTGGAGTACGACTTTCCGTATCCCAACGCGATGCCGCGTCTCATCATCGATGCCGGTGCCAACGTGGGCTTTGCCACGTTGTTCTTCGCGCGGCGGTTTCCGAATGCCCGCGTGCTCGCCGTCGAGCCGGACCGATCGAACTATGAATTGTTGCTCCGGAACACTCAGCGGTACCCGCAGGTGACACCGATCCGCGCAGCGCTGTGGCCCCAGAGCGTTCCACTGAAAATCGATAATCCCAACGATCCACACTGGGCGTTTCGAGTTTCCGAAGCCCGCGACGACCCCAGCGAGGTCCGAGGCGTGACCGTATCAGAGCTCATGGTTCTGGCAGGCACGAGCACGATTGACATCTTGAAGCTGGACATCGAAGGGGCCGAGAAGGAGGTGTTTGAATCGCGCTTCGAGCCGTGGATGGACAAAGTCAAGGTAATTGTGGTCGAGCTGCACGACGGGTTGCGTGCCGGATGCAGCACCGCTTTCTACCGTGCGATGAGTAGACTGCGCTTTAGCCAGTTCATCTGTGGCGAGCATATCGTCCTCATCATGGAGCACTAACGCGCGCGAGGATTACCTCTCGACGAGCTTGCGCATGCGGCGCACGGCCTCCTCCAGCCCCCAGAATACCGCATTGCTCACGATGCTATGTCCGAGTATGCGCGTAGCGGCCCGTGTGCAGCTCGATCGCCGGCACGCCGAGCTCGCGCGCCAGGTCGATGGTGCGGCGCGATGGATCGATGAACAGGCTCACGCGGATTCCGGCATCCTGCAATCGCGCGATCGCGCCACGCAATTTGCGATCGGTGCGCCGGAGCGCCAGTCCGCCCTCGGTGGTGATCTCCTGCCGCTTCTCGGGGACGAGGGTTGCCTGAAAGGGGCGGGGCTGTACGCGCGTCGCGAAGCGCACGATCTCGGGGTGCGCGCCCAGCTCCAGGTTGAGAACGGTCCGCACGCTGCGCGTGAGTGCCGTGACGTCGGCGTCCTGAATGTGACGGCGATCTTCACGCAGGTGCACCGTGATGCCGTCCGCGCCGGCCCGCTCCGCGGCCGCCGCGGCCTGAACGGGATCCGGCTCGTCGGTCTTGCGCGCTTCGCGCAACGTCGCAACGTGATCGATGTTGACGTAGAGACGCATGGTGTCTTACCTTCGGGTCATCCCGACCATAGGTCTTGCCTCGTGAAGCGACGGCTCGCCCTTCTCGTCCTGCTCGCCGCTCTGACAGCTTGTAGTGGAAATCGCGGGCCGCAAACGCCGGTCCCGCAATCGATGAACGAGTCGCTCACGCAGTTCATGGCGGCCGTGAAGGCGAACGATCTGAAGCGGATGGGCGAGCTCTGGGGCACCGAGGGCGGGCCCGCCGCGGGCTCGATGGACAGCGACGTCCTGCGCCGGCGCATCACGGTCATTCAGAAATACCTCGAGCATACCGGATATCGCGTCATCGAAGGTCCCGTGCTTGTGCCCGGGCACGACGATCTGCGCACGTTCCGGGTCGAGTTGCAGCGGACGAGTTGCAATCAGGTGCTGCCGATCGACGTGGTGCGGACGCACAGTGGGGGATGGCTGGTGTACGACGTGCACCTCGAAAGCGCAGGGAACCCAGTAGGCCCTTGCCAGCCGAGGGGGACGGGAACTCGCCCCTAGGGCGCCGCGTTTCACCTACTCGGTTAGCTCCAACAGAATGCCGTTGGTTGCTTTCGGATGCAAAAAAGCGATTCGCCGTCCGCCGGCCCCGCGCCGGGGCTTCTCATCCACGAGCTGGTAGCCGGCCGCGCGGCAGCGCGCCAATGCGGCGTCGAGGTCCGGGACGCGGTAGCACACGTGATGGATGCCCGGTCCCCGTTTTGCAAGAAATTTCGCCACGGGACTGGCCGGGTCATTGGGTTCGAGCAGCTCGACGTCGACATCGCCAAAGTGCAGGCTGACGATCCTGGCGCCGTCGACGGCTTCGGGCCCCCCTCCCCCCCGATCGGGGGAGAGGCCCAGGACGTCGTGATAAAAGCGCAGTGCCTCCGTGATGCTCGGCACGGCGATACCGATATGGGCGACAGCAGGATTCATAGCAGGTCAAACTAACGTCTACTGAAGGGGAGTGAAGGAACATGGAAGGGGAGCATCTCGTCGCGATCACAGACGCCACTTTTCAGGCGGAAGTGGAGCAGCACAAAGGGCTCGCCGTCGTCGATTTCTGGGCCACCTGGTGTGGTCCCTGCCACATGGTCGCGCCGATCATGGACCAGCTGGCCGGCAAGTACAACGGCAAGGTAAAGATCGTCAAAGTGGACGTGGACGCCAATCAGGCGACCGCGATACGCTTTAACGTCCGCTCGATTCCGAGTATTCTATTCTTCAAGGATGGACGCCACGTAGACACGATCGTGGGTGCCTACCCGTCGTTGGCGTTCGAGCAAAAGATCGAACAGCACCTTTCGTAGCTTCCTCCCCGGAGGACGATGCGCGCGAGCACTGCTCGCCTGACGAATTCGCCGGTTCGCCTCGCGGATCTGCAGTTTCCGCAGGTGAACCGGCTTATTCATCGCACGCGCCTCGCCTTCATTCATCTCGACAACCTGCTCGCCTACGCGAAGCGCGATCGCGACGGGCGCATCGACGGCTATCTCGCGGCTCACCTCCCGGACGAATGCCTGCTGTTGTTCTTTCGCAAGGGCGAGGCGGTCAACGCCGCGTCGCTGCATACCGCCGGTCGGCAGGTCATCACGATCACCGAAGCACTGAAGCGGATGCGCACCGAGGTCGAGCGGGGCGATCTGACCTACTGCGCCGCGCCCATGGAGCAGCTCGCCTGGATGTACACCGCCTGCGCGGGTGCCTATCAACCACGTGGCATCGACGTCAATCAACCGGAGAAGTTCTTCCCGCTGCTGCAGCAGGAAAAGGTGACCGGCGTTCTGGAGCTGATTTCCAACGGTCGGGTCTCGTATCTCAAATTCGATCAGGGCAAGTATCTCAGCGGGCATTTCTGCGATAAACCGGAGAACATTTCGCCCGCCCGCTACCTCGAGTCGCTGTTCGATCCGGGTCCTCCGCCCAGTGACACGAAGCCCGCGATGTCGGCGGGAACATTCCCCGCTGCGGATGATCTGCCCGCGCAAGCCGCGACGGCGCTGGTGAACACGTATCGCGAGCTGTATTGGCGCATCGTCGACGGCGTCGAACGGGAGTTCCCCGGCGAAGCGAAGCGGCGGGCACAGAAGGTGACTGCGGCGATCGTCGATACACATCAAGCGCTGGCGCTGCTCAGCGTGCCACGCGGCAGCGACACGCCCGACGGCGTGGTGCGGCCGGAGGAGCTGTCGACGGCGCTCAGCGATTGGGCGCTGCAGCTGCTCGAGGGGGCGGAAGTAATGATGCCGGGGACGGCGCCGAAAGTCCTGAAGGACGCGACCCGCGAGCATCGCTATGTCTTGCAGGCCGCCGGTTTCTATGGTCGTCTCCCCTGGCGGGTGACGTGGTAACGTGGCCGGCACCCTCTACGTCGTCGCGACGCCCCTCGGGAACCTCGGCGATCTGTCGCCGCGTGCCGCCGACACGCTGAAGCGCGTGGCGGTCGTCGCCGCCGAAGACACGCGCCACAGCAAACCGCTGCTCACCCACACCGGCTCCCATGCGGAGCTGGTGAGCTTTCACGCGCACTCATCCGAGCGCGCCCTGGAACGCCTGCTGCGCATCCTATCAGAGGGGCGCGACGTCGCGTTCATCACCGACGCCGGCACCCCGGTGATCAGTGATCCAGGTGTCGCCCTCGTCGCCGTGGCGCGAGAGCGGGGGATTCAAGTCGTGACCATTCCGGGCCCGACCGCCGTCGCGGCAAGCCTGTCTGTATCAGGCATCGGGGGCGACCGCTATTTGTTTCTCGGATTTCTCCCGCGCAAAGGCAACGACCGCCGCCGTTTGTTACTGACCGTCGCTCAGAGCGAGTGGACCGTCGTGATGTTCGAGGCCCCGAACCGCGTCGCGCAACTTCTCGCCGATCTCGCCGATGTGTGTGGAGCCGACCGTCAAGCGTCGGTCTCTCGTGAGCTCACGAAGGTCTTCGAGGAGACGCGTTCGGGGACGTTGCAGGAATTGTCAGAGCACTATGCGGAGGCTCCCGCGCGAGGCGAGGTTACAGTAGTCATCGCGGGAACTGGAAAGCAGCGCGTCGACGAGCGGCTCCCCCCTCCGGATACCGGCGAGCGCGCCAAGGCTCTGCTGGCCGAAGGCCTTTCGCGCAAAGATGTCGCTGATCGACTGGCAGAGGAAACCGGAATTTCACGAAACGCTGCGTATCGGCTGGTGAACGAGTTATGAAGCGATTGTTTCTCGTGTTGCCGCTACTGGTTCTTCCGACCGTCCGGCCGTTAGGCCGTCCGGCCGCCAGTCTCACCATCGGCCGCCTCCACTACGACGGCGGCGGTGACTGGTACGCGAACCCCTCCGCCTTGCCGAACCTGCTGACCGCGCTGCGCGAGCGCACGACCCTGCCGGTCGCGGAGCGCGAGCGCGTAGTGACGCTGACCGGCCCGGAGCTGTGGGACGTCCCTTACCTCTATATGACGGGTCACGGCAACGTGCGCTTCTCCGACGTCGAGCTCCGCAATCTCCGCCGCTATTTGGAGCAGGGTGGCTTCCTGCACGCGGACGACAATTACGGGATGGACAAGTCGTTCCGACGGGAAATCGCGCGCGTGTTTCCGGACCATCCGCTGGTTGAAGTCCCGCTGACGCACCCGATCTACAACCTTGTCTACGCCTTCCCACGCGGGATTCCCAAGATCCACGAGCACGACGGCCTGCCCGCGCAGGGATTCGGAATTTTTTTGGGAGACCGGCTTGTCGTATACTATTCCTACCAGTCGGATCTCGGGAATGGATGGGAAGATCCGGAGGTCTACCATGATCCACCGGAGCTTCATGAGGCGGCGCTGCGAATGGGCGTGAATCTCTTCACCTACGCGGTGAGCGAAATCAAATGACGGAAACGGCGCGGCGGCTGCATCAGCTGGGCGCTCCGCATGCGCGCGCTCGAGCGCTCGCCGTCGTGCTCGCCGGTCTCGGCGTGGCGCTCGCGGCTGCGGCGTTGGGGCTCGTGCTGGCGCCGGCCGTGCCCGGTGTGACCATGTCCTGGGTGTTGATCGCGCTGAGCGTGGCCGCAGCGGTTTGGGCCGTGTTACGCGTGCGGGGCGAGGCGGCCGCCGCTCCCATTGGCCGGTTGGTTGAGTCTGCCACCCGTGGGCGTGCGGGGAGCGTCGTCGGCGTCGTGAGCCCGTCCATTAACAAGGGCCAGGGAACAAGCGCTGCGCTGTTACTCGCGGCCGATACGCGAGCGGCGGCGTTCGTTTCGTTTGCGGCGCCTCAAGTGAACGCCACGTTGCGGCGCACCACGCGACGCCGGCTCGTTGCGGGCGCCGGCACGGCGTTGCTGGGGGCGGTGCTGTTCGTCGCAGGCGCGCCCGCATCTGGCCGCGCCGCGGCGTTTTGGCATCCGGTTCGCGCGTGGCGCGACGCGCACGCGCCTGTGCGACTGGCCGTCGATCGGCGCACGGTGCGGCGTGGCGGCAGCCTGGAAGCGATGGTCACGGTGCCCGGTGCGGTTCGCGTCACGCTGTGGACGCGTGGTCCGGGGGAGCCGTGGAAACCGACGTTGCTCTCGCTCGACGCCGACGGGCGTGCGACGCGGCAGCTTGGACCGATCGAATCCGACCTCTATCTCAAGGCCGCGAGCGGCGGACGGACGAGCCACGAGATCAAGGTCACCGTTTCGCTGCCGGCCTTCCTCGCGGACCTCGGGGTCACGGCTCGCTTTCCTTCATATCTCGGCCGCTCGGACGAGCCGCTACTGGTTGGTCCTGATGTCATCCCGTTGCCGGCCGGGACCGCCGTGCTCACGAGCGGCTCAGCGAGCGTTCCACTCGCTGGCGCCATGTGGACGCTGGAAACAGGTCGCCGGACGGAAGCGCAGCGTGTGGCAGGCAATCGGATCGAAGGCCGGTTTACTCCTATCGCCAGCGGTACGTGGCGATTGCAGGTGCGCACGGTTGACGGCTCTGCGCTCGAAGGCACGACGCCTGAGCTGCATCTCCAGATCGTGCCCGATTCGGCGCCGGTCGTGACGCTTCCGGTGCCGGGTAGAGACACGACGTTGCCGTTGTCACTCCATCAGCAGTTGGTCGCCGATGTGCGAGACGACCACGGCATCTCGCGGCTGGCGGTCGTGAGCTGGCGCGTGAGCCGGACCGGGCGCGTCGATCCCGTCGTGCGTGAATCGCTCGACGTCAGTGGTGTCGGTGATCGTGCCATTGTGCAGGGCCGCATCGATGCCGAGCATCGGAATCTCCTGCCGGGCGACACGCTGCGATTGTACGTCGAAGCGTGGGACAACGCGCCGGAGCCGCACAGCGGCCGTAGCGCCGAGATCGCGTTGCGGTTGCCGAGCATGGAGGAGCTGCGGGCTGAGACACGCGCGGCGGCGCGCGCGGTGGCGGGAGCCGCCGATTCTGTGGCCGCGGCGCAGCGCGAATTGAGTGATCGCACGCGCGATCTCGCGCAGCAGCGCAGCCGCGAGGCGACGGCCGGCACGTCCGGCCGGCAGCAGGCGAGTAACCCGCAGAGCGGCTCCATGTCGTTCCAGGCGACGCAACGCGCGGAAGAAATCGCGCGCGATCAAGCCGCGATGTCGCAGCGCATAAAGGAGCTGTCGCAGGCCGTCGAGGAGATCGCCCGCGCGGCCAAAGCGGCCGGCGTCGACGACACGGCATTCCAAAACCGCCTCCGCCAGGTGCAGGAGCTGCTCCAGCAGGCCATCACGCCCGAGCTGCAGCAGCGACTCCGTGAGTTACAGGAAGCGCTCGCGCGTCTCGATCCTGAAGCGACGCGTCAGGCCCTGCAGCGACTCGCGGAAGCGCAGCAACAGCTGCGGCATGAGCTTGAGCGCAGCCAGGAATTGTTCAAGCGCGCGGCGCTCGAAGGAGAGCTGGCATCACTGGCGAAGGACGCCGAGGACCTGCAGCGGCGCCAGACGGAGTGGAATAAGGAAGTCGCGCAACGCGCCGACTCCGCCGCCGTCGCCGCCGAGCGTGACCTCGCTGCGGCGACGGACTCCCTTGCGCACGGCGTCGAGCGGGCGGGTCGGTCGGTATCGCTGAAAGCGCCGCAGGCCGCCGCGCGTCGCGCCCAGAATGCCATGCAGGAAGCCGCCGATGCCGCCAGCCAAAGCGATTCGCGCGGAGCACGCCGTTCCGGCCAGGAGGCCGCCGATTCGCTCGCGCGCCTGCCCGAGCAGCTGCGCCAGCGACGCGACTCGCTCGCCACCGCGTGGCGCCAGGAGACACTGGACGCGCTGGACCGCGCGCTCTCCGAAACGGCCGCGCTCGCCCGCCGTCAGCAAGCCGTTGCCGATGCGCTCCGGGCGGGTGAGGCCGGCGCGTCGACCCGCGCGCAACAGGCAGCCATCGAAGAGGGAACGCAGGCCGTCGAGCAGCAGATCAGCAAGGCAGCGGGCCGTCACGCGCTCGTCTCTCCACAGCTCGAGGCTGCACTCGGCTTCGCGCAGAACCAGATGCGCCAGTCGCGCGAACAGCTGGAGCAGGGCGATCCGAACGCGGCAGCGGCAGCGCCGTTCGCTGAACAGGCACTCGACGCGCTCAACGCGACCGCGCACGCCCTCGTGCGAACGGCGCAGCGCGTCTCCGGGGCGCAATCGGGCTCCGGTTTCCAGGAAGCGCTGGAGCAGCTCGCGCGCATGGCACAGGACCAGCAGGGAATGAACGGCGCGGCGCAAGGCTTGTTGCCGATGATGGCGCTCGGCGGCCAGGCCGTCATGCAACGGGTGCGCGAGCTTGCCGCTCGCCAGCGCGCGCTGGCGGAGCAGCTCGAACGCTTGCAGGCCGAAGGTGAAGCCGGGGCAGCCGGCGCCCTGGCGCAGGAAGCTCGCGAGCTGGCACGCCAGCTCGAAGCTGGGCGACTGGACCGGCGCACGCTCGAACGGCAGCAACAGCTCTATCGCAAGCTGCTCGACGCCGGCCGCAGTCTCACCGGCGAGGAACCGGACGATCAAAAGCAGCGCGTCAGCCGCTCCGCGACCGGCGACAGCATCCACATCCCGACGGCGCTGCTTCCGGGCGCGACCGGATCTGGTCCCAAGGTTCGTTATCCCACGTGGGACGAGCTGTCCGGTCTGACGCCCGAGCAGCGGCGACTGGTGTTGGAATACTTCCGTCGGTTGAATGAAAACAAGCCTTAAGCTCGCCTTCTTGCTGCTGATTGCCGCGCCCTCATTGGCGCGGGCCCAAGCCTTGAGCCCGGGCTTCGAGCTCGAGCGCACGGGTCGCTACGCCGACGCTGCCAACGTGTATCTCACGATCGTCCGCGCGGACCCGATCAACATTCCCGCCCTGCTCGGCCTCGAGCGTGTGCTCTTTGTCCTCAACCGCATGCCCGAGCTGCTGCCCCTGGTCCAGAGGGCGCGCGTACACGCGCCGGATAATCCGGCGCTCCGCAGTCTCGAGCTGCGCACGTACGCCGCGTTGAACGAAGGCGATTCGCTCGAGGCCGCCGCGCTCCGCTGGGCCGCCACGGCGCCGCACAGCGATGCGCCGTACCGAGAATGGGGTCTCGCGTTGGTCGATCACCGCATGTGGGACGACGCGCGACGGGCCTACCTCACCGGACGAAAAACGCTTGGTGGCGAGGGGACTCTGGCGATCGAGCTGGCCGAGCTCGAGCAGCGCGCGGGGAATTGGGAGGCGTCGGCGCGCGAATGGGCGCGCGCGGTGGTGCGCTCACCGGATGGGGCGCCCAATGCGGCGGCCCAGCTGTCGGAGAGTCCTCTGCCACTCCACGACCGCATCGTGCGCGTGCTGACCGGTCCCGATGCTCGTCCTCGCGTCCGGCGGATCGCCGCCGAGCTGTTGTTGACGTGGGGGCAGCCGGCCCAAGCGTGGTCTGTGTTCGAGCCGACACTCAGCGACAGCGATGCGCAGGGTTCGTTGCGGCGGTTCGCGGATCTTGCCGGAACGCTCACGATGCCCGAGGCGCATCGCGTGCGTGGCCTCGCGCTGAAGCGCTGGGCGGATCTCGTTCCCTGGCCGCTCGCGGCACGAGCGCGCGCGGAAGCGGTGCGCGAACTGCTGGAGGGTGGTGATCGCGTGGCCGCGCGTGGCGTTCTCGAACGACTCGCCACCGACTCAACTGCGCCCACTGAAGCGCACTCCGTTGCGCAGTCGGCGCTGCTGCAGGTGCTGATTGCGGACGGGGGGGCGCAGCTCGACGTTGCCGAAAAGCAGCTTGCCGACCCGAATAGCCGCTTGTCGGCGGATGATCGGGCGGCG
>WNFG01006038.1_pt1 | contig 10181 bp, 11 predicted proteins | sample 5400431 | NCBI WGS metagenome assembly WNFG01 (sample SAMN13153346, study PRJNA577476) | soil metagenome | isolation source: 120 cm saprolite under Douglas fir tree site 2 hole 3 replicate 2 | place: USA:California | collected 2015-04-18
TTGCGCGCTTGCCGTCTCTCCAACACTAGACGGTCGGCCGCTGAGCCCAAGTGCCGTCTACGGCGTCGAAATCAACGTGGCGCTGTAGGTCATCCGCGCGGTCTTGTACTCGCACGCGTACTGCGCCATCGCGTTGATCCGCTGCTGGGCGAACTGCTGGAACGCCTCGTTGTCCGCACACGGCTTGGGCCGCGAGGCGCGCCACGTGGTGGCGCTGTCGAGGCCGAGCGCCAGCACCGGCGCCCAGGTGGGCACGGTGAGGGCAATGAGGTCGTTCTTGTAGGCCCCGATCGACTTCGACAGGGCGAACTGCGCCGTCTGGCCGAAATACGGCTGGAGGTTGACCACCTCGCTCTGGCTCCGGACGACGAAGCGGAAGTTGTTGCCCCGCCGCGCGAACGCACGCAGGACGGTGATCCGCGCGCTCGCCGGCCCGCCGAGGTTCGTGTTGAAGAAGCTGATCTGGCGGGTCGAGGGCTTGCCGAGCGCGACCGTGAAGGCGACGATCGCGCCCCGGCGCGGAACGAGGTAGGGGTTCTTGACCCGGGCGCCCTGGACCTGGTACCCGGTCGTGCGGCTCACCGCGAGGCAGGGGTTGGCCGGGCAGGAGGGCTTGCCCTGCACGGTGGGGTTGCCGATCTCGGTCAGCTTGGCCGAGGCGGCCGCCGGGCCCAGCAGGGCCGCGATCAGGATCGTGACGATGGCGACGAGGGTGCGTTTCATCACCGGCATTCAACACGACCGCGCGGCCATCGGAGCGGTGGGGGGGCGGGCCGGCCCTCCCGGACTCGTATCCTCCCGCGCGGATGCCGGCGATTGAGGCGGTCAAGCTCGAGCGCGAGTTCAAGGGTCGAATCAAGGCCGTGGACGGCGTTGACCTCGCGATCGAGGCCGGAGAGGTGTACGGCTTCCTGGGCCCCAACGGCGCCGGCAAGACGACAACCGTGCGGATGCTCGTGACGCTGCTGCGGCCGACCGGCGGGAGCGCCCGCGTGGCCGGCTACGACGTGGCATCCGAACCCGATGCCGTGCGCCGCCGGATCGGCGTCGCGCTCCAGGAGGCCGCACTGGACCCGCTGATGACCGGCACCGAGCTGATCGAGCTCCAGGCGAAGCTGCACGGGATCGCGCCGGAGAAGGTGACGAGGCGCGGCGAGGAGCTGATCGAGCGGGTGGGCCTCGTCGAGGCCCGGGACCGCCGTGTCGGGACCTATTCGGGCGGCATGCGCCGGCGTCTGGACCTAGCGATGGCGCTGATCCATGAGCCCGGCGTCCTCTTCCTCGACGAGCCCACGACCGGCCTGGACCCGGTCTCGCGCATGACGCTGTGGGAGGAGGTGCGGCGGCTCAAGCACGAGGGCACGACCGTGTTCCTGACCACGCAGTACCTCGAGGAGGCCGACCAGCTCGCGGACCGCGTCGGGATCATCAGCGACGGCCGGCTGGTGGCCGAGGGCACGCCCGCCGTGCTGAAGGCCCAGGTCGGACAGCCCCACCTCGAGATCGCCCTGATGGACGGCGGCGACCGGGAGCGCGCCGTCGAGGTGCTCGCGGGGTTCGGCGCCCCGCGTCCGCCGGCCGAGGGCTTCGAGCTGGCCGTAACGGTGGCCGAGGGCGCGACCGAGATCGCCGGCATCGTGCGGGCGCTGGACGACGCCAACCTGATCGTCGCCTCGCTCGAGCTCGTCGAGCCCACGCTCGACGATGTCTTCGTCGAGAAGACGGGCCGGCACCTCGAGGGCGCGGGCGAGGCCGACGAGGCCGGCGGCGAGCCCGGCGGGTCAGCGTGATCCGTCCCGTGCGGGCGCTGGCCGGTCGCGCGTTGCGCAACGCCTCGCGCCGGCCGCAGTTCTTCGTACCGATGCTCGTGTTCCCGTCGCTCCTGCTGGCCGCCAACACCGGCGGCTTCAGCCGCACCACACAGCTGCCGGGCTTCCCCAAGGTGCACGGCTTCCTCGACTACCAGCTCGCCGCCGCGATCACCCAATCGCTGCTCCTCGGCGGCGTCTCGGTGGGCATTGCCGTGGCGCTGGAGATCGAGAGCGGGTTCTTCGATCGCCTCATCGCCTCGCCCATACCGCGCACGTCGATCGTCTTCGGCCGGCTCGCGGCCACGTTCTGCATCGCGCTGCTCCAGGTGGCGTTCTTCCTGGCGCTGGGTCTGGTCTTCGGAGCGGAGGTCCAGGGCGGTGTCGGGGGGGCGTTGCTCGTGCTGTTGGTCGGCGCGATCGCCGGCACGGGGTTCGGCGGCATCGGGATGTCGCTCGCCCTGCGCGCGCGGAACGCCTCGCTGGTGCAGGGGATCTTCCCGTTCGCCTTCGTGATCCTCTTCCTGTCCTCGGCGTTCTTCCCCATGGACCTCCTCCAGGCCCCGGCCGACTGGGTCGCCGCGTACAACCCCCTGTCCTACATCGCCGAGGGCCTGCGGAACCCGATCATCGCGCCGGTGGACGCGGGGGCCGTGCTCGATGGCCTCGTCGCCGCGCTCGGCGTGACCGCGGCCATGACAGGCCTGTCGGTCTTCTTCCTGCGGGGGAGGCTCCGCGAGCCGTGAGCGCGTCGATCCGCGTCCTCTCCGCCTTCCAGCGCCGCGCGCTCAACGAGGTCCTGCGCGTCCCCGGCGGCGCCATCCCGGGCGTGCTCGCCCCGGCCATCTTCCTGATCGGGCTCAGCGGGGTGTTCGGCGCGGCCGGGAACCTCAGGGGCTACGAGGGCGACTTCACGGCCTACATCCTGCCCTTCGGGATGCTCCAGGGCGCAACCTTCACCGGCGCCGCCACCGGCGTGAACCTGGCACGCGACATCGAGCAGGGATGGTTCGACCGCCTCCTACTGGCCCCCCAGCGCCGCTCGCTGCTGCTCCTGGGCCTGGTCTCCTCCGCCGCCCTGCGCGCGACGCTGCCCGCTACGTTCCTGCTGCTCGTGGGGCTCCTGCTCGGCGTCAGCTGGCCGGGCATCGAGGCGCTGGTGATCGCCTACGTGCTGATCATGGGATTCGCCGCCGTGGTCGCCTGCTACGCCTCGCTGGTTGCGCTGCACTTCCGCACGCAGCAGGCCGCGCCGCTGATGCAGATAGGCGGCTTCATCGCCATCCTCTTCACCACCGCCTATGCGCCGTTGACGCTGCAGAGCACCTGGCTGGCCGACATCGCCCGGCTCAACCCCGTGAACAAGATCCTCGAGGGCGTGCGCCAGGGCTTCGTGCCGGGGACGGTCACCTGGGGCACGACCTGGCAGGCGCTGGTGGCACTGGCGGCCATGGGGCTCGTGCTCGGCGGCCTCGCCGTGCGCTCCATGCGCCGCACCGGGCGCTGAGAGGCGCCCGACCTAGAGAGCGGTGACGTTGACCGCCTTGGGGCCCTTGTCGCCGGCCTCTTCCTCGTAGGTCACCTTTGCGCCCTCGGTCAGCGACTTGAAGCCGTCGCCGGCGACACCGCTGAAGTGGACGAAGAGGTCACGGCCGCCCTCGTCGGGCGTGATGAAGCCGTATCCCTTGTCGTCGCTGAACCACTTGACCGTTCCTGTTGCCATTCCTTCCCTCCACGAGGGTTGTGCCCGCGCGCGCGGAGGTCCTGCAGCGCAACGACCTTGCGAGCGCTTGCACGACTTTCGCCGGGCTGCGAGCCCGACCCGAACGGCCGGAACCGTAGCAATCTCGGAACCGCGCCGCCGTGTTCCGTGGCACGCGTTTAACCGACCGCAAACGAGCCCGTGCGGGACCCGTTCGGCGCGCGGTCCACGCAGCCGCGGGGACGCTTGCAGCCCAGCCTCTGAGTGGCCTCGACGGCGAAGCGGACGCGCCGCGGCGAGCCGATCGCGGTCCGCCGGAAGCGCAGCGTGAGCGTCCCGCGCGCCACGGCGATGCCGGTCGTATCGACGACCGCGGGCAGGCCGTCGCCGGTCTCCTTGAGCACCCTCCCGGTCAGCCGCGTGGCCGAGCGGGCGGTGGCGCAGACGAGATAGTCGGGAGCGTCCTGACCGGGCGTGCGCTTGGTCCAGAGCTCGACGCAGATCGTGCCGGGCGGCCCGGAGGGCGCCAGCAGGTCCGCGGCCGACCACTCGTCGTAGAAGCTCACCATCGCCTCGAGGCGGCTGCCGCGCGTGGTGAGCGACGCGGACTGCAGATCCAGCACCACCGGCGTGTCGCTGGCGTCGCGCACGGTGGCGGTGTTGGCGGCCAGGCCCGTCGAGGCGAGCACGGCGCCGCCGAGCGCCGCGGCGCTCAGGCCGGCTGCGGCGAGCGCGCGGCGGCGCGCTCGAGGTGTTCGAGCACGGCGCTCGCGGTCCCCGCCTCGTCGTCCGTGGTCAGCATGTGACCGCACGAGGGCAACAACACTAACCGGGCGCCCGGGATTCGGCGCGCCAGCTCGCGCCCCCGCGCGGCGGGAACGAGCGCGTCCTCGGCCCCGTGGAGCACGAGCGTCTCCAGCCCGGCCAGCTCGGGCAGGCGCGCGCGTGTGTCGTGGCCGGCCACCGCACCGAGCTGGGCGTACGTCGTCCACGCCGGCGCCGCGTGCTCGACCCGGCGGCGCAGGTCCTCGGCGATCCGCTCGGGGCGCTCGCGCCGCGTGCGCTCCGCATACAGAGCCGGGGCCACCAGCGGGAAGGTGCGCCGCGGCCCCAGCAGGGGGCGAAGGGCCGCGGTCGCCAGCAGCCGACCCGTGCCGGGGCTGGGCTCGCGGCCGCCCCCGCCGGCGGTCGTGCAGCCGAGCACGAGCGAGCGGACCCGGTCGCGGTGGTCGAGGGCGAGGTGCTGGGCGACCATGCCGCCCATCGACACCCCGATCACGTGGGCGCGCTCCTCGCCGGCGGCGTCGAGCACGGCGAGCGCGTCGGCGACGAGGTCCGCCATCGTCAGCCGACCGCCGACCCCGTCCGAGTCGCCGGTGCCCCGGTTGTCGAACACGATCGCGCGATGGCGGGCGGCGAGATGGGGCAGCAGCCGCCACCACATGTGCGAGGAGCCGCCCAGCCCCATGATCAGGAGGATCGCCTCCGGATCCGCGACGGCCTCGCGCGGGCCCTCGGCCCGCCAGGCCAGCCAGGCCGAGCCGCTCTGGGCGACACTCACGCGCGCAGCGCCTCCGCGGCGGCGGCGATCTCGTCCGCGTCGCCGGGGCCGGGGACCCACGGCAGGCGCAGCGGGTCGTCGTCGTAGCGCGGGATCACGTGGATGTGGAAGTGGAACACGGTCTGCCACGCCGCCGATCCGCACGAGTTCAGGAGGTTGACGCCCGCGGCGCCCAGGCGCTCGGAGGCGCGGCCGGCCAGGCGCCGCGCGGCCGCCCCGCAGGCGGTGAGGTCCTCGTCGGGCACCTGGAGCAGGTCGCGGCTGTGCTCCCGCGGGACCACGAGCGCGTGTCCGCGCGTGGCCGGGTTGATGTCCATGAAGGCGATCGTGCGCTCGTCCTCGTCCACCACGGTCGAGGGCACCTCCCCGGCGACGATCTTGCAGAAGAGGCAGTCGGGGTCCCGGGCCACGCCGCGGGAGCTTACTCAGGCGGGAGCCTGGGCCTCGACCAGCTCGTCGGTCAGCGGCGCGGGCCGGCCGATGTGGTAACCCTGCGCATAGTCGACCCCGAAGCGCTTGAGCACTTCGATGGTCCCCTCGTCCTCGACGAATTCGGCGATCGTCTGCTTGCCGAGGCCGCCGGCGATCTGCACCACGGCCTGGACCACGAGCTGGTCGGTCTCGCTGTCGACGCAGTTGCGCACGAACTCCCCGTCGATCTTGACGTAGTCGAACGGGAGGTGCTTGAGGTAGTAGAAGCTCCCGTAACCGGCGCCGAAGTCGTCCAGCGCGAAGCGGCAGCCGAGCGCGCATACGCGCTCGGCGAACTCGCGCGCCGCCACGATGTTGGACACCGCCGCGGTCTCGGTGACCTCGAAGATCAGGTTGCCCGGGTTGATCTCGCCGTCCGCCAGCTCCCGCTCGATCAGGCCGAGCAGCTCCTCGTCACCGAGTGACAACCCGGAGATGTTGACCTCGAGCCGCAGCTCGCGGCCGGCCTCGCGGGCCTTCCGGATCAGCCCGATCGCGCGATGCACGACCCAGCGGTCGATCTCGTTGACCAGCCCGTAGCGCTCGGCGACGTACAGGAAGGCACCCGGCGGGATCAGGTCGCCGTCCTCGGCGCGCATGCGCAGCAGGAGCTCGTGGCGCGTGACCAGGCCGGTGCGGAGATCCACGATCGGCTGCGCGTAGAGCACGAAGCCGTCGTTCTCGAGCGCGTTCTGGATGCGCTCGACCCAGGTCACGCGTGCCCGCATCCGCGCCTCGCGCTGCTCCTCGTTGGCGAACACATGCAGGCGGTCGCGACCGGCCTCCTTGGCGTCGTACAGCGCGAGGTCGGCGCTGACGAGCAGGTCGTCGGCGGTCAGGTCGTCGCCGGCGCCGTCGATCAGGGCGATGCCCATGCTGGCCGTGAGCCGACGCTTGCGCAGCCCGAAGGCGACCGCCTTGCCCCGGATGCCCTCGAGCAGCTTCTCGCCCACCAGGCGGGCGTCGTCCTCGCCGGCTTGCGGAAGGAGCACGGCGAACTCGTCGCCGCCGAGGCGCGCCAGCGTGTCCGTCTCGCGCAGCGCGTCGCCCAGCAGCTTGGCCACGGCCACGATCAGCTCGTCCCCGGCTCGGTGGCCCAGGCTGTCGTTCGTGTACTTGAAGTGGTCGAGGTCGAGCATCAGCACGGCGCCGCCGCCGCCGTAACGCTGGGAATGCGCGACCTGGCGATCGACCTCCTCCTCGAAGCGCCGGCGGTTGAGCACCCCGGTGAGCGGGTCGTGGTCGGCCATGTACCGGAGCTTGTGCTCGAACTGGCGGCGGTCCGTGACGTCCTCGATCATCGCGATCAGGTGCAGCGGCCGGCCGTCGGCGTGGCATACCAGCCGCGAGTGGACCGATGCCCAGATCGTGTGCCCCGCGGCGTGCATGTACCGCTTGTCGAAGGTGATCGTCCGCCCGCGCCGCAGCAGCTGCTCGAACCGCTCGTCGCTGATCGCGCGGTCGCCCGGATGCGTGATGGAGCCGACGGTCGTGCCCAGCAGCTGGTCCGCCGGGTATCCCGTCAACCGCGAGAAGGCGGCGTTGACCTCCGTGAAGCGGCCGTCGAGGTCGACGATCGCGATGCCGATCGGGGCCCCCTCGAAGGCCCCGCGGAAGCGCTCCTCCGCCTCGCGCAGGGCGGCCTCGGCGGAGTCGCGCTCGTCCATGCGCTCGCGCACCCTCGCCAGCGCGTAGCGCTCGCGGCGGGCGCCGGCGACGAAGAGGAGCCCTAGGACGATCGTCAGTGCCGCACCGCCGAGCCCGAACACGAGCGGGAGCGCCGGGTCGTGCTCGCGCGCAGCGATGGCGAGGGTCGCCAGGGTGGTGAGCGCGGCGAGAGCCGCGACCGCCGCGAAAGCTTGCCAGGTCGATCGCTTCACGCCTGGCCTATCGGCACTTCGGCCGGAAAAGTCCCACCTGTTTCCGGAGTTTTGGTCCGGATCCTGAGTTTCTGGACGAATGAACTAGGGTGCCGCGGCCAAATGTCTGTCGACGTCGCCCGACTCGAAGCCTCAATCAGACATCTCGCGGCCATCTCGCGGCCCTCGGCGTCCGAGGGCGAGCGCGAGGCGGCCGAGTGGCTGGCGGCCGAGCTGCGGACCGCCGGATGCCGCGAGGTGCGGGTCGAGGAGGAGCGCGCGCACGGCACGTACTGGTGGCCGCTCGGGCTGCTCACGGGGCTGGCCGCGCTGGGTGGGCTCGCCGCCCAGCGCGGGCGGCGGCTGGTGGGCCTGGCCGCCGGGGCGTTCGCGGCCGCGGGGATCGCGGGCGACATCGGGGGCGGCTCGCTGTGGTTCCGCCGCCGCTTCCTCCCGCACCGCTCGACCTGGAACGTCGTCGCCGAGGCCGGCGATCCCGACGCGCGCGACACCGTGGTGTTCGTCGGCCACCACGACGCCGCCCACGCCGGCCTGGTGTTCCACCCGGCCATCCCGCGCTTCATCGCCGACCACTTCCCGGCGCTGCTCGAGCGCAGCGACACCACGGCCCCGGTCATGTTCCCGGTCTTCGCCGGGCCCGTCGCCGTGGCGCTCGGGTCCGCACTGGGCCTGCGACGGACGCTGCGCGCCGGCACGCTCCTCGCCGCCGCGAGTGCGGCGAGCTTCGCCGACATCGGCTCGCGAGCGGTCGTGCCCGGCGCGAACGACAACCTCACGGGCTCGGCGACCGTGCTGGGGCTCGCGCATGCCCTCGCCGAGCGCCCGGTCAACGGCGTCCGGGTCCTGCTCGTGTCCACCGGCTCGGAGGAGTCGTTCATGGAGGGCATGCACGGCTTCGCCCGCCGCCACTTTCCCGCGCTCCCGACCGCGCACACCCGTTTCGTGTGCGTCGACACGGTCGGCTCGGAGCAGCTCATCGTCCTGGAGTCCGAGGGCATGCTCGTCATGCGGCCCTACCCGGAGTGGTTCAAGGCGCTGCTTGCGGAGTGCGCGGAAACCGAGGGCATCGAGCTGCGCCGCGGCCTGAAGTTCCGCAACGCGACCGACGGACTCATCTCGCTGCGCGGCGGCTACGACACCGTGATGATCGGCTCGGTCAACCGCGACACCAAGCTCCCGGCCAACTACCACTGGCCGACGGACACGGCGGACAACGTGCTCTTCGAGACGGTGGGCGACGCGGTGCGCCTGTGCGAGGCCGTTACCCGACGGCTGGCCGCCGGAGCAGCGCCCGCGCCCGCCTGATCGCGTCCTCGCGGGTGGCGACCTCGCCCGCGAACTGGGCGGCCTCGAGCTCGGCGAGCAGGCGCCCCACCTCCGGACCCGCCGGGATCCCCAGCTCGCCCGCCAGCTCGTCGCCGCGCACGAGCGGACTGGGCGGGCCCTCCGCGCGCCAGCGCAGCGCCGGGCCCAGGACCTCGCGCGCCAGCTCGAGATGGGCGGCGATCGCGGCGTCGGCGCCGCGGCCGGCCGTGGCCAGGCGGTCGGCGACCGAGAGCACCGTCACGTCGACCTCGACGGGCGAGGAGGCCCGCAGGTAGCCATGCGTCGTCCGCGGGCCCAGCGGGCGCTCGTGGACCAGGAAGCCAAGACGCAGGTGATGGCGGGTGAGCGCGGCCACGTGGGCGCGGAGGCGCTCGCTCGCGTGCAGCCGCGCGAGGATCCCGCGCGCCATCTCCGCCCCCTGCTCGTCGTGGCCGAGGAAGGTCACACGTCCGGCCTCGTCGACCTTCCGGGTCGGCGGCTTGGCCACGTCGTGCAGCAGGGCGCCGAGCCGGAGCGCCAGACCCCGGGTCATCTCGTCCGCCAGGGGCTCTGCCAGCACCGCCGCCACCGCCTGGGCGTGCTCGCCCAGGGCGTCGGCGGGATCGCGCTCCAGCGCCGCCACGGCATCGAGCACGAGCAGCGTGTGGCCCCACACGTCGAGGTGATGGGCGTCGCTCTGCTCCACCCCCCGCAGCGCGTGCAGCTCGGGGAGCGCGGCGGCGAGGGCTCCGACGTCGTCGAGCACCGCGATGCCGGCGGCCGGCTCGGGCACGGCCAGGATCCGGCGCAGCTCCGCGAACACGCGCTCGCCGGCGACCCGCTCGAGGCCCGGTGCGGCGCCGCGCGCCGCCGCGGCCGTCGGCTCCTCCACGTCCATCCCGGCCTCGACCGCGAGGCGCGCGAGGCGGACCACGCGCAGCGGGTCGGCGTCGAAGGCGTCCGAGGCGACCATCCGCAGCACCCGCCGCTCGAGGTCGGCCGCGCCGTCGGTGGGGTCGACGAGCTCCCCGCCGGCGAGCGGCTCGGCCATCGCGTTGACGGTGAAGTCGCGCCGCGCGAGGTCCTGCTCGATCGTCTCGCCGCCGAGCGCGGCCAGGTCCACCTGCCAGGCGCGGCCCGGGCCCGCCACGCGCCACGCGCCGAACGCCTCGGAGAGCGGGAACGCGGTCCCGCCGCTGTGGCGCGCAAGCGCGCGGGCCGCGGTCTCGACGTCGCCGGCCACGGCCAGGTCGAAGTCCTCGGTGTCGCGTCCGAGGAGCCGGTCGCGGACCGCGCCGCCGACCAGCCAGGCGGCCTCACCGGACAGCGCCATGCGGGCGACGGCCAGCGCCTCGCTCACTCGGCCGCCCCGTCGCGATGGTGGGCGCGCGGGACGCGCGCCGTGATGCCGCACGTGATCTCGTAGTTGATCGTGCCCAGGCGCTGTGCGACCT
>WNFG01010774.1_pt1 | contig 10181 bp, 8 predicted proteins | sample 5400431 | NCBI WGS metagenome assembly WNFG01 (sample SAMN13153346, study PRJNA577476) | soil metagenome | isolation source: 120 cm saprolite under Douglas fir tree site 2 hole 3 replicate 2 | place: USA:California | collected 2015-04-18
AAGCGCGCCGGCAAAGCCGATGCTGAACGCGGGCGGGCTGACGATCCTGAAGACCCCGAGCAGCGGCAGTTGAGCGACGACGATCACGCCGACGACGAGTGCAAGGGTCGATAGCAGCGCCACCTCGAGCAGGATCTGGCGATTCACTTCATTGCCGGTCGCGCCGAGGGCGCGGCGCAGGCCGATCTCGCGCGTGCGCCGCGTCACCGTCTGCCAGAGCACGCCGGAGAGTCCGAGCGCCACCATCGTGATCAGGAACGCCGCCACGATCCCGCCGATGACGGCTGGCGCGATGAAGACTTTGTTCATCAACGCGCGCATCTGATCCACGTGCTGGATGCGAACCGGATAATCCGGCGCGATTCCGTGCAGCCGCTTGATGAGCGTCTCCTCGAAATCGGCCGGCGTACCGGGACGGACGCGGAAGATGATCTGGCGCACGACGTGTCTCTTGGTTTGTGTCGTCGAGAAGCGGTGGAAAAGCATGTTCTCGTGGTCCTGCGACAACTCTCCATGCTTGCGGAATGGCGCGATCACGCCGAGGATCCGATAGGACGTTTCCTTGTCGGCCTGAATCGTTTTTCCGGCGACGTCGAGCGACCCGAAGAGAGTCTGCGCCACGTCCGCGTCGATGACCACTCCCTCGACGGTCATGGTCTCGTCGCCGGCATTGAACCAGCGGCCGCGCACGACCGGCATTCGCATCACCTTCGCGTAATCGTCCGAAACGCTGTCGGAGGTCACGTCGATGGAGTGGCCGTTCACGGTCAGGCCCGAGATCCAGGTGCCAGTGCTGTACGGCGGCATGTCACACGCCGCCACCGATTCGACCTGCGGCTGCGCTTTGACCTCGCGCAGCATCGAAGCGATTGCGCGGCCCGGCCCATCGGTGTTATTCATCGGCATGGCGCGTGGAAAACTGACCTGAGCACACCAGACGTCGTGATAGTCGAAGCCAAGCGGCTTTTTCCAGCGGATGATCATCGAAGCCGCCAGCGTCACCACTGCGAAGACGACCACGAACGAGAAGAAGATCTCGACGATGAGCAGGGCGTTTGCGCGCTTGCGCGCCCACACCAGTTTCAGCAGATGACGAATCACATTGCACCTCCGCGCAGAGCGGTGACTGGATCGAGACGGGACATCTTCCAGGCCGGATAGAGGCCGGAGAAGACGCCGAAGAAGGCAGCGATCAGCATCCCCCAGGCGAAGACGCGCAGGTTGAGATCGAAGTGCGCCCCCGGCACAAACTCGACCGCGTCGAAGGCGCGCAGGAGAACGAACGCCAGCACGAACGCGGCCGCGCCGCCGATCACGGTGAGCACGACGTTCTCGACCACGAACTGACCGATCAGCGCCCGCCGCGGCGCTCCGAAGGCCTTGCGCACGCCGACCTCCGAAGCCCGTTCGAGGATGCGGCTCAGATTGAGCGTGACGAGATTCAACGCTGGCAGCATCATGAAGAGCAGCGCCAGCGCCAGGAAACCGATGCGAAGAACGGTCGGGCCGCGGTCGCCGAACTGGTCGTTCGTCGACGCGCGAGCGATTGCTTCGAAGGTCGTGTCGAGCGCGGAGCGGATCTCGGTGAAGGTCTTCGGATCCTCGATGGGGATGTGCGAAACGCGGGTGTTGAACTCGCGCTGGATCTTCGGAATGTCCGCCTTGCTCTTCGCCAGAACGGCCGCGCTCAGGTTGCCGAAGGAAGCCTTCTGCTCTTCGTCCGTGGGCGGACCGAGCGGCACCCACAGCGTGCTATAGGCGATCGTCTTCGTGAAGGGCACCGTTGGTACAACACCGACGACTCGATGCGGCTCACCGCCGATGTCGACCATCTTTCCAAGAGCGGCGCTTCCGCCGAAGAGCTTCTGGCGAACGTCTTCCGTGATGACGACGACCGACCGGTTCGCGGCTTCATCGGACGCGCTGAACGGACCACCTTCCAGAAATCGGAAGTCGAGGACCTTCCAGTACTCGGCATCGGCGCGCCGGTAGGGCAATTCGACTCGTGAGGCGCCGTCGTACACGACGACGCTCTGAATTTCGCTGTACGTGGACGTGCGCTCGACACCAGGCAGGTTGCGGATGGTCTTGTCGAGGAAGCCGCGTCCGGGATTGCTCTGCTCCGTCGTCTTCGGCCCGTGCATGCTCACGAAGACGACGGTCATGATGCGGTCGAGCCGCGACTCCGGCGCCCGCGGCGCGAGAATGTTGTCGAGAATGGCCGTGGCCACCATCAGCACCGCCAGAGTCATGGCGATCCCAACGAGCGAGATGGTCGTGAAGACCTTGCGTCGCGCCAGTACTTTGATGGCGAGTTTCAGTGAGCTCTTCAGCATTGATTTGTCCTTTCGCTGGATGGGGAGTGGGGAGTGGAATGTAGGGAGTGGGACCGGGAACCAGAGAAGCGTAGGGCGTGCTCCCACCCCCCCTCCCTACTCCCCACCCCCCGTCAAGCCACCTGCCGTCCATCGAACAGCCGGATCGTTCGCACGGTCCGCTGTGCAAAACGGTCGTCATGGGTGACCATAACGACGGTCGTGCCGTCCTTTTCGTTCAGTTCCTCGAGGATGCCCATGATCTCATCGCCCATGGCCGAGTCGAGGTTGCCTACAGGAGCGGTATCTCGACGTTATCGAGAACCGTGAGATCAGGCACGAGATGGAAGCTCTGAAAAACGAAGCCGAGCTTCTCATTGCGCATCTTCGCCAGCGACCGGTCGCCCGCGCCGTTGACGTGCTGTCCGTCAAGCGTCAGCTTGCCGTTGGTCGGCTTGTCGAGCAGCCCGATCAGATTCAGCAGCGTCGACTTCCCGCATCCCGACGGTCCCATGATCGAGACGAACTCGCCGCCGGCAATGTCGAGGTTGATGTTCTGCAGCGCCAGCGTCTCGACGCGCTCGGTGCGATAGACCTTGTCGATGTTGTGTAGGGTGATCATCGTTGTTGCTCCTTTTTTTGCTGGGTTGCTCGGTTGCTCGGTTGCTGAGTTACTGAGTTGCTGGGTTGCTGGGTTGCTCGGTTGCTCGGTTGCTGAGTTACTGAGTTGCTGGGTTGCTGGGTTGCTGGGTCTCGCGGTCTCGCGGTCTCGGGGTGTTCGGAATGAGCGGCAGCGTTGCAAAGAGCATCACGGGGAGAGCGGCGTAAAGACCGCGGCATTTGCAAGGTGACACCGCGAGACCCCGCAACCGCGAGACCCCCCCAACTCAGTAACCGAGCAACCCAGCAACTCAGCAACCATCACTTCAGCCTCAACTCTCCAATCCCCTGGTAGTCGTTCATATTCGAGATGACCACGTCGTCGCCGTCGCGAAGTCCCTCGATCGGTTGGATGACCTCATCGCCGCTCAGACCCCAATGCACCAACGTGCGGATGAGCGTGCCGCCGCGGACGACGTACACCTCTTCGCGCTCGCCCTGCCCAAGCGCTCCTCGGCGAACGCGCAGCACGTTGCCGCGGCTTCCGAGAATGGGGAAGACGTCGACGCGAAGGTTGTTGCGCAGCCGCGCGTGCGCGCGCTCGTCGAGCGTGACGTAGAACTTCGCCACGCCGTTCTCGATGCGCGGATCGATGCTGGAGATCGTGCCGTCGATGGTAGTGGCGTCGTCGAGCTTCACGTGCGCGCGCATCCCCGCGGCGAGCTTCGAGGCGTGGACGTCCGGGACCGTGGCAACGACGCGGTACGCGGAGAGGTCCGCGACACGTGCGAGGACATCGCCTTTCCTGACGGTAGCTCCGACTTCCGGCAACACCCAGGTGAGGATCCCGTCCTGGTCGCTGCGGGCCATGGCCAGGTTGAGCTGCCGCTCCGACTGATCGCGCTCCTTCTGCGCCGTACGCAGATCGAGTTCCACCGCGCCGATCTGTGCCTGCGTCGTGCGGTGTACCCGCGCCAGCGCGTCGCGAAGTTGCGCGATCTCGATGTCGTTCTTCTTCTTCGCCGTCACCGCCACGAGCTCGTCCTGCGCCGACACCAGCCCCTCGGCATGCATCCGCGTGTTCTGCTCTGCCTTGAGCTTGAGGATCTCAGCGTCGAGCTGCTTCTGATCCAGCGTCGCGCCGGCCGAGGCGATGTCTTCCTCCGCCTTCAGCCGCGCCTGTGCCAGCGCGCTCTCCTTCTGCGCCACGGCATCGTTCAACTTGTCGAGATCGAGCTTCGTGGCCGAGGTATCGAGGGTGAGGATGGCATCGCCCGCGTGGAGTTGGTCGCCCGCCCGATGCTGAATCCGAAGCGTGCGCGCCTCGACCGGACTGGAGATGACCGTCTCGATCTCCGGAACGACCGTGCCGGTCGCCTGCAGCGTGGCATCGACAGTCCCCCGCTCGACACGGGCAATCTGCAGATCCGCCCGCCGCGCCGAGGGTCTCAGCCAGCTCACCGTCGCCGCGACGCAGAAAATGAGCGCCGCGGCCGCCAGGATGGCCACCACGACCCGCCGCGCCGTGCGCTTGCTCCGAACCGTCTGTTCGATTTCGCGATCCATGCTGGACCGCTACCTAACCAAGCGTGGTGCCATGGTCGTGTTGTTGAAAAGAAAGGGGTTAGGCCGATACTGCGGCCGTTTCAGCGTTCACTTTCAAGAAGAGGTGTTCGGAACCGGACAATTGCGGACCATCGTTTAATCGCCGATTTCGCGGTTCAAGTCGCGAAGTTCGCGGTTCAAGTCAGGTTTAAGTCGGGAAGTTCGCGGTTTAAGTCGGGGCTAAGCGAGGGCTAAGCGAGGGCTAAGCGTACTGTCCCCGAGAAGGAAAACTTGATCCGGGGAGCAAACGGTCTGATCCGCGGATCAATGTGTCTGATCCCGCAGATCAAAAGTTTGATCCTGCAGATCAACGTGTTTGATCCCGCAGATCAAAAGTTTGATCCCGCAGATCAACGTGTTTGATCCCGCAGATCAAAAGTTTGATCCTGCAGATCAACGTGTTTGATGCGCGGAACAACGTGTTTGATCCGCAGATCAACGTGTTTGATCCGCGGAACAACGTGTTTGATCCCGCAGATCAACGTGTTTGATCCGCAGATCAGCGTGTTTGATCCCGCAGATCAACGTGTTTGATCCGGGGAACAACGTGTTTGATCCCGCAGATCAACGTGTTTGATCCACAGATCAGCGTGTTTGATCCCGCAGATCAACGTGTTTGATCCTGCAGATCAACGTGTTTGATGCGCGGAATAACGTGTTTGATGCGCGGAACAACGTGTTTGATCCCGCAGATCAACGTGTTTGATCCGCGGAACAACGTGTTTGATCCCGCAGATCAACGTGTTTGATCCGCAGATCAGCGTGTTTGATCCGCGGAACAGCGTGTTTGATCCGCGGGACAGACCGTGTGATGGGCGCAGTGTCCTTTCCCTCGCGATAGCCGAAGACGTAGACTCCACCGAGGTCCAGGCAGGCTACTGTCCGGCATCGACCGCGGAGCGGTTTTCGAGCCGAGTCAGGTCGCGCGCGAACAGGACAGGTTCCATGGCCGAATCAGTCACGCAGACTGCATCGCCTGCCGGTTCCTGCGCCAGCCCGCATTTCTTACAGTCTGCATGAACCACTTGCGACTCCCTTAATCGGGGTTTAAGTCGTGAAGTTCGCGGTTTGAGTCGTCAATTCCGTACGATACAGAGCGAGTTTCTCTCAGCCTGCTGCTGAATCGGCCGAGCGCCACGGCGACGCGTCATGTCTCTATCTCATTTCGACGCAAAGAGATACGATTTCACCGCAGCGATCATGGGCCTGACTCCAGTTCTTTAAACCGAGACGCCAAGCTGAAGGAGCCTTCATGCCTCCCACATACGCGAACGGCAAGATCTGTTACATCGAGATTCCGGCAATCGACATCCCGCAATCCGTTGCGTTCTATGAGTCCGTCTTCGGATGGAAGACACGGAAACGCGGCGACGGCGCGGTGGCCTTCGATGACGGCGTCGGCCAGGTGAGCGGGACGTGGGTGACCGGCAGGCCGCCGTCGGAAAAACCGGGACTGCTGATCTACGTCATGGTCGATGACATCAACGTCACCATCGCTGCCGTCCTCGCGCACGGCGGCGAGATCGTGCAACCCCTCGGCGTGGACGCTCCCGAGATCACCGCGCGGTTCCGCGATCCCGGAGGCAACGTCCTCGGGCTTTACCAGCAGCCCGGTTGATGCCTGTATCGTGTTGGACACACGTCACGGCCCCGCGCCGGAGAGCATGGAGCCGTCTTTTGTGCCGCTAACGCGGCAAAGACGCCGCTTCGCGGAGCAGTAACATGGTCGCGCATGCGCTTCGTCGCCATCGTCGCGCTGGCTCTGCAGGCCGGGATCACCTACGGCATCCTGCACGACCAGGTGACGGCACGCGTGTGCGTCGAATACTTCACCATCGGCCACCCGCCGATCTTCCGGACGACATCCCCAACGCTGCTGGCGATCGGTTGGGGAGTCGTCGCCACGTGGTGGGTGGCGCTGCCTCTGGGCTTTTCACTGGCTTGCGCAGCCCGCCTCGGAGAGAGACCGAAACGCTCGGCCGGCGATCTCGTGCGACCGTTGCTCGTCCTCCTCGGGGCGATGGCGCTTTTAGCATTTGTCGCGGGCACCCTCGGCTACGTGCTCACCACGACCAGATCGATTCGAATCGATCCGTGGGTCCTCGCGGCGATCGATCCGTCGAAGCAGGCCGCCTTCATGGCGGATTGGTGGGCACATACAGCCAGCTATTTCGGCGGCTTCGCCGGCTCGATCGTGTTGTGCCTTTGGGTCTGGCGCAGCCGCCGCGTACGTCGAGCGCCGTAATCAATCGACAACCCCCGCCGCAGGCGCGCCGGCCGTGCCGGCCTACTCCACATCCTTCTCCGGCAACTGCTGCTCGGGGTTGAAGTCGTGCGTCACCATGCCGCCCGGAGGGCCGGGCGGTCTCGCTCCGCGGAAGCGCAGACGGCTGTGGTGGTAGCCGTAGGAAAGGTAGACCACCATCCCGACGCAGAGCCAGATGCCGAAGCGCCACCACGATTCCTTCGGCAGGTACTTCGCCAGGAAGATGCACGACAAAATGCCGAGGACCGGCAGGAACCATGTGCCGCCGGGAACGCGGAATGAGCGCTCGCGGTGCGGGTCTTTGACGCGAAGGATGATGATGCCGATGCAGACGAGCATGAACGCGAAAAGCGTCCCGATGTTCGTCAGATCGACCATGGCATCGAGCGACGAGAAGAGCGCCGCCACGCCGACGAAGATGCCGGTGATGATCGTGGCAACATGCGGCGTCCGGAACTTCGGATGGACGCGGGCGAAGAACGGCGGCAGCAGGCCGTCGCGCGACATGGCGAAGAAGATGCGCGGCTGGCCGAGCTGGAACACGAGCAACACGGCCGTATGGGCGACGACCGATCCGAAGGCCACCACGCCGACCATCCAGTTCGGCATGGTGGCGTACTTCATTGCCAGAGTCAGCGGCTCGGCCTGCTCGCTGGATAGCTTTTTCACGAGGTCGCCGTAGGGAATCATGCCCGTGAAGACCGCGGCGATGACCGCGTAGATGAGGGTGCAGATGATCAGCGATCCGATGATGCCGATCGGCATGTCCCTCTTCGGATTCTTCGCCTCCTCGGCTGTCGTCGACACGGCATCGAACCCGATGTAGGCGAAGAAGACGATGGCCGCGCCGGTGGCGATGCCGGAGAAGCCGTTGGGCGCGAACGGGTGCCAGTGCGCCGGCTTGACGTACTTGAAGCTGACCAGCACGAAAAACGCGAGGACAACCAGCTTGATGGCCACCATCCAGAAGTTGAAGCTGGCCGACTCCCGAATGCCCCACACCAGAACGATCGTGATCAGCGTGACGATGCCGACCGCAAGGATGTTGAAGATGATCGGGATGCCGAAGATGTGCGGCGCCGCAGCTACGACCTGCGGCATCTTCGACATGGCTGTGCCGTAGTCGACGGTCAGCCATCCCGGCAGCACGATGCCGAATCCTTCCAGCAGCGTGTTCATGTAATTGGCCCAGGAGATGGCCACGGCCACGTTGCCGATGGCGTACTCGATCATCAGATCCCAACCGATGATCCAGGCCACGAGCTCGCCGAGCGTGGCGTACGAGTAGGTATACGCCGAGCCGGAAACCGGCACCATCGAGGCGAATTCAGCGTAACAGAGCGCCGTGAAGGCGCAGACGATCGCCGTCAGGACAAACGAGATCATCAGCGCCGGTCCCGCGCCCGGGCGATGCGCGTCACCTGCCGCGGCGGTGCCGATGGTGGCGAAGATGCCGGCACCGATGATGGCGCCGATGCCGAGGGCGATGAGGTTCCAGGGACCGAGAACCTTCTTGAGCTGATGCCCTTCTTCCTGCGTTCCGGCAATGAGCTCATCAAGAGACTTGGTGGCGAACAACCGGCTCATCAATGACATGTGCCGCGAATGATGGGCGCGGCTCGACGAGTGGTCAAGTGTCGCGGCGTATGATTCCCGCGATGCGGATGATCACGGCACTCCTGGCGGCGATGGCGGTGACGTGCGCGTCGCGGCCGCCGTCGCCGGTCTGCATCGATCTCTCCGGCACGTACAAACTGTCGGGCCAGCCGGTCCGCAAAGGCACCGGCTCGACGGCGTTCGTTTTCAGCGAAGCGGCGGTATTGAACCGAGTGGAGACGCTGACGATCACGCAGCCGGGCTGCCGCATCGAGATTCACGCCACGGGCGACGGTGGCAAGATCCACGACGCCATCCTCGAGAACGACCTCGCCTGGACCGACGACGGCGTCTCCGCTTCCTGGGCTCCACAGAAGATGGGTTCCGCGATTCTTGCCGGGGCCTCCAGCCGCAGACGTACGCTCACGTTCCATCTCTCCCCCGAGCGCGACACGCTCACGATCTCCTCCGAGTTCGACGAGCGCGGCCTGGCCCTGCTGTTCATGCCCTTTCACGACCACGGCGCCGCGACCTGCGTGATGAAGCGCGTGAAAAGCTGAGCGGCTACAATTGCCGTTTTTCACACCCCCAGGAGGCACCTCATGTCGGCAATCGAAATCACCCGTTACCCTGACATTCGCAACTACATCGGCGGCGCGTTCGTCGAGCATGACGCGGGGCGCTATCTCGACGTCTTCAACCCCGCCGAGGGGAACGTGATCTCGCGCGTGCCGCTGTCGGCTGGCGCTGACGTCGACCGCGCGGTCGCGGCGGCGAAGCAGGCCTTCCCCGGCTGGTCGCAGACGCCGATCAAGGAGAGGGTGCAGGTCTTCTATCGGTTCAAGGCACTGCTGGAGCGGGACATCGACTCGCTGGCGAGGCTGGTCACCGAGGAGAACGGGAAGATCGATAGCGAGGCGCGGGCGGAGGTGTTGAAGTCGGCCGAGCTTTGCGAGTTTGCCTGTTCGCTGCCGCAGATTACGGCGGGGGAGGTGCTGGAGGTCTCGCGGGGCGTTGAATGCCGCGTGGAGCATTTCCCGGTAGGGGTCGTGGCCTCGATCGCGCCGTTCAACTTCCCGAACATGGTTCCCAACTGGACCATCCCGAACGCCATCGCCCTCGGCAACTGCATGATCCTCAAGCCGAGCGAGCTGGTGCCGCTGTCGGCGGGGCGCATCGCGGAGCTGCTGCGCGAGGCGGGGCTTCCGGACGGCGTGCTCAATATCGTTCACGGCGGGCAGGAGACGGTCGAGGCGATCTGCGACCATCCCGGCATCGAGGGCATCAGCTTCGTCGGCTCGACGAAGGTGGCCAGAATCGTCTACCGGCGCGGCACGTCGAATTTCAAGCGCGTGCTGGCCCTCGGCGGTGCGAAGAATCACTTGATCGTGATGCCGGACGCGGAGCCGGAGATGACGTCGACGAATGTCGTCGCGTCGATGTCGGGCTGCGCCGGGCAGCGTTGCATGGCTGCCTCGGTGATGATGGCGGTGGGCAAGAGCGATCACATCATCGAGCGGATGGTGACGATCGTGAAGTCGATCGTGCCGGGGACGCACATCGGCCCGGTGATCTCCGCCGAGGCGAAGGCGCGCATCGAGGGCTATATCACCGAAGCCGAGAAAATGGGGGCGACGATCCTCGTCGATGGACGCGGCTACAAGGTGAAGGGAAAAGAGAACGGCTACTACGTCGGCCCGACGCTCATCGACCACGTCACGCCGGAGATGCGCATCGCTCAGGAGGAAGTGTTCGGACCGGTGATGGTGATCATCCGGGCGAAGGATGTCGCCGAGGCC
>WNFG01014368.1_pt1 | contig 10179 bp, 8 predicted proteins | sample 5400431 | NCBI WGS metagenome assembly WNFG01 (sample SAMN13153346, study PRJNA577476) | soil metagenome | isolation source: 120 cm saprolite under Douglas fir tree site 2 hole 3 replicate 2 | place: USA:California | collected 2015-04-18
GAAGGCAAAGTTCCGCGCTATTTCCCAGGGCGAGTGGAAGGCTGCCACCATGCTCATGACGGCGCTTACGGCCACATAGGCGCCGAAGAACAAAGCCCAGAACGCAACGAGACCGATAGTCCTGACGATGATGGAATCAACTTCCCCAAGACCGGGCAGCACACCGAGGAGTTGGCGCTCGACCTCCGCCCATTCCGGCGTGCTCAGCAACCCGTCATAGAGAACACTCGACAACACGAGAAGGACGAAAGCGACCATCGAGGTGGAGGCCTGCTCGTTGGCGAGGAGGCCCGCTCCGAAGGGCCTTAGCGCCAATCCATATTCGCCGGAGCGATCGTGGATGCTCGCTTCGGTCGGCGCAAAGCGAGCAAATACGCCGAAGAACACGCTGAAGACCTCGCCATGTCTGACCCAGGCCTCGCTGCCGAACGCGGCCATGCCGGTCCAGGTGAGCAGCGAATAGAATAGAGCCAACGAAGCGATGTTGGCTGGCACCGCGGGGCTCGGAAACACGAGCTCCGTCCAGGAAACGGCAAGCAGCAATGCGAATGCCGGCCACACTGCGAGCGCCTCGGGATACGGCCAGCGCAAGCCCAAACCGCGGCCGCCGCCGGTTCGGTAGAGCCGATCGGCCCAGTCGAAAAGGGCACGCCATGGATTGATCAATACCCACAGGTCTCCGAAGAAAGCCGAGAACACCGCGAGCCCCACCCACCAGACGATCCACACAAGTGTCGGCGCGATGTTCTGATACGGGTTCTGGCTTCCGTAAAATCCGGCGATGACGGTCAAGACCAACAGGCCGATCGAGAAGAGCTTGAGAAGGGTCCCAAGAGCGCGCGCGATCTGCCGGCCCAGCGGGCGTGCCAGGAGATCGATGCGCGGGTAGCCGCTCGCGCCTGGCACATGGCGGGCGAAAAGTCCGACGATGACGAACGACAGAACGACGGCCGCGGCCGTGCCGAACAAATAGAGCGACAGCGGCAGCGGCAGGTCGTAGCGCTGGCCGAAGCCATGGGCATGTGCCGGGACAGCAAGCGAGCAAACACTAGCCACGGCGGCGGCGAAGGTGAAAGCCGGGCGTTTCGCATGGCCGAACCATACGGCTTCGTCGCCTTCAGGCCCGCCATGGAGCGGGGAGGCAATGCGAGCCTGGGTCATCAAAGACATCCGAACATATGCTCGCCGTGAGGACGCTGCTTCACGCTCAACGCCGCGCGGTCTAGCGCGGATAAACCTCGATAATCACCAGTGGTTCATCCTCGTGCGTGTGAGCGTCAGGGCGCGCCCCTTGCGCGTGGACGTGAACCGGAAATCGCCCCGTTGCGTAAGCCGTGAATGCGAGATCGGTAGTGGTGCCCGGTTCGACGTGTTTCTCGATATCATAGCCGTGCAGATGCAGAGTCAACGGCTGATCCGTGCTCCATCGCAGCCTTGCAACGTCGCCCTGTTTGACGCGGATGAGCCGCATGGTGTCAGGAATGTGACCATGCGCGACTTTGAGGTCGAAGGTAAGCTCCGCGGCGAGGGTGCCGAAGAACACGCTGCTCGCTGCGATCAGCGAGAACGCCCATACAAACGTGGCAAGCACGAAGCGGACGTTAAACATTGGCTTCCCTCGCCTTTCACCGACCGGAATTAGGCTTAACGTCCGAGAGCCGATTGAGCATCCAGCCCGAATCATAGGGTGCGGGCACCAGGGCCGGATCGCCTACCGCCGACCAAAGCAGCCGCCCAAAGCCGTCGCTAAATCCGGCGATCGGGTTCCAGGCTGCGTTCGGCGCTTTGTCGATCCCCAGCCTGAGCCAACCGTTCCACGGGAAATTCTTGAGCTTCACCGTGCGTATGAACATAGGCGAATTGAGACCCTCAATGGAATCGAATCCGATATTCTCGATGCCATCGGTGAATTCGACGCTGAGATACTCCCGCTTGATGGTGTATCCGACGATGAGCTTGCGACAACTGCTGGTGAGCGTGGTCACGAGGTCGCGTTGCAAGTTTATCCGCTCGATCGCATCGCGATAATCGCTCGCCTTGAGCCGCCCCGCCATGGCGTCGGCGCGAGCCCTGGTATCGCCATCCTCGATCGCATCAGCCAGGATGCGCTCGGCATGAAACCACCCGGCCTTCATCCACGGAGGCCCGAGCCAACCGTTGACCGAGGTCATTGATGAGGCGACGAGGTCCGCCGCGCCGACCTCCTCGACCGCGACATCCCATTCCGGACCCTGCGCAATCCATTCGGGACGAATGAGATGTTGAAACGCGCCGCCGGCCTTGACCTTGAAATTTCCGGGCGCCGCCGATGTCCGGTCGCGCGCACGCAGAAAGCGCGCCTTCGCGGTCTCGGCTAGATCGGCGTAATAGAGATAATCGCCGTGAAAAGGCGTGATCGGATAGGGATGAAATACAAAGCCTTGCTTTCCAGCGATGTCGCCGACGATCGTCTCGACGGTTGCGCATGTGGACGCGGCGTCTGTGGGCGCGGCAGGATTGCGCAGCACGATCACGAAACTGCCGAGCGACTCCACCGCGCGGATCGAGGCCGGCACATCGCCGGAAAAGGGCGGCTGCGGACCGAGATAGGCCTGAATCTTGTTTTCGAGCAGCAATGGAGCCGCGCGCTCAGGCGGTATGGTCTCGATGGCGATCTCGTGCGGATAATAGGACGGGTACATTGGCAGCTCGTGGCCGCCGCGTGCCACGGTTGCGATCGCCAATGTCGCCGCTAGGGCAGCGAGCAGGCTCAGCGGCTTCACCATGGGACGCAGCCTGGAAGAATCGGACACGGCCATCACCCGCGCAGCGTGCGCATCACCTGGTCATCGGCGAGCGCCTGCTGCGGCTTGCCATGGAAGACGATCTCGCCACGATCGACCACGTAGAGCCGATCGGCCATCGTGGCCGCACTCAAGAGATTCGATTCGGCGATCAGCAGCGAGATGCCCATGGCCTTGATAGCCATGACCGCCTCGTGGAAACGCTTCACGACGGCAGGCGCGAGCCCTTCGAAAGCCTCGTCGAGGATCAAGAGATAGGGGGCGAGCGCCATAGCCCTGGCGATCGCGACCATTTTCCTCTGGCCGCCACTCAAATTCTGCCCCTGTCTGTCGACAAGCTGGCGCACCTCAGGAAATACGGTGAACGCTCGCGCTTCGGTATCGCCATCGCCTGCGGCGCTGCGCTCCGTTTTCTGTGCGAGCCAACGGCTGATCATCAGGTTCTCGGCGACCGTCAGCTCGGGAAAAATGCCGGAGTCCTCCGGCGCATAGCCGATGCCCCGCTTGGCGCGCCGATGTGGCGGCAACGAGGTGATCTCCTCGTCGCGAAAGCGGATCTGGCCGGAACGGACGGGGAGCAGGCCGGTGACGCTCTCGATGATGGTCGTGCGTCCGGCCCCGTTGCGTCCGACCAGGGCGACGACCTCGTCGGTATCAACGCTGATTGACACGCCGCGCAGGATGTGGGCGGGGCCCCGATAGGTGTTGATGTCCTTGACCTCTAGCAGCACAGTTTTCTCGCCTCAACTCGCCAGCGGCGCGCCAAGCAGAATGCTGGCGACGTCCTTGTTCGCGCGGATCTCGTCGGGCGTGCCATCGGCGAGGAAGGAGCCCTCATGCATCATCACGATGCGATCCGAGTAGCGAAACACCAGCCGGGGACGCAGCGCGTAGGCGACCGCCACGTCGAGCAGCTTGCGCTCGCCCTGCGCGAGGCCCCCCGCCGGAACCTCGATCTTGTTCGTCAAGCCGAACTCGCCCAGCACTTCGATCGTCTCGCGGCGCACATCATAGTCGTGGTCGGCCAAGGCCGCCATCTGCACGGCCTTGCCGTCACGCGAGAAGATCGACAGTGCGACGTTGTCGAAAACCGAAAGTCCGTCGAACAGGTTGACGATCTGGAAGCTGCGGACAATTCCCGCCTTGATGCGGTCGGTCACCGTAGTAAAGGTGATGTCGCGATCCTCGAACAGGATTTGACCGCTGTCCGGCTGCAGATGTGCGCTGATCAGATTGACGAGCGTGGTCTTGCCCGCGCCGTTCGATCCCACCAGGGACAGGAATTCACCCTTGTTCACCACGAAATTGACGCCGTCGCAGGCGCGGGTCTCGCCAAACTGCTTCCTCAGGTTAACTGTCTTGAGAAGGGGCATGTCAGGATCTCCCCTTCCTCAGTCTCAGCCCGAGCGTCGACAGCCCCCCGACGATGCCTGTTGGCAGCACCAGCACGAGAGTGACCAGAACCACGCCAAGCAGAAGTTGCCAATATTCGGTCGTGGCCACCGCGTAGGTCTTCAAATAAGTGAACACGATGCCGCCGACGATCGGGCCGGTAAAGTTGCGGAAGCCGCCGAGCAGCGCAGAGAACACGATCTCGCCCGAGAAGGTCCAGTAGAGGACGTCGGGTGTCGTTAAGCCGTTGAGCGGCACCCAGAGAATGCCCGCGAGCCCGGTGAAAGTTCCGGAAACGAGAAAGGATATCCAGCGGAACCGGCGGATCCTCAAGCCGAGAAAGCGCGCGCGGACCTCGTTATCTCGTATGGCCTGAAGCGCTTTGCCGAACGGCGAGTGCACGACCACCCACATCAGGACGACGCATACGACGAAGATGGCCAGTACGTAGTAGTAATAGGACGTGATGAATTGCTGGAAGCCGCGGGGGCCCGAGAAATTGAGCAAGCCCAGCAACAAAGCCGGACGGGGTACCCGCAGACCGTCGCTGCCGCCGGTCACCCAATACAACTTTAGCGCCAGGCTGTAGACCACCTGCGAAATCGCCAGCGTAAGAATGCCGAAGAAGATTCGGGTATGCCGGACGCAGACATAACCGAACAGCGCCGACGCAATCGCGACGACCGGAATCCCGATCAGGATATAGAACTCCATGGAATGCGGTCCGAGACGCTGCACCACGAAGGCGACGGTGTAGGCGCCGAGGCCGAAATAGGCGGAATGACCGAACGACAACAGGCCTGTGTAGCCGAGCAGCAGATTGAACCCGAGCGCGGCGATCGCCGCGATCAGCCCGTAGGTCACGAGCTGGATCTGATACGTCTCGACGAAGGTCGGCAGCAAGATCAACAGGAGCAGGACCGGCGCCATCGCGGCTGCGAGCCGTGGCAACGAACGATCGCGCGGCGCGTTTGGATCGGGTTTCATCACGCGGTTCCAAACAGCCCGGTCGGCCGCACCAGCAGCACCAGGGCGGCGATGAGGTACAGCACCGCCAACTCGAGCTCCGGGAAGAACTGAATTCCTGCGGTCCGCACGAAGCTCACGACCAGGGCCCCGACCAGAGCCCCCTTGAGGCTGCCTAGCCCGCCGATCACCACGACCACGAAGGCGATGACCAGCGCATCGATCCCCATGCCAAGCACGGCCGCCTGGGTCGGAACCACGATGGCTCCGCCGAGACCCGCCATGAAGCAGCCGATCCCGAACGCCATCACATAGACGAGGCCCACATTGAGGCCGAGCGCCGAAGCCATGCGCCGATCTTGGGACGTCGCTCGCAACATGACGCCGAACTTGGTGTGATAGATTGCCACCCAGAGGGCCAAGGCCGCCACCACGCCGATCCCGATCACCACCAGATTGTAGGCAGGATAGAGCAGGCCGCCGATATGGATGATCGGCAGCGCGTCCATCAGCGCGTCCGCGGAAAGGGGCGTCCCGCCCCAGATGAAACGGATCGAATCCTCGAGGATCTGAATGAGGCCGAAGGTGACGAGCAACTGGTATTCCTCGGCGCGGCGATAGAAGGGTCGAAGCAACAAAGGTTCTATGACGATGCCGATGAGCGCCACCGACAGCGCCCCCAAGGGCAGCAGGAGGAACAGCCAGCCCGGCGGCAGGCCCAGCGCAATCCCCCGGCCGACCAGCCACGCGGTGACGTAGGCGCCAACAGCATAGAGGCTGCCATGCGCGAGATTGATGATCCGCATGACCCCGAAGATCAGGCTGAGACCAGCGGCAATGAGGAAGAGCACCGAGGCATAGAGCAACGAGTTCAGGATTTGAATCGTCAGGAAGGCCACCCGGTGCTCCTCCGCCTTGGCGCTTATGACGCAACCCTGGATCCTGACGCGAGGTCGCCGCGAAGGTCCGGGACGCCCAAGCTTCCGCGAACCGCTGGTTCACGGGTCACGTGACACAGCTTCGTGCAATTATCGCCGACAAGAGCCCCTCGCGCCCGTTTGCAAGGGCGCGAGGGGATTTCACTGAAGTCACTTCGCCGAGCTCACCCGACCACCTTCGGCCAGGTGGTCTTGATCCAGTTCGCCGCCGCGGTCGACTCGTTGTGGGTCGTGCCGGGCTTCGGCCAGCCGAGCGGTGCGGTGATGTTCCGGATCGGAATGGTGATGATCCGGGCAGGATCCCAGCTCGCGAACTCATAATCGGGAAGGTTCTTGCTGAACCCGGTGACCGCGTCCTTGTAGGCCTGGTGGTCGGGCCGCATGTAGAGATAGCCCGATGGCGCATCTATGCCGAGGCCCTCGAGCTGGCTAATGATCGCTTCGTCCTCGGGCCATCCGCCGGTCAGCTTGTTGGCCCGCTCGATGGCGGATTTCAGTAGGTAGAGCGCCATATACGCGCCCTCCGACTGGAAGTTGGGGTACTCGTTCCAGCGCTTAAAGTAGCGCTGGACGAAGCTCTTGTTCAGCGGCCAGCGGTCGCCGCCCGGATAGGTGAAGTAATAGTTGGAGTGGACCCCGGCGAGCACACCCTCGGGGTGATCCTTGCCGATCGCATGCGGGGCAACGCCAAAGGCGATCGTGCTCGCGACCTTCATCTTGTCAAACAGGCCGTAGCGCAGCGCCTGCTTGTAGAAGGCCACATAGTCGCCGCCCCACACCGAAGCCACCAAAAGGTCGGGCTGCGCCGACATGATCTTGGTGATGTGGGCAGTGAAGTCGGTGGTGAAGAGCTTCGGCCAGCTTTCCGAGACGACCTCGGTTCCAGGCACCAGCCGCTCGAGCGCGAGACTGAAATGCTCGGACGCGTTGCGGCCGTAGGCGTAGTCCGGATGGATATGGGCGATCTTGCGGACATGCGGCCAGGTTTGCGCCACGCCGATGGCGGCCGTGATCCCGTCCGACGACTGGATGTTGGTGATGCGGAAGACGTATTTGGGATTGGGAATCGCCTTGTCGAACAGGAAGTCGGTGCATCCGTCCGTCAGGATCGTCAGCAGTCCGAGCTCCTCGGCAACCGGACCAACCGCCGGGCTGGTCCCGCTGGATATGACGCCGGTGAACATGTCGATCTTGGCGTCGAGCTTCATCCGCCGCACCTCTTTCACACAGGCGTCGGTGCCGGCGGCTTCATCGGAGGTAATGGTCTCAATCTTGCGCTTGCCCAGCAGCCCGCCCTGCGCGTTGATTTCTTCCGCCGCCATGGTGTGACCCTTGATCGACGGTTCGCCCAGCACCGCGCCGGCGCCGGTCAGGAACGTCATATGGCCGGTTCTGAAGGGCGTGTCGGGAACCCGCCCCTTGGCAGGATCTTGCGCGGCCTTCAGCATCTGTGAGCCGCCGACTACCCCGGCGCTGATGAGGCCTGTCCCGCCTATGGTCACGCCCAACGTATTGAGAAAGGCGCGACGATTTACTGAAGGTGTTGTCTTCTCCATGATGGTTCCTCCCTCTGAAGGAAGACCAAAGGCGGATCGTCTCCTTGGCGATCCGCGAATGTTGCAATCTTACTCCTGTTCCCTACCAACTAGAACAGACAAATCGTCGCGTCCCGGGCAGTGGTGGAGCTTGCTTACGGGATCAGCTTCAGCCCTTCCAGACGCGTATGCCCGTTCTTGCCGACGATGATGTGGTCATGCGCGGAGATGCCGAGTGGGGGGCGATGTCGCTGATGGCGTTCGTCATCTGGATGTCCGCTTGCGACGGCATTGGATCGCCAGAGGGGTGATTATGCACCAGGATTATCGTAAAATGCCGGCGTCACCGAACAGCATCGATTCCGACGACTTATCTTGCGACGCAAATCTTGCGACGCAAAAAAATCGGGGAGGCGTTCAATGGCTCATTGGATTCGCTTTGAGAGGAGTGGGAAAACGGGGTTCGGCGGTCGAAGGCGAAACGATTACAGTGCACAGCGGCGACATGTTCGCAGCTGCGAAGCCGGCCGGCGAGACGCTGAAGCTGTCCGATGTCCGGCTGTCGACGCCGTGCCAGCCTTCGAAGATGATCTGCCTGTGGAATAATTTCCATCAGCTCGCGGCGAAGAACGATTTCCAGCAGCCGAAAGAGCCGCTCTGGTTCCTGAAGGCTCCGAATGCCTACTGGCCCGCGGGCCGTCCAATCCAACGTCCGGCAACCTACGCTGGAAAGATCATCTACGAGGGCGAGCTTGGCGTCGTCATCGGCAAGAAATGTTTCAACATCAGCGAAGCGGAGGCCGGCGACTATATCTTTGGCTATACCTGCGTGAATGATGTCACCGCAGTCGATCTGCTGCGCAAGGATAAATCGTTCGAACAATGGGCGCGCGCGAAGAGTTTTGACACCTTTGGCGTATTCGGGCCGGTAATTGCGACCGACGTCGATCCGATGAAACTGTCGGTCAAAACGATCCTGAACGGCAAGGAACGGCAGAACTACCCGGTCGCCGACATGTTCTTCCCACCCCATAAGCTTGTCGCCGCGATTTCCAAAGACGTGACGCTGATGCCCGGCGATATCATCGCCTGCGGCACTTCGCTTGGTGCCGGTACCATGGGTGATGCCCATAACGTCGTCGACATCGTCATCGATGGCGTTGGCAGCCTCAGCAACGTTTTCGATCAGGTATTGCCAAGTCCGTACCTGTTGGGCGCCCCGCCCAGACAGAAGAGGATTTGCGTGGTTGGCGCAGGCGCCATCGGTGGCCTGCTGGCGGCCAGGTTTGCTCTCGCGGGCGAGGAAGTCACCGTGATCGACCAGGGTGCGCACCTCGCCGCGATTCAGAAGAACGGGTTGAAACTGGAATGGCACGACGGCAAGGTTCACATCGCCAGAATGAAAGCCGTCAACAAGCCGGCCGAGGCCGGCAAGCAGGATATCGTCGTGCTGGCGGTGAAGGCGCACTTCCTCGATCAGGTGGTACGGGATATCGATTCCCTGCTGGGTCCGGACACCGTGGTGCTGACCGTGCAGAACGGCCTGCCATGGTGGTACTTCCAGAGGCTCGGCGGCCAGTACGGCAATCGCAGGCTGGAGAGCCTCGATCCCTCCGGCATCCTCACCAAGAATATCGATCCGAACCGCATCATCGGCTGCGTGGTTTATCCCGCGGCGGCAGCAACGGCGCCGGGCGTCATCCACCACGTCGAAGGCGACCGGTTCCCGATCGGCGAACTCGACGGCAAGGAGACCGAGCGCGTCAAGGAATTGCACGACGTTTTCATCAAGGCCGGGCTGAAATCACTGGTGTTGCCCGATATCCGTTCGGAGATCTGGCTCAAGGCGTGGGGCAATCTCTCGTTCAACCCGATCTCGGCGCTGACCCATGCTACGCTAGTGGACATTTGCCAGTTCGCGGAGACGCGCGAACTGGCGGCGACCATGATGAAGGAAGCCCAAGCCATCGCGCAAAAGCTCGGCGTCACCTTCCGCGTCACCATCGACAAGCGCATCGCCGGTGCTGAAGCGGTCGGCGCGCACAAGACGTCGATGCTGCAGGATGTCGAAGCCGGCCGCTCCCTTGAAACCGAGGCTTTGATTGGTTCGATTCTGGAGATGGCGAAGCTCACGAACACTTCGGCACCAGCGATCGAAGCTGTCTATGCACTCGTGAAACTGCTGAACAGGGTCATGCTGACCGAGGGCGGTGGTGTCAAACTCGATAAGTCGGAAGCCAAAGCGGCTTGAGAACGATAACACAAGGGAGCGATCCCGTTGCGGCATCGAGTCGTCCGCTCACTTGGTTTGAATTATGAACGATGCCCGCAGCATACTTGTGTCGCGACCTGCAGCTATTTTGATGCCAGGCGTCAATCCGAACGGAAACTGACTTCACCGAGCCGGCGAGAGTGAATCGCGTCTCTCAGTTCGCAGCTTGTGTGTACCGAAAACCTCATCTGAGTTGCTGACGTGATGGAATCACCTAAGCTGGCGGAATGATCGGGCTCCTCTGTTTCCTTCTGGCCGTCCTGACCTCGCCATTCAAGTCGAAGTTGAGGCTT
>WNFG01030762.1_pt1 | contig 10174 bp, 7 predicted proteins | sample 5400431 | NCBI WGS metagenome assembly WNFG01 (sample SAMN13153346, study PRJNA577476) | soil metagenome | isolation source: 120 cm saprolite under Douglas fir tree site 2 hole 3 replicate 2 | place: USA:California | collected 2015-04-18
CTGCGACCAATCTTCGACGATATTGCCCTGCGCATCCACCACGATCACGCAGTGTTCCCAGCGAGCGTCAACGCCCTCTTTACCCTCCCAACCCGGGCAAGGGAGAACCTGGGGATTGCCGCAAGGTATGTCCGCCCCACCTTCGCCGGGCAAGGCGGCCACTGGACCTTGCGAGGCGTTCCGAAAAGGGGCCTCATTGACGGGGAAGGAGAGGCTGGGCGCGAAATTAGGAATTGGCGTGTTCTTCGGCCGCGTCAGCGTCGGCAATTCCCCGCGCTGAATGATGAAGACCCGGTTCGGGTTCTGGGCGAAGATGCCTTCTACCGCGCCCCAGGTCCACTTTTCGTGCCCGGGCAGCGAAGTGAGGGGTTTCGGCCAGTCGGGGACTACCTCGTAGGGACCGGTGATGTCCTGTCCGCCTTTTTCGCCGGGTACGGCCGCGAAACCGAATCCGGGTTTCGCTTGGGCTTGGACTGGTGCCAGCCTTTTGGCGAGCACGATACCGCCCACGATACCCACGACGATGGCCACGACCGTCAGCAACACTCTTCGCATGTCTTTCCTCCAAGAACGCTGGAGCCGAGGCTCCAGACAATCGAGAGGTCAGTCCATTACGCCTGCGACTACCGCATGTCAAGCAGAGAAACCGCGCGCGGAGGCTGTACGTCCATGAGCAGAGCAGGCGTTTCTGCGAGAACTAGCCGCAAGCAACTTTGCGAGGAGATGCATTTGGGATATGCTCTCCGCCAATTTCTACGATCGAGGTGAAAAATGTCGAAGGCGCGTCATGGTGCACGCTTATCCGAACGCGACGGGCACGAATCGGGAAGAAAGCGCGAAGGCCTGAGCCGGAGAGAACTTCTAAAGGGCGCGGCAGGAGCAGTTCTGGCTGCAGCGGGCGCAAGCCTTGTGGGTGCGCTCGGCGGTCGAGCGCAGAATGCGGGGCTCTACACTTCGAGCCTGCCTCCGGAACTCCCGCTTCCGCTGGGCTCGCTAAATTATCTTGACCGGAAGCAGTACATCCACAACATGGAGGTTGTTTCGCACCTGTCCGGATCGACCATCTCCGGCGGCGAACCGCTGATGGTGATGTGGGCCAAAGGCAAGCAGCGCCTGCTGCCGGCTGGCGGAGGATTCGTGGACATCAGCGACGCCAAGAACCCTATGGTGCTGAACAAAGGGGTAATCAAAGGCGGGGGCTGCGTAGCGTACAACACGAAGCTGAAGAAATGGATCATGATGTCCACCGCGGCGCAACCGCTGACCGGGGCTGTGCCCGAATATCCGCACGGGCAATACGACAAGGAGCTTCGCGACAAAGTGCTCGCGTACAAGGGACTTCGAGGCATCCGCACGTACGACATCACCGATCCGACGAAACCAAATCTTCTCCAAGAATTCAACACGGGAGAAAAAGGCAACGGCACACATCACAATTTCTACGATGGCGGCCAGTACGCGTACCTCGACTGCGGCTGGGACGACCAGCTGCGGCTGGAGAATCACCAGCGGCCGTTCAGCAACGGGATCATGATCGCGGATTTGTCGGACCCGTCGAATGTCAAGGAAGTTTCGCGGTGGTGGGTGCCCGGTCAGCGATTCGGTGAGGAAGAAGAATACAAGAAATATATTTTTGCTGGAGACAAGACCTCCTGGACAGGAAACCACGGCGCGCTTAGCGTACCGAAGCGGGTCGAGGACGGCGGTACGGTTGGCTACGGAGGCTTCGGGGCATTCGGCATGTATTGCATGGATCTGTCAGACCTCAAACATCCCAAGCCTTACGGTTCCGTGCAGTATGAATTCAACGCGTTCGGAACGATACCGTTCCACACAGTACTGCCCGTGGTCTCCGATGCCGTGCATCCACGGTTGCAAAATCTTCTGGTTTGCACGCACGAAGCGCTCGAGGCGGATTGCCGGGAGGTCTACCACACCCCTTATGTCGTTGACGTGAAGGACCCGCGCAATCCGAAAATTGTTGGTTTCTTCCCGCGCCCGCAAGCGCCGCCGGATGCTCCGTACACGGACTTCTGTCTTGCGCGGGGCCGCTTTGGCTCGCACAACACACAATGCTTGGTTCAGCCCGGTTCGTCGAAGCCGAATTTCGTTGCAATGTCATGGTTCAACGCCGGGGTCCGCATTTTTGACATCAGCGATCCCACCCACCCGAAGGAAGTGGCGTGGTTTGTCCCGCCGCGCGATGGCGATCTCGATAAATATGAAACCTGGTGGCGCGGAACGACGGAAAATGTTTTTGTCGAGTGGGACCGAAACTTGATCTGGATTGGGACTCATGAGGGCACCTACTGCCTTTCGACTCCAGCGCTCGGAAAGCCGGTGCTCGAACCCCGCAAGATCGAGAAGTGGTCGCTGGCGCATTGCAATGCCGGGTGGGACGACCAAACAGCCCGCAGCTTCTATTTTGGAAGATCGTTGAGCCGGTTGGGTTAGCCCACGACGGAGCTTCCATGCAAACGAGGGCGCAAAGCGGACTGAGAAGAAATTGTGGCTAGCGTCTCGCACCCTCTTACTCCCAGCGAAATCATTGACGGGCGCCCTCTAAGCCGCTTTCAAATCTGGACGATCGCGCTTTGTGGCGCAGTCCTCGTATTGGAAGGCTTTGACGCCCAGATTGCAGGGACGCTCGCTCCGTCCATCTCGGAAAGCCTGAAAATTCCGTTTAAGGCCTTCGGACCAATTCTTTCTGCGAGTCTGGTGGGCTTGATGATTGCCGCGATGGCTACAGGGCCCATCGCCGACCGCTGGGGTCGCAAGTGGCCAGTCATAATTTCAACGATTATCTTTGGGGTGTTCGCCATATTTACTGGCCGCGCGACGACTTTCAACGAACTATTGCTGTTTCGTTTCTTAACGGGTTTAGGCCTGGGCGGCGCGATGCCCAACGTTGTATCACTCGCCGCGGAGTATTCGCCGAAGCGCCTACTGAGAGCTCTTGTGGCGATGTTGTTCGCGGGAATGCCCTTGGGAGGTTTTCTCTGCGGGATGATAAGCTCCGCATTGATCCCCAAGTGGGGCTGGAGACCGGTTTTCTACATTGGCGGGTTTTTGCCATTCGCGCTTGCGCTCCTTTTGATCCTGGTTCTTCCTGAGTCTGTGAGGTTTTTAACCGTGCGAGGGAGAGACCCTCGAAAGATTTCTCAGATCATGAGCCGAATATCCCCTGAGCTTGACGTAATTGACCTGACCAGAGAGGCTGCCGTGGGCGAGCGGCATCAGGGGCTGCCCGTTAAGCATCTCTTTACGGAAAGCCGCGCAGCCGGAACCCTTCTCCTCTGGGTTCAATTCTTCATGAATCTTTTGCTTTTGTATTTCAATATCAGCTGGCTGCCCGCGCTTATCCGGCAAGCGGGTATGTCGGTCAACGCGGGCGTTATGGCGATATCGTTGTTCAGTCTTGGCGGAGTTCTTGGATGCTTTGTGCAGGGGCCGGTGATTCGCGCGTACGGCGCCCAGGTACTGTTGTTGCTCGAATTTGGTTTGGCAGCCATATTCATCTCGTTGCTCTCTCTTGCCGCAGGTTCGTTTTCCCTGGTTGTTGCGCTGGCGTTCGTGCTGGGATTTTGTGTCACAGGAGCGCAAGGCGGTATCAATGCGCTTGCCGCGGGGTTTTATCCAACGTCAATCAGATCCACCGGTGTTGGCTGGGCGTTGGGGATCGGGCGAATTGGCTCCATCGTCGGTCCTCTACTCGCGGGCACAATGCTGTCGGCAGGATGGAGGCCTCAGCAGATCTTCCGGGCCGGCGCGATCCCGGCTTTGTGTGCGATGCTCGCCAGCCGCACAGCCGTTGTGTTGGCGGTATGCAGTGGTTCATCATCGAAAAGGCGGGGACGCATGAAAGCCTATGGTGATTTTTTTCTCAGGAGATTATCCAGGCTCAAGGCGCCAGGCCCAGCGGTGAACAAATAGAAAAAAAGGAAGCAATAGAGTACGGCGGGCTCACCACCATTTGTCAGCGGCACGTGTCCCCTGGGGAAGTGCCTGATGAAGTAAGCTACAGCCATCTCGCCGCAGAGAATGAACGCCACGGGCGTCGTGAAGAGGCCGAGTATGATCAAAGCCCCGCCGACAGTTTCGAGAGCCCCAGCGGTCCACAAGAGCGAGAGAAACGGTGGCTTTGCTCCGGTTCCGCCCATTCCTCCGAAAAGTCCGAACATCTTCTGGTAGCCGTGCAAGGAAAAGGTTAATCCCGCGACGATGCGTAGCAGGGAGCGTGCGTAAGGTTCCCAGAAGCGAATTGTCGTTGGACTCATGCTCACCTCAAAAGCTGCAGTTCCAGCAGGTCAAATTCAGATTCCTGCCGGCGCGATAGTAAATCAATCTGTCTCCACATTTCCACGCAAATCGTCAGGAACGCGTGAGGAGAGCACGCCTGTATCCAGTGAGGAAGAGACGAGTTTCCATTAAAGAAAACGAATGTGAGGAAAAGCAGCACCGTATGCGGCAAATACAAGCGCAGAATTCTCGCGGACCGTTTAGCGATGCTCCAGAATGATTTTCATGCGCTGCCCGTCTTCCGAACGCAACATTCCGATCGCTGTCTCTAATTCCCGGAACGGCATGACGTGGCTGACCAGCGGCTCCAGCCGTACGATTCCGCGCTGCACCAGGTCAATGGATTCCGGATAGTCTTCACTTTTCGCAACGCGGGCGTTGATGAGAGTGAGCTCCTTGAAATAGAGCTGGTAAAACGGCAGAGCACCTTCCGTTGCGGTGATGATTCCGAAAAGCAGCAAGCGGCCGCCAAACCGCGCCATGTGGATGGCGTCGGCCAACGAAGGGATTGCTCCGGTCGTATCGATAATCAGGTCGGCGCCGCGGCCTTCGGTGGCTTCCAAAACTTTTTGGATTGTGCCTTCTCCGCTCGCCAGCGTGAGGTCCGCTCCCAGTTTCTGTGCCAACTCTCTTTTCGCCGCGCTGCGGGTGATACCGATAACTGGACTCGCGCCTCTCGCTTTGGCGAGTTGCACGTGCAATTGGCCGGTTACGCCCAGGCCCAGGACGACAACAGATTCCCCGGGTGATATGTTCGCTAAACGCTGCGCGTGCAAACACGTCGTCAGCACCTGAATCAAAGGCCCAGTCCGGCTGTCGATCGAATCTGGGAGGCGGAAAACGTGGTCTGCCGGCGCGCTCACGTATTCGGCAAAGCCGCCATTCGCATCGCGACCCAGGAGCATTCCGTTCGGGCAAAGATGTGTCTGGCCAATCCGGCAATGGAAACACGAGCCGCAGAAAAGCTCGGGGTCCACAATGACTCTGTCGCCTGGCCGCAAGGCGCCGCTGCCTTCGACGACCTCGCCGATCATTTCGTGGCCCATGATACGCGGGTACTTGACGGGAATTGCGCCGCTGAAGATTTTGAGATCCGTTCCGCAAATTCCCGTGTAGGTGACGCGAACCAGTACGTAGCCCGCGCTGGTACCGGGGCGAGAAACCTCATCGAGCACCAACTCACCGGGTGCTTTTAGAACCATGGCTTTCATGGCGTCGCTTTCATGGCTCGATAACATCGGACCGAGCGCAAGTTCAGATTACCTCAAGCCGTGCGTTGCAGCGCTTCCGGATTCACCGGATTGCGGGGCGCCTGCTTGCTCAAGACGCGAACAACTTCCTCGGCAGCCTTCACCTGCAGCTCCACCAATGACTCAACCGAATAGAAGCTGGTGTGCGGGGTGAGGATCACGTTGTTGCGTCCGAACAGAGGCGAGCCCGCCGGTGGTTCTTGCGATAGGACATCCAACGCCGCACCGGCAATTTGTTGCGCGTCGAGAGCGTGTGCCAACGCCGCTTCGTCCACGATGGGACCGCGCGCGGTATTCACGAGGTAAGCAGTGGGTTTCATCTTGCGAAACGCCTCGGCGTTAAATAAGTGACGAGTTTCAGGAAGCAACGGGCTATGGATGGAAACGTAGTCGGATCTTTTCAAAAGCTCGTCGAACTCGACCTTCTCCACACCCGCGCGCGTCATGACGTCCAGCGGAATGTAGGGGTCGAAGGCGATGACTTTAATACCAAAAGCGCGCGCTTTGGGTGCGACCAATTGGGGAATCTTGCCAAAACCCACGAGACCCAAAACAGTTCCGCGCAAGCGATGAATGGGAGCCACAGCAGGCATTTCCCAGCGGCCTGCATGTACGAGGGAATTCGCGTACGGAATCTTGCGCACCAGCGCCAGCAGCATCGCCATCGCGTGGTCAGAAACTTCGTCAATGCAATAGTCGGGCACTTTGGTGACCACGATTCCTGCGAAGGTGGCAGCGGCGATATCCACATTGTCGACTCCGATGCCGAAGCGGGAGATGATGCGGCAGCGCTTCATTTGGCGAATCATCTCCGCGGTGATCTTGGCGTAGGTCACGAGCAGGGCGTCGGCGTCGGCGGCCACTCGGAGGATGGCTTCAGGTGTGGAATCCTGCGCGAGACACAGTTCACCACCGATTTTCGCCAGCACCTCGCGCGCTGGATCGAGGTTCGGAAAAACGGAATCGGAGACGCCAACCAGTAGCTGAGGCATTTCTAGCGCGCCATCGCTTCTTCCATGTGCTCCATCAGCGTGAACACCACGGGGCCTTTGGCGGAAACGAGAACATTCTCTTCCAGCCGCGTCGTTTGCGGAAGGCCGGGATGGCCAGCGAACGTTTCAATCGCGAAGTACATGTTCTCTTTGATCTCAGCCGGATATTTCAGGGAATAGGCGCGCGAAATCCACATGCCCTCATAGAGGGTGATTCCGATGCTGTGAGCGAATTGCTGCAATGTGACCGTACCGTACTTGTCGTCGTCGTACACGGGGAATGCCGCGGCCACATCCGCGGTCGTGCTTCCCGGACGCAGCTTTTCCAGTCCGGCGTACATCGAGTCGTAGACTTCGCGATAGAGATCGATTTCCTTCTGGTTCATCTTGGCTGCGCATTTGAAGCAGCGCACAAAATCAATGAAATAACCGGAGGGTCCCACGGCATTGATGTCCACGATGACCAAATCACCCTGACGGATGAGCTTGTCTGTGGCCCAGCGGCGATACGGGCTGGTGTTGCCTCCCGACGCTACGATGATGTCGTAAATGATCTCGCAGCCCCGTTCGAGCATGAACTCGTGGACCTTGGATTCGATCTCGCGTTCGCGCACGCCCGGTTTGAGCCACTCATACTTGATCTTCCACATGGCGGCATCGCCGATGCTCGATGCCTGTTTCAGCAATTCGATTTCGTCGCGCGTCTTGACAACGCGCGCGGCGGAAACCGCCGGCCAGCCGTTCACAAGCTTCACGCCGGTATTTTGGAACGCCTCGAGCGCCGGCATGTCGAAGTTGTCTATGCCGATGCGCTCCTTTTGGACGCCGTGCTCTTTCAAAACGTCGACCACGCTCTCCGCCATGCGGCCAGCCATGTACGGAACCGCGCCTTCCGCCCATTGCCAGGTGATGGCCGGCCGGATGCGGCCTTCCATCCAAGGAAGATCAATCTTGGCACACTGAAGATCGGAGCCCGCCGTCTCGAAGAGAATGGGCTCGCCACCATTGGGAAGCACGGCATAACGAATGTTGATATTGTATTTCCAATTGCCCTGATAAGAAGCAGTCGCGTAGCGAATATTCGCGCCCGCGAACAAAACCAACGCGCCCAGATTATGGACAGTCATCTGCTCGCGCAGCTTCTGCAGGCGATCTTTCCGCAAGCGATCGAAGTCCACGCGGTATTGCCAGTCCGCTCCTGTTTGGCTGTACAGGCGCCGCGGGTCCCATTCGTGTGGCTGCTTAATGAAACTAAGATCCATTGCCATTGTCCCAGCATCCTCCCAACGAGATTCAAACGGGTTGAGACGCTCCCGTAAGTAGCAAAACTTTCACGCGAGGAAATCTTCCTCAGGGGATCGAGACAACGCGAAGCGACTGCATCGCGAATTCATGCTTTCTGTCTCGCCCGAAAAAAGCCAACAAAAAAGAACGCAAGTATATAGTGCGGTTCGCGTCGCAGTCCATAGCAGAAAAATCGCTTGCCAGGAATTTGCATCGAATTGGGTTCAGGTCTTCGCGTGGACCGAGGCTTTCCGTCGGGATTTTGGGACCGAAGCCGCCGCTGCCGGCGCATCGTCCATCGGAAGGCGGAAGCGGCGAACTCCGTCGTAAGAATAGAGAGCGCCAGCTACTGCTCCGGCGGTGGGAACACACCCGATTTCGCCTACTCCCTTCGCACCGTAGCCGCCGACTTCATCCGGAACTTCAATCAAGATCACATCAACCTGGGGCATATCCTTCGCTCTCAAGATGCCCAGATCGCGGAGCAGCAGAGAGTCGGGTCTTCCGTCCGTGGAGGTGAAATTTTCGGAGAGCGCATAACCGAGCCCCATGTGCACTCCGCCTTCCATCTGTTCCGCGCAGAGCCGCGGGTTAAACGTAGTCGCCAGAGTACTCTCGATCAACCAACTGATCGAGCGTGAACTGCTTGAGATCGGCGGCTAGTTTGCCTCCCGCGCGTTGTGCGGCGGCACAACTTAGCGTCGTGGCGCGCGACGCCCAGGTCTCGCCGCACTTCAAACCGAGGTCTTTGTCCCAACGAACGGCCATGATTTCCGGCGGCAGCCCTGTTTCCTGGCATACCGCTTGCCGAATCGTAGTGAAAAGCCCCTGACCCAGCTCCGTGTAGCCGGTAAGAATGTCAACCCGTCCGCCTTCCAGCACGCGGATGAGTATGTGTCCGCTGTCAACGGTGCCGTTGCCGATTCCAGTGCTCTTGATGCCGCAACCGATTCCCGCATATTTGGAATTCTTGTAGAGGTCCTTTACCGCTTCGAGGGAACGGCGCAAGCCCAGGACGCTCTCTCTCATGATCTGCCCCGTTGCGAAGGCGTCATCTGGATTCAAAATATTTCGGATGCGGATGTCATAGCCATCCACGCCCACTTTTTCCGCGAGGATGTCCATAATTCCTTCCATCGCGAAGTGGGCTTGATTTGTGCCGAAGCCACGCATGGCTCCGCTTGTCGGATTGTTGGTGTACACGGCTTTGGAATTGATGTCCACGCTGGGCACACGATAGGGGCCGCACGAATGGCAAGCGGCCCGGAGCAGGCACTTGCCGCTGGTGCCTGCGTAGCCTCCGGCGTCGCCGACAATTCGGGCGCGCACTGCAAGCAAACGGCCTTCGGCGTCGGCGCCGACCGTGTAGTGCATAGTCATCGGATGGCGTTTGACGTGATGCTGCGTGGATTGTTTGCGCGTGAGCACCGTCTTGACCGGACGGCCGAGCAGATACGCGGCCAGCGCCGTCTGTGCCTGGATGGAGAGCTCTTCCTTGGCCCCGAATGCGCCGCCACTCGCAGCCAATTCGATTTCCACGTCCTCAAGCGGCAGCTTCAAGACTTTTGCGATTTGGCGTTGGTCGAAGATGGAGCCCTGGCTCTGCGTATGAACTTTGACGCCCTTCCCTTGAGGCAGGGCCAGGCAAGCTTCCGGCTCGAGGAAGGCCGGTTCGACTGGCTGGGTCGAGAAAGTATGCTCGATGACGTGTGCTGCAGAGGCTAGCGCTGCATCCACGTCGCCCCGAGCGAAGGCGGTGGTTTCGATCAGGTTAGGCGACACATGGAGATTTCCCGCTGCATGCACCTGCGGAGTTCCGGGCTCGAGCGCAGCGAAGGGATCCGTAACTGGCTGGAGCACTTCGTAATCCACTTCCACTTTTTCCGTGGCCTGGCGCGCGTGGAATGCGGAGTCTGCTACGACCAGCGCGAGGAAATCACCGACGTTGCAGGTGGTTTCGCGGGCAGCCACAAAAATGGGCAAGTCGGGAACGTTGAGGCCTGTACCGCGCTCGCCGGGAACGTCAGCGGCGGTGAAAATTTTCACAACTCCCGGCATCGCCAGTGCTGCGGCAGTATGAATCGCCCGCACTTTGGCGCGCGGGTGCGCGCTGAGCACCGGCGAGGCATGTAGCATCCCTAGGACGCGCATGTCGTCAACAAAAGGTCTTTCACCCAGGGCCTGGTCAATACCGCGGTAGCGTAAGGAGGAGCGGCCGACTCCATTTCCATTTGCATTGGTCTCTTTGACAAATGCCGGATTGCGGCTCGCACCGAATTCTTCGCCAAAATAGAAATGGCGGCGCGGTTCTTTGTTTTCCACGCTCCCGCCGTTGTTCCACGCTTCGCC
>WNFG01023465.1_pt1 | contig 10171 bp, 18 predicted proteins | sample 5400431 | NCBI WGS metagenome assembly WNFG01 (sample SAMN13153346, study PRJNA577476) | soil metagenome | isolation source: 120 cm saprolite under Douglas fir tree site 2 hole 3 replicate 2 | place: USA:California | collected 2015-04-18
GATCCCGTACCTGCCAGAACTCGTCACCGCGCGCGCCCGTCCGCCCTGACCCCGCCACAGGTTTTGCCCCTCTTACCCCAAATCAGCCTAAGCCCCTCAAATTCGTGGCCTATTATCGCGTCAGCACGCACAAGCAAGGCATTTCCGGGCTCGGCAGGCAAGCCCAGGAAGAAGCCGTGCGGGCGTATGTCGAAGCCAATGTCGGCATCCTCGTTGACTACAGGGAGGAGGTTGAGAGCGGCAAGCGCAAGGATCGCCCGAAGCTCCTCGAAGCCCTCAAGCTGTGTCGCGTCCACAAGGCGATCCTCGTTGTTGCCAAGCTCGACAGGCTCGCCCGCAACGTCGCGTTCGTATCGGGGCTCATGGAGGCTGGGGTTAACTTCGTCGCTGTCGATTTCCCGCAAGCCGATCGCACGTTCATTCAAATGTTGTCCGTGTTCGCGGAGTATGAGCGACGCATGATCAGCGAGCGCACGAAGGCAGCCCTTGCCAAATCGAAGAAGAAGCTCGGTGGATATCGAGGCAAGCCGGGCACAGCGCAGACGATCGCCCTCGCCCGTGCCGCCAAGACACGCAACGCGGACAGACGCGCGAACGATCTAGGCCCCGTGCTTGCCGATATCCGACAAGCCGGACACACGTCGCTTGATGCGATAACGAGGCAACTCAATGAGCGCGATATCCCGACGCCTCGCGGCAAGCTCTGGCGTCGGCAACAGGTCGGCCGCTTGCTGGAACGGATTGATCCGCTGGCCTAATTGGTCTTGCAGCCAAGATCGACTTTCCTCGGTCGGATATGCCTCAAACGCGTGCACGCGCAATATTGTGGCAGGCTTGACGGTCCGCTCATTCGTAATGATGGGGTCTGGGGTTCGAATCCCTCTTGCGGCACCAACGAAATCAGACGGTTATAGCAATGCTGGCATCGCGATGGGTGAAGCGTTCTACAGCCTTAAACCAGATCGCCCAGCGACCGCAGCTATGCGGGCTCGTCTGGGGACTCAAAGAGGAAGGGCGCCGCAGCAATCTGATTTGTAATCACGGGGTCACAGGTTCGAATCCTGTAGCCGGCACCAATACTTAGCCGGAAAATCGGGAGGACAAAAATGGATCGGGGTAACGAATGGGGTAACGCTTTAGTGCCACAATCCCGGGCACACCTGAGAGCCCCGTGGAGCCCGCCCTTCCCGCCCGCCCGGCAAAGAGGGGTAGCGCCCCCCCGCCCGGCCGGCGGCCTGCCGAAGCGGGCGGGGCACTCCATATCAATGGTATGGACGCCGAATTCGAGAAACGCATCACCTGGGACGCCGAGAGCCTCGCGCAGCTCACAGTCCTCAATCCGCAGGACCGGCCGAGCGCCTACCGCGCCTTGATCGACAAAGGGACGGCGATGCTGTCGGAGGCGATCGCCGAGGCTGCCGCCGAAAAGGAAAGGGCGCCCGAAGGCGCCCGCCCCCTGACAAGGTTAAGCCCTCTTCGCTATTTGCACGGCCGCGCGGTTCGAAGGGCTTCGAGGGCGAGTTCGTCGAAGGACTCGTGCATCCGCGCCGGCCTGGCGTCGATGTAGGCGACGACGGTCCTAACCAGCTGGCCCCTGGTTCCCGTCCCCGGAGGGTTGACGCATAACTAGCGTCGAACATTTTCGTCCGAAGGCGACAAGGCATTCAACGACACCGCGACAAAGGCGATCCCGACAATCGTTCCGACGCAGGCGCCCTGGGCATAGAGGTTCTCGGGCGACTTCGGGTCCAAGGCGTTCCGACAGTGCGGCATCATCTCGTTTGCGCTGCTGACCTGCGCCGACGCCGCGCTGGTAGTGAGAGCGAGTGCCACGCCGAACAGCAATCCTGAATTTGATCTCGCCATGTGAGCGGATTCTCCCCTTGCGCGTGAAATGTTAGGGCCGGCCCGACGGCTGTGTGGTCCGCCGGACCCGTGTTTGTCATCGCCGTGCCGACGCCCCGGCCGTCAATGCGATCTCTCCTGGTGGCTGCTGTTCGGACACCGAGGGCGGCGGATCACCTCTGTACGGTAACAGAAGCGCAAGCCGAGACCGGCGCAACTCGACTTTGGAGATCGCTGTGCCGCCGATTTCACTCAACACGGCTGCGGATATCGGCCGTCGCAACCTGCGGGATTTTCGGGCAATCGCTTCTCGAATGCCGCCAATTCGAGGTCGAGGGCATCCCGCCGTCTTGCCATTCGCAAGAGCCTCCCGCAATGCAGGTTGCTCGGAACGGCGGGCGCCGGCCATCGCTGCCAGAATGGCGGCAGAGGGTCGCGTCTCGGCAATCGCCTCTCGTTCACACCGCACCCGAAACAGCCAGCGCGGCCAAATAAACGCACAGGCGTCCTTGCCTTGGCGCCTGTCCCTTATGGGCTGATGATCAGCACCACGCTACGCCGTTCGGCAATTCACGCCGCGGATCACTTGCCGGATTCGGAGTTGGGTCCGTGCTTGGCTGCGGGGGATCACCCGGCGGATCGTGCAGCGGCTTAGTAGGCGGATCGTTCGCGGGAGGCTCCGGCGGATCGTGCAAGGGGTTCGGATTTTTGGCCACAAAAACATTCCTTCTTTGCTTCCGTGACCAAGACCAATTTCTTGCTGAGAGGACTGTTCCAGAGTTGCGGTGGTGTAAGTGGTAAGATGGCAAAAATCGCCGGCGAGCAAGCAAAAGGGCTGGCAGCTCTGAAACAAATTGGCCTTAGTGGCGTTTGAACCCAGTGATGGAGGAAAGCCGCCATGGGTTTCCCAGTCGCCGCTATGCTTGCGCTCGCCGTCGCTTTAATCAGTAGCGCAAGTAGAGCCGATGGCGTTGATGCTGAAGCAGACTGTCTGCTAAAATGCTCTGGCCAGTACAATATTTGCCTTGCTTCGCAAGTTAGTACTCAGGCCGCTTGTATGGTGCAAAATGAGGCATGCCAGAGGGCTTGCAAGGAAAAGAAGGACTGAGAGGCTCTCCTCTGCTCACGCTGACGTCTGAGATGCTCCTGCCCTTCATTCCAGCGGCAACAGTAAGGGGAAAGGCAGGAGCGGTCGAATACAGGCTATGCGGACATGAAGGCGCGGCTTGGCCGTTAGCGGCGCCCGCCGAGCCCTGCCGATCGCCCTCCGCCGGACGTGGCTATTTTAGTCGAGTCCGCATGAGTGGATGGCACAGCGGGTCTACACGGGTGTCTGCCCTCTGAGCGCAAGCGCTTAAATCCACTACGGGACCGTCACTGTTGGCGCTGGCATAAGGACCAGTGCCGTAACAGCCGGCAAGCCCAAGCGACAAACACAAAATAGTCAGATACTTCATCGCTTTCTTTCTCCATTCCGGCGAATCGCCACAATGCCCGCGTAGGCGGTCGCGTCGCCGAAATAGGTTTGGATGTCTGTACGGTTGCACACGTCGTAAAAATTTTTCACGCGACCGGCACCTCCGAAAAAACCGCACCAGGCGCCTGCGCGCCGGGTGCCAGCGGGTGTGATGGTGGCAAATGTTGGTGACCTATTTTTCAAATGAAGCTGTGGCGCTGGCGGCTCATGTGGCGTAGACGCTTCGGTTGAACACAAACGAAAAGGCCGGCAATGACCGACCCCCAAAGAGGAGGGAAAATGTCAGGATCGATTGAGGTCACGGATCTTGATTTCGTTGGGTTCGACCCTGTTCCATCTCATGTGGTGATTTCGTTCAAACTAGATAAAGAGGCGAATGAGCTATCATTGGTGCTTCGCATGCCTTCGAGCGTTGCGAACAATCTGTCCAAACGCATTGCCGAGCTGATTGCCGCGCCCAAGGCGGGATTGCCATAATTCAAGCAATGGGTTTGCTTTCTCCCTCTACAGCAGGCCCCGCGCCCGTTAGTCCTCCACTTCGAGGCGGAGGTTCGTCAGGAGCTGCGCCGTCTCGTTGGCCTTGGCCGCAACGGCATCGATCCTGTTCAGCAAGGCCCGCAAGATGCGAGAAGCCGTCCTCAGGTCACACCTTCCCGCCGCAGTAGTAAGCGGTCCAATGTCGGATAATTAACGCAGATGCTCCCCGCTCCCGTGCTTCCCGTTCCGTCATCAGGCCATCGGCGACCAGCTTGCGGATTTGCAGGATGCGCTCGGCTTCCCATATCGCACGCCGTTTTGCTGCTCTATCTGCAACCGGGTCTTTCGTTGTTCGCTGTGTCATCTGGGTCTCCTTCGCGTGTCGCATGCCAAATATGCGCGAGAGGCAAAATCGGCAAAAGGGTATCGTTCTATTTACGTACTTGTTTGAAGCAGTTTGTGAGAGTGTCGTGCGAGTATTGAAACTATTTTGGTCTCTCGCCGCTCGCTAATTACTGCGACATTTTGAGTCGCAACAAACCCGCAACGATTTTCACATTGTTCTTGGCATGAACGCCGATCGCCACAAAGTCGATCACCGGACCAATCAGGAACACCACCGCGCAGGAACCCGTTATGGACCCACCGGCAACCCGTCGGACATAGCGTGCTGATCGTTCACGCCCCAAAAGACGATCAGCGATTGGTTGCCGGTGTCTCCAGCGTGAGGCTTTGAGTTGCTCGCTCCCCTCACGCGGCCCCGGCCCGCACTCTGCCTCCTTCGGTGGGGGTCGGGGCCTCAACACTCCCACTAAGACGCGCCGGAAACAGCGCCTGCCGAAGATTCGTTGTTGCGGTGCCGGCGACGCGTCGAGTCCCTGCTCTCATCCAGGTCACGGGCTGGGCGGAACCAGCCCGACGGGTTGCCGGCGCGCGGGCTAGTTGCGGCCACTTACCTTGCGGCCAATACTGGCGGCATCCCACGCAAGCCGCAACAACCATCACAGCGAACAAAATGGCACGTCTACCTACAAGCTCGCGCCGCGAGACGTGAATGGGTTGCCGAAATCGAGGCGGTGGACGAACGCGAGGCCATCGAGATAGCGGCGAAGGAACTCAAACAGCCGGCAAAGAAACTGATGGCGGTGCAACGGCGATGACGGAACAGCACCTCGGCGCAGAACAGCGACGCGCGCTCGAAATACTCGCCGACGCCGGGCGATATGGTGTCAGCGACGCGACGTTGCTCGCCTACGGATTCTGGCATGAGATGCTGTCGGAGCTTGTGCTCGCCGGCCTCGCAACGATGGCGACCGAGACCATCGGCCCGGCGATCGAGGTCGAGCGCTATCGGGTCACGGCCACCCGCCGGAGGGCGATCGAAGGGTGATGCGACCAGGAACAGCGTCGCATCTGAACCCGTTATCGTCACGCCGGGCGCCCGTCGCTGCAGTGGACGGACTCCACTTGAGGGTTGCGATGAGTGGCGGGTGCCCCGGCGCGCGACGCAAGGCTTTGGAGGCATGGCGATGCAATCACCTAATCCGCAAGCGTCCCCCCCACAAAGCCATCTGGCTTGGCACCGTCGAGGCGACCGACGAGCGCGACGCAATCGAGAAGGTGGCGAAGGGAGCGTAATATTCCGGCCAACAGGCTGATAGCGACGCGGCACCGCTAACGCGACTCCTAAGCATGAGGAACCACACGACCGGGGCACCCGTTGTCCTTTGCGTTCACCCAGTTCAGTGCTGGATTTGAAAATGAGCATTCACAGATTAATCATACTGAGCGCAGCGGCACTCGCGGTATCGGTACCAAGCACTTACGCTGGTCCATGCTCTCGGTGCCGACCTGCGTGCGCCGCCGGTTTGAGCTTACCCCAAAGCGTCGGCGCCGTGATGCACCGTCAGCCGACACGCGGCTCTGTGGCCGCCGCTGAGAAAAGGCTCGCGAGTATGGCGTGCGGAAGCGCTCGATTGCGCCGGCGATAGCTCACGCAGCGTGCGCAGAGTGAATGGCCGAGATCGATTCACCATATTCGCTATTTCTGACACAGCCACCGCACTAACCAGGAACGCCGACGCACAAGAGCCCGTTATTGTCCCGCCGGCACCCGTTGACGCAGCAATCCCCCGGAATCCCAGCTATCGCGGCGGGTTGCCGACGCCCTGCGAGCCGATTGAACCTACACCTTGCTCCCAATACTTCCCGACATGGCGATGCAACCACCTGAACCGCCCAGACCGACGAGGTGGAATATCTACAGGGTCGCCGGAACGGCACGGCGGCTTGGCACCGTCGAAGCAGCCAGCCTGACCGAGGCGATCCAAAAAGCTACCGAGCAGTTCAAGATCATCGCAAGCAGGCTGATCGCCGTTGAGCGGCGATGACGCTCCGCAAGGGTCGCGAAGCGACACACGCCGACCTGCACCGCCGATGGCCGCACCATGTCGCGCTCCCCGTCGGAAAGGTCCGTGGCCTCAAGAACAGCGAAATCGTACGCGGCTTTGCAGACGCCCTGCCGATCGGACCGCGGACGTACTCCCTGCGCCATGGCGATGCTAACTTTGTAGTGTTCTGCTTCGCCAAGCCGGAGGACGCGGCTGCGTTTGCCGAGCGCTTTGGTGGGAAGCAGTTGCTGAAGACCTGGCGGCCATGAGCCTGACTGCCGAGCAGCGCCAGGTGCTGGAGCTCCTCGCCGGCAGTCCACGCGGCTACACCAAAGGGCGACTGCTCGCCGATGGCTTCACCGTCGACACGTTGGCCGACTTGGTCCGCGAGGGGCTCGCCACGGCGCAACGCGAGACCTTGAGGGTGGGCGGCCGAACGATCAGGGTCGAGCGCTACCGCATCAGCGACGCCGGCCGGGGGGCGATTGAAGAGTGACACGCGGTCTCGCGGCGATGACGCTGCGCAAGGGTCGCGAAGCGACACGTGCCGCCCCATTGCCGCCATTCCAACAGCGCACCATCACCGAGTTCATCTCTCCTTAGATGAGCTCTTCCACCCTGCACTGGCCCGCGTTTGACGCGGGCTTTTTCTATTTCCAGGCGGTGCCGCGACAAGGCGACCAGGCGCCCCATTAACGCCACCTATCCGGCGCACCATCCCGCCCGCTCGTCCCCTCTCGTTCCTTTCAGGATGAGCACATCACTGGGTAACCTTGACTGGCCCGCGCCCCACCAAGCGCGGGCCTTCTCTTCAAGAGACCACCCGCGCCTCCACGCGCCTCGCCCAAGCCACCACAGGGCTAATCTTGAACCTACCTACCTTCCGCTCGATACTGGCGTGTATGGCACACAAACCAGAACCGCCGCCGCTGTCGACCTTCGACGTCTTCAAGATTCCCAGCAAAGCCGTATGGCTTGCCACTATCGAGGCGACCGAAGGTGGCAAAGGAACGCAATGTTCCGGCCGCCAGGCTTATAGCGACGCAGCGGCGATGACGCGACGCAAGGGCGAAATCACCCGCCCCGATCTCAAGCGAAAATGGCCGCACCACGTGGCGCTATCGGCTGACAAGGTGCGCGGCCTTGAGAACTCCGAGCTGGTGCATAGCATTGCGAAAAGGCTGTCAGCGGCGCAGCTGACGTACTTCATACGCCGCGATGACAACGACTTCGTGGTGTTCTGCGTTGCCACGCTGGAGGACGCTGCGGCCTTCGCTGAGCGTTTCGGTGGAGAGCGCTTGCCGGGGAATGTGCGATGAGAGGACCCCGACTCAATGTCGAGCGTCGCCAGGTGCTACAGTTGCTCGCCAGCAGTCCCGACGGCGTCAACGAGGAATTGCTCGTCCTCGACCACGGCTTCACCCGCCGGATGCTAACCGGCCTCGTTCGCACTGGGCTCGCGACCGAAGAGCGTGTGATCACGAAGGCTGGCAGCAAGCCGATCGAGGTCGTCCGGGTCAGGATCACGGAGGCGGGCCGGAGGGCGATCGAAGAGTGAGGCGGTCAGTGCACTGACCAGGAACAACGCCGCGCCATGAACCGTCAGCGTCACGCCGGCAACCCGTCGGCTGATGGTTGAATGTGCATAGCCGCTGGCCAATACTGCCGGCATGCCGCCCAAGCCCGAACAGCCAAAAACCTGGACGATTTACAAGGTCGCAGGCCAAGGCCATCTGGCTCGGCACCGTCGAGGCTCCCGGCAAAAAGGCTGCTATCGAAGCAGGCGCGAAAGAATTTAAGACAGACGCTTGGCGCCTGTACGCGGTGCCGCGGCAATGACGCGAGGCAAAGGCGAAATAACCCGCGCACGCCTGCACCGCCACTGGCCGCATCATGTAGCGCTATCGGCAGATAAGGTCCGCGGCTTCGCTGATACTCTGTCGGTGGCACGCTGACCTATGCCATAAGCCGGGCTGACGTTGACCTGGTCGTGTTCTGCTTTGCAAAGCCGGAGGACGCGGAGGCGTTCTGTGATCGATTTGGTGGAGAGCGCTTGCCGGGGGACGGGCGATGACGGGACCACGCCTCAGTGCCGAACAACATCGTGCGCTCGAAATTCTTGCCGACGCTGGCACCAACGGGGCTACCCAAGCGACCATGCTCGCCCATGGATTTCCGCGTGCGGCGCTCGCCGTTCTTATGCGGAAGGGAGCGGTAAGGGCTCGACGGGAAACCGTCGTGGTGGGCCGCAAACCGATTGAGGTCTACCGCGTCAGGATTACGACCGCGGGGCGGAATGCTCTCGCAGCCGAACGCTCATAGATTCCGGTGGACACGATCGGCCAGTGTTGGCTTCGCGACGGTCGCCAGCGAATGACTCAGATACGCGGGGAATGTCCTAACAGGACAACATGACTTCTACCTCCCCTGACTTGCCCCGCCCGAACCGGCGGGGCTTTTCCCGCGATGCCTACGATGTCGCATACAATCACCATGAGGCCGCGAAAACGTCGTCTCGGCGGCGAACAGCGCCGAGCACTCCGATTGCTACGTCCACGGCTTCACCCGTCCAATATTCGCCAAGCTCGTCCGCGCCGGGCTTGCAACTGTACAGAGCGAGACCGGCAAGGCGATTGCGGTCGGCCGTATCAGGATCACGGATGCCGGCCGGCGGTGGCTGGAAGACGCGGCCAAATCAGAGCTACGGGGTCCGAACCGGTTTAAGGATTTCTGGAGGGAGTAAGCGGGACCGCCTAACGCCATCGCCAACAGCAGGAAGCCCGGGGGAGCGACCCCCGGCCCCTTGGTCCAACAATGGGCGGACGACCTGATCGCACATGTGGGGGAGCGACCCCATGCATCCAGGATTGCGACCCGCCCTAAGGTCGGACCAACCAATTGCGAGAAGGACATATCGCCTTTACACACGGTGCGTCCGTCGAAATAGTCGTCGGCCCCCAGCGCGGGGCAGGATTGCGCTGGGGCCAATTACGACTGATCGCTATTACCGTTCGGAGCGCGGACCAGAGTTGGCGTCAGTCGCGGTGGCGTCGGTCGTCCTCCGGTTCCCCCACCATTTGGTCCGGCCCACGGATCAAGCCCGAGCACGCTTGTAGACGGAGGCGACCTCGCCCATCTCGTCAAGCATATCCTCCCCGCCTTGCTCAGTGCCTCGCGAGGCGACTATCGGCGACTCAGAAGCATGTCCGAAACCTTAGATGAAGATCAATGGGACAAGTCCCTGGGTCCTTCGGCCTAACGGTACGCGGCGTGCGTGAAACTCCATCCGTTAGGCCGGGCCGGTCAACGGGGGCTGCTCGTCATTCACGCGGGCTTGTTTGCCCAGTTCCTCGGCCTCAGCCAGCTTGCTGTAATGCGCTGCCATCCGCCGATAGCGGTCTCGAATATCGGTTGAGGAATCAATTGCGGCGAGGCGACGGTACTCCTCCGCCAAGTCGTGGTAACGTTGTGCTCGATTCAATGCGTCCGGCATGGGACACCTCCCCCAAAAGAAAGATGGTGCCCGGCGATTTGACGATTCGCTGTATGCAGCCACCGGACAGAAAAGTCCGTCGGGCAAGTTCTTATTCCTAGCGCTCCCATCACACGTGTGGGAGTGATTCCTAGCCTCCAATCACACATTCGCGAGCGCAAACCGCCATAAGCCCAGCGGATGCATGTTTATAGCAGCTGCCGTATGTCGCCTACACCTTGTCTGCCCTGCCCGCCTGTTGCTCGACCTGTTGCGCCAATCTCTCGTATCTCGCAGCAATTTCTTGCATCATCTGCCGAGCCTCCGCGTCGCGCATCGTCTCGGCTTGGGCAAGGACTTCTTGGGCGCGTGCTCGCCAGCGACTAACGAGCAATAGAAGCTCCGGGTCCGGCGTAACCTGACGGACTCCGGTGTTGGTCGGCTCCATTGTAACCCCCCGTGGAACGAGCCATGCACTGTGGAAACCGCGCCGCGCTAGAGGAAATTCCA
>WNFG01006046.1_pt1 | contig 10170 bp, 10 predicted proteins | sample 5400431 | NCBI WGS metagenome assembly WNFG01 (sample SAMN13153346, study PRJNA577476) | soil metagenome | isolation source: 120 cm saprolite under Douglas fir tree site 2 hole 3 replicate 2 | place: USA:California | collected 2015-04-18
TCGAGGAGGACGGAGTGGTGCGCGGCGTCGTCGCCCGCCACAAGGGCCGCAAGGTGCGGATCGGCGCCAAGGCCGTGGTGCTGGCCTGCGGCGGCTTCGAGAGCAACGCCGAGATGCGCACGCGCTATCTCGGGCCGACCTGGGATCTCGCCAAGGTGCGCGGCACGCGGTTCAACACCGGCGCCGGCATCAACATGGCGCTGGCGGTCGGCGCCAAGCCGCACGGCAACTGGTCGGGCGGCCACGCCGTCGGCTGGGACATGAATGCGCCCGAGTTCGGCGACCTCGAGGTCGGCGACAATTTCCAGAAGCACTCCTACCCGCTCGGCATCATGGTGAACGCCAACGGCGTGCGCTTCGTCGACGAGGGCGCCGACTTCCGCAACTACACCTATGCCAAGTACGGCGCGGTGATCCTGGCCCAGCCGCAGCAATTCGCCTGGCAGATCTTCGATTCCAAGGTGCTAGACAAACTGCGCGACGAATACCGCATCAAGCGGGTCACCAAGGTGCGCGCCGACACGATCGAGGAGCTGGCCAAGAAGCTGGAAGGCGTCGACGAGGGGCAGTTCCTCAAGACCATCAAGGAATGGAACGCCGCGGTGATGACCGAGGTGCCGTTCAATCCCGCGGTCAAGGACGGCCGCGGCGTGCGCGGGCTCGCAGTCCCCAAGAGCAACTGGGCCAACACGATCGACACGCCGCCGTTCGAGGCCTACGCGGTGACCTGCGGCCTCACCTTCACCTTCGGCGGGCTGAAGATCACCAACGAGGGCGAGGTCGAAAGCACCGACGGCAGCACCATTCCCGGCCTGTTCGCAGCCGGCGAGCTGGTGGGCGGCCTGTTCTATCACAACTACCCCGGCGGCGCGGGCCTGGTGTCCGGCGCCGTGCTCGGCAAGCTCGCCGGCGATTCAGCCGGCCGCTACGTTTCAGGCAAGAACTAGTTACGCAAACGCTGTCATCCCGAGGGCGAAGCCCGAGGGACCTTTAAGGCCTCAGGAAAGGTCCCTCGCTTCGCTCGGGATGACAATTTTTTTGGGAGGAAAGCCATGAACGCCCTTACCCGACGCCACGCGCTCGCGCTCGGCTCGACCACCCTCCTCCTGCCGTCGGCTTTGCGCGCACAGTCGACCTGGCCGACCGGCCCGGTCAGCTTCGTCGTCGGCTATGCCGCGGGCGGCGGCGCCGACATCAACGCACGCGAACTGGCGCAGCTCATGTCGCCGATCATCGGCCAGCAGATCGTGGTCGACAACAAGGGCGGCGCCAGCGGCTCGATCGGCGTGCGCGCCGTGGCCAACGCCAAGCCGGACGGCCAGACGCTGTTCTACGCCGTGGGCACCAACGTGGTGATCAACCCGTGGGTCCAGAAGGGCATGATCGATACCCTCGCCACCCTGGCGCCGATCTGCCAGACGACGTCCTACCAGTATGTGCTGGCGGTGAATCCCAAGGTGGCCGCCAACACGGCGGCCGAGCTGGTGGCGCTCGCCAAGAAGGATCCGGAGAAGCTCACCTTTTCTTCGTCGGGGGTCGGCGGCAACAACCACCTGGCGGGGGCGCTGTTCGCCGAGGCGGCCGGCGTCCAGCTCACCCACGTGCCCTACAAGGGCACCGGACCGGCGCTGGCCGACGTGATCAGCGGCCAGATCACCATGAATTTCTCCTCGCTGCCGCCCGCGGTCGCCCAGATCAAGGCCGGCAACCTCCGGGCTTTGGCCGTGACCGGCGAGAAGCGCATCAAGTCGCTGCCCGATGTGCCGACGCTCAAGGAACAGGGCATCGACGTCGTGGTGAACGGCTGGCATGGCCTGTTCGCGCCGGCCAAGACGCCCGACGCCACCCTCGACAAGATCGAGAAGTACGCCAAGCAGGCGATGAAGGAACCCAAGTGGGAGGAAGCGCTGGCCAAGGACGGGCTGGAATTGCCGCCCGACCGCACACGGGCGCAGTTCGCCAAGTTCGTCGCCGACGAGCATGCCTTCTGGGGCAAGAAGCTCAAGGAGCTGAAGATCGAGATGGAGTGACGCTGGGGGCGCGCCACTCCAGTGGCGCGTCATCTCCGTTGCGAAGACCTACGTCGGCTTCTTGACCACCATGCAAAACCCCTGCGCCTCGACGCCCAGGGGCGGGTTGAACTTGCTGCGGAAATTCTCCAGCGCCACCGCGGCCGTCAGCTCGACGATCTGCGGCTCGGTGAAATGCTTCTTCAGCGCCGCAAAGAAGGCGTCGTCGACTTGGCGGTCGGTGTAGGTGATGCGTTCGGCATATTCGAGCGCAAGCCGCTCGGCCGGGCTGAACAGCTTGCTGTCGCGCCAAGTCAGCACTTCCGCGACTTTCTCGAGGCCGCCTTCGGTCTCCGTCACACGGACGGAATTGATGTCAATTCAAAACGGGCAGCCGTTGATCGACGCGACCCTGAGATAGATCAGCGGCAGCAGCGCCTTGGGCAGCTGGCCCGACTGCTCGATCGAGGCGCCCAGGAGCTTGGCGGCGCGCAGGATCGGCGGGCAGTGCGCCATCACCTTGGTGGGATTGAGGAGGTCGCCGAAGATCTCGCGCTCCTTCTCGAACGCCGAGGCGAGCGTCGGATCGCCGCCGTCTTCCTCGATTTCACTGACCCGGGGCATGAGAAACGGTTCCTTGTCGTTATGCGAAGGCGGCGAGACTAGCGCCATCCCCGCGCACGAAGCGACGAACCTTTTCTCATGCACCCCTGAGCCGGCGTCGATCGCTACTGCGTCTTCACCAGCGGGCAGCCGCCGGCGGCCAGCGGGCGAAAGGCCTCGGCGGCCGGGATGGTGGCGCGCAGCTTGTAGTAGTCCCACGGAGCCTTGCTCTCGGCCGGTTTCTTCACTTCGAAGAGATACATGTCGTGCACGTGTCGGCCGTCCGGGCGGATGGTGCCCTTGCCGAACAGCTTGTCGTCCGTCGGCATCGACTTCATCTTGGCCACCACCGCCGCGCCATCGGCGTCCGACTTCATCTCGTGCACGGCCTTGAGGTAGTGCATTACGGCGGAATAGGTGCCGGCCTGCGTCATGGTCGGCATGTTGCCCTTGTTGGCGGGAGCAAACTCCTTGGCGAAGGCGCGGTTGACGTCGTTGGCGTCCCAGTACCAGGCCTCCGTGAAAATCAGGCCCTGCGCCGCCTTCAGCCCGAGCGCGTGCACGTCGGTGATGAAGACCAGCAGGCCGGCGAGGTTCTGGCCGCCCGTCACGATGCCGAACTCGGCCGCCTGCTTGATGGCGTTGGTGGTGTCGGCGCCGGCATTGGCGAGGCCGATGATCTTGGCCTTCGAGGCCTGCGCTTGCAGCAGGAACGAGGAGAAGTCCTGGGTCGGGAACGGATGGCGCACCTTGCCCAGCACCTTGCCGCCGTTCTTGACCACGACCGCCTCGGTGTCGCGCTCCAGCGCATGGCCGAAGGCATAGTCGGCGGTGAGGAAGAACCACGTGTCGCCGCCGGTCTTCACGATCGCCTGGCCGGTGCCGTTGGCCAGCGCCCAGGTGTCGTAGGTCCAGTGGATGGTATTGGGCGTGCAGTCCTTGCCCGTGACGTCGGACGAGGCGCCGGTCGAGACGAGAAGGACCTTGTTCTTCTCCTGGGTGATCTTGTGCACCGCGAGGACGACCGACGAGGTCGGCACGTCGACGATCACGTCGACCTTGTCGACGTCGTACCACTGGCGCGCGATGTTGGCGCCGATATCGGGCTTGTTCTGGTGGTCGGCCGCCAAGATCTCGATCTTGTCGTGGCACTTGTTGGCGGCGCAGAAGTCCTCCACCGCCTTGCGCGCGGCCCATACCGAGCCCTGGCCGGACAGGTCGGCATAGGTGCCGGAGCGGTCGTTCAGCACGCCGATCTTGATCGTGCCGTCGCTGTATTGCGCCTGCGCAGCCGGAGCGCCAATGCACAGCGCCAGGACGGCCGCCGTTGCCAATAACCGGTTTCTCGTCATCTTCCCCTCCCTGGTGAAAAGCGACAGCAGGCTAGCGTGCCGCCCGCCGTTGTTCGACAGTTGAATCGCCTGGAACTCCGCAATATCGGCCTGACGGGTGAAACGCCCAGCTATGCGGTCATGGAAGAGAGTAGGGCCGGCTCGCGCTTCGGTTTGACAGCGGCAGGCCGATAATATAACTTTCTGGTTATATAACGATATGGTTCACATGACGCCTTCGGCCCGTCTCGACGCCACCTTCGCCGCCCTCGCCGACCCGACACGGCGGGCGATCCTGGCGCGGCTGGCGACGGGCGAGGCGTCGGTCACCGAGCTGGCGCGGCCCTTCGACATGAGCCAGCCGGCTATCTCCAAGCACCTCAAGGTGCTGCAGCGCGCCGGCCTGATCTCGCGGGGCCGCGACGCCCAGCGCCGGCCCTGCCATCTCGCGGCCAAGCCGCTGGCCGATGCCAACGAATGGCTCGAGCGCTACCGGCAGTTCTGGGAAGCGAGCTTCGAGCGCCTCGACAGTCTTCTGGAAGAGATGAAAGCCGAGGAGCGGGCGCGCGCCAAAGCCAGGCGCAAAGCGAAAGGAGCCAAGCGATAAAATACGCCGGAACCCTGGCGATCGCTGCCCGCGGCGATCGCGAGATCGCCATGACCCGCCGCTTCGACGCACCGCGGCCGATGGTGTTCGAGGCCTTCACCATACCCGGGCTGATGAAGCGTTGGATGCTCGGTCCGCCGGGCACGACCCTGCCGGTGTGCGAAATCGATTTCAGGGTGGGCGGCGCCTATCGCTCGGTCTGGTGCGATGCCCAAGGCGGCGAGATGAGTGCGGCCGGCGTGTATCGCGAGATCGACGCGCCGCGCCGCTTCGTCGCCACGGAACGCTTCGATCCACCGTGGTATCCGGGCGAGGCACTGATCACCATCGACTTCGTCGAACAGGACGGCGGCACCGAAGTGACGACCACCATGCGCTACGAGTCGACCGCAGGACGCGACGGCGTGCTCAAGACACCGATGGCGGTCGGCGTCACGCAGAGCTACGATCGGCTGGCGGCGATCCTGGAAGGCAACAAGTCCGGGGAAATCGAACGGGTACGGAAACGGGCATGACGCGGTCCCATGGCACGGCGTATGGCTGGGTGATCGTCAGCGCTGGCGCGCTGATGACCTGCGTTGGCATGGGCACGATGTTCTCGCTGGCGGTGTTCCTCCAGCCGATGTCGATCGACACCGGCTGGACACGCACCGGCATCTCGACCGCCATGACGATCGACTTCCTGGTGATGGGCGTCGCCGCCTTCTTCTGGGGCGCGATCAGCGACCGCTACGGTACCCGGCTCGTCGTGCTGCTGGGCAGCCTGCTGCTGGGCACGGGCCTGGTGCTGGCCAGCCGCGCCACCAGCCTGCTCGAGTTCCAGCTCCTGTTCGGCGTGATCGTGGGCCTCGCCGCGGGCAGCTTCTATGCGCCGATGATGGCGGCGGTCACCGCCTGGTTCGAGCACAACCGCAGCCTCGCCGTGTCGCTGGTCTCGGCCGGCATGGGCGTGGCACCGCTCACCGTGGCGCCGTTCGCGCGCTGGCTGATCACGACCTACGAGTGGCGGCCGGCGATGCTGGTGATCGGCATCACCGCCTGGATCCTGTTGATTCCGGCCTCGCTGCTGGTGCGCCGCGCACCCATGCTGGCGACGGCGGCCGCGCCTGCTCCGGGCGTGGCGACGCCCATCGCTTCCCTGCGCGTCGAGCCCGCGATGAGCGTGGGCGAAGCGCTGCGCACGCCGCAGTTCGCCGCGCTGGCCCTCGCCCACTTCGCCTGCTGTGCCGCGCATTCCGGGCCGATCTTCCACATGGTGACCTACGCCATGGGTTGCGGCATTCCGGCGATGGCAGCGGTCAGCGTCTATGGCGTGGCCGGCTTCTCCGGGCTGAGCGGCCGCCTGCTGCTGGGCGTGATGGCCGACAGGGTCGGCGCCAAGCCGGTTCTGGTGGTCGGGCTCATGGTGCAGGCCTTGGCGGCCGGCACCTATCTTTTCGTCGCGCAGCTCGGCGAGTTCTATGCCTTGGCGATCGTGTTCGGCATCGCCTATGGCGGCGTGATGCCGCTCTACGCCATTCTGGCGCGCGAGTATTTCGGCGTGCGCATCATGGGCACGACCTTCGGCGCCATCTCGATGGCGGCAAGCCTTGGCATGGCGCTCGGCCCATGGGCCGGCGGCTGGGTGTTCGACACCTACACCAGCTACGCCTGGCTCTATATCTTCTCGTTCGCCATCGGCCTCGCCGCCGTGGCGGTGGCACTTACCTTCAAGCCGGTGCCGGCGGCGGCCAAGCTCAGGATGGCGGCGTAGCGCGTGTGCGCAACTCCTGTAGATCGCTGTACCTGACGATTTCGATCGCATGGGCCACGACGAGATCGAGCGCCAGTTCGGCGTTAGGCGCGCCGTTACTGCGCGGGCCCCTTAGGCGGCGTCCTTTTCCTCCGGAAGTATAACAACGGCATCTTCGGCAGCAGGCTTTGCAGCTTAAGCGCTTCGTCCGTCGGCGCCGGCACCGCCGTGCGGGCGCGTTGTGATGTCAGTGTGTTCTTGGTGCCGCGCAGCGGGGCTCGTGACACAATGTGGTCATCACCTCGACCACGCCCACCTGTGTAGGCTGCTGCGAAAGCTGGCACGGATGGGCAAATGAAAATTGTGGTGGCGCTTGTTGCGCTGGCGGCCGTGGCGGCGCCGGTTGCCGCTCAGACAGTAACCACGGGCGATACGATCAACCTGAACGGCACGACCTATCGCCTTTGGGGCATCGATGCGCCTGAGCGCAAACAATGGTGCGGCGAGTTCCCGGCCGGACTCATTGCAACCGCCATGCTGGAAATGCTGATCAAGAGCAAGACCGTGGTTTGTGAACCCAAGGCCACCGATGGTTATGGCCGCACGGTCGCGATATGCCGGGCCGATGGCGAGGACCTGGGTCGCACCATGGTCCGGCTCGGAATGGCATGGGCCCCCGTCCGCTACAGCCGCGACTACGTCGACCAGGAGGCCCAGGCAAGGGCCGAGGACCTTGGCATCCATAACCAGAAATGCGAGCCGCCACGGGAGCGGCGGGCGCAGTATCGATAGGGGCGGTTGCCTTAAAACCCGAGCACCTTGGCCTGCACCACGCCCTCGACGGCGGCGATCTTGCCCAAAAGCTCCGAGGAGATCGGCTGGTCGACCTGGACGAGCGCGATGGCCGAGCCGCCGGGCTTGTCGCGGCCGAGATGGAAGGTCGCGATGTTGACCTTGTTCTCGCCCAGGATGGTGCCCAGCCGGCCGATGAAGCCCGGCTTGTCGTCGTTGGTGATGTAGAGCATGTGCGGGGCGAACTCGGCCTCGATCTCGATGCCCTTGATGTCGACGATGCGCGGATGCTTGCCGCCGAACAGCGTGCCGGTGACGGCGCGGGTATATTTCTCGGTGGTCACGGTCAGCCGGATCATCGAATGGTAGTCGCCGGCGCGCTCGTGCTTGACCTCGGCCATCTCGACGCCGCGCTCGCGGGCGATCACCGGCGCGTTCACCATGTTCACCGAGACCAGTTGCGGGCGCAGCACGCCCATCAGCGCGACCTGGGAGAGCGGCTTGACGTTGAGCGCCGCCACGTCGCCCTCGTATTCGATCGACACCGCCTTGATGTCGGTGTCGGTGAGCTGGCCGGCGAACGAGCCGAGCTTCTCGGCGAGGTCGAGATAGGGCGCGAGCTTGGGCGCGTCCTCGGCCGAGACATTGGGCATGTTGAGCGAGTTCACGATGGCGCCGGTCAGCAGGTAGTCCGACATCTGCTCGGCGACCTGCAGCGCCACGTTTTCCTGCGCCTCGACGGTGGCGGCGCCGAGATGGGGCGTGCTGACCAGGTTGGGCGCGCCGAACAGGACGTTGGTCTTGGCCGGCTCCTCGGTGAAGACGTCGAAGCCGGCGCCGGCGATGTGGCCGGAGAGCAGCAGGTCGCGCACCGCCAGTTCGTCGACAAGGCCGCCGCGCGCGCAGTTGATGATGCGCACGCCCTTCTTGGTCTGCTCGGTGAGCGGCGTGTGCACGGTGATGAAATCGGCGCGCGCCAGCATCTGGTCGAGGCTCGCCTTCTCGACGCCGAGTTCCAGGGCGCGCTGGTCGGACAGGAACGGATCGTAGGCCATCACCCGCATTTTCAGCCCGATGGCGCGCTCGGCGACGATCGAGCCGATATTGCCGCAGCCGATCAGGCCGAGCATCTTGAAGCTGAGCTCGGTGCCCATGAAACGATTCTTTTCCCACTTGCCGGCCTGGGTCGAGGCGTTGGCCTCGGGGATCTGGCGCGCCACGGCGAACATCAGGGCGATGGCGTGCTCGGCCGTGGTGATGGCGTTGCCGTAGGGCGTGTTCATGACGACGACGCCGTGCGCGGTGGCGGCCTTGATGTCGACATTGTCGACGCCGATGCCGGCGCGGCCCACCACTTTCAGCTTCCTGGCCTCGGCCAACACCTCGGCCGTGACCTTGGTCGCCGAACGGATGGCGAGCCCCTCGTAGTTGCCGATGATGGCGCGCAGCTCGGCCGGCTTCAGGCCGGGCTTGAAATCGACGTCGCAGCCGCGCTCGGAAAAGATTTCCACGGCGCGCGGGGACAGCTCATCGGAGATGAGCACCTTGGGTTTTGCCATGACTAACAGCTCCTAAACACTTCCGTCATCCCGACCGAGGGGCGCTCCCCGAGTGGAGGGACCTGTTCTTTTGCCGGCACATAAAAGGTCCCTCCGCTCCGCCCTTCGGGCTCCGGTCGGGATGACGCTCGGGCGGTCAAGCCGCCTTCGCGCCAAATTCCCGCTCGATCTCGCCGTAGGCCCAGTCGAGCCACGGCAGCAGGGCCAAAAGATCACTCTGCTCCACCGTGGCGCCGCACCAGATGCGCAGGCCCGGCGGGGCGTCACGGTAGGAGCCAAGGTCGTAGCCCGCCTTTTCGCTCTCGAGCAGGTCGGCCATCTTCTTGGCGGCAGCGGCCTGCCTGTCGGCCGGCAACGCAGTGAACCACGGCGCCGTGATGGTGAGGCAGACCGAGGTGTTGGAGCGGATCGCCTTGTCGGCCGCGAGGAAGGAAATCCATGTCCGCTCGGCGACGAACTTTTCCAGCACGCCGAGATTGGCCTCGGAGCGCGCCATCAATGCCTTGAGCCCGCCGATGCTTTCGCCCCAGCGCAAGCCATCGATGGCGTCCTCGACGCAGAGCAGCGAGGGCGTGTTGATGGTGTCGCCCTTGAAGATCGCTTCGGAGAATTTGCCGCCCGAGGTTAGGCGAAAGATCTTGGGCAGTGGCCAGGAAGGCGTGTAGCTCTCCAGCCGCTGCACCGCACGCGGCGACAGCACCAGCATGCCGTGCGCGCCCTCGCCGCCCATCACCTTCTGCCACGACCAGGTCACGACATCGAGCTTTGGCCACGGCAGGTCCATGGCGAAGACGGCCGAGGTGGCGTCGCAGATCGCCAGCCCCTCGCGGTCGGCGGCGATCCAGTCGCCGTTGGGGACCTTCACGCCCGAGGTCGTGCCGTTCCAGGTGAAGACGACGTCGTGCTTCCAGTCGACTTGCCTCAGGTCGGCGATCTGGCCGTAGGGCGCCTTCAACACGCGGGCGTCCTTCAGCTTCAGTTGCTTGACGACGTCGGTGACCCAGCCCTCGCCGAAGCTCTCCCAGGTCAGCATATCGACCGGCCGGGCGCCCAACAGCGACCACAGCGCCATCTCGACGGCGCCGGTGTCCGACGCCGGCACGATGCCGACGCGATAGTCGGCGGGGATGCCCAAAAGCGCGCGCGAGCGGTCGACCGTCTCGACGATCTTCTTCTTGCCCGTCTTGGATCGGTGGGACCGCCCGGTGGCGGCATCTTTCAAGGCTTCGGGCGTCCAGCCAGGACGCTTGGCGCAGGGTCCGGATGAAAAATCGGGACGCGCCGGACGCATGTTCGGCTTCATCTAAAACCTCTCCCTTGCAGAAGAGCTGCACTCCGGTGGGGGAGCGTGGCCCGCCGCCCCTATACGGGCGGCGGCCATAGGCGTCAATGTGCAGTGTTTGTCGCAAGGGAGCCCGACCGATGACCGTCCCCCACCAGATCCGGCACACCGTCCGCTTCGCCGTGCCGCCGGGCGCGATCTACCGGGCGCTCATGGACTCGCGCCAGCACCGCGCCTTCACCGGCGCGCCGGCCA
>WNFG01010595.1_pt1 | contig 10169 bp, 5 predicted proteins | sample 5400431 | NCBI WGS metagenome assembly WNFG01 (sample SAMN13153346, study PRJNA577476) | soil metagenome | isolation source: 120 cm saprolite under Douglas fir tree site 2 hole 3 replicate 2 | place: USA:California | collected 2015-04-18
GGGAGCTGACACTCCGCTCGCCGCGGATCCAAAACCGTGCGCAACTCTATCTGACTTACTCCAACCAACTCGCTCTTGGCTTCGGCTGCGTCATCGGCGGACTGATCGGTCCATGCGCTACGCCTCCCCCGCGCTTTTTTCTGCTCGATCATGACCAGCGCAATACGTTGCATCTGGGCGGCCAGTACACACTGCCGTGGCGCGCTTACACTTCTGCGGACGTCTATTACGGCTCGGGCTTCTCGAACAGCAATCCGGCGATCCACGGGGATCATCTTCAGCCGCATATGACCTTTGACGTGTCACTCGGCAAGCAGTTCGGCGAAAAATTCTCGGCTTCGGTAAGCGCGACGAACGTCGCGAACCGAAGGGTTCTGCTGGACAACAGTTTCACCTTTGGCGGCACGCATTTCCTGAATCCGCGGGAAGTCTTTGTCCAGGTGCGTTACCGCTTTCATTACTGAGTCAATTGCGGCGGCTAGAGTCCGGTTTTCATTTCACGCTGCGAACTTACTTACGATTGAGATCCTTCGGCCCGGCTGAAAAACGCCAGGACCTCAGGACGACAGGTCTTGCAGTTGTGGTTGATGGGCGCAGGTGGGTGCTGGGGCCGCAGGCTTCTGTGCAGTCTCCCACATAGAAAATTTGACCGAGAACGCTGTTGCGCATGAGAAGACCGCGTGCTAGCCTTTGGCGAAGAAAAGGCGAATGCGCGGGAGGGTCTCGTATGTCGGAATCACTCGCGGTACGCATGGCTGGCAGCTCGGTCACACCGATTTCGGATGGCGCTGCACTGTCGCGCGGCTCGACGGCGATCACTCGCGTCCATGAAGTACTCGATGCGCTCGCCGCTCGCGATGTTCATGGCGAAATCCTCACTGCGATTCGCCACTATCCGGCTCGCGAGGCGCAGTGGATGGGCTTCCCTACCTGGACGCACGGGGATCTGAGGGCGGCTTACCTCGGCAAAGGCATTCGCCAGTGGTCACACCAACCGCTTCGGGCAAGACGCTTTGCTACAACTTGCCCATCCTGAACGCGATTCTGGAAAGCTCAGACAGCCGCGCGCTGTATCTCTTCCCGACCAAAGCGCTGGCGCAAGATCAACTCGCCGAGCTCCATGATTTGAACCAGCGGCTCGCGAATTGCTTTGGCGTTTTCACCTATGACGGCGACACGCCGAGCGACGCGCGCAAAGCCATCCGCGAAAAGGGGCACATCGTGCTCACCAATCCGGACATGCTGCACACGGGGATCCTGCCGCACCACACGCGCTGGACGCGGCTCTTCGAGAATTTGCGCTACGTCGTGATCGACGAGCTGCACACCTACCGCGGAGTTTTTGGCAGCCACTTGTGCAACGTGCTGCGCAGGTTGCAGCGCATCGCAAGATTTTACGGGCGTGAACCGCAATTCATCTGCTCGTCGGCGACAATCGCGAACCCTGGAGAACTGGCTGCGCGGCTCTTGGAAGCAGACGTCGAGGTACTAAACGCCAATGGCGCGCCGGCCGCGGAGAAGACGTTCGTTTTCTACAATCCTCCGGTAGTGAATCGCGCGCTGGGCATTCGCCGTAGCTATATCAACGAGTCCGCTCGTGTGGCGCAGGAATTTCTGAAGCACGAGCTGCAGACCATCGTGTTCGCGAATTCGCGCTTGCACACCGAGCTGCTCCTGACGTATTTGCAGCAGGCCAATCCGCACGCGCCCGGCAAGCCGGAAACGATTCACGGCTATCGCGGCGGCTACTTGCCAAACGAGCGCCGCGAAATCGAGCGAGGGCTGCGCGACGCGCGGATTCGCGGCGTGGTCTCGACGAGCGCGCTGGAGCTGGGCATCGACGTCGGCTCGCTGGATGCCGTGGTGATGGCGGGCTACCCCGGCACGATCGCCGGAACCTGGCAGCGCGCGGGGCGTGCGGGTCGACGCAGCGGCAGCTCGTGCGCCGTGATGGTGGCCTCTTCCGCCCCGCTCGATCAATTCATGGTGCGCAATCCCGACTATTTCTTCGGGAGAACGCCGGAACACGCATTCATACAACCGGACAATCTGGAAATTCTGGTGAATCATCTGAAGTGCGCGGCGTTTGAGTTGCCAATCGCGCCGGAAGAGCGCTTCGGCGATGCTGACGTGCCGGACCTATGCGCGCGCCTTGCCGAGGCGGGCTTTCTGCATCAGGCGGGCGATTACTATCACTGGACGCATGAGGCATATCCGGCCGATACGGTCAGCCTGCGGTCGGTAACCAGCGACAATTTCGTGATCCTCGATATCACCGGCGAGCCGAACGTGATCGGCGAAGTCGATTTCTCTAGCGCGCTGACCACCGTGCACGAAAAAGCTATTTATCTGCACGGCGGCGAGCAATATCACGTCGAACATCTGGATTTCAAAGAACGCAAGGCATACGTGAAGAGCGTCGATGTCGATTACTACACGGATGCTATCCGCTACACGCAGGTGCGCGTGCTGGAGGCGGCAGCGAGCGGTCGGGACGCTCGAGATGGGGCGCAGCGTGCTGCGTCGCTACAGGAGCGAGGCTCGCTTCATTCCCATGGGGATGTACGAAATGCACACGACCTCGTACTGGATCACGCTGGAGCGGCCGCTGCTGGAATCGCTTGCGTTTACGATCAGCGAACGGCAAAGCGGCATGTTTGGCCTGCTGCACGCGCTGGAATCCGTGGCGACGCTGCTGCTGATGTGCGACGGCCGCGACCTGGGCACCGCGATTGGCGAGCGCCCGCCGGATGCGGCGGGCGCCGAACACTTTTCCGTTGCGCGCATGGAAGAAGTGGTCGGCGCGAACGCGAAGGAGTTCTTCGAACCTAACTTGTATCTCTTCGACGCGTACCCGGGCGGCATCGGCTTCTCTGAGCCGCTTTTCCGCGCGCATGAATTGCTTGTGCAGAAGACGCGCGAGCTCATCGCGGCATGCGGATGCGAGCAAGGGTGCCCATCGTGCGTCGGTCCCGCGGGAGACTTGGCGCCGCGTGCAAAGGAAGCGACGCTGGCCATCCTCGATCGGTTGTGTGCGTGATGGCGCCATTCGGAGACAAGTTCTCGCGGCTTGCGGCATTGAAGCCGACTCGGCCAAGGCCATCGGGCGCGGAGCTGTTGCGCGCACCGCATGCCGAGGATTCGCTGTCGCGCCTGCTCGGCGCAGGAATCGCCACAAACCGCTACGGGCAACACATTTTAGTGCGCAACTGGTTTTCTTCGCCGGAATATTGTGACATTTCCGCGGTAAGTCTCGAATTGCTTTCGCGTAGCCGGGACGACACGCTTTCCAAGCGCATGCGGGCGGCGCTCTCCGATCCATCGAAATGGCTTTTTCTCGATACGGAAACCACTGGCTTGGCGGGCGGCACGGGTACCTACGCGTTTCTGATTGGACTGGCGTGGTGGGACGCGGGTGCGCTGCAAGTCGAGCAGTTTTTCATGCGCGATTTCGGCGAGGAGCATGCGATTTTGCACGAAGTCGCCGCGCGCATTGCGGAGCGGCCCGTACTGGTCACCTTCAACGGCAAGGCGTTCGATTGGCCACTGCTCGAAAACCGCTTCACGATGACGCGATCGATCGCCGTGCCGCGGCTTGCGGCGCACCTGGATCTGCTGCATCCTGCACGAGCCCTATGGAAGCTGCGGCTCGGGTCGGTGCGGCTGGTGGAGCTCGAGCGGCAGGTGCTGGACGCAGCGAGACTGGGATGGCATCGTCAAGACGATGTGCTGGCCGCGCTGATTCCGCAGCATTATTTTGATTATTTGCGCGGAGGGCCGGCGGAGCCGTTGGCGGCGGTAGTGCGGCACAATCAGATGGATTTGCGCGGGCTGGCCGCGCTGGTAGGCAAAATCGATGCGCTGCTGGCATCCGATGAGGAGCGTGACGCGGAGAGCCTGGACTTGTTCGGGCTTTCGCGTTACTTGCAGCGGCGCGGTGAGTCTCAGCGGGCGCACTCCGCATGCACGCAAGCCATCGATCTCGGTCTGCCGAAGGAATACGACCAGCAGGCAAGACGCGAGCTGGCGCTACTGGCGAAGCGGCGCGGCGAACACGACAAGGCGGCGGCGCTATGGCACGAATTGGTAAAAGACGAGCGCAATGGGGCGCACGCTTGCGAACAGCTCACCGTTTACTACGAACGGAGGAGGAGGGATTTAGAGCGCGCGCTGGAGTTCGCGAAGCTGGGGATTGCGAAAGTTCGCCGGGCGCGAGCGCTTCTTCTGAATCGGCACGGCGCGCACGGCAGCCTGCGGACGGAACAGCGGCTGGCCGCTCGCATTGCGCGGTTGCAAGCGCGAATCGAGTTGAAGAGCGAAACGGGTCCTACTCTGCCTCTGGAGAGTCGCAGCCCGGCTCCAACGGCGAGGAAACTGCCAGCCTAGGCACGTTCATAGGAGCCCCCATCGCGGCGCCCATGCGCATCGCGACTTCTTTCGTGTCTTTTGCGAGGACCTTCGGTGCTTCCGGAACGGGCCCCCACTGCAGCTCCTTATTGAGCTGGAGGAAGAGCGCACGGTCGCCGCCCTCAAGGGTCACGCACTCCTTTTCAAAGCAGCGGAGAAAGACACCGCCGTCTGGAGTGTCGAAGGAAAAAAAGTCGGGCTTGCGAAAGAGATTGCCGCGGTGTTCGTGCTTTTTCTCCAGCGCTTCGGAATATTGGCCGAAGAAACGCTGAGCCTGCTCCTGGGTGGCCAGCCGTTCACGCGTTATCAGCAAAAGGCGCTTGGTACGCTTTTGCTCGTAAGCAGCGTAGCGGTCGCCGTCCCACGCCGCGGACAAGGCCTTGGCTCGCGGCTCGTCGAGAAACTGCTTGAGCACTTCCTTCCAGCCGAATTCGCCCATGACGTTTTCATCGAGCTTGGCCCAATCGGCGCCCAAAGCTTTTTCCATGGAGGGCAACGAAATGGGCGCAGGCACTTTGCCGGAGGTGTACAGCGCGGGATGCATAATTTGCTGGGTGGAAACCGGGGGCTTTGCGAAAATGGCCGAGAGGCCTTCCCAGCCGGTGGGCTTCAGGACCGCGGCCGAAAATGTCAGGCCGTCGAGATAGGGGAAAATCAGCACGTCTTTCAGGAAAGGCGGCGCTTTCTTGAGCAGCGGCGTTTCCGCCATGTCGCCGATTAGCATGGCGGGGTCAATGTCGGGCAAATCCTGGAGCGAGCGCCCGCTGCCCTGGAGCAAATATTCCACCATGGCGGCCATGGCGCTGCCTTCCAGAACGGATTCACGCGCGAGCTCGCTGTCGTCATTGGGCCGCGCGGCTTTTGCCCAGGCTTCAATTTTGAAATGCTGGTCTTCGAGGGCATGGGTCAGTTCGTGGGCCATGACCATGCGCTGGTCATCGATGGGAATCCAATCCGCGACGTAGAATTCATGTGCTTTAGGATCGTACAGGCCGGCTATTTGTTCAGTGAGCAGATCGACCATGAAGGAATCGAGGTCGAACCCTTTGGGAAGCAGGCCGAAGGCCTCGGCGCTTCGGGCACCGGCGTAACGCTCCGCGGTGTCTTTGTCCTCGTCCATTTCCTGAATGAGGTGGGCGCGAATCTCTTCGCGCGAGCGCAGGCTCTTCTTGAGCGGGCTGCGCAGGGCCAAGCCGGTGATCTCACTCATCTGCGCGAGTACTTCATCGGCGGCCGCTGAGAAATCGGCGGCGCCCGGCTTGCCCGTGAGGCTAGGGGGCGTAGCCGGAGCCGTGGTTTGCTGCGCGAAGCCAAAGGAAGCGAAGCTCGCGGCCAGGGCTAGAAATATGACGATGAGCAACGCGACTGGTCGGCGAGAACGCGAGATCGAAGTGGGCATGACATTTTCAGAATAGCAGATTCGGTGTCGGCTCGCCGCCGGGCTCGGCGGCGATGTTGCAGCTGGTGTCAAGGGAATCTTGGAAGTTTCGGATGTGCGGAAATTGCCGGGTGCGTTGTGGGAATGGCTACCCAGCTGCCTGTTCCGTTGAAAGCTCTTTCTCGAGAATCTCCAGCATGGCACGCACATTCGAGCAAAAGAGTTCCTTGAGATACTCCGGCGATTCAGCGGGCAACAAGCCGCGATAGGATTCGAGCCTGCGCCACTGCGCGGCGGCCCTGCGCGAGCCATTGGGCAACGTGCGGAGATGCGCGCGCAAATCTTGTTCCTGCACCGCCAAAGGTGTTTCCAGAATGCGCTCGAAAAGCTCCTGATGGCATTGCTCGAGGGCTTGCCGTACCGCCGCGTCCGGGTAGACGGCGCTAAGGCCGGCATGCTCGTATACGTTGGTGGGAATGTCGCGCAAGGAAGCCAAATAGGCGAGACGGGAAAAAGGACTGGCGATCCTAGACAGGGTAGAGAGCGTCAGGTCATGGATGATGCGCCGATTCTGCTGAAGCTGCGTCAGTGTATCCATATGCTTCCCTGCTCTAATTACGGAGCGCTTTGCAATGAATAGCGCGATTTGCTCTGTTTTCCATCAAGCTGACTCTTAGCAGGGTCACCCGCGGAAACCATGGCCGCCACTGTTCGGAGGGTTCCTGCTCGCCGCATCGATCCTACTTCCTGTAGCCCGCTCAGGTAACTATAATCCAGGTAATTCCGATGTCGAGGGAATTTTTGTAGGCGCCTTTTGTTGGCGGTAGTCCACATCCACCATTGCCGCGGAGCTAGCGTCCACGCTAAATGGGCGCGGGTTGGACGTGGCCTAGCGCCATCTCCACAGCGGACAGTAAATCGGCGGCTTTGAACGGCTTTTGTAGCATGAACAACGCATTTCCAGCATGATTTCCCGCTTGCGCAGGCATGGCTGCGGCGCTCATCCAGACTATCCGCCCCGCCAGCGCGGGCCTGTTCGCCGTCAGCCATTCTTGCAGGCCCTCTCCCCCAGCGGCAGCACGCACTTCGGCGTCAGCAACCACCGCGTCGAACTCCTGCTCGCCCAGAAGCCGCTGTGCTTCCGGAAAGCTTACGGCAGTCCGCACCGCGTGATTCCCCTCGCGAAGGATGGCTTCCACAGCTTCCAATACGGACTCATCGTGGTCGATGAGAAGAATTCGCCCGCCGCGAGCGGCAACTACTGCGCCGGCCGGAATTTCATCCTCGAGAGCGGCCGCCCGCTGGTACGGCAGCTCAATGGTGAAACAAGCCCCGGAAGGCTGCACGTTGCTAACGCTGATGGAACCCCCATGTTCGGTGACGATTCCGTAGCAGATGCTCAAGCCCAGCCCGGTGCCCTTGCCCACCGGCTTGGTGGTGTAGAAAGGATCGAACACGCGGGATGCATCCTTCACACCTGGGCCGCTGTCCTTGAATTCCACGATTAGGGATTCGTCTCTTGCCCTCGTGCTGACCCAGAGATCCCCCTCGTTGGAGTCCTCCAGGATGGCATCGACGGCGTTGTTCACCAGGTTCAGGAATACCTGTTGAAGCTGGTGAGGATCCGCGGCAGTCATCGGCAGATCGGGAGCGAGGTCATAGTGAACGCGAATGTTGCTCAGGCGGAGGTCGTAGTCGCGCAGCGCCAGGGTATCCTCCAGGATTTGGTTGAGTTGCACGGCCACACGCTCCGGCTTGTGCTGGCGGGCAAAACTCAGGAGATTCTGGACGATTCGATGGGTGCGCTGCGCCTGCTTGTAGAGCTTGTCTGAGTACTCCATGCCCAGCGGCGGCATCTGTCCGCTCGATAGCAGCAATTGGCTGTATCCCAGGATGGCGGTCAGTGGATTGTTGAGCTCGTGCGCCACACCGGAGATGAGTTGGCCGACGGCAGCCATCTTTTCGCTGTGGAGAAGCTGTTCCTGCGTGCGGCGCAAATTTTCGTAAGCTTGCCGCGTCTCTTCGTAGAGCACGGAGCGATCGATGGCGTTGGAAATCTGGCTGCCGACGGCAATCAACAGGTTGATGTCAGCGGGCGAGAATTCCCTGGGCGTGCGGCTGCCAACCACCAAACCGCCGAGCACGCGATCCTTGGACCACAGGATCACCACAAAGGCGGAATGCAGGCCTTCCTTGCGCTGCGCCTCCCGCAAGACCATGGGGACGGGCAAGCCCTGCGCCGATAGGAACGTGGCGTGCACAGCCTTGATGTGCTGCAGCAACTCCGGCTGCACCGTGACTGGCGGAATGTGGCGACCCTGCTCTGAGCGATGGCCAACCGCTGCGATGCGGCGCAGTATCAGCCCAGCCTCATCGAGCAGGTAAAGCGACGAGGCGTCCAACCTAAAGAGCTCGGTCATTTGCCGGAGCGTGCGGTGAATCGAGTCGGTCAGGTCCAGGGACTCCGTAAGGGTTTGCCCGATGGAGTTCAGCACCATCAATTCGCGGTTGCGGCGCCGGATTTCCTGCTCGGCTCGCTTGCGGTCGGTTATATCCAGCATGAAACCCTGTAAGGCGGTGAGGTTGCCGGCGGCGTCCCGAATGGCGATGGAAGATTCCATCATCGCGCGGACTTCGCCATCTTTGCGGCGAATTTCGTATTCAAAGTCCGCCACAGCCCCGTGATCCTGCAACAGCTTCTTGAGCCGCTCGCGGTCCGCCGGGTTCACGAACATCGAAGGAATACTCGCATTGAGCAACTCATCGCGCTCGTCGAATCCCAGAATGCGCATTAGCGCATTGTTGAAGTCCAGGAACCGCCCCTGCGGATTGGAAATGAAAACTCCCTCTTGAACGTTCGACACCAATGTCCGGTATTTTTCCTCCGCGCGCTTGCGCTCCGATATGTCTTTGAGGGCGTGCACCGTGCCTAGCTGCCGGCCGCGGGGATCGGTGAACGTCGAATTGGAAGAGAGGAAGTATCCCGTGAGCCAAGGATCCGGGTCGTCCCCCTCGCCGGCAATTCCTTCGCAATAAGGACAACTCTTGTAGTTCGTCCCTTTGCGAGGGAGCAGATCCGTGACCATGCGCCCAACCAGCGCGGCCGAATCGCGGCCCAGCAAGTTCCCGAGCCGTTGGTTGGCGCGCAAGATCCGAAACTCGGGGTCATGAACGAAGATAGGATCGCCAATCGAGTCGAATGTGTAAGCCCACTGCTGCTGGACGGTCGCAACTTGTTCGAAGAGCCTCACGTTCTGAAGCGTCAGGCCCAGAAGGTTGGCAATGTTCACCAGATAGGAGATTTCGTCACGTTGAAAACGAACGCTCTGAAAGGACCCCACGGAGATAATGCCGACTGGTCCATCTTTCCCCGGCAATGCCAGAGAAATGCTCTCGCTGACCCCGCTTTGTTCCATCCTGGCGCGCTCTTTCGCATCCACCTCTTCGTCCAAACGCACAAACAGGCAGTCCTTATGAAGGACGCGCTGTACCCACGGCTCAGAGGCGGCCACACGCTCGTGCGTTTTCAGGTACGCTTGCTGGAACCCGACTGAAGCTCGCGCGACCAATTGCGCGGCGCTCCCCTGGCCTTCCAGCAGGCGCACAACCCCGTGCGTCGCGCCCAGGCTCTCCACCAAATGGCCGAGCACCTGCTCGAGGACTTCGCGCACCGACAGCGTCTGCGTGCTGGCTGCCGTGAGCAAAGAAAGCCGCCGCATTTTGTCGTTCAATTCGTCGCTGCGCGCGCGCGCTCTTTCCAACACCAAAACAGCCATGGCGATGCCCAGTGAAACGTTGAGCAAGTGGTCGAAAGCCAGCCGCAGCAGGAAGAACGGGTGCGTAAGCCATTGGAAACGATCGATGCCATTAAGACCGCTGACCAACAAAGCTCCCGCGAGCAACCGCCCGCCGTGCCCCCTATGCTTAGCCCTTGCGCGCCACAACAGCCAGCCGGCCCACAACGAGATGACCGACTCCAGGGCGGCCGTCTCCCAACGGATTTTGCCGAAGTATGGCGCGGGAGTGCTGCGTTCGACGTAATAGACCCCGGCCAGAATAGCCGTGGCCAACGGCAGCACCGGCCAATTGCGACTTACACCGCCCACCGTGAGTTGCGTCGCAGAGGAAAGAAAAAGCAGCAGGGCTATTACCTGGGTTGCGAGCGCAACCAAACGCAGTTCCGGGCCTTCTTGCGCCGCCAGGCCAAGCTCGAAAACAGAGGAAACCGTCAGACTAACCCAGCCCGTCAACCAGAGGCGAAAATAGCCGTCCGGGTGGTCTCGCCAAAGCAGGAGAAACAGCACCAGCAGGACGATGAGGGCCGTCACTTCAAAGAAGGCAATGGCGAGCAGGCCCTGATTTGCGAACACCTTGTGCCGCCTCC
>WNFG01008356.1_pt1 | contig 10166 bp, 12 predicted proteins | sample 5400431 | NCBI WGS metagenome assembly WNFG01 (sample SAMN13153346, study PRJNA577476) | soil metagenome | isolation source: 120 cm saprolite under Douglas fir tree site 2 hole 3 replicate 2 | place: USA:California | collected 2015-04-18
CCCGGAAGGACTCGACAAGTCACTTGCGGCGATCCGCAAGTTCGTCGACTACGTACGCGCGAATGAGCGCAGGACCCTGCGCTACGAGGTCTGGCAGGAAAAGAAGGACTCGACGCGCTTCGTCCACATCTTTGTATTCAAGGATGCTGAGGCCGATCGGACGCACTCCGAATCCAAGGCCGTCGAGGAATTCTCCGGCGCCCTCTATCCGCAGTGCCTCGCACCGGTGGAGTTCGTCGATTACAAGCTGGTGGCGACAAACGTGTCGAACCGACCTAATAATCGTCCCGGACAGTAAGGTTCTTCGAAGGACTTGCTGTCCCGTGACTGGGACGCCTTACTTCGAGTGTCCCGCATCGGGGCTTCTGGTTCCGTCGCGCCTGCCTAAAAGAGACGGAGGAGCAGAACGATCGTTCTGCCACGGCCTTCTCTCGAATCATCAGAGCTAACGGGTTCCACTGAGCGCGGCGTCGGTGTCGGGAGGAGCAGAATGACGATTCTGCCGCTCGTCTTTTCTTTGGGCACGCGACTGGCAAGACGTCCCGGGAAGAGGAGAAATCCAATGCTGTTCCAACGCCCCAAGCGCGTAGCGATTCTCAGGACCGCGTTGGAGTTGTTTGCCAACAGGGGCTATCAGCGAACGAGCATCGCCGAAATCGCTCGGTGCTCCGGAGTGACGCTAGACACCTTCTACAAGTATTTCGGCAGCAAGGAACACCTGGCGCGGGTGATGTACGAAGATGTCGAACGAGAACGCGATTGCTATTTGGACGTTCTGCCACCCGCGGATGCATCCTTACAAGAGCAGTTCCTTTTGCTTTGGTGCCGGATGGCTGACTTTGCAGTCCAATACCCGGATGCGATGCAATACCTTGAGACTTATCATGAAGGACCCGCGGTACCCTTAATCCTGACCGAACTGGTCGAGCTGCTGACGCGCGCGCGAATCGCCAAGGATCAGCCGCCACTGGTACTCAGCGCGATCGTCTGGGGCGCCTTTCTGCAGCTGTTCAAGCTCCACCGACGCGGCGATTGTCCATTCTCGGAGGACCTTGTTCGTTCATCGGGTCAGTGCTGTCTGGATGCCATTTCTCGGCCACGGCCCGCCAGCCGCTTGCCAGCAGTGGAGGGCAGAATGACCATTCTGCGCCCAAAGCGAATCTAGCTTTCGGGCGGCTTCGTTGGCTCGGCGGGCGCAGCCGAAGTGTCGTCCTTGCCGTGAGTGGATAACTGCTCCGTGAGCTCGTTCAGCGGTTTGAACGACAGGCGCTCCGAAGGCGCCGCCTCGGGCGAAGCCTTCTTATCGCTTGGCTCTTCGGCCTTGCTCGCTGCGCTCCCGGCGTTCTCTGAGGTGGCGGTGTGCGGGGAGCCGGTATGCGGGGTGAAAACGCGAAATCGTCGCCGCTCAGTTCCGTCCTTCTTCTTCCCGACCCGGCCGTTAAGCGGACTTCTGCCCCTCTGGGTCGGAACCACGCCCTTCCAGAGTTGCCGGTCGTAGAGCCGGGTCGCGTCCGCCCACTTCTCGTTCGGATCCTTGGCCATCAGCTCCAGCCATGAAGCCACTCGCGAATCCAGGTGGTCGATGATGTGAACGATGAACGCCTCGAGGGTCATCGGCAGTTTGGGCGAGCCGAACTCTAGATGGCCATGGTTCATCACCAGATGACCGACCAGTTTGCCCTCATCCGTATAGTCAAAGTTCTTCTCGTACGAGAGCTCGGTCACTTTACCGATGTCATGGAGCATGGCTCCGGCCACCAGCAGGTCGCGGTCGGCCATCGGATAGTGATCCGCCATCCGATGGGCCAGCTTCATCACCGATAAGAGGTGATCCGCCAGGCCTCCTTTATAGGCGTGGTGAATTCCCTTCGCGGCGGGCGCCTGCCTCAATCCTTCGGCGACTTGCCGGTCCTCGAGAAAGGCTTGCAGCAGCGCGCGCACGTGAGGGTCCTGAACGCGATCGACCAGCTCCTTGATTTGCGCGACTGCGCTCTTTGAATCTTCGATCAGGGCCGGGGCAATGAACTCCCTCGAGTCGATCGGCTCTGCCTCGAGGCGATCGAGGGTCTCAACCACCACTTGCGGCTTGCCGTGGAACGAGATCACCTGACCGTCCACCAGCACGTAGTCGTTCTGGAGGAATTTGGCTTCGTACTCTTCGGCGCGGTCGAAAATTCGCGCGTCAACATCCCCAGTCCGATCGCTCAAGGTAAGCACCAGGAAGGGCTTGCCGCTTCGGCTCACCTGACGCGCCTTCTTGGTAACCAAAAAGACTGTTTGAATTCGTTCCTTCAGCTGCAGATCGCGGACGTAGATCTTCCTCACCTTTTCTACCCGCTCCGCTTCAAGCGTTTCTCGAGGTGATGGGAGCTCGGGTGCCTGCGGCTCATGCGGCGCGGGCGGATTCGAGTCGTGCGTCGTTTCGGTGGAATTCATGGCTCGACCTTAACTGCTTCCGGTTTGACGGTTTCGGGCTGGGAGGCTGCGTTCGGCTGCGCGCCCGGCGCAGCCTTAGCGGCTGATTCGGGTTTCGCGTCGGGCGGCTTGGTAGCAGGCTTCGCTGGGGGAGGCGGTGGTACCGGACGCTCGGACTCATCGATCTGGAAGTCGTCAATCTTCCCGAGTTTCTTCATCTGCTCCAAGCCCATCACCAGCGCGTCTGCTCGAGTGTCCGCGCAAATCTTGATGCACAAAGGGACCGGCCAATTCTTGAAAGGCTCGGATCGTTTGATCTCGCCTTGGCGCGGAACCGGGTACACCTCGACGGACCAATTCGCAGCGAGGTCCTGCACGACGCGGACGTTGTAACGAGCACCTTTGACGTTAGCGTGAGCCATGGTTGCGGCGACTCCTAGAACCGATGCGGCTTGCTGCGGGTAAAAGCCTGATAGGTGACCCGGGCTAGTATCAGGCAGAGCACCACCGTGACTAGCAGGGCGATCCACCAGCGCCCGTTGACGATCGTGTAAAGCGCGAAAGAGCCGAGCGCGACGGTAGCGAAAATCCACAGCGCCTGCGTGCCGCCCCAAACGGCATCTCCGTGCCGGCGGGCTTGCACCAGAAGCGGAAAGGTTTTCGCCTGTCGCCATTTGGTAGCTCCGTCTTCCAGAATTTCATCCTCCGGTCCCACCAGTCCCTGCAGCCAGGCCTGCTCCACCGCGCCGAAGCTCTCGAACGTCAGCTCCCCGTCTTGATTGCGGACCCGAAACTTCATCTTTGATTCCACCCTATGCCAACTCCGACGCGATTTGGGCCGCAATCCGTAGCCCGTCGATCGCCGAGGAGACAATCCCACCTGCATACCCGCACCCCTCACCCGACGGGTAGAGCCCTGCCACAGAAACAGATTGAAAGTCATCACCGCGGCTCACTCGAACGGGAGAGCTGGTTCGGCTCTCGATGCCGATCAATATCCCTTCATCGCTCACAAACCCTCGCATTCTACGGTCAAAATCGCGAAGGGCGGACTTGAGCGAGGCGGTCAACTCCGCCGGAAATAGCCGATTCAGGTCGGCGGGAGTCAAACCGGGACGGTAGCTGGTGTCGGTGAGCGGTCTCTTGGTTCTTCCAGCGAGGTAGTCCGGAATCGACTGCGCTGGGGCGTGGTAGCGCCCGCCCCCTAGCTGGTAGGCCTGTGCCTCCCAGTGCCGCTGAAAATTCAGCCCCGCCAGAGGACCTTGAAACCCGGCTCGAGCAAAATCGTCCACCGAAACCGAGACGACGATCCCGGCATTTGCAAATTTCGAGTTGCGGCGCGAGTTGCTCATCCCGTTGGTGCACTGCAAACCGGGCTCTGTCGGGGTTGGAACCACCACGCCTCCCGGGCACATGCAGAAAGTGTAGATGCCGCGAAGCTCCCCGCCAACCTCCAGGTTGTTGACCAACTTGTAGTCCGCTGGGGGGAGTTTCGGGTCTTCTCCCGCGGCGCCGTACTGGATCCGATTGATCAGCGCCTGAGGATGCTCGGCCCGAAAGCCAATCGCGAACGGCTTCGGATCCATACTGACTTTACCTTCGGCCGCGAAGCGCTCGAATAGCTCGCGGGCGGAGTTCCCGGGCGCCAAAACCACCCGATCTGTCTCCAGCTTGCTTCCGTCCGACAACACCAGTCCCGCCACCCGTCCGTTGGCATAAAGCAGGTTCTCCACCCGCCTCCCGAATTGGACCTCGCAGCCTTGTCGGGTCAGCTCCTCGCGCAAGCGCTCGACCGCGCCGGGGAGCAGATCCGAGCCGATGTGCGGTTTGCCCTCCACCAAGATGTGGTCCGGCGCGCCGAACCGAGCGAACGTCTCGATCACCTTTCGCACCAAGGGGTGATTGATCCGCGTCGAAAGCTTGCCGTCGGTGTATGCACCGGCCCCTCCCTCGCCGAAGTTCATGTTGCTCTCCGGATTGAGGGTGCCGTCGCGCATCAGCTGGGCCACATCCTTGCGGCGCGAGACGACTTCCTTGCCGCGTTCGACGAGGATGCTCGTCACTCCGCTCTCCAGCAGGCCGAGAGCGCAAAACAAGCCCGATGGACCGGTCCCGACAATCACCGGCCTCTTCTCCGGAGGGCGCACCTGCTTGGGGGGAGGCGCCGCCGCAGGCGCCTCCGAAACGTCTGGCGGCAGCGATGGCAGCTTTCCATTCTCGGAGGCCAGCTCCGCCTCGACCGTGTAGATGTAGCGAGGGTTGCCCTTCTTCCGAGCATCCAGAACGGAGCGCACCACCCTCACCGATTTCAGATGCTCCCCGCCGATCCGCAGCTTTTCAGCCGCCCGCTTGGTCAGCAGTACCTGCGGTTCATCCAGCCACAGACCGATGTTGTGGATTCGATACTTCATTGCCTCATTGCCCGGCTGCTCGCAGAGAGCGCCAACCCCCCGCTCTTCTACCTCCGCCGGGGGCAGTAACTGCAAGCCACTGAAATCTAAAGCGCTTTCCTGCTGGAGGGACTGCGTAGATACGTACGCACCCAGTCCTTGGCCTTTCAGAGGGGACTGGCTTTCTGTCGTGTGAACGGGTCTTCGCATCCAAGGGAACGAGGGCCGGTGTAGGGCTAGTCACAAGTCCCTGGAATTCCTTGAATGGCAGGAAAAGTTCATTGTGGCACATCTGTTGTAGAGAGAACTCCAGTGGGAACACCAACCCGGAGGTTCCAATACGATGAGCACTGATCGGAAGGGCACCAGAATTCTGGCGCGTACCTTTTTCAATCAGCTCCGTTCGGGCGGTTATACGCCCAATCAAATCATCGACATTGCCACCGAGCTGATCGAGCTCGTTACGGTTGACCTGCGCGAGTCGGAAAAGATGGTTCCTTCCGCGGAGGAAGGCCAGTCTCAGCCGGCGCGTCCCTTTTAAGCCGCAGCGCCCGAGTTCGGGTTCGCCTGCGGCTGCGCGAGGCGTCGCCGGCCACAATCAACAACCCAAACGTCATCGCGGTAAACACCAGGCTCTCGGAGCGCCGCGCCAGCGCGAACAAAAGTGCGCAGCCGATTCCAAACAGTGCGACGTCCGCCCACAGCCCCCGCGGGTTGGGCATCATCAAAATTCCAGCACAGACGGTGAACGGCACGCCGAGGGCCACCTGGCGCTCAATCTGCTCGGTGTGCGACACCACCGTGTGCCAGTTGTGAACCACGATCGCAACGAAGATCACCACCGTCCCGATCGCTAACACCAGCACGCCCGCCGCCGCGGCATCCTTCGCAAGCCGCGCCTTCTCGTGCACTTGCTCTACCGCCAGGTCCACCAGCTGCTCGAGCGCGCTGTTGAGGATCTCAGCGAAAAAGATCAGCAGCACGCAAAACACCAACGTCACCTTTTCCGCCAAGCCGAGGGGAATTCCCATTCCCACCAAGCCGACGAGGATGCCGGCGAGGATGTGGATCCGCATGTTGCGCTGGTGGACCACCGCGTGGATCAGGCCCCTCCAGGCATGGACAAACGATTGGAAAAGACCCGTGCCTTGGCGCGAGGGATACGGCGGAGGAGGATCGATTCGGCGGGCAGTCATCTGAACCATCGCGCGTCTTATCCTTATCTTGGCTGATCCTCGAACAGCTATCACGCTTTTGGCTGGTGGACGATGTCGGAGAAGCAGTCTCGAGCGGCGTTGACTCCGCAACCTCTGCCGCCTACTTTCGGCCGCCCAGATAAAGGAGATTTCAATGGCGGTGAGATTTGCAATCAACGGATTTGGCCGGATCGGCCGCTGCATCATGCGGGCCGCGTTGGCCCGGGGCGAGCAGCTGGAGGTGGTCGCGGTCAACGACATCGACAAGCCGTCGGCGCTGGCGCACTTGTTCAAGTACGACTCAGTGCACCGGACTTTTCCCGGAAAAGTAACCGCCACGGAAAAGGGGCTGGTGATTGATGGGAAGGAGATTCAAGTCACCGCGGAAAAGGATCCGGCGGCTCTGCCCTGGAAGGCGCTGAAAGTCGACGTGGTGCTGGAGTGCAGCGGACGGTTTACCGATCGCGCTTCCGCGGAAAAGCACTTTTCCGCCGGGGCCAGGAAAGTGATCATTTCGGCGCCCGCCAAGCAGCCGGACGTCACCGTCAATTTTGGAATCAACCACGACCAATACGATCCGAAGAAGCACCACATCCTCTCGAATGCTTCCTGCACCACCAATTGTCTATCCACCACCGCCAAGGTGCTTCTGGACACGTTTGGAATTGTCAAAGGGCTGATGACCACCATTCACAGCTACACCAACGACCAGCGGATCCTGGATCTGACCCACGAAGATCTGCGCCGCGCGCGCGCAGCCGCGATGTCGATGATTCCCACTTCGACCGGCGCAGCGAAGTCGATTGGCGAAGTGCTGCCGGCCCTCAAGGGCAAGATGCACGGCCTGTCGATTCGCGTCCCCACCCCGAACGTGTCGTTGGTCGACTTGACCGTGGTGACCGGCAAGAACACCACGGTGGAGGAAGTCAACCACGCCTACAAGCGGGCCTCCGAGGGTTCGCTCAAGGGAATTCTCCAATACGAGGAAGCGCTCACCGTCTCGGTCGACTACAACGGTAACCCGCACTCGGCGATTCTCGACTCGGCTGACACGATGGTGATGGACGGGAACCTGGTCAAGGTGATGGCCTGGTACGACAACGAGTGGGGTTTCTCGAACCGGATGGTGGACCTCGCCAAATACGTGGCCTCGAAGGGCCTCTAGCGGCTGGCCGGATCGATGATTCGTTACGTGGACGAGCTTCAGCTTGCCGACAAGCGCGTCTTCATCCGAGTCGACTTCAACGTTCCCTTGGATGATTCAGGCCAGGTGAGCGACGATTCGCGAATTCGCGAAGCCCTGCCCACGATCGAGGTCGCGCGAAGGAGCCGGGCACGCACGATTTTGGCTTCTCACCTGGGGCGACCCAAGGGCGTCGATCCGAAGCTGTCCCTCGAGCCAGTGGCGACGCGGCTCTCCGAGCTTTTGGGAAAAGAGGACACCGTCATTTTCGCGGACGATTGCGTCGGCGACGGGGTGCGCAAGTTGGCTGGCGATCTGGAGCCGGGGCAGATTCTGATGCTCGAGAACCTTCGGTTCCACAAGGAGGAGGAAGCCAACGATCCTGACTTCGCCAAGGCGCTGGCCTCCCTCGCTCCGGTTTACGTCAATGATGCATTCGGCGCCGCCCATCGGGCCCATGCTTCGACGGTGGGGATGGTTGCCTTCGTCAAGGAAAAGGCCGCTGGCCTGTTGATCAAAAAGGAGCTGGAGTTTCTGGGGAAAATTCTTCGGGATCCGGACGCGCCGTTCGTGGCGGTCCTCGGAGGCGCGAAGGTTTCCGACAAGATCAAGGTGATCGAAAACCTGCTTCCCAAGGTGGACGCCCTGCTGATCGGCGGCGCGATGGCGTACACCTTCTTGAAGGCGCAGGGCGTTGAGGTTGGCAAAAGCCGAGTCGAGGAGGACAAGTTGCCAGTCGCGCGCAAGGCGCTGGACGCCGCGGAGCGGCTAGGGAGGACGATCCTTCTCCCGGTGGACCACATCGCGAGCGCCGCAATCTCCAAGGAGAGCCCGCCGCGCGTGGTGAATGATCGCGCCTTGCCGCGGGAGCTGATCGGGCTGGACATCGGACCGAAGACCCGCGCGCTTTTCCGACAGCAACTCGCACGATCGAGGACCATTTTTTGGAACGGCCCGATGGGTCTGTTCGAGGACGAGCGGTACGCCGAGGGTACTCGGGAGATCGCGCGAGCGATGGCGGCCAACCGCAAAGCGATCACCGTGGTGGGTGGAGGCGATAGCGCCGCGGCAATCCACCGGTTGGGCTTTGCCAACCAGATTTCCCACATCTCCACCGGAGGAGGGGCTTCGTTGGAGTTTCTCGAGGGCCGGCTGCTGCCGGGAATCGCAGCCCTCGAGAGTTAGGAGCCAATCGATGTTGCGCGAAAAGCGTCGCCCAGTGATCGCCGGCAACTGGAAGATGAACAAGACCGTGCCGGAGGCGACCGATCTGGTTCGGGAGCTGCGCGAGGAGCTCGCCGGGTTGCGCGAGCGGGTGGAGATCATCGTCGCTCCCTCGTTCCCAGCCCTGCAACCCGTGGCCAAGGTATTGGAAGAATCGGATTTGCGGCTGGCCGCGCAGAACTGTCACTGGGCTCCGTCGGGCGCGTACACCGGGGAAGTTTCGGCGCCGATGCTTCAAGCGGTCGGATGTCACTACGTGATTTTGGGCCACTCGGAGCGGCGTCAATACTTCGGCGAGACGGATGAGACGGTGAACAAGCGCGCCAAAGCGGTGGTCGCCGCGCGGATGATTCCCATCCTCTGCGTGGGGGAAACGCTCGCCGAGCGGGAGGCAGAGCACACGCTTGTGGTGGTGAGCCGGCAGCTTCTCGCGGCGCTGCAGGGCTTCACCGGCGGCCAGGCTGAGCACTTCATCGTCGCCTACGAGCCGGTATGGGCGATCGGAACCGGACGGAATGCGACCAGCGAGCAGGCACAGGAGGTCCATGCGCACATTCGCGAGCAACTGGTCATGCTGTTTGGTCGGGAGATAGGCGAGCGCATTCGGATTCAGTATGGTGGATCGGTGAAGGTGGACAACGCGGCCGAGTTGCTCGCGCAACCGGACGTGGACGGGGCCCTGGTTGGAGGCGCCAGCCTGAAAGCCTCCGAGTTTTCGGCCATCGTTCGCGCAGCGAGCTGATCCAGATCGGATGACCCTCGGGTTGTCACTCGAGGGGAAATTTGACTATGGTGCCCCCTCTTTTTTGAACGGAACCGAATGCTGACCTTCTTTACAGTGGTGCACATTTTTCTGTGCGTCTTCATGATCTTTGTGATCTTGCTCCAGCCCGGCAAGGACGCGGGGATGGGCGCCGCGTTGGGCGGAGGAGCGGCCACCAGCGCCTTCGGCGGCCGCGGCGCGGTCACCTTCTTGAGCAAGTTGACCGCAGTGTGCGCCGTTCTGTTCTTCATCACCTCGCTGGGACTCTCGTTCGTGGGTACGCGCGCGTCCGTCGCCACCGGTCCGGAGCAGATTTCGGGCCCGAGCAAGAAGGGAAAGGCAGCGCCAACCGCCGCAGATGGGGGCCTCACGACAGGGGCGGCGGGCGATACTGGTGACGGAGGCACGCCGGCTTCGCATTGACGGAAGTGGGCCAGCTCAGCAGTATGCAACCCAAGCCCAGGTGGTGGAACTGGTAGACACACCATCTTGAGGGGGTGGCGCCGCAAGGCGTGCGGGTTCGAGTCCCGCCCTGGGCACTAAAAAGCTACTGTCACTTCAGCTGCTTGTGAGGCCAAAACGGCATTTTTCGAATCGGGTGCCCCTAGGGTGCCCCTCGGCAGGTCGTCGAGGACGCTCACCGCGTCCTTGCGAACTGTAGGCGAGAGGTGGGCGTAGCGCATCGTCATCTCGATGGTGGAGTGCCCGAGAAGCTCTTGAACCGCCTTGAGCGGTACGCCTCTCATGACCAAATGGCTGGCGAAGGTGTGCCTCAACGTATGCCATCCGATGGGGCGAACTGTGGTTGGCCAAAACTCGATCCAACGTCTGATCGACCGACGAGTTGCCCGATCGGCACCGCCGATGATGGACCTTCTTGGACGTCACTCGGCGCTGCAACCGCAGCGGTGAGTGCCGAGATCCATCGCGCGAGCACGGGATCGCGCTTCCAACCTCTCAGGATGTGACGGCAAGGTCTTGAGGCCCGGCGGCTA
>WNFG01010950.1_pt1 | contig 10166 bp, 14 predicted proteins | sample 5400431 | NCBI WGS metagenome assembly WNFG01 (sample SAMN13153346, study PRJNA577476) | soil metagenome | isolation source: 120 cm saprolite under Douglas fir tree site 2 hole 3 replicate 2 | place: USA:California | collected 2015-04-18
GGCCTTGTCGTGGCCGCCATAGAACTTTTCCTGGATGCGCCAGGCGATCATGCGACCCAGCAGATCCTTGGTGAGGGCCGGCGGCGGCTCCTTGCCGAACGTCTTGCACCACCGGGCCCGCAGATCGTCCTTGTCGAGAGATCGCAGGTTTTCGACCTCGGCCCGGATTTCGGTTTCCTTTGCTTTTTTCATGAGGTGTCTCGGATTTGTGCCTGAGGGGATTCAAGTATCTGAAGCCGCTTCCGGGGAAAGCCGGAAGCGGCTTGCGGTCGGCTGCGCCGCATCACGCGGCTTTGCGGTCCGACTTGCCCTTGCGGCTTTCGGGGCTGACGATGCGATACACGCGCTCGCCGTCCTGCTTTTCCGAGACCAGGGTCAGGCCGAGCTTCTTGCGAACCGCGCCGGCAAAGAATCCCCGCACCGAATGCTGTTGCCACCCGGTCTCCTTCATGATCGCCGCGATCGTCGCCCCCTGCGGTCGGCTCAGCAGCGCAATCATGTTGGCCTGCTTGGTATCTGCGCGTGCCCGGGCAGGTTCGGCTTGGTCGTCGCCCGTTTTGTTTCGGGGGCTGCTGGGCGATTTGCTGGTCTTGCCCTGCTTTGCCCGTTGGGCGGCCGGCTTTGGTTCGCCGGCCGCCGCATCCGTCGGTTCGTCCTCCACCCGGATGGCCTGAAGGCCTTTCTTGGTGATGCGCAGTGCGCGCGGGCCGTCGTCATCGCGACGCCACACCGGAATCGAGCCACGGGCTCGGACTTCTTCGACCAGCCCCTCGGTCAGGAGCTTGGCCACGACCTTGCCGGCGGCGCCGCCGGTCAGTTTCGGCGAGGGTTCAAGGGCACGGTCGTCGCGCTGTGAAGCCGCTGACAGGAGCAACAATTGGGTGTCGGTCAATTTCACGGGATCCTCCATTCGGTTGGCGACGACGATTGCCGCCGTCACCACCGAAGCCCCGCAATGGCAATGAAGCCGGCAGGGCAGGATCCAGCCACAAGGCCAAGCGGCCTCGTCGAGCCGAGCCACACTACCGCTCTGCTGCCACCGAAAAGCCAGTCCTTTCTGGATCATCTTATTGCTGGTTTCTGGCCGACCGGATCATCGAATAATCCTGATGCCGCAGAGCAATCAGCTAATACGGCGCCTAGCAGGGCGCCGGGGGCCTCACGTCTAGCGCAGGTGCTGCGCTGTTCGGGCGTCATGTCGCGGAAGCATTCGAGGACCTCGATCGCGTACCGCTCGCCCAAGCAATCCGATCGAGCCCGTGACGGCCGCGGTGTCGAGACGCCCCTGCTTGTTATAAATGCGGCATATAGGTCGAGGGGCCGTGGGGCGCTGACCACCAGCCACCGACGCGTATTTCAAGCCGCACTCAGCCGGCGCCGCGTCATCGAAGCGCGTGCTACCACGCACAATTGACAGCTACCGGCTCGCCCGCACAGCGTCGGCGCAGTCGTCCCGCTGGATGAGCAAACACCCGTGCATGATACTGGCCCGCCCGCGTCGCCAGTTCACTTTCGCGCCGTAACGAACTCGACAAAATGACCTGACAAAAATGGACAAAGCCAAGCCGTTGGACCAGATCGGCAAGCTCGCAAAACTCATCCGTTCTCTAACCTACGGCGAAATGATCGCACTCGCCTCCGAATTGCGGAAACCGACGGGAGAGACGGAACAGATCGGCAAGCTCGCAGAACTCACGCGCTCTCTAACCTACGGTGAAATGATCGAACTCGCCTCCGAATTGCGGAAAGCGGCGGGAAAGATGGAGATCACGGCCCAAACTCTTGCGACAATCCTTCACCGATGGGCGAGTGAACACGGAAAATAGAACCGAGACGCCCGCATCTAACTGTTGCCGGATAACGGTCGCGACCTGATCAGAACTGTCCATAGAAGGTCTGAACTCCGAACAGTTCAGGATTCGGCAACGCGGATTCTCTCGGTAAAGATGGACCGCGAGACAGCCACGCCGAGTCAAGTTTTCCGAACAGTTGCGGCGATTGCCACGGTGAAGGGAAGCGATAGCGGTCGATACTGAGCGGAGATGATCGCAAATCGACGTCTAGCTGATTCTCAACGACCGCAAACTTTCCTCGACCTCCATCGATGCCTGTTTTGTCAAAACCGGCGCATATGAGCTCTTCAATTTTTATCTCCCCGCAGGTGCCGGTTTTGCTGCGATTTCGGTACTGGAACAGCGCCCGCTGGCTGGGGCGGACTGCAGCGCGCGCGGCTCCGCCTTGGTCGACCGGGCGGCGGGCTGCCGGAAGACGCTGTGCGCATTGGCAGCCCGGGCACGTGGTAAAGGACGTCCCCCGCACTGCTCCTACGGCGTAATATCGTGGCCAAGGAAGCAATGTGGGTGGCCAACGTCGTGGGGCAGTTCGCCCGGGCCAAGGTATGCGATGTTATCGGAACTGGGGGTGCCGTCCAGCCCGGCCAGGCGGCGCATACGAAATGCAATGGCGTGATCCGCGCAAGCCGTGTCGCCGCTGACCCCTAGCCCGCCAATCACTTGTCCGCGCATGTAGAGCGCGACGCCGCCGCCAAAGGTGATGATTCCACCGGGGACTTTGCCGATTCCCGATCCCTGCGCCTGGAATTCCGGATTGAACGGATTGGAATTATTCAATCCATAGAGCGATCCGGCAGGGAAAGTAGTCGCGACGCCGGTGTTGGCCGGCTGGGTGAATGAGTAGAGATTGGCGGTTGAGAGTGCAGTCTTGTTGTTGCTGAAATCATTGGCGGTACTGGCCTTTGCGATGGCAATGGATCGACTGCCGGGCCACGCATCCGGATCGCTGCGCACGACCGAGCAAAGGATGCCTTGCCGATCGACGACCGCCGACCACATTCGATTGGGCTTGAACAAGCCTCCGTTCGCGTCAGGAAGATTTACGACAGTCGCGAGCTTTGCCTGCAGGTTCCTTACAATGCCATCCGGGATGTTGCAGTCCTCGTCGGCAAAAGCAGGCGTCGAAAGCAGCAATCCCAATGCGATGATGATTTGACGTCTTTTCATTGGAGCGTCTCCGTTGCGCGCTATTTTCGACTGGGTCGGCGTTGCAGCGGCGCAATCAAAATGGCTGGCCGCAAGGCTGGGCCGCGTCGAACTTGAAAATGTTTTTAAGGCGATTGAGGATTGATAAATTGCCGGCCGATAGCACCCTTGCTGCCGGTTTTGCCCCCAGGATTTCGGCATGTCCCGCTGGCAGCTGGCAAGGAAATGTACACCAGGTTACCCGTGCGCGGAAGGGACCTTGGTACTACTGCGTTACAAATTGTGGGTTCACGGGACGGCCCCAGAGTGCGGCTGTACACGCGCAACGCAAATGACTTGACCGCGAGACTGCCGGCGATTGCGGCTGCCGCGGAGGGGATCAGGCGAGCAGCTTTACGATCGACGGCGAGGCAGTTGTGTTGGGGCCCGACGGCTTGTCTCGGTTCGATGCACTGCGCCGACAGGCTGCCGCGCGCACCGCGATCCTCTATGCCTTCGACCTGATCGAGCATGACGGCGAGGATCTGCGCGATCGCGCGTTCCTCGACCGCAAGGCCACGCTGGCTCGCCTGCTACGCGATACGGAGGCTGGCATCCTTCTCAACGAACACGTCGCCGAAGATGGCCCGATCGTTTTCGCTCATGCTTGCCGGTTTGGCGCGGAAGGCATTGTCTCGAAGCGGGTGGACGGAACCTATCGATCCGGTCCTTGTCCGGTCTGGATCAAGGTCCGGAATGCCGCCAGCATTGCGGTGCAGCGGGGGCGCAGCGAGAATTGGAATAGGTGATCCCGGCGGACGGAGACTTCCTCTGATACAGACGCCGGCCGGCGCCGTGGCACGCGCCATGGTCAATTACGATTGATTGCTATTGTCGGTGTGATCCGAGCCATGTGTGCCTGTAGGGCTAACGGGGGGCTCTGGCGGGTTCAAATGTTTGTTATCGCACGAACAAACACGCGAGTCTTTCGGTTGAATTTACTCCGTAGTGTCAACGGCAAAGGAGCAGGTTAGAATGGGAAAATTGCCGCTTATCGCCGCCGTCGCGAGTGCAATGTGGGCTCTCCCAGCATCCGCCGGAGATGCTGTCCCTCCCAAACCTGAAGTCACGCTTACTCAGTTGGTCCTCTGCGTTGAACCGGACTGCCGTGACCGAGACCGAGTCTACCGCGACGATCGCTACGATGACGATTGGCGCTATCACGGTGACAATTGGCGCTACTATCGAGGCGGAGCCTGTCGTGATGTGGAGATCCACGAACAGCGCGGCGGCGAGGTCGTGGTCAGGCATGTGCGCCGGTGCGACTAATCGCGAGCGGTCTGCTTCCATGGAAAATGGCCCTACTTGTGGGGCCATTTTTTTTTGCTATGAGAAAAGGGCCAGATCCGGAACGCGCCGCCGTGGCCGGCGTTGGATTCTGCAGGGAGGCTAGCAAAAGCCCCGCTTGGCCCCGTCATGACAGCAGTTCGTCAGATCCTCGATCAGAAGGGTCATCAGGTATGGTCCGTCCATCCTGGCGACACGGTCTGACGCGATCAAGATGATGGCCGACAAGGACGTCGGCGCGTTGTTGGTGCTCGACGGCAGCAAGATCGTCGGCATCTTTACCGAGCGGGACTACGCTCGCAACGTGTTTTTGAAGGGGGCGCGCATCGCCGCAGACGCTGGTTGGCGAAATCATGGTGCGCGACGTGGTATGCGTTAAGCCTGACAAATCAATCGAGGAAGGCATGGCAATCATGAGCGCCAAGCGCGTGCGCCACCTGCCGGTGATCAGTGGTGGTGAGCTTCTCGGCATCGTCTCGATCGGTGATCTGGTCAAGAGCATCATCAGCGACAGGGAGTTCGTAATCGAGCAGTTGGAGCATTACATCCGCGGGGCCAAGACGTAGATCGGCGCGGAAGACTTGGAAATGCTCCGCCGGCAGATTGAGGAAGGCTACGACAACACCGCCACCGTCGATGACGAGATACGCGGCATTGTCGCACGCAATTGGCCTTCTTCCGCAAGGGCTGAGGCTGAGATGCTCGGCATCGGCCGGGCGAGCCTGGCTCGTGGTAGGGCTGCTCGATGTAGCGCACCGCATCGATCGCCGCCATACGACCTTGGCGAGCCTGCATCTCCACCGCCGCTCCTAAATGAAGGCCCCGACCTTGGGGGAGTGGGGTGTGTGGCGGGGATAAGGTCGGGGCCACTTGCTCCGGAACAAAGCCATCTTGATACCATTTTCGCGCCAAGATCAAGGCATCTTCGCGGCCACCAGCACGATCTGCGCACCCTTGAGGTGGCCCTGTGTCCGGTTTGCCACACAGCCACAACATTCGGATGGAGGCCACTTTCGGCTCCGCGATGACATGATTTAATCCAGTATTAAGGGGCGGGGAGGCGCGTGCCCCGGACCTCCGGGGCAAAGGGGCCTGGGGTCTGGGTCACGGTTGCCTAGAGACCAGCCATGCTGAAGAAGCTGGACCACCCGATAGTGTGGGTCATACTGTGTAATTGTTTCTTCGCCGGGTTCGGCTTCGCTGTAGGCGAGGCCGTCCAGCGCGTGAATGATGCTGTTGGGTATCAACCTCAAAATATATTGGAATTGGCTGGTGCATATTTTGATCACAGGGTGACGCTGTTCACGCTTGTATTCGTCATTGTTGCGGCGGTTGAAGCTGGCTTTTTCTTCTATCAATTACGCTTGAAACGCCAGGTCATGCGGGCCACGGTAAAAGCTAATGCTACTGCCCGAGAGGTGGCCAATGAAACAAGAGCTCTCCTTGCTCGTTTGAATGAATATGATTTGCAACGTGAGCTTTGGATCTCGATCACGGATGCGATGGGAAGACTTAAGGGCATACATAGCGCCGCGCCTAAACGAACCCGGTGAAAAAGCGCTTTGCGGATAGTCTGCCCGTACTCGTGCGTGATGGCTCGCCCATCCCTAGCTCACGAGGCGAGAGCCGGCCCCGGAAATTTGGACAGGGCGATAAGTGGAGTTTCTGCCTGACAGCGGGCACGCTATGGCCTGCGAATCAGGAGAGACCATGAAGAGACGACCGCGCCGGAACCACACACCGGCCTTCAAGGACATCACCCATCCGGACGACCGCGACCGCGACCGCGAGTTGCTTCGACACATGGTCGCCGGAGAGTTAGCCGTTTTCGACGTGGAAAACCGCTTCATCCGTAAAGACGGAAACGTGGTTTGGGCGCGGGTGACGGCCAACGTCATCCGCGACGGGTCCGGCCGGCCGTTGCGCAACACAGCCGTGATCCTGGATATTAACGCGCGCAAGCAGGCGGAGCAGGCCCTGCAGGCGAGCAAGGCGCGTCTGCAGCTTGCCATGAACGCAGCCCAGCTCGGGTGGTGGCAGTACGATCCGCGCCACCGCGTGTTCTCGGGGGATACGCGCTCTAAGGAGATTTTCGATGTTACCTCTGACGAGACGCCGATCGAGGAGATCAAGAAGCGGGTGCATCCGGACGACGCGGAAAGGTTTTGGGCGGCTCGCGAGGCGGCGCTCCTTGTGTGACTCTTGTCGTGCTTTGCAATCAGCATACGTTGGCGGCGTCCAGTGAGAAGACTTTATCGCAAGGAATTGGGCTTGGCAGCTTGGATCGCACGGCGTTATGATTCTCTCCGCGCGGGCTGACGTAGCCCGATTGGATGGACGCGCATGACGTCTTACAGCCCGAAGTACAAACAGTCTTGGTTACGACCTGCGCGTCTTGCCATTGCCAGCTTGGCCGCGGTGATCACGGCGGGCGATCATGTGGGCGCGGCAAACGGTCGGAAGGAACGCGCTGCGGCGTTCGAGTCGCGCATCGCCGGCGAGCCTGTTGAGCCAATCATGGCCATCGTTTCGCTGCGCAACCAGCGGATCACTGTATTTGACGCCAAAGGCTGGGTCCTGCGGGCGCCGATATCGAGCGGCCAGAAGGGACGCGAGACGCCGGCCGGTATCTTCAGCGTCATCGAGAAACAAGCCGAGCACTACTCGAACCTGTATGATGACGCCTACATGCCGCACATGCAGCGCATCACTTGGTCGGGCATCGCGCTCCATGGTGGCCCTCTGCCAGGATATGCGGCGTCGCACGGCTGTGTCCGGATGCCCTACGACTTCGCCCGACGCCTGTTCGGCATGAGCAAGCTGGGCATGCGGGTGATCGTGGCGCCAAGCGACGTTGCGCCCGTCGAGATCGTCCATCCGGCTCTGTTCCCCGTGCAGCCGCGTGCCGGCACGGTCGCCGCCGCCCGGGCCGCGGAAGCGGACGAGGCGACCCGCAAGGCCGATCAGGCGAGACTCGCTGCCGTGGCGGCCTCCCGAGAAGCCGCGCGGGCGATGATGCGCGTGTCCGAAAATTTGAAGGTCAGAGCCGAGGCGCAGTTGGCCGCCGCCGATCGTGCGGTCGCCTCCGCAGGGTCGGCCGAGGCGAAGGAGCAGGCCGAGGACGCCAAAGCCAAGGCGGCCACGAGGGCAGTCGAGCTCGAGGCGCAATGGGCGGCCGCCAAAGCTGAACTGCAACCGAAGTTCGATGCCGTGGCGTCTACGCGCGAAGCCGCTGTCATGGCAGAGAACGCGCGGGTCGTGGCGGCCGAGGCGGCGCGCAAGGCGGCGCTCGACCTGGAGCCGGTATCGGTCTTCATTAGCCGCAAGTCCCAGCGTCTTTATGTTCGGCAGGCCTTCCAGCCCATCCTGGAGAGCCCGGTCGCGATCCGGCGCATGTCTTCACCGCCATCGAGCGCGCCGACAGCGACGTCGACATGCGATGGAGCGTGGTCTCGCTGAATGGCGGACATGCAGATGCTGGCTCGGACAGGCCGCACGGCGCTACGCGCGGACGACGCGGTCAGGACGTCGAGCCGATGGCGACCGACCCGGGCGGCGCGAAAGCAGCGCTCGACCGGATCACCATTCCACAGGACGCATTGGATCGTATTGCAGGAATAGCGTCGCCACGATCTTCCCTGATCATCTCCGACGAGGCGTTGAGCTCGGAGACCGGTAAGGAAACGGAGTTTGTAGTTCTCATGAGCGGCGAGCCACAAGGAGGCATCAAGTCCCGACGCCGCGGTCCCGAGACCAAAGTCCGGTACGAGCGTCCCGGCGATCGCCTGCCATCTTGGCCCTCGCCATTTGCGGGTCCGTTTTCCACTCGGTGAGCTGGGTTTCCTCTGGCACCTACCGTGATTTCACCTGTGTGCCTGATTGCGATCCGACGAAGCGCCGTTTCCCTTATTGTCGTGATTTATCGTCGCGGAAATACACGTCCACCTTCATTCCCAGGGCCAGCGGCCCCGGCTCAACCAGATCGACTACGACTTCCGCCACGCTGACGTCGGTGAGATTGCGTTGGTCACGCGAACTGATGCGACTGGATTGGACGATTGGTGAGATCGAAAGGACCTTTTCCGGCAAATTCACGGTCGCGAAAAGCGGCCGAGCGCACAAGCACCGTTTGCCCGATCTTGATTCCCCAAAATCGCGTTCGTCCAGTTCCGCGCGCACTCCCATAGCGGAGATATCGCCGCTTGGCGTGAGGACTTCGGAATCGGAAAGGATTGTCCGCAGTCGACTGCGGACGCTTTCGACGTCGGCGTGGGGGGCAAGACGCACCAGGAAATACGTCGCTTTGTTTGGTGGCGTGCCAACATAGGCTCGCGCCTGGTCCAGGGACGTGAAGACATAAGGTGTCGTCGTGAACGCGCGAATGCCCTTGGTGACCACGGTCACTTCGACCTTTTGATCTCGAATCTCTGCGCTGGCGCCGAGCCCCTTGGTCCCGAGCCGATCAAAATAAGATTGATCGATTGCCACAGCGCCGGGGACGAGATCGGCAAGGCTGCCTTCTACCAAATTCCAAGGGCGCAATCCCCCGACCCTGGTGTCCGAACTGACAATGAAAACGGGTGTCGTTCCGCCGCTCGGTAATCGCCATTGGGCAAAACCGATCACGATCGGCAGCGCCTCCGTAATCCCATTGATCGACAAGGCTCGAAATCTTCACGCTCATCGACCAGCGATGGATCTTCAAAACACTTCGTACCGAGCGGCACGATCCAAAGATCCGCCGGCGCATGGTCGATCATTGTCGTCACCACCATGGAGTTGTCGAGCGCGAGCTGCCGCCTTCAGGTGGCTTGACCGGTGGACGCGCTTGTCATTGCTGTCTTTCGGCGAAGCAGTTATCTTTCTCACCTCCCTTTTCCATCAACTCTTGGACGCCATCTTTTCGACAAGTTTTCTGCGCGCGCTCAGCATGAGCTTTCAATTTATTTTGATTCCGGGCTCGCGATGCGGCGCGAAATCAGCAAAATCCTTTTGCTGCTGTTGTGATTATGGTGATCGAGTGCCGCTCGAATTGATGCACCGCGGCGACGATTTGTGTCGTCAAAACGGAACCGGTCGAATGGCTGCATGTTAAAAATTCGCGACAAAAGGAGGAGGCCACCATGCGCGCTCGACCGAAAACAATTCGCGCACTGCTGATCGCGGGCATCGCGGTTTGCGCAATCGCAAGCCCGCTCGTGGACATTTCCGTAGTGCCGGCGGCCGCGCAGGCGGTGTCTGTGTCGGTAGAATTTCGCACGGCACTCGAACCTTACGGGGCCTGGCAACATCACAGGCGTTGGGGCGAGGTATGGATTCCGTCGCGAGTTGCGCGCGACTGGCAGCCGTACACTGTCGGACACTGGGTGTACTCACAGGACTACGGCTGGTATTGGGCGGCCGATGACCAGGAGGCCGATTGGGGCCTGGTGACCTATCATTACGGCCGCTGGGTCGTGGATGACCAGTACGGCTGGATGTGGATTCCGGGCACAGAGTGGGGGCCCGGTTGGGTGCAGTGGCGCCACGGTAGGCAACATGTCGGTTGGGCGCCCTTGCCACCCGATGAGGTGATGGTCGAGTACCGCGAACGTCCGCAGTTTTGGGTTTTCGTGCGCGAGCGTGACCTCGTGGCGCCGCGCATCACCGAGGTTATCCTGCCGCGGCAAGAGCGCGAACTCTTTTTCCGCGACGCCGCTGTCGTCAACAGAACTGTCGTGCTGCAGGATCGCCGATTTGCGGTCAATCCGGGCATTCCGCCAACCTACATTGCGGCTGCTTATGGCCGACCCATTCCAAGCTACCAAATCTCGCCGCGTGTGTTCGCCGGCACCGCAAATC
>WNFG01043652.1_pt1 | contig 10165 bp, 9 predicted proteins | sample 5400431 | NCBI WGS metagenome assembly WNFG01 (sample SAMN13153346, study PRJNA577476) | soil metagenome | isolation source: 120 cm saprolite under Douglas fir tree site 2 hole 3 replicate 2 | place: USA:California | collected 2015-04-18
GCCGCCTCCACGTCACGGCGGATGATCCGTCCCCCCGGGCCCGTGCCCTGGACGAGCCGCAGGTCGAGCCCCGCCTGGGCGGCGACCTTCCGCGCGAGCGGTGAGACCCGGAGACGCTCGGCGACCGGCACGGCGGGGACCGCCGCCACGGGGGCGCTCACGACCGGCGCCGGCGCCGCGACCGGGGCAACACTCGTCGGGGCGGGCGCCGCCGCGGCCGGCGAGACCGCCGGCGCGGCCTTGGCGGTCGGGCTGGGCCCGCCCGCCTCGGCCAGCAGGGGCGCGATGTCCTCGCCCGGCTCGGCGATGACGCCGATCAGCGTGCCGACGGGCGCCCGCTCGCCGGCGGCAACCAGGATCTTCCGGAGGACGCCGGCCCCGAAGGCTTCCATCTCGACGTCGGCCTTGTCCGTCTCGATCTCCGCGACGATGTCGCCGCTCTGGACGCGGTCGCCCTCGTTCCGCAGCCACTTGATGACCTTGCCGGTCTCCATGGCTTCGGAGAGCTTGGGCATCACAACCTTGGTGACGGCCATGTCGGTTACCCCCCGTTCGTGTGAGAGTCTCTATGGGTCCGGTGGGTGTCGGCGCCCGTCATGTCGGTCAGCGCCCGCTCGCGGAGCAGACTTTGCGGATCGCCTCGGCGATGCGCTCGTTCGAGGGCGTCTTGGCGCGCTCCAGGTTCCGGGCATAGGGCATCGGCGCGTTGGCGCCGGTGACGCGCTCGACCGGCGCGTCGAGGTCGTCGAACGCCTGCTCGGTGATGAAGGCGGCGATCTCCGACCCCATCCCGGCGAAGCCCGCGCCGGCCTCGACCACGACCGCGCGATGGGTCTTCCGCACCGAGCCGATGATCGTCTCGGTGTCCATCGGGCGCAGGGTTCGCGGATCGACGACCTCGACCGACAGGCCCTCCGTGTCGAGCTCGGCGGCGACCTCCATCGCGCGGTACATCATGCCCACATAGGCGACGACCGTCACATCCCGCCCCTCCCGGCGCACGATCGCCTGGCCGAGGGGAATCGTGAAGTCTGGGTCGTCGGGAACCTCGCCCTTGACCGGGTAGAGCGTCTCGGCCTCGATGAAGACCACCGGGTTGTCGTCGCGGATCGCCGACTTCAGGAGCCCCTTGGCGTCGGCCGGGGTCGTGGGGCGCACGACCTTCAGGCCTGGCACGTGGTAGAAGTAGCTCTCCATCGACTGCGAGTGCTGGGCGGCCAGCTGGTGCGCGGGACCGCCCGGTCCGCGGATCACGATCGGGATGTTGAACTGGCCGCCGGACATGTAGTACATCTTCGCGGCCGAGTTGATGATCTGGTCGAGGGCGAGGATGGAGAAGTTGAAGGTCATCATCTCCACCACGGGCCGGAGCCCGACCATGGCGGCGCCGATGCCAACCCCGGTGAACCCGGACTCGCAGATCGGCGTGTCGACGACGCGCTTGGGCCCGAACTCCTTCAGGAGCCCCTGGGTGACCTTGTAGGCGCCGTCGTAGAGACCGACCTCCTCGCCGAGGATGAACACCCGGGGATCGCGCTGCATCTCCTCGCGGAGCGCCACGTTGAGCGCCTCGCGATAGGTCATCACCGCCATCCTCAGCCCTCCTTGTAGATGTCGGCGAGCAGCCACTCGAGCGGCGGCTCCGGCGACGCGTCGGCGAAGGCGACGGCCTCGTCGATCAGGTCGTTGACGTCCTTCTCGATCGCCTTCACGTCGGCCTCGGTGAGCCAGCCCTCCTGGAGACACCGGGTCCGGAAGAGCAGGATCGGGTCGCGCTGCTTCTCGTGCTCGACCTCCTCCTTGGTCCGGTAGATCGCGCCGGCGGGGTCGCGCATCGAGTGTCCGCGGAAGCGGTACGTGCGCGCCTCGAGGAGGGTGGGCTCCTGCTCGCGCCGCGTCCGATCCACCGCGCGGCCGACCGCCTCGCGGACGGCCAGCACGTCCATGCCGTCGATCGCCTCGCCCGGAATGCCGTAGGCGTGGCCGAAGCGCCAGATCTCCGTCTGCGCCAGCGCGCGCTCGATCGAGGTGCCCATCGCGTAGCGGTTGTTCTCGCAGATGTAGACGACGGGGAGCTTCCAGAGCGCGGCCAGGTTCATCGACTCGTGGAACTCGCCCTGGGCGACCGCCCCGTCGCCGAAGTAGCACACGATCACCTGGTCACCGCCCCGGTACTTCATCGCGAAGGCCACGCCCGCCGCCAGCGGCAGATGGGCGCCCACGATCGCGTGGCCGCCCAGGAAGTTCGTCGTCTTGTCGAAGAGGTGCATCGAGCCGCCCTTGCCGTGGCAGAGCCCGTCGCGCCGCCCGAACAGCTCGGCCATGACCCGACGCGGGTCGGAGCCCTTCGCCAGACAGTGGCCGTGCTCGCGGTACGCCGAGATCGCGTAGTCGTCGGGGCGCAGCACGGACGACGCGCCGACGGCCACCGCCTCCTCGCCAATATACAGGTGGAGGAAGCCGCCGATCTTGCCGAGCGCGTAGCTCTCCGCAGCCTTCTCCTCGAAGCGACGGATCAGCATCATCTGCGACAAGAGCTGCCGCGCCAGCCCGGCATCCACTCCGGGCGCCGCCGTGTTGAGCTGCGCCATGACGCCTCCCGCTACCAGCGCATCGCGCTGAGATCGTCCACCGACAACCGCCGCCGCAGGCGGAAGATCGCGACAATGATGGCGAGGCCAACCGCCACCTCGGCGGCCGCAACGGTCATGACGAAGAACACCAGCACCTGCCCCTCCGCATTGCCGAACTGGGCGCCGAACGCCACCAGCGCCAGGTTGGCGGCGTTCAGCATCACCTCGATCGACATGAAGATCACCAGCGGATCGCGCCGCACGATGACGCCCACCGCGGGCTCCGTCAACTCCGGCCGCGCCGCGGCGCGGCCGGCCGCCGCCGGCCCGCTCGACCCGCCGCCGGCCGCCTGCCCGGCCGCGTCCAGGGCCCCCTGGATCCGTCCGCTCGGCGCGCCGGCGGTCGCGCCTGCCCCGGCCCCCCGCTTGGCGAGTGCCAGCACTCCGACCAGCGCGGCGAGCAGCAACACCGACGTCAACTCGAAGGGGAACAGGTAGTCGGTGAAGAGCAGGCGGCCGATGGCTTGCACGCCGCCGGCGGCCCGCACCCGCCCGCCGGGATGCGCCGGCCGGGCGACCACCATCAGCAGGACTTCGAGGAGCAGGAGCGCCCCGAACGGGATGGCGAGGAGCCGGACCGGCCGCCGGGGATCGGGACCGGTCTCCTCCTTGCCGGGGATCAGCATCATGATCGCGAACACGAACAGCACCATGATGGCGCCGGCGTACACGATCACCTGCGCGGCCGCCAGGAACTGGGCGCCCAGCGTGAGATACAGGACGGCGACGCTCCCGAGGTTGACGACTAGGAAGAGGGCGCCGTGGACCGGGTTGCGCCGGAGGACGAGCCCGAGCGCCGAGCCGACGCCGATCAGGGCGGCCAGCACGAAGACCCCGACCTGCACGTCAGGGCGTCCGGTCCGCCGGGATCGGCACCGGCGACCGCGGCTTGCCGTCGGGCCCGGCGGGCTCCAGGGAGAGGAGCATCTCCTTTGTGTAGATCATCCCCCCGCGGCTGTAGGAGGAGAACTCCAGGATCCCGGTGTCCATCCGGATCGCGTCTTCCGGGCACGCCTCCACGCAGTAGCCGCAGAATACGCACTTGCCGAGGTCGATCGTGAACTCCGTGCAGACCTTCTCGATGTCGGGGTTGGGATGCTCGCCGGCCACGATGTAGATGCAATGGGCGGGGCACACGGTCTCGCACATCATGCAGGCCACGCAGCGAGGCGAGCCGTCTTCGCGCCGCACCAGCCGGTGCAGGCTCCGGAGCCGCGGGGCATAGGGGCGGCGCTCCTCCGGGTACTGGATCGTCACCGCGCCGCGGGCCTCGGTCCGCCCGAGCGCGTGGGCGAGGTGCCGGCCCATGTTCACGAAGAAATGCCGCGCGGTCAGCATGAGCCCCGACGCGACCTCCCGCAGGTAGACGCGCTGGACGGGCTTCACCGGGGCCCCCACAGGAGCAGCGCCCCGCCGGTCAGCACGATGTTCGCGATCGAGAGCGGAAAGAGGCCGAGCCAGCCGAGGCGCATCGCCTGATCGTAGCGGAAGCGCGGCAGCGTCCAGCGGATCAGCATCAGGAACCAGATCATCGCGGCCACCTTCACCATGAAGGCCAGGACCTGGAGCAGGGTGACGAGGACACGGGGCAGCTCGAACGCGGCGCCCCAGGGGAAGGCGAACCCGTCGCGGACGAGGTACGGCACCTGCCAGCCCCCGAGGAAGAGGGACACCGTCATGCCCGCGATCACGACCGTCTCCAGCAGGTCGGCCATGACGAACAGCCCGAATTTCATCCCGCTGTACTCCACGAAGTAGCCGATGATCTCCGACTCCCCCTCGGGCATGTCGAACGGGATGCGCTTGGTCGCGGCGATCCCCGCGGTGAGGAAGAGCACGAACGCGAGCGGCTGGGTGAGGATCCCCCACATGGGAAGCCAGCCCCCGAGCAGGGCCCCCTGGGCCCGAACGATGTCCATCATGTTCAGCGAGCCATAGACCATCACCACCCCGACGATCGAGGCGCCGATCGCCACCTCGGCGGTGATCATCAGCGCCGCCGCCCGCTGCCCGCCGAGCAGGGCGTAGTTGTTCGCGGACGACCAGCCCGCCATCATCACGCCGTAGACGCCGAGGGAGAGCATCGCGAACACGTAGAGGAGCCCCACGTTGAAGGTCAATGCCTGGAGCGGCACCTCCCGCCCCGCGACCGACAGGGTGTCGCCGAACGGGATCGAGGCGAAGGCCACCAGCGCACAGAACACGGACACGAAGGGCGCCAGGCCGAACAGCACCCGGTCGGCGCGGGCGGGACAGAACTCCTCCTTCGTCAGCATCTTGATCGCGTCGGCGAGCGGGTGGAAGAGCCCCCAGAGCCGGAGCCCGAGGATCGACGCGCGGTTGGCCCCGATCCGGTCCTGCATGATCGCCGACTGCTTCCGCTCGACCCAGGTCAGCAGGCCGCCCAGGTTGAGGACAAAGAGCATCACGAACAGGACGCGGCCGGCGGCGATCCCGACGTCGGTCATGGTCGGGCGGTGCGGACCAGCTGCCCGGCGTCGCCGATCGAGCGGTAGCTCATGCCGGCGAAGGCCGGCACGGTGGCGGCCAGGTCGTGAAAGCAGTCTTCCGCCCGTGCCGGGCGCGGCGCGCCCTGCACCTCCTGCAGGAGGCGGCCGAGGATCTCCCAGTCCGGAAGGGCGCGGCCGAGGGGGGGGAGCGCTTGCCGGAAGCGCTGGACGCGCCCCTCGAAGTTCGTCCACGTGCCCTCCCGCTCGGGATAGGCGGCAGCCGGGAGCACGAGATGCGCGTAGGCGCTCGTCGGGTTGGCGTTGGTCCCCTGGAAGATCACCGTCTCCGCTCCCAGGAGCCCGTCCAGCACCTCGCCCTCCGGCCACGCGGAGGCGAGCAGGTCGTGGCCGAAGATCCAGAGGCACTTGACCCGGCATTCGCGAGCGGCCGCGAGGATCGCCCGCGAGTCCGCCCCGCCGAGCCCGACCAGTTCCGCGCCCCGGGTGTTCGCGTTCTTGTCGGCGCGGATCAGGAAGTCGTCCTCGTCGCCCGGCGCCGCCGGCGGCACCCGGTAGTCGACGGCGCCGACGCCGAGGGCGTCGCAGAGCCGCCGGAGAAGGAACAGGTCTTCGTTCGACAGCTTCGGCGAGGCGAGGATGCCGATCTCGTCGGCGCGGTAGCCGCGCAGCCGTCCGGCGGCGAGCGGAATCATCTCCGTCCAGGCGATCTCGAGCGTCTTCTCGCCGTCGCGGCGGGCGGGTGCCTGGAGCCGGGTGTCGTCGTCTACGAAGGCAGAGCCGTAGCGGCCCGCGTCGCAGATCCACCACTTGTTGACCGCCTCGTTGAAGCGCGGCTTGAGCCGGACCACCCGCCGCCCCTCGGCGTGGTGCAGCCGGCGGCGGCTCACGTGCACCTCGATGTTGCAGCCGCGGGCGCAGCCCGGACAGATCGACTTCTGGGTGTCGAGGTACCAGACACGCACTTGGAACCGGAAGTCCCGGTCGGTGAGGGCGCCCACCGGGCAGATGTCGACCACGTTGCCCGAGTACTTGTTGGCGAGCTCCTGGCCCGGGAAGAGTCCGATCTCGGAGCGGTCCCCGCGGTGGAAGATGCCGAGCTCGCTCATGCCCGTGACCTCGTCGCAGAACCTGACGCAGCGCGAGCAGAGGATGCAGCGCTCGGCGTCGAGGATCACGTGCGGCCCGAGGGGCACCGCCTTCGGCTTGTGAACCTTCTCGTCGACCATGCGCGGATCGTAGAGCCCGTGCTTCATGTAGTAGATCTGCAGCCAGCACTCGCCCGCCTGGTCGCACACCGGGGACCATGCCCTCGGCGACGACCGTGTTGCAGGCGACCTGCGGGCGGGGAACCTTCTCGATGTCGATCACGCAGAGCCGGCACTGGCCCGCGATAGACAGCGCGGGGTGGTAGCAGTAATGCGGGATCTCGATCCCGAGCCGGCGGGCCGCCTCGATCAGGTTCGTCCCCGGCGGAACCTCGAGCGGCCGGCCGTCGATCGTGAGCTTAGGCATGCGGAATCAAGGCCTCGAACTCGGCGCGGAACTTCTCGATGTACGAGATGTACGGCCCCACCGCCCCATCGTAGAAGGCGCAGATCGTGGTGCCGGTCCCGCGCCGGGCGACGTCGAGGATCGTGTCGAGATCCTCCTTGCGTCCCCGCCCCTCGACGATCCGCTCCGTCATCCGGTAGATCCAGCCCGTGGTCTCGCGGCACGGCGTGCACTGCCCACAGGACTCGTGCGCGTAGAAACGGGCGATCACTCGCAGCGCGTCCGGGATCGACACGGTCTCGTCCATCACGATGACGCCGGCCGACCCCGCCATCGTCCCCGCGTTCCTAAGGCCGTCGACGTCCATCGTGACGTCGATCTCGTCAGCCCGCAGGATGGCCGCCGACGCCCCCCCCGGGACCACCGCCTTGAGCCGCCCGTTCCCCGTGACGCCGCCGGCGTGCTCGTAGATCAGCTGGCGGAGGGTCACGCCCACCGAGGCCTCGTACACGCCGGGACGTCTCACGCGACCCGACACCGAGTACAGGCGGGTGCCGCCCTGCGTCTTGGTCCCAAGTGCCGCGAACCACTCCGGGCCGCGGTTGACGATATGGGGGACCTGGCAGATCGTCTCGACGTTGTTGACGATGGTCGGGGCCCCGAACGCGCCCTTGATGGCCGGGAACGGCGGCTTGAGCTTGGGCCAGCCCTTCCGGCCCTCCAGCGAGGAGATCAGGCCCGTCTCCTCGCCGCAGATGTACGCGCCCGCGCCCCGATGCACGACGACGTCGAGGCCGCGGCCGAGGTAGCCCGCATCGTAGGCCTCACGGACGGCCGCGCTGAAGCGCCGCCACGGGGCGACGTACTCACCCCGGACGTAGACGAAGGCGAGCCGCGAGCCGATCGCGCGGGCCGCGATCAGCATGCCCTCGATCAGCGCGTGGGGATCGCGCTCGAGCAGGTAGCGGTCCTTCACGGTCCCCGGCTCGCCCTCGTCGGCGTTGATGACGAGGTAGATCGGACCCGCGTGCCCCTTCGGGACGAAGGACCACTTGGTGCCGGTCGGGAAGCCCGCGCCCCCCAAGCCCCGGAGGTTCGACCGCTTCACGGCGTCGGTGATCGCTGCTGGCTCCAGGGCGAGGGCCTTGGCCCACCCGGTGTAGCCGCCGGTCTCGCGGTACGCCGCGAGCGTGTGCGAGTCGGGCCGCCCGAAGTTGCGGGTAAGGATCGGCTCGGTCGGCTCCGCCGCCGGCTGGCTCCCAGGGCTCATCGCAGCTGGTCGATCAGCCGGTCGACCGTCTCCGGCGTCAGGTTGCCCTCGTACCGGTCGTCGACCTGCAGCATCGGCGCCATCTCGCAGGCGCAGAGGCATTCGACGGCGAGCAGCGTGACCCGGCCGTCGTCGGTGGTCCGGCCGGGCTCGATGCCGAGCCGCCGCCTGAGGTGGTCCAGGATGTCCGGGGCACCGGCGAGATGGCAGGACAGGTTGTGGCAGACGGAGACGACGTGGCGCCCCTTCGGCTCACGGAAGTACATCGTGTAGAACGTGACAACCTCGTGCACGTGGGCGGGGGCGAGACCGAACAGCCCGGCCACGTACTCCTCGACCTCTTCCGAGATGTAGCCAAACACGTCCTGCGCGAGGTGCAGCACCGGCAGGAGCGCGCCCTGCGGGTCTGGGTAGAGCCCCTGCAAACGCCGCACCTCTGCCAGCTGCTCCGGCGTGAATTGCGGGCGGCTTGGACTCACCCCGATGGCCTCGTCATCCGCGACGCGGCTTCGCTAAGCTCGAATTCGCCGTCCGCGTTCATTGACCCGGACCCTGCCCCCGGCGCCGCGCCGCTTCGATCATTATCGGTCGAGCTCGCCGCCGATCATGTTGACCGAGCCGAAGGTGGGCACGACGTCGGCCACCATCCCGCCCTCGAGCAGCCGGGGGAGCGCCGCCAGCGGCGGGAGGCACGGCGGCCGGCAGTGGACCCGGTAGGGCCTGTCGCTTCCGTCCGACACGACGTAGAAGCCGAGCTCGCCGTTGGCGCCCTCGACGGGGACGTAGACCTCGCCGGCCGGCGGCCGGATCCCGTAGCCCTCCATGATCAGCATGAAGTGGTTCATCAAGCCCTCGATCGAGCCGTAGGTCGTCTCCTTCGACGGCAGGGCGACGCGCTTGTCGTGCGTGAGGACGCGCTCGAGCGCCCTCCGGTTCTGACCCTCCAGGTTCGGTGAGAGCGTGACCGGCAGCAAGAGGAGCCCCTCGGTTTTCCCCTGCTTGCCCCGGTCGACGTAGCTCGCCGGATCGATCGGCCGGCCCTCGAAGTCGACGTTGATGGCGCCGCCGGGCATATCCGCCAGCGCCTGCTCAGAGATGCGCATCGACTGCTCCATCTCCGCCATGCGAACGAGGTACCGGGCGTAGTTGTCGCCGGTCGGCCGCGTAGGCACCTCAAACTCGACCCGATCGTAGACCCAGTAGGGCTGCGCCTTCCGCACGTCGTAGGCGACGCCGGCCGCCCGGAGGAGCGGGCCGGTGATGCCGTAGGCGATACTCTCCTCGGCGGAGAGGGCGCCCACCCCGATCATCCGGTCCATGAAGATCCGGTTGCCGGTCAGGAGCCGGTCGACTTCGTCGAGCACCTCGCGCGTTTCCTTGAACGCCTTCCGCGCCTTCTCGGCGAACCCGTCGGGCAGGTCCGCCCGAACCCCGCCCACGCGGCCGTACGAGATGGTGAGCCGCGCCCCGGTGACGTCCTCGACCAGCTCCCACAGAAACTCGCGCGCCTTGATCATGTAGAGGAACACCGTGATGGCGCCGAGCTCCATCGCGGAGGCCCCGATGCACGTGAGGTGGTCGCAGATCCGCGAGATCTCGCTCATGACGACACGGATGTACTTGCAGCGTTCGGTCACCTCGATGCCGAGCAACTTCTCGACCGCCGCGGCGTAGCCGAAGTTGTTGATCAGCGGCGAGACGTAGTTCAGGCGGTCGGTGAACGGGATGGCGTTGTTGTACCCGCCGGCCTCGCACTCTTTCTCGAAGGCGCGGTGCAGGTAGCCGATCTCGACGTCGGTCTTGACGACGGTCTCCCCGTCCAGCTCGGCCAGGATGCGAATGATCCCGTGCATCGCCGGATGCTGGGGGCCGACGTTGACGTGCAGGTTCTGCCCTCCGCTGCCGGTCCCGCTCCCCTCGCCGAGGAAGATCTCGCGCGTGGTTGTCTCCGCCATGCCCCCCTCAGTTCCTCGGACCGATCAGCGGCTGCCGCCGCTGGATGGGGTAGTCCTTGCGCAGGGGGTGCCCCTCGAACTCCTCGTACATCAGCAAGCGTCGGAGGTCGGGGTGCCCCTCGAAGCGGATGCCGAACATATCCCACACCTCTCGCTCGAGCCAGTTGGCGATCGGCCAGAGCGGCGTCGCCGACGGCACCACCGCGCCCTCCTCCTCGACCCGTACTTTGAGCCGCAGGCGATGATTGTGCGGCAGCGAGTAGAGATGGTAGACGACCTCGAAGCGCGGGCCGTCCTCTCGCCCCGGAAACTTGAGGTAGTCCACCGCGGTGAGGTCGACCAGCA
>WNFG01006053.1_pt1 | contig 10163 bp, 8 predicted proteins | sample 5400431 | NCBI WGS metagenome assembly WNFG01 (sample SAMN13153346, study PRJNA577476) | soil metagenome | isolation source: 120 cm saprolite under Douglas fir tree site 2 hole 3 replicate 2 | place: USA:California | collected 2015-04-18
TCGGCGAGCTTCTCCAGTTCGTCGTAGTCAATCGTCTCGCTCTCTTTGGTCACGCCATAAGGAATGATCTTGTACGTCTTGCCGGAAAAATTCAGATGATGCCCGTGCGTGAGATGTCCGCCATGCGCCAGGTTCAAGCCGAGAATGGTGTCGCCGGGCTGGAGCACTGCCGCGTACGCTTCCATGTTCGCCTGTGATCCCGCGTGTGGCTGCACATTGGCATGCTCGGCGCCGAATAGCTGTTTCGCTCGGTCCCGAGCCAGGTTCTCGACCACGTCTGTAAATTCGCACCCGCCGTAGTAGCGCTTGCCGGGGTAGCCCTCGGCATATTTGTTCGTAAACACTGAACCCGCGGCTTCAAGCACAGCCTCGCTGACAAAGTTCTCCGAAGCAATCAGCTCCAGGCCCTCGTGCTGGCGGCGTGCCTCGTTGTCAATGGCAGCGGCAATCTGTGGATCGGCCGCGTACAGCGGACGGTACATCTTGTCTGCAAGAGCTGCGGAATTCTTCATATGATTTTTTTCCTGGCGAATCTCTCTGTGTTCTGAAATCCCAGTGCCTGCCATCCTGAGCGAAGCGAAGGATCCCTTGCCCGCTGGCGCTACCCTTGGCTCCGCACGGAATTCCTCCCGGACTGCCTAAGTTGCATCGTAAACATTTGGCCGGTGGAGTTCCATATATCGTTCCGGAGTTTCTATCGGCGTAAACCCAAACTGTGAATAAAGTCCGTGCGCGTCGCGAGTCAGCAGTATCCAGCGGCGTAAGTTCTGCAGGGCGGGATGCTGAATGATGCACTCCATCAGCCACTTGCTGAGACCACGCCCGCGATGCGATTCCAGCACGAAAACGTCGCCGAGATACGCGACGGTGGCGTAATCGCTGACGACTCGCGCAAACCTACCTGGGCGCCGCTCCCATCATAAATGCCAAAGCACAGTGAGTGCTCGATCGAACGCGCCACAACTTCGCGCGAGATGCCTTTGGCCCAGTAGCAGTTGGTAAGGAAACCGTGAATGACGGCCAGATTCAGACGTTCGCGGTCAGTGCTAATCAGAAAATCGCCTCTGCGATGTTCTGTGATTGATTCGGTCGGGCCGCTGGCTGGGATGACGTTCACTGGGACATTTTAACGCTTAAATTAGATCCGAGCCGTTTGACCGGAGACCGGACCGCTGCATGCTTCGCCATCGAGGCGGCCATGGCACCAAACAACCAAGACTTATCTGGCACTTTTAATTACGCTTGGCCATCAGCATCATCGTGTAGTCATCGAGATCGATCAAGGCTTCATCACTTACCGCCTTGAGCCGTTCACGGCGTTTCTGCCGTAATGATGTTGCAGTCGAGCTCAGCGCCGCAGTTTGCTCTTTCAATCCTATCTTGTCTTTTCGATGCACCAGTTCCTTTGCGTAAGTTCGAGATACGGTCGGCTTGCTCGCGTCGAGAGCAAATGTGGAAATTGCCTGGTCTGCAGCGTCGGTTTGTGCATACCAGAGCAACAGAAGCAGGCTCTTTTGTGCAGTTTGATCACGCTCGATTTTCAACCGATCCATGGCAGGCTCCAGCCAATAGTCCTGATTGGTCGGCAACAACAGATAGATTAGGACGTAGTCCTGCCCGAGCGTCAGAACATGCTGTGGGATAAATACCTTGAAGTTGGATTGCTCCAGAACGTGAAACGCGGCGGCCGTCGTGTCCTCATTTAAGGTGGCTAGGCGGTGTACTTGTAAGAAATAGTCCTTCGTCTGCACATCGCGCAGGTCGCACCGTGCCATTGCAGCGATCGCGATTCTTCGGTCTGCGGCGGCATCTGAAAGGCTGAGCAAAAGCATGCTGCCATCGTAGAGGAAGAAAGGCGGGTTCTTGAAATCGCTGAGTTCCTGCCGAAGCGCCAGTAGGTAACGCGACGGTTCCGCTTTTGCCATCGTCCAGAACTGATCGAGGACCGCGGACTTATCGGTAATTTCCTGATTGCTCAGTAAGTGTGGTTGAAAATTGTAGGTCCGTTGAATTTGCGAGTGGATAGAAGCAGACTGACCTGCAGCTGAACTTGCAATCAAGAGGAAGAGAATAATGAGGGAACCGGCGGCGCGTTTCATCCGGCTATTCTACCCGGCCTTTATTATTGGAGTTAGCAAGCGACTACAGTGCCTAACTTTCGCTCATCTGTTTCTCGAACGCGGTCCGCATAAACGAAGCCAGATGCCACCCATCCATGTAGCTGTATGGAGCCTCGCCCATGGTGTAGTGCCCGCAAGGCAGCACCACTAGTTTGTGATCCAGTCCGCGCCGCTCGAATTCGTCCACCACGTCCCGCGAGAGTTCAGGCAAGAACGTCAGATCGTACTTTGCGTAGATGATCAGCGACTTTCTCGGCCACCGCGAAAATTGATTGAAGTACGACATTGGACTGACCGCCAGCCACATCCGCCGCAACCGCTCCAGGTCGATCTCTGTCTCCAGTCCCTGCCGGATGTGCCTGGTCGACTGTCCATGCCAGACCACATCGGCCACATAGGTCGAAGCATGATTGAAAGCAGCCACGCGAAGGCGGGGCTCATGTGCCGCGGCAATAAATGCGTAACACGAACCCAGGCTGGTGCCGATTATTCCAAAGTCGCTGTAGCCCTGTTGCTCGAGCCAATCGAGACACGAGCGGATATCGACAACGCCCTGGCGCACGGCGTCGAGCGTGCGACCAATATTGGCGGAGACGGCATAGTCTGCCCGTCGAATCTCCGCCGGCATACGAATGTCGTGATACGGCATGCTCAGCCGCAACACCGCGATTCCCAACATGTTTAACACGCGACAGAGACTGACATAGGCGACCGCGTCTGCATTCCAGTGGGGCAAAAGAATTACAGCACGACGTCCCCGCGCCGGAAACCAGCGCGCATTCACCAGATTGTTTTCGCTATAGGGCGTGGTTACAGGAGATGTGAACCGCAAGAATTCCGCGAACGTTCCTTTGACCTTGGCTTCAAGCTTCAGGTCGGGCACTTCGCGGGTCGAGAAGACTTGGACTTCACGGCGTTCCAGTCGAAAATCGTTGGGACGCGAGTAGGAATAAAACTCATCGCTCGCAGCCACGATGCGTCGATTGAAGTCCACCAAAAACTTCTCGGGATCATTCACCGCCTGCCCGGGACGCCACCCGTTGCGGCAAGGCCAATCCCGCGCCCATTCCACTCCCCACTCCAATGGACGAACAACGCGGTTGTTGTCCACCGACGTGAGCCGGTGTTCCCAGTCGTACATCCATTGTGCGTAACGCGAAGGCATGGCCGATCTTCTAGTCTAGCAAGCAAACAGGGACCAGTTCAGTCAGGAACCACTCAATGGCGGGCATGAGCAGTCAGCGTTGGCATTTCGCCGCTGAACGGTTGGGCCGTAATGCCGCTAGAATTTTCAGCGGGTTGTGACATCCGTCACTGCGAAACGTCTACCCCACGCGGTATTCAACAGTCAGACAAGGGAGATCTCCCTTGCGGTGTAGCTACAGTTGGAGTTACAATGACATTTGAATGGGACGAAGGTAAAAACCGCGCCAACATGCGGAAACACGGGCTCGACTTCGCCGAAGCCGAAGAGATGTTCCGCGGGGTGCTCGTCGCCGAACCGGACACGCGGGAGGACTACGGAGAAAAGCGTTGGAGAGGAATCGGCACCATTCGCGGGCTAACGGCCGTAGTCATTTTTGCAGAACGTGCACCCGAGACCGTTCGAATCATTTCGTTGAGAAGGGCACATCATGAAGAGCGGGAAGAATACGAAAAGGCGATCCATGACGGACTGGAAGCGGATTGACGCGATGCGCGATGAGGACATCGACTTCTCCGATAGTCCAAAGCTAGGGCCAGATTTTTTTGCGAACGCAATCATCTGGCCTGGACCAAAGAAGCAGATTACATTGCGCGTTGATCCCGACGTGCTGACATTCTTTCGCAAGCACGGCCGTGGCTATCAGACCACGATCAACGCGGTCCTGCGCAAATACATGGAAGCCAGGAAAGAACGCTAGGTTTGGGATCGCGTGCTTAGATAATTCTGAAGAAGCTCAAGACAGGAGTGAGAACTCTTTTTGAGGTCGCTGGGCGCCGCGAACTGAAAGGGGTCCTTCGCCTCGCTCGGGATCACAAATCTTTTTAGGGATGGCTAGTTCCCGTACCTTCTCGGCACGCGCTTCGAAATGTTGCAGAGAATCTCGTAAGGAGTGCTGCCGGCCAATTCAGCGTGCTCCAGCGCGTCGACGCTGAGTCCGTCGGCCGAGCCGAGCAGGATCACTTCATCGCCCACCGACGTCCCCGGAATGCCGGTCACGTCCACCAGCGTCAAATCCATCGAGATGCGGCCCACGATCGGCGCGTAATGGTCACGCACTATCACGCGACCGCGATTCGAAAGCTGCCGATTGTATCCGTCAGCGTAGCCCACGGGCAACACCGCCACCTGCGCCGGGGCCTTCGTAATAAACGTACCGCCGTAGCCGAGCGCCTGATTGGCGGCGAAGTTACGCAAAGAAAGTATGCGAGTCTTCCAGGTAAGGACCGCCTTCACCGGCAGGCGCAGCGTGCCGCCACTGACCTCGCGCCCTGCACGCTCAAACGGCAGGTAGTAGCCATAGAGCGCAACTCCGGGACGCACCATGCTGTGCCACGTCCCGCGGCGGGAGATCACTGCGCCGGTGTTGGCGACATGAACGAAGGCCGGTTCCAGCCCCGCGGCACGCACCATCCGAAGCGCTTCCTCAAACTTGTGCTCCTGATCGGCGACCGAAGGCGCATCCATAATCTCGGACGAAGCCAGATGGGTCGAGAGCCCATCCAGCACAAGATTTTTCGCGTCCGTTAGAGCACTGAGCACGGCAGGGAGTTCATCCACCGCAACTCCCAGGCGGCCCATGCCCGAGTCCACTTTCAGGTGCACGGGATGCCGCGCCACGCCCATCGCCGAAGCTGCCTTTTCCAGAGCATCGATGTGCCAGGGCTCCCACACCGTGGGAGTCAAGCGCAGGCGGATGATCTCGGTCTCTTCCCCACGCCAAAATCCTGTCATCAAGAGAATGTTCGATTGAATGCCGGCGTCGCGCAACGGGATCGCCTCATCGAGCGAAGTCACACCGAGCCACCGCGCGCCCTCAGACTCCAAAGCGCGAGAGCACTCCACGGCTCCATGCCCATAGGCGTCTGCCTTCACCACCGCACACACCGTTACGGCCGCCCCAACATGCTTCTGCACTGTGCGGAAGTTTTGCCGAAGCCTGGTAAGCGAGACCTCTGCCCAGGTAGGGCGGGTTGCCACGCGGCTCAGGGTTTCTGCGGTAGTTGCCACTGCCGAGATTATAGCGGGAGGAGCCGAAATCCCGACGTTACGCCGGGGCTACTCCCGCCCGAATCACATCTTCAATTCACCATCCGACTTTCACCTAGTTTCCCGACAGCGAGAAATTGACTGTAATCTGCGTTTCCACTTCGACGGGCTCGCTGTTCAGGATGTAGGGTCGGTAACGCCATTGGCTCACCGCCTCAACTGCGGCGTGAACCAGCATGGGATGTCCCGCCAGGACCCGCAGGTTCTCAATCCTGCCCTCTTTGCTGATGATCGCAGCGAGCACGACCTGTCCCTGGATGCGCGCACTGCGTGCGATTGGCGGATAGTCGGGCTGCACGCGGCGAATCAGATTTCCCTCCATCATGTGCGAAACGCGTGGTGGATGTGCGACTGCAGGTGGCGGAGGAACAGGGAGGGAACTCGATGTCTTTCCGAAGGCATGAAGGATTCCATTGGGATCACCCGCACCGGTGCTACCGAAGACGTACGATCCCGACAAGGCTACCTGCGGCGGCCCACTCTCCTCTTGGATGTCTCTGATATGCCCTGGGATCGTCCGAGGCATGATTAGTACCCCGTGCGCCAGATTGCTCTCGGCAGGGTGCTCGATGGCATGAGATTGCGTGCTCGGTGGAGGTCCGGGCGGGAGCGCCAGCATCACCGGAGTGGCGAGCGGTTTCAAAAACGGCAACGCAATCGGACGGATGAGCGGAATCAAAAGCAAGATCGCCGTCACTGTCGCCTGCAATGCAAACGAAGTCAGAGTCGTCCAACTTCGTCGGGCGTGTTCAGCCCATGAAGTTTCCAGCATGCTATCGGCAAACATAGGTTCCTCCCGCGTGGAACGTTGTTTTTCTTTATGGACACCGCGGGAGTCAGGGAGAGGTGACGCAGAAGCAAAGAAAAAAGGCCGCGTTCACGCGGCCTTTGGGAACTTTCACGACACGTCAGGTGTCACCGAAAAACTACTTTGGCGGCTCCGTAGCCTTGGGAGCTGGCTTAGGAGTGGTCCCTGGAGCAGCAGGCTTTGTTGCCCCCGGAGCCAACGGCCTGGTAGTCGTTGGCTTCGGCGCCGCACCGCCAGAGGCGGGTGCAGGCACGCCAGATTGCGCGTTGTAGGCCTCAACGATGGGCTTGGTGATATCGACCGCTTCGCCGTACCACAGCACCGGGCTCTGCGGCCAAGGCTTGGTCGTGTCTACGATCATGCCAAAGCCATTGTCCTGCGCGTATTTGACGATCATCGGAGCCATCTTCTGCAGAACGCGCTGTGCGATGTCATTCTGCTGGTTCCCAGCTTCCTCCTGGGCATCCTGCACCGAACGTTCAAAAGATTTCTGCTTGGTTTCGATTTGTTTACGCAAGCTGGCCAGAGCGTCCTCATTCAGCTTGTCGCCCTGCGTGCTCAATTGCTTCTTCATCGCCTCGAGTTCGTCGTTCTGGCCCTTCAGTTCGTTCTGCTTAGGCTCGAGTTTCTTGCTGAGAGCTTCGAAGTCGCGGCGGCCTTCATTGGTCCCGAAAATTGCCTGCTCGATGTTGATCGTCCCCACCCTCGTACCAGAACCGGTGGTGACTGGAGTTGAAGCTGCCGGAGTTGCCGCAGCGGGGGACGGATCGGGGGAAGTAGCGGCGCTACTGGTTTGGGCGAGTGCGGAAATCGCGAAGAAAACCGCAACCGCCAGGGAAAGTCGTAAGAACTTGCTTGTCATTGGATCGCTGAACTCCTTGGAACCTGGTTCCGGGAATGAACTTTCGATGTCTTTTGGAAATCCTTTTCAGCCCACACTAGGCCGCAATCTTAAAGAGGTCTCCGCTGTTGTCACGTGCCCCCTCGGATAGGGCGCACTGGATGGCCAGCGTCACACGCCGAGGCTACGGGGACTGGCATCCACCCCCGGACGAACTCCTCGAATAACGTGGATATTCAGCATTATAGTTACCGTGATCCTGCCGCGTCAAACCATCTTTTCCACTGTCCTCGGTGGCCTAGAACGTGGTAGCCACCGTGAACCGGAAGGTCTTTCGCGGCTCACGCAGCTGGAAGCTGGGAGCATAAGTCGTCACCGCAAGGTGATAGGTATAGTCGCCGGCGGCGCCTGCCGGGAACATACTCCGGCTGATGGGGTTCTTGCCCAACAACAGCGGATTCGCCGGCGTATCCAGGCGCAACGGATTATAAGCCCAGTAGATACGGAATGGGGCGTTGATCACTGGCAAGAACATTTGCAGTTCCAGGCCCGTGGACATCCGCAGCTTCCAGTTCGTGCTTCCGAGGACAGTGAGATCCTTTGACGGATTCTGGCCCAAATACTGCCGAAGAGTTTGCCCTCCAACGCAACTGAGGCCGGCATCTAGCTGTGGACACCCAAACGAAGTGCTGATTACCCCTTGGTACTGCTGCTGGGCAATTTGCAGCTGCGACGGCCTAAGAATAGGATCGACGCCGGTATCGATGAAGGGGGCAATGGCCACTGGCCCGGCAATCGTGATTCGGTATTCCAGGTTGGTGACCAGGCTCAAATCGCCGCCGGGAAATACAATCTGGTCGACGGGAATCGGGATCGTCCAATTTCCCAACCGGGGATTCGCCGGGTCTTTGAGAACCGGCGTGCCATCGGGATTAGTAAGCGTGATTGAACCCGCGCTCGGCAGAAACGCGACTGGCGACACGGTGCGGATGTCGAAGCCTCGCAGATCGTTCTCGCCGCCCATGTAGAAGCGCTGAAATGGCGGGGCAACCAGACCGCCAAAGCCCGAGATAAATGATCCCTGCACATTGAAAGCGACTGTATTGCGGTGATTCTGCACCGGGAAAAATCTCTTGTACTGAACGATCGGCCGCACGGAATTCACAGTTCCGCCAAGCCCCGCGATTTCCGCACCCACAGTCAACTCGTGGCCGCTATGCGGGTACAGGCCGCTGTCCAGCGTGTTGAAAGAAAAATTCGGAAAGATCTTGCTGGTAATGATGCCTGAGAGCGCACTTGGCCCGGAGATCCCGCGGAATGCCAGGAACTCAAACAGGCTTTTCGACGCCGTACTCAGCGCAATCAACGATGACCGGTCAAAGGAATATGTGATTCCGACCCGCTTGAAGGAGCGACGAAGCGGATAGCTTAACGAGGTCGTAAATCCGGCGCTGGATTGCGAATAGTTCTGCAGGTTTTGCAACACGGCGTTTGGAAGGTTCAGGTTCTGTCCACTAAAAATGGAAAGCTGCCGAGCCTGGTTGTAGCTGATCTTGTTTCCGTAGACGCTGAAACCAAACTGCAGCGGCCGGTCAAACATGTAGGGCTGGGTGAAGCCAAACAGCACGCTGCGCGCCAAGTTCCCCAGGCTAACTTGAACCTGCAGCGTTTCGCCCAAGCCGAGGAAGTTATTCGTGGTATAGCTCAAACCCACGAACGCTCCTTCCAATCCGCTCACTCCGCCATTCAATCCGATACTGTTCTTGCCTTTTTCCTTCACCTTCAGCGTCAGGTCAACCGAGCCACTTTTTTCGTCCAGCTTCTTGTCCGTTACGTTCGGATCGTCCGGCTTCAACTGATCGAAGTATGCGAGTTGGTTCAGGCGCTGCAGGCTTAGTTCCCACAAGTGCGCGTTGTAGATGTTCCCCTCTTCCAGCGCGAGTTCTCGACGGATTACCTTGTCACGCGTGGTGGTATTGCCCTGGAACTCGATGCGGCGGACATAGAACGGCTTGCCCTCATCCACATCGATCTCGAGGAAGGCCAGCTTCTTTTCGTCATCGAACGTAGTCCCCGGCACCGACGTAAAGTTGATGTAGCCCAGCTGCCCGTAAGCCTTGCGCAAGTTTTCCAGGCCCTTGGCGACCTTATCGCGGGCGAAGATATCCCCGTCCTTGAGCGGGAATAATGAACGCAGAGCGTTCACATTCGCGACCGCCTTGTTGTTCTTGAACGTAATCTTGCCCAGGCGGTACTTGTCGCCTTCATCGATCGGCATGGTGATGTCGACCGCCTTGCCTGGCCCTTTCTGCACCAAGGGAATGTGGAAGCCCTTGTGTCCCGAGTCGTGGATCTCCGTCTTGGGATCATTCACCACGACTTTGAAGTAGCCGCGGTTCTGGTATTCCGCCCGCACTCGCTCTGTATCTTCCTCCAGTTTCGTGGCGTCGTAGGTTTTGGCGAAGATGTTTTCCAGAAAGATGGAGTGGGGAACCCCGATCGGCTTCAGGTTCTTCATCGCCGAGCGCAAAATGCGGGTCTTGATGTTCTTGTTGCCTTCGAACTTGATCTTGCCGACCTTAACCTTCGATCCTTCTTTCACCACAAAAGTGATGCCTATCGCCGCGGGAGGAATCTGGCGCACCTCCGTGCGAATCGTGGCGAACTGCCGCCCGTGCTCGGCGAGCAAGCCCTTGATTGCAACCTCCGCCTTCTTGATGCGCGTCGGATCGTATTGGCTCTCCACGGACAATCCGACCTTTGCTGCCTTGAAGCGATCCAGAACGTCGCTGGTTGATACCGAGCTCAGTCCAACGTAATTAATCTCCCGAATGGTCGGCTTTTCCTTTACCTGCACGATGATCCGCCACCCCTTAGGCGTCTGCTCGCGCGTGAAACGGATGTCCTCAAAGTAACCCGTGTTCCACAGGGAGTTGAAGTCGCGCTCCAGGCTGGCGGTATCGTAGATGTCCCCTGCCTTTGTAAAGATACGTGCGCGGATCGTGTCGGCCGGGATCCGGCGGTTTCCCTGAACGGTGATCTCGGAGATGACGTCAGTTTGGGCCCAGCTCAAGGATGTCGCAGCCAAAATTATAATGCCGGCCACGGTCCACGCCATTCCTGTCCGCCACCTGAAGATGC
>WNFG01006054.1_pt1 | contig 10162 bp, 7 predicted proteins | sample 5400431 | NCBI WGS metagenome assembly WNFG01 (sample SAMN13153346, study PRJNA577476) | soil metagenome | isolation source: 120 cm saprolite under Douglas fir tree site 2 hole 3 replicate 2 | place: USA:California | collected 2015-04-18
CGCCCTCTTCCTCGCAGAGCTATACTTTGCGATGAACGATCCATACAAAGAATGGCGCGTTGAAGAACGCCATTATGCGAACGATTACAAAAAGGCGGGGCTAACAACTGCCGCCATAATGGCGATGCGGCCAGTTCGATTTGGAGAGCTTGCCCTTGATGATCGTCGCCAGTTTTACGCAAATCCAGTTTTTGCAATGGCTTGCGCTACCGGAATTCTGAAGTGCCCGGTTACAAGTATGCCTAATCAGGACAGAGAACAGTTCTGCGCATGGCTCGACACGTTGCGCTTCCCCTGCACAGAAGAATTCGTGATCGGTGCCCAAATTGGAAAGCTGCCGGACTTTCAATGGCGACTGAGATGGTCCTTCGATGAAATCTCGATCGTGGATATGATGGTTCAGAAATATACAGATATTTGCCGATGCTCTGATCTTGAGCAGCAGATCCACGATCTGTCCGACGAGCCCTGACAGTTTTTCACTTTTGCTTCGGTTGCTTGGCCTTCGCTGGCTGGCTAGCAATCTTCCCGTGAGGCAATCACCAGGCGCCCTGCCGCAGCCCGGCCCAGACATAGCCCCACAGCGTCGGGTGTGACCACAGCCGCGACGGCAGATCGACCTTCTGCGCGACCAACCTGCCGGCGATCGCGTCGCGCGCCGCCCGTTCGAGCAGCGGCAACGCAGCCGCAAGCTGGAGATAGGGGAATGTCGAGTAGTTGTCGTGCGCGCCCGGCGTGAGCCGCGCCTGATAGAGCACGTCGCCGGTGTCGATCCCGGCGTCGATCAGATGCACCGTGACCCCGAAGTTCGCGGCGTCGCCCGCGACCTTGGCCCAGTACCCGCCGTGGGCCCCGCGATATTTCGGCGTGATGCCGGCGTGATAATTGACGAACGGGACGTCGAACGTCCTGAGCACGTTCTTGCCGATGATGCGCGTGCCGACGACGAGGATCACGCGCGGGTCGAGCCGTCGCAAATGCTCGGTGCATTCGAGCGCGTTCACGGAGCGCACGCGGATCGGCGCGCGGTCGAGCGGCCAGCGCGCATTCATGCCCGTTGCGTTCGCGATCTGCGCGATGCGCGCGCCCGCTGCCCGCTGCTGGATGCGCTGAAAGATCATAAACCCCAGCTGCCCGGTCACATGCAGGAGTCCCAGCCGCTTCACGCGACCTCGCAGCAAGGACAGGCGCGAGACCGGATCCTCGACGATGACCGCGAGACCGGGGAAGCGAGCCGCAAGCGTGCTCGCCGCGATGCGCCCGACGTCGCAATCTCTGGTCAGCAGCACCACTCGATCGGCTGCTTGCACTGGGAAAGGTCGAGCGGGAATGCCGTCGGACAAGGCCGATCCGCGCGGGTCGTCGGCGCGCGCGACGGCCTTCGCGCGCCAGATATCGCGCCGGCCGGACGGCGCAAGCTCGGAGCGTATCGGAAGCGCACACGGAATGCCGACCGATCGGGCACGCGCGCTCGCGATCTTCGGGATGAGTTCTTGTGTGCGCTCGAGCATGTCAGGTAATCGCCCGGCCTCGACCGAGCGTCCCTGGAAAACAGAAGTCGAATATCGCCGAACTCGATCCAATCAATCAAAGAAAAGCGAGTATTAATGTAAACGCCGGCGCGCCTCGAAAGCCTGGCCTGAGTCTAACGGCGGGGTGGTCGTTAACGTCGCTTGAGCAGGTGAGCGAGCAGCCGCTTCGGGGCGGCGAGCGGATATTTCCAAACATAGGCCGGGATGAGCAGGGGATGCCGCATGGCGAACGGGGCATCGTTCTCGACCACCTCCCGGATGGCGAGCAGCGGGATCGGTGATCGCAGCGGCCTGAAATCCGGATTCCACAAGCCCGGATCGTTCGATCCGGCATGGAATCTGCCGATCATCAAGCCCCGCAGCAGGCAATAGAATTTCAGTCGGGCCTGCACGATCTTGAGGTGCTCGAGGCCCTTGGCGTCGTTGATCCCGGGAAATCCGACGATGATGGTCCGGAAATGCTGCATCGATTTCGCCGCTGGAATTAACGCAAATTGTCGAAAACAGTGATGCATGCCGCTCTTTATGATAGCGGTATGAGCGCTTGTCGCACTGGAAACTCCGATCCTGATCGTGTCGAGACGAAGCGCCTGCGCGGTAAATGGACAGACGTCGCCGGCGCGCCCGAGATCCGGATGGGCGCTCATCAGGTATGACGTTATCCATCGTGCGATCGATCGGTAGGTCGGCAGAAGGTCCGGAGATACCGCCGGCGTGAAAGTAGGCTCGCACAGCTGTTTCATCGACAGGAGTACGAGACCGCTCGGATCGTGGTTGGGTTCACCGTACATGACGTCATCTCGCGCATCTCGACGGACGTAGCATCGGTCTGCGCACTTTTAGGTAAACAAAGCCTCTCTGCGACCAAGAGATTCGATCGATGCGGGCGGGCCGTGACCGGGATTTACCTGTCCTTAAGGCTTTAAAAGCCCGCCGGCGCGCGCACGCGGTCGGCCCGGTCGCCCCGCCATCGTCGAACGCGCGGCATCGACGCGTCTTGATCCCGGCGGGCCTCGCCCCGACCGCCGAGGCCGACCTCGCCCCGACCGCCGAGGCCGACCTCGCCCCGGGCCCTTCGAAAGCATGCGAGTTCGCGGTCATTGCCGATCGGGCCGGTTTCGACGCCCTCGAGGCAGAATGGAACGCGCTCTTTGCGCGCGCGGGCCGGCCCTGCCAGATCTTCCAGACCTTCAATTGGTTGTGGCACTGGGCCAACCACTACCTTGATGGCGGCACTGAACTGACGGTCGTCACCGGCCGGCAGGACGGCCGGCTCGCGATCGTGTGGCCGCTGGTTGCGACGCGGGTAGCCGGCGTCAACCAGCTTTCCTGGATGGGCGAGCCCGTCAGCCAGTACGGCGACGTGTTGGTGGAGGAGGGGCCCGACACGCCCGATTGGCTGCGCCGGAGTTGGGCCTATGTGAAATCGCTCGGCGCCGACATCGTCCACTTGCGCAAGGTCCGCAGCGACGCAGTCATTTCTCCGCTGCTCGCCGAAGCCGGCGCCATATCGACCGACTCCGCTACCGCCCCTTGTCTCGATCTCGCCAGCGCCAAGGATTTCGAGACCTACAAGCAACGCTACTCGGCGAAGAAACGGTCGCGGCGCCGCCGCCACTTGCGCCGCCTGCAGGAGGCGGGCTCGATCACCTTCGAGCAGCATTCGCGTGGTCCGATGGCGCACGATCTCGTCGGCCACGCCCTCGGGCTCAAACGGGCATGGCTCGTGCAGCGCGGCCTCTTTTCCCCCGTCCTGCAGGATTCCCGCCTCGACCGGTTCTTCCGGGACATCGCGCTCGATCGCGCGCGCTCGCCCGGCACTCGCATCTCCGCCGTGCGCTGCAACGGCGCACCCATTGCCGTCGAGATATCGTTCGAATGCAAAGCTCACGTGTTCGGCTACATCATCTCCCATGATCTCGAATTCGAGAAACAAGGCCTCGGGGTGGTCCTCGCGGAGTATTCGATTCGCACCGCGCACGAGCAAGGCTGCGCTAAATTCGATCTGCTGGCGCCGGCCGATGCCTACAAGATGGACTGGGCCGACGACGCCTCCATCGAGGTCGCCGACTGGGCGATGCCGCTATCGCACGCCGGCGCGCTCTATGCCCGCCTATGGCTTGGCTCCGCCCGGCAATGGGTGAAAAAGGCCGCCGGCGGCCTGCCGCCGCGGCTCGGCCGAATGCTGTCGGCGATCTACTGCTGGGCCGCCACCAGCAGCCCGCAAGGGAAGCCCTGAGCTCTCCCGGAGTGGCAATCGACGCGAATTCCAGGGTCGCCGGCGATCGCGTTGCCTCGCGCGAGACCTCCGGATTTCGCTGGCGCTTCATCCGGGCTACGAATAAGCGATCGATCGCGACGGAGGAGAGGCGATGCCCGAACCAGTTCGACGGGTGGTCACCGGCCACGATGCCGGCGGCAAGGCGGTCGTGATCTCCGATGGTCCGGCGCCGTTCGTGCACGTCAACGCGCTCGATCCCGAATGGTACTCGACCGACATCTGGCGCACGGGCGAGACGCCGGCGCGCATCGCGCGCGCCGCGGCCGAGTCGACGCTCGGCCCGCGCCGCCAGCTGCCGCAGCGGCGCGGCACGGTGCTGCGCATCAATCATTTCCCGCCCGAGACCGAGGCGGTGGGCAAGATGGACCCGGAAGCCTCGCGGCGCGCGTTCGCCGCGCTCGGCAACGAGCAGGCCGCGACCTTCGGCAGGGGCGGCCGCCATCCGCTGATGCACCGGACCGAGACCATCGATTACGCGATCGTTCTCTCCGGCGAGATCACCATGGTGCTCGACGGCGCCGACGTGCTGCTCAAGGCCGGTGACGTGGTGGTGCAATGCGGCACCAACCATGCCTGGAGCAACCGCTCGAAGGCGCCGTGCGTGGTGGCGTTCGTGCTGATCGACGGTGAGTTCGAGCCGGAGCTCAAGCAAGCGCTCGGATCGTAGGATGGGCTCATTCGTAGGATGGGTTTCCGCCCGCGAAAGCGGGCGGAAACCCATCGAGCTTCACGGCTGCCGCGACAAAGGCGATGGGTTTCGCTGGCGCTCGACCCATCCTACTCCTTGCGCCGCGCATTGACGGCGAGCGCGAGCAGCGTGCGCGGCGCAATCACGTCGGCGAGCGCCGACTGCCGCCGCGCTTCGAGCGCGGCCTCGGCGAGCTGCGCCATCGCGCGCTCGAGCCGCGCCGAGGTCCAGCTCCGCAGCGCCGCCTCGACTGCGCTTCGGCGGCTGAAGTGAACGAACATGCCGCCGGTCGCGTCGCCGACCGAGGCGCCGTCCTCGATCAGGAGCCGCGCCTTGTGCAGCTGCGCGACTTGGCGCAGCGCCGCCGAAAGCACGGTGCCCGCGGCGGTGCCGGCGGTGCGCGCCTTGCGCAGCTCGACCTCGAGCTCGCCGGGGCGTCCGGCGAACGCGGCATCGACCAGGCCGTCGACCGCCGCGGTCGAGGCATCGGCGGTGACCGCCATGACGTCCTCGAGCTCGACGCGCGTCTTGCCGCGCGCGTAGAGCGCGAGCTTGCCGATTTCCTGGCGGGAGGCGAGGCGGTCGCCGCCGAGCAGCGCCACGAGCGCGGCGCGCGCCTCCGGCGCGACGGCGAGGCCGACAGCGCGCATCTCCTCGTCGATCAGGCGCTCGAGGTCGCGCTCGGTGTCGACATAGCAGGGCAGCGCCGCCGCGTTCTTGGCGCGCTCGCACAGGACGCGCAGCGGCGCGCTGCGCTTGAGGTCGCCGGCCTCGATCACCACCCGGCAGTCCGGCGCCGGCGAGGCGAGCAGCGCCTCGACCGCCGGCGCGAGGTTGCGGGAGCCGGCCTTGACCCAGACCGCGCGGCGGCCGCCGAACAGCGGGATGGTGTTGGCTTCCTCGACGAGCCGCGTCGGCTCGATCTCGTCGCCGTCGAGGCGCGCGAGCTGGAAGGGATCCTGCGGGTCGTCGACCGACGCGCGGATCAGCATCTGGGTGCGCTCGCGCACCAGGCCGGCGTCGGGACCGAACACAAGCACGATCGGCCGCGCCGGGTCGGGGCGCGCGGCAAACCGGTCGATGTCGGAGCCTTTGAGCGCGACCATGGTGAGTTCAGTGAAGACGTGGATGGCCGGGACAAGCCGGACAAGCCCGGCCATGACGTCGAGAGCGTCGCATCACGTCCCGGCAATGAAATAGGACGTGAGCCGCGCCATGATGTTGTCGGCGATCACCTTGGCGGCGCGGTTCTCGGCGTCGCGCAGTCCGCGCTGGCGCGCGAACCGCTGCTGCTGGCCGGGAATGTCGTAGGAGACGCGGGCGAAGGTCTGCCCGGTCACGACCACCTTGCCGGTGACGATCTCGGTCAAGGAATAGCTCGCGTTGATGCCGTAGTTCTCGATGTCCGGCCGCGAGGTGTGGACGTCGACGATGATCGATGCCCGCGTCGAGCTGATCGCGACCTTCAACCGGTGGGTCGGCGGTGCCGCATAGCCCCCGCCCGTGAAATCGAACAGCAGCGCGTCGCGGATGTCGACCGCGAGCCGCGCCTCGTCGCTGCCCTTGGGCGCGTCGATCTGCACGACGTCGACCGCGCTGAGCTGGTCGCGCAGCACCGGGCCGCCGGTCGGCGAGAGCTCGCCGTAGATCGGCTGGAAGCACCCGCCGGCGAGCGCGGCGATCAGAAGCGCCGCCGCAATCCGCATCGACCCCATCCCTCGCCCTTCCCCGTCGCCGTCAGGCCACCACATTGACGATCCGCTGCGGCACGACGATGACTTTCTTCGGCGGCTTGCCGCCGAGCGCCCGTTTTACCGCATCGAGCGCCAGAACGGCAGTCTCGATTTCGGCGCTGCGAGCATCGCGCGCAATTGTGACATCAGCGCGTTTCTTGCCGTTGATCTGCACCGGCAACGTGATCGTGTCCTCGACCAGCAGATCCGCCTCGAGCCGCGGCCAAGCCTCTGATGATACGAGGGTTTTGTGCCCGAGCGCGGCCCAGCATTCCTCCGCGAGGTGCGGCATCATGGGGTGGAACAGGCGCACGAGGATGTCGGCCGCCTCCCGCACCGCCCAGCGGTAGTCGGCCGTTGGCTCCCTCTCGAGGCCCGAAAGCGAGGCCTGGAACGCATTGGCGAGCTCGTAGATGTGCGCCACGCCGACGTTGAACCGCAGCCGCTCGATGTCCTCGCTCGCGTGCGCCAGCGCCCGGTGGGCGGCCTTGCGCAAAGCGAGCGCCGGCTCGCCGAACGCGGGCGGCCGCGGCAGGTCGGCGATCGCCGCCACCTCGCCGGCCTCGCGCACGAGCCGCCACAGCCGCTGCACGAAGCGCCAGGCGCCCTGCACGCCCTCCTCGGTCCAGATCACGTCGCGCTCCGGTGGCGAATCCGACAGCATGAACCAGCGTGCGGTGTCGGCGCCGTAGCTGCCGATGATGTCGTCGGGGTCGACGGTGTTGCGCCTCGACTTCGACATTTTCTCGATCGACCCGATCGCGACCGGCTCGCCGGTCGCGATCAGCGTGGCGCGCCGCTCGCCGCCGGCGCCCTCGACCTTGACCTCGGCCGGCATGGCCCATTCGCCGTTCGAGCGCTGATAGGTCTCGTGCACGACCATCCCTTGCGTGAACAGGCCGGCGAACGGCTCGTCGAGGCCGACGTGGCCAGTAACTTTCATCGCGCGGGTGAAGAAGCGGCTGTAGAGCAGGTGCAGGATCGCGTGCTCGATGCCGCCGATATATTGATCGACCGGCATCATGCGGTCGGCCACCGCGCGGTTGGTCGGGCTGTCGGCGATCCAGGGATCGGTGAAGCGCGCGAAGTACCAGGACGAATCGACGAAGGTGTCCATGGTGTCGGTCTCGCGCGTGGCCGGCTTTCCGCAGGTCGGGCAGGCGACGTGCTTCCAGGTCGGATGGCGGTCGAGCGGATTGCCCGGGCGGTCGAAATCGACGTCGTCGGGCAGCCGCACCGGCAGGTCGGCTTGCGGCACCGGCACGATCCCGCAGGCCTCGCAGTGGATCACCGGGATCGGGCAGCCCCAGTAGCGCTGGCGCGAGATGCCCCAGTCGCGCAGGCGGAAATTGACTTGGCGGGTGGCGACCGTGATGGGTTCAGCAACCCCCAGCTCGCCACGCCTTCGGAATGACTCCTTCTTGCCGATGACATAATAGCGGCCGTCCGACAGAATTCCCCACCAATGCTTCTTGAGGTTAAATCGGCGCTCCTTCCCTTCGCCCTTGTGCAGAGGAGAAATAATTAACATGTCTCTTGTTTTTCGTGTCCTCACTGGAAGGACCAACCGATACCACCCGCTTTCTAGCCGCCGCGCCACCTCCTCCTTCGCTTCCGCAATGGTCATGCCGTCGAGGAAGCGCGAATTGATCATGCGCCCGTCGCCGTCATAGGCGGTATCGGTGATGACGAAGGTTTTCGGGTCCTGTCCGGGCGGGCACACCACCGGCGTGTTGCCGAGCCCGTATTTGTTGACGAAATCGAGGTCGCGCTGGTCGTGCGCCGGGCAGCCGAAGATGGCGCCGGTGCCGTAGTCCATCAGGATGAAATTGGCGACGTAGACCGGCAGCTTCCAATCGGGATCGAAGGGGTGGATCGCCTTGATCCCGGTGTCGAAGCCGCGCTTCTCGGCGGTCTCGATGATCTCCTGCGCGGTGCCCTGGCGCTTGCACTCCGCGATGAACTCGGCGAGCGCGGGGTTCTTCGCCGCCGCCGCGGCGGCGAGCGGATGGTCCGGCGACAGCCCCATGAACTTCGCGCCGAACAGCGTGTCGTGGCGGGTGGTGAAAATCTCGAGCTCGGCTTCCCGGTTCGGCGTGGTCGCGGGATCGAGCGCAAAGCGGACCAGCAGGCCCTCCGAGCGGCCGATCCAGTTCCTCTGCATCAGGCGCACCTTCTCCGGCCAGCGGTCGAGCCGGTCGAGCGCGTCGAGCAGGTCCTGCGCGAACCTGGTGATCGCGAAGTACCACTGCATCATCTCGCGCTGCTCGACCGGCGCGCCCGAGCGCCAACCGCGGCCGTCGATCACCTGCTCGTTGGCGAGCACGGTCCGGTCGACCGGGTCCCAGTTCACCTTGCCGAGCTTGCGCTCCACCAGCCCGGCGCGCAGGAAGTCGAGGAACATCTTCTGCTGGTGCTTGTAGTAGGCGGGGTCGCAGGTCGCGAGCTCGCGCGTCCAGTCGAGCGACAGCCCCATCGACTTGAGCTGCGCCTTCATCGCCGCGATGTTCTGGTAGGTCCACGCCTTGGGATGAACCTTGCGCTCCATGGCGGCGTTCTCGGCCGGCATGCCGAAGGCGTCCCAGCCCATGGGATGCAGCACGTTGAAACCCTTGGCGCGCTGGTAGCGCGCGACCACGTCGCCCATGGTATAGTTGCGCACGTGCCCCATGTGGATGCGCCCCGACGGGTAGGGGAACATCTCGAGCACGTAGTATTTCGGCCGCGGGTCGTCGTTGCCGGTCGCGAAGATGCCGCGCTCGTCCCAGACCTGCTGCCAACGGGCCTCCGCCGCGCGGGCGTTGTAGCGCTCGGTGGCAGGAGGCCGGCGCGCTGCTGACGCGAGTATGTCCTCCGCGGTCCAGTGGTCGCCATGATTTATCGCGACGAACTCGCGATCCCAGACACCCCAATTTCGAGGCATGCCAACATCTGCTTGCGGATTGTGGACTAGGGTCAGGGGGCGCTCAGTACGCGACATGTTGCCGATCGAAACTCGTGACCACAGTATCCCCGAAATGTGAGCAAACGGTCCGTCGACGAAAGCAGTGCGTGGTATCGGGTCGCGTTGGCGGCTGATTGTCAGGGACGATTCGAATCCCTGATCAACGACAGCTCCAGTGTCGCGATCAATCGACACATATTCCGGTCCAATCGGAAAGACGGCGGAGAGGACCAACGGCACCCCGCCTTCGGGCACCAGGAGGCCGAACCGTCCGCCACCGATCGCGATGAGCCGGACATCGCTAGGTTCTATGATACCTTGCTGAATATAGCGTTGGACCACGCCGCTCTTAGTCCAAAGTGCGCTGGTCACCCGCAACTGAGCTTCGCGCAAGGGAACTGGAGCGAAGCCGCCGCCCTCATTGATCGGTTGAGGACCTTTGACCTGATCTGGTCCCTCGATACCGCGATCAGGCGCTATCGCCTCGATCCAAATGCGGCGTGAGCCGTCAAGGACGCAAAGGTCAGGCTGGCCACCTGCCCTTTCTCGCTCGGCCACTGAAAGCAGGGTCTTACCGGCATCTAGCAGCGCGCAGCCGAGAAACATCTCCCAGAACCGGGCGTCAGGATCCCTCGCGAACCCCTTGCGAAAATTAGGATCCGCGAACGGCTCGTACCGGCCCCACATCGCTCGGAGCTGCTGACGCAGATCGCGCTCTACAGCGTACCTTCCCTCCCGCAGGTTTATATAGCCACGGTCAAAATTTTGGCCGTCGATTTCGAAGAGATCGGTCATGGCGCGGGTGCTCGGGTTAGGCCGAAAGCGTCCCAGCCCATGGGATGCAGCACGTTCACACCCTTGGCGCGCTGGTAGCGCGCGATCACGTCGCCCATGCTGGAGTTGCGCACATGCCCCCTGTGCATGCACCCGGACGGGTAGGGGAACATCTCGAGCACGTAGTATTTTGGCCGCGGGTCGTCGTTG
>WNFG01011627.1_pt1 | contig 10162 bp, 9 predicted proteins | sample 5400431 | NCBI WGS metagenome assembly WNFG01 (sample SAMN13153346, study PRJNA577476) | soil metagenome | isolation source: 120 cm saprolite under Douglas fir tree site 2 hole 3 replicate 2 | place: USA:California | collected 2015-04-18
CGTCCGTCAGCACTCCCGAAAGCTGGGGGTCGGTGTAGAGCACATTCGCATCCGGCACCTGCGACTTGATCTGGCGTTCGAGCACGCGGCCAGCTTCCAGGCGAACGTCGTCGGAAAACACAATCACCAGCAGATGATTGCGCACCTCTACTACGGTTTGATACGGAAGTGCGCCTGCGGCGGTTCCGGTTTTTTTCAGCGGCAAAACCACCCCATTCTCCCGTACCAGCGTGACCGCATCGTCGGCCATCTTTTGTCCGGCGGCGACGTTCTCCGGCCGCCCCACCGCCGTGTCGAGCGCGGAAAGATCGACTACTCTGGCCTTGTGCAACCCGAGAGATGTCTTGACCTTCAGAATCTTCAGCACCGACTCGTCCAGCCTTGATTCCGGAATCTCCCCGCTCTTCACTGCCGCCACCATTGCGCGATCCGCAGCGTCCAAATCAGGCGGGATCAGAAGCACGTCATTGCCGGCTTTGAATGCGTCCACCGCCTCGCGGCCAATATCAGAGGCATAGAGCCGCGTGAGTCCAGCCATGTCGAGCGCGTCGGTAACGATGATTCCCGGGAAGTGGAGGTCTTTCCTCAGCAGATCGGTGACAATTTGCGGCGAGACCGTCGCCACCGACTTCGGATCAAGGGCCGGAACGGTCACGTGCGCGACCATGACGGAATCCACTCCCGCTGCAATCGCTTTTTGAAACGGCGGCAGTTCGACTGAGTCCAGCCGTGCGCGGTCTCCTGTCACCTGCGCTAATCCCAGATGCGAGTCGGTCGCGGTATCCCCATGTCCGGGGAAATGCTTGGCCGTGGTCAGCAGGCCGGACGAACGCGCGCCGCGAATGTATGCGCTGACCAGTTCGCCAACTTGCTGTGGATCTTCGCCGAACGAACGCGTGTTGATGATCGGATTTTCCGGATTGGAATTCACGTCGGCCACGGGAAAGAAATTCCAGTGGATTCCAATGGCACGGGCCTCCAGTCCCGTAATTCGGCCAAAGCTTTCTGCGTACTCAGCGCGCCCAGTGGCACCGATCGCCATCGCATTTGGAAAAGCCGTCGTCCCGTGTAGCCGGTTGCTGACCCCAACCTCGAAATCCGCAGCAATCAGCAGCGGCAATTTGGAATCGGACTGCAGGCGGTTGAGCAATTGCGCAGCTTCGAAGGGTTCATTCCGGTAGATGAAGGGCGGCTCATAGCGCACCGTCATGGCAAACGAACCAACGTGATACTTGTTCATGGTGTCGCGCAACTGCGCATACTCAGGGCTGTTCACGTTCACAAATTGCGCTCGCGTCCAGATCATGAACAGTTGTCCGACTTTTTCCTCCACCGACATCTTGCGCAGAGTTCTCTCCGCCCATTTCTCGCCATCGCGATCGAGATGAACCGGCAGGGGCTGATATTTGGTTTTGGCAAAAGCGGGAGAAAGCAGAAGGGCGAGTGTTATGAAGAAAAGTGTGCCGCGAACCATGCGAGGAGAATACCACTGAGCGGTCAGGCGGCGGATTAGCCTCGCTTCTCTACCAGGCTCGCAGCCCGTTCAATAACCCCCGGATCATCGCCGAAACCCGAGATCCACTCCACCTCCGGCTCCCGGCGAAACCAGGTCATCTGCCGCTTGGCGTAATTGCGATGCGCCTGCTGTACCGCTGCAATCGCCTGCTTCAGGTCAAGTTCTCCACGGAGAAGCTGCACCACCTGCTTGTACCCGATCGTTTCCAGCGGCCGCGCTGCGTCCCCGTATTTCTCGCGAAGATTTCTAGTCTCTTCGATCAGGCCAGCCTCGAACATTGCCTCCACTCGCCGGTTGATGCGGTCATAAAGCAAAGCCCGATCCGGATCGAGTCCGATACGCAAGATGGTGAAACCGCGCAATGCATCCCGCCCGCGCTCCCACTGCTGGCTCATCGGCTGCTTGGCGCTGAGCGACACTTCAATCGCGCGGACGAGCTTGGGAACATCGTTGGTATGGATTTTCTCCGCGGCTTTCGGGTCCAGTCGGCGCAGCAGACGATGCAAATGCTGCGGCCCGTTTTCTTTCGCTCGGGCACGCAGGGTTTCCCGCAAAGCTTCCGAGCGCTCAGGGCCGGGGAACAATCCGTCCAGCAAAGCTCGCAAGTACAGCCCGGTACCCCCCGCTATAACCGGCAACGCGCCGCGCTCGCGGATTTCCTGAATAACGTTTCTGGCTTTACGCGCGTATTCCCCGGCAGTGGTGTATCTAGTGGGTTCGAGTTCGTCCAACAAGTGATGCCGAACGCGGGACTGCTCTTCAGCGGTTGGCTTGGCGGTCCCTATGCGGAATTCGCGGTAGATCGCGACCGAATCGCAGTTGACGATCTCTCCGTGGAAGCGCGAGGCGATTTCGAGCGATAGCGCAGTCTTACCGCTGCCCGTGGGGCCAAGTATTGCAACCAGCAGAGCATCGGGCAGAGGATCCGGAGACACTCAGCGCGCACTCCAGGCAATGAGATGCCAAGAACGTGTAATCACGAGCGCCAATATCAGAATGACGATCACGATCAGGCCCAGAGTTTCCAGACGCTTGTGTGGCGCAGGCCCACCCCCAGCGAGGCGGCGCCTCGTATTCCGGCCAAATGAAGCCCGCATGGACACGAACCTTATTGTAAGCCGGGCCGGCTGAGCGTCGAAACTTTGGCGATGTCTCCCAGCCTGAGCATCCGCATGTACTCAAGCAGTGCGTCCCCTACCAGTTCGGCCGGCACTTGATAGGCTCCAGCATCGATCTGGGCCCTCAGCGCCTTCACCCTGTCCCACCGAAGGTCAGGGAGACTCAATGCCAAGATTATGCGATCAAACCATCAGCAAGAGAGATTTTTCCTTTCGGCAGACTGCTGGTGGCTGACGGCTCACTCGTCGGCTTACTTGTCATAGTGCAGCAGCGAGAACACATCGTACGCCTTCAGCTTTGCCCGGGGATTGAGAAAGTCAAGTTCCACCACAAACCCCAGCCCGGCAATATCCGCCCCCAGAGACTCCGCCAGCTTCGCGGTTGCCTCGGCAGTCCCGCCGGTGGCCAGCAGGTCGTCCACGATGATCACGCGCTGGCCTTTCTCGATCGCGTCCTTGTGGATCTCGAGGGTGTTGGTGCCGTATTCCAAAGCGTAGTCGTATTTCTCAGTTGCCGCTGGGAGTTTCCCGGGTTTGCGTACCGGAATAAATCCCGCATTCAGTCGATACGCCAGCGCCGGCCCGAAAATAAAACCGCGCGCCTCCATCCCCAGCACCAGATCAACCTTTTTGTCGATGTAATGCTCGGCCAGCGCATCAATCAACAGGGCCAGGCCGCGGCGGTCCTTGAGCAGCGTCGTGATGTCATAAAACAAAATGCCGGGCTTGGGGAAATCCGGCACCTCGCGGATCAATTTCTTCAGCGGCTCACAATCCAGCGTTGCCTGCGCAGGCGCCACGTCGCTCATTTACCAGGCTCCTTCAATTCGAAATACGTTCAGACCCTCGACCGGCCTCGCCTCCAACTCTTCTATGCCGTCAACGCGCGCCGCGCGGGGACCTTCTCGCAGCTTCGACCGGAATCCAACTAGCTGCTCGCGCGTCCCCATGGCAAGCACTTCCACGCTGCCATCGGCATTGTTTCGTACCCATCCGGCAATGGCCAGTAAATGTGCTTCGCGTTCCACAAACCAGCGGAAACCCACTCCCTGCACCCGCCCCCGCACCACAAACCGCCGCGCCAGTAATGAAGTTTCCTGACTCTCCATATCGATTGAAAAACCCGGGAACTCAGAAGTGAGAAGTCAGAAGGAAGAAGTAAAACCTGGAATCATTCCGCCGTTCTTAACTTCTGCGTTCTAACTTCCGATTTCTGACTTCGTACGCGCCTACGCCCTCGACAAATACGCTCCTTCAGCCGTATCCACGCGTATGGTCTCGCCTTCATTGATGAATGGCGGCACCTGCACCACCAGCCCGGTCTCCGTCTTAGCCGGTTTGGTCACGCTGGACGCAGTCGCGCTCTTCAGCCCCGGCTCGGTTTCGATCACCTTCAACTCGACTGTCTGCGGCAACTCAATCCCCACCGCCTTGCCGTCGAAAAACTCCACCTTGATCTTCAGATTCGAGATCAGGTAATCCACCGCGTCGCCCAGCGTGTCGCGGGTCAGGTGGGTCTGCTCATAGTTGGTGGTGTCCATGAAGTAATAGCTGTCGCCATCGCTGTAGAGAAATTCCATTTCCACTTCGTCCACGTTGATCTTCTCAATGGGATCGGGCGAGCGGAAGCGGTGCTCGAACATGGCGCCGGTGCGCAGGTTGCGCAGTTTGGCTTGAATGAACGCGCGCAGATTTCCCGGCGTGCGGTGCTCAACGCTAAAAACCGAGTGCAGATCATTGTTGTGCTTGATGATCATGCCCGGACGTAGCTGGGTAGCTGGAATCGACATTGCTGGAATTGCTCCTTACACTGATTTGCGGCACTCTGGATTTGCTACACAATGACCTAATGCAAAACGACTTGCGGCTGGCCTGAGCGACTGACAACAAAACTGCCAGCAGCCACAGTCGCCGATGAGGGCTAAAGTCTGTATTTTATACGGCTTGCCCAAATTTGGGAATTCGCTGCCAAAATGGACAATGATTACGACTGCGCCATGCAGCTAGGATGGCGTTTCCAGCCATCCAAGACTAAAATCTGGTGACGAGGTGCAATCCATGCGAGAAGGAAAATACGAATCCAGCGGAAACGTCGGAACCGCGATCACTTTTCTGTTAATCGGACTCGGAGCTGGAGCAGTCGTCGGGATGCTTTTCGCTCCCAAAGCCGGGCGTCAGATGCGCCGTGACTTGCGCCGCGGCTACGACAATGCCCGCGAAACTTTTGACGATTGGAAAGAAACCGCCCAAGATTTCGCCGAGGAAGCCATTGGACGCGGGTCGGACTTTGCCGACGACCTGCGCGACCGGGTTCGTCCGCTGACCAAAGCCATCCGCCGCGGTTAGGTACTCGGTCGTCAAGTTCTAAAAAATCGACGAAAAGAAGCCCTTAACTTTCCCGAAGAAGCCCTTGTGTGCCTGCTTGGGATTCGGTGCGGGCGGCAGAACTACCACTGCGGGCAGCGGGTCCGCCGGCTTCACCGACAACGGTAGCGCCGCAGCTTCTGTGATCGGCGCGGCCGGTGCTTTAGCTCTGGCCAGTTCTCTGCCGCTGAACACCAGCGGCGCCTCGACCTCCACCTTCGTCTCACCGGGTTTGGTCTCCGGAACCGGTTTCGATTCCGGACCCAGATCCGCCGCCGGAGCTGCGCCTGAAGGATCGCCGCTCGGCTGGGGGTCAGTGGAATTCGATAGGTGCAGTTTTGAACCAGCCTGTTCCTCTGAAACCACCGGGGTGTTCTCCGTCGACGCCCGCATTACCGGCACCTGAACCGGAGGACATCCGCACGGAGCCACCGGGCTTCCCACCGTTTCCAAGCTCCCTTGGCGGAAAAGAATCTGCTGGTCCGGTTTGACTTCGTAAGTTCCGTTTCCAATCAGTTCTGCCACTACCACTGATGACGTGTTCCCTGGCATTGCGCTGACACAAGTGTTGCCGTGCGAGTCGGCGCTTATGCCCAAGTCAAACTCGCCCGGCCCGGGAAGGACAATTCTAAAATCTGGCGTTAGCACCGAATCGGAAGACTCTTGCAAGCGGTAATGAGTCTCCATCGCACCCTTGCTCATCCCCAGCATCAGATCCTGACCGCTCACCGAGGTAGTGACCGAAACCGTAGTCCCCGGACATACCCGCACTTCGCCGCCCCGCGCCAACCGCAGAACTGCCGTCTCCTCTGCAGCCGTAATGGATGATCCCGACGCCACCCGGCTGCCCGCTTCCACCAGAGTTCCCGAACTGCCAACCGCAACCGGGACCGCCGCAGGCTGGACGCCCGAACTCAGGGCCGGAACCGAAGCCGGCTTGGCCGTGGCGGCCTGGTCGGCGTGCAACCGTATTCGCAGACGGTTCCCCATCGCGTCCCATGTGTAAAGGACAGGCCCGGCAAGGTCCACCACGATCCTCACTATTGGAGGATCAACTTGGTTCTGGTCAACCCGTATGCCTTTGATCTGCTCATTGCGGAACGGAATACGCCTGCGGTTCGAAGCTAGCCTGGAGTTGGGAAGATCAACCACCAGCCGCAGCGGCCCTTCAACCGTCTGCAGCCTGGGCGTCAGTGGACGGCTGGAAACAATCTGCACGACCGGCCCGTTGTCTCCGGGGACGATCGTCACAGATTGCACGTCCGCTGTTGGCAGGCGCCGGGATCCGCTGTCCGCTTGCGCGGCAGCCTCCGCCGACACAAGTGCCACGGTGGTCAGAACCGCCACACAGCATTGGGCTCGGACGCTAAACACAAGTTTATCCAGAATGTTGGTGAACTTGCGATGAGAGTAGCACTACTTTAGGGGTTTATAAAGGGCCGGGATTGAGAGCAGTCGATCCTTCCACTGCTCACGAATCGAGCCGCATGCGCGCAACCAGATCGCGGAAGCGCGGTTCACCTCGCAGCCCATCGAGCCGGGGGTGCACCTTAAGCCACACCAGCGTTCCGTCGCGCTCGGCGTAGGCCTTCTCCAGCCAATCGAGAGCGCGGTCATTGTCCCCGATTACGGCGTAGTAGGAGGCGATGCCGTAGGGCGAGACGAATTGCTTCTGCGCCAGCGCCTGCACTGACTCCAGGGTGGAGCGCGCATCGTCCTGCCGCCCGGCGCGCGCGTAGAGGATGGCCAGGCCAGACGAGGGCCGCGACCGGCCATCGGGGCCCGCAGTTCCCCGAACGAACTCTTCAATCGCTTCGTCGGCCCGCCCCAGGTGCTCCAGTGAGCGCGCGAGATCGGTGTGGGCCGCGCCAAAGGTCGGGTCCAGTTCGAGGCACTTGCGATAAGGCACCACGGAGCGATCGAAGCGGCGCGCGTAGAAAAGGGTATCGCCTACCACGGTGTAAGTGAGCAGATTAAGAGGATCGAGCTCGTGCGCCCGCTGGGCTTCGGCAATGGCTTCCTCGTGGCGCCCCATCCCCGACAGCAGCAGCGCATACCGGCTGCGTCCAAACGCATAGCCGGGATTGAGCTGCACCGCCCGTAAGGACTCGCGCTCGGCGGCCAGCCAATCCCAGTCGAAAAGACGATGAATCCAACCTAGGGACGTGTGGAGCTCCGCTAACGATTCATCGAGCGAGAGTCCCCGCTCGGCGGCTTTGCGCCCCAGCGAATAGCCTTCGCGCGGTGGGAGGATGTGGTGATTTGCCAGCATGACATAGCTGTCGGCGAGCCCGGCGTAGGCGGCCGCGTAATTGGGATCGATCGCTAGCGCCTCCTCGTAACGCCGGATTGCCTCCTTCACCGATTCGCCGGTGAACCGGTTCCACAGAAACGATCCCTGTAGATAGGCCACGTGCGCCGCGGGATTGACCGCTCCCTTGGATCGTAGTCGCGCCCGTTCGTCGGGTGTCACTTGAATCCGAATCTCGTCGGCGATTGCGTGCACCCGCAGCGCCGAACCCTCGACCACACCATCCACACGCAGCTCACGCGCGATCTCTGACAATGGCGGATGGATCCCCTTGAACCGCATCGCCGAAGTCCGCGAGATGACCCGTAGCGCCGCGATCTGCGCCAAGTCGGCGATCAGGGCGTCGGTCATCCCGTCGGCAAAATATTCCTGCGCCGGGTCGCCCGAGCGATTCTCGAACGGCAGCACCACCAGCGATCGGATGCCCCTCCCCGGGCCGGACTCAAGAGCGTCGACTGAGGACGAAGCGGTCCGGGTGGGCAATCCCCGACCGTCATCTGAGGATTCACCACGCAGCGCACGAAGCAGGGCTCCGGCGTCTGAAAAGCGGCGCAGCGGCGCCTTTTCGAGGCATCGTGAGACTACGGCCTCGAGCTCAGCCGAGAGGCCAGGACGCATAACCCGCAAGAGCGGTGCAGGTTCGTGCACAATCTGGTAGAGAAGCGAGAGCACGTCGTCGCCAACGAAGGGACGCCTCCCCGTCGTCATCTCGAACAGGAGTGCGCCCAGCGCGTAGAGATCGGAGCTCGCGTCCACGCGACCGTCCCGTACTTGCTCGGGGGACATGTAGGGCACAGTGCCGACCAGTGCGGAGGGGCCGCTGATGGTGGCCGACTGTGTGACGTTCGCGGCTCCGGGCATAACGCGGGCCAGGCCGAAATCGAGTACCTTGGCGCGCCCACGCGGCGTGATGACGATATTCCCCGGCTTGAGGTCACGATGAACGATGCCCTTCTCGTGCGCCGCCTGGAGGCCCTCGGTCACATCGAGTGCAATGGCGCGGGCCCGAGTCTCGGGGAGGGGGCCGTTCGCCAGCGTGCGGGCTAGGGATTCGCCGGGCACGAACTCAAGCACCAGGAAATCGACGCCTCCGTCCGAGTCAAAATCAAACAGTGTCGCAATGTTGGGGTGGAGCAGGCGCGAAAGGGCGCGCGCTTCGAGCCGGAACCTATGCTTCGAATCCTCGTCATGAAGCGCATCCTGCTTCAGTACCTTGAGGGCCACGTCGCGCTCAAGTCGCGGATCCTCACCGCGGAACACCACTCCCATACCGCCTTCGCCCAGGCGTTCGACGATACGATATCGGCCGAGCGTTTGACCAATCATTGGCAGCTCCGGGATGGTGCGGGGGGACAATGTTCCCGAAGTCTATTCCGCAGGACAGAGCCGGGCAAGCCGGCTGGCGGGCGCGTGATCGGAAGCGTGGCGAAACGGGCGGGCTTAGAGACTACGCTTCCGCCAGAAACTCGTACTCGTCAATTACCGCCGCGACCGGCCCCTTGGAATCCGCCAGCCCGGGTTCGACACGTACGACCTTTCCCTTACAGCGTACCCGAATACTCTCGGTCAGGGTGATTTCCGGCGGAAGGGTCAGAGTGAACTCAATATCCGAACCGGTCGCCAGCGGCGCTTCCAGATAGAAGCAGATGCCGCGGGCGCTGACGTCGCGCGTCTGCGCCGACATCTCCGGACCCGTATTTCCGTTGTAATTCACCGACACCGGCAGCCGTAGCGCAAACCTGCGAGTTGCCCGCTTTTCCGCTTGCTGAACTTCGACCACCATGGGGGAGTCTCCTAAACCCCTGTAAGGATGAGACCTGGCGGCCCACATGTCAAGTCGAACTTAGGACAGGGGGTACGGGTCCGGTCGGCCAATCCCACCCGCTCTAATCCGACCGAAAGCTCCGCCATTGCGAGCGGCGCAGCCGCCGAGGAACCGGCTTTTCGCCGGCATTGCCACGACTCCCGCCACTTTTGATACCCTGAAGTCCATACCCATGGTCTTCGTCCTCGACAATTACGACTCCTTCACCTATAACCTGGTCCAATACTTAGGTGAATTAGGCGCAAACGTGATTGTCCGCCGGAACGACCAGGTCACAGTCGGCGAAGTCGAGGCGATGCACCCCGACCGCATTGTTATCTCCCCCGGCCCCTGCACTCCGCAAGACGCCGGCATCAGCATTGACCTTTTTCGCCATTTCACCGGCCAACTGCCAATCCTCGGTGTCTGCCTCGGCCACCAAGCCTTGGGCGCCGCCTTCGGAGGCAAAGTGATCCGCGCCCCCCACCTGATGCACGGCAAAACCAGCCAGGTCACCCACGACAATCGGACGATCTTCAAGAGTCTGGAGTCCCCGTTCACGGCGACCCGTTATCACTCATTAATTGTTCAGGAGAAGGACTTACCGGACGGCCTCGAAGTCAGCGCCTGGACCACGGAGCCAGACGGATCGAAAACAATCATGGGGCTCAGGCACAAGAAGTTTCCGGTGGAAGGAGTCCAGTTTCATCCAGAGAGCGTGCTGACGGGAGAGGGAAAGAAACTAATTGCAAATTTCCTCGAAGTCAGTGGTCAGTGACCAGTGGGCCGTGGTCAGTCTTCGCAACCTACCCTTAAGTGAACCCAGCAACCCGTTGAGAATTCGACCCGCTTCTTCCGTGCGCTTGAGCAGGCTCGTGCTACGTTCCGGCGAAAAATATCCAAGATTTCTGGCAATGAAAATTTGTGTTTCCACCTCGAGCAGCGACCCGCGAGCGTGACCGAGGAATTGTTTGAACTCTCCGGTAAATTGCCGCCCCTGTCCCTCAGCCATGTTACTCGGAACCGAAACCGCCGCCCGTCGAGGCTGA
>WNFG01006056.1_pt1 | contig 10160 bp, 9 predicted proteins | sample 5400431 | NCBI WGS metagenome assembly WNFG01 (sample SAMN13153346, study PRJNA577476) | soil metagenome | isolation source: 120 cm saprolite under Douglas fir tree site 2 hole 3 replicate 2 | place: USA:California | collected 2015-04-18
CGATTCGAAAAGACGGGCACCACCCGATCATTTACATGCAATGCGGCCCCATACGGTTCCACCTCACTGCGAAGAAGGCAGCACAGGCGTCGCTCCTCGAACACAAGGTCATCCCACGTTTTACCGACTTTGCTTGGGACCAAACAGAGAACGAAATTACAATTCAAGATCTGTACGCCGCACTCGTCGGAAACCAACACAGGAATGAGTTGATCATCCGGGATCTTCAGAATGTTTTATCTGCTGGGCGATCGCCGCTCGTCCTGACGAGCCGGACGGAGCATCTCGATTACTTGGCCGGACGATTGCACGGGGTATGTTCGCACATCTTCATCTTGAAAGGCGGGATGGGCGCAAAACAAAGAACGAAACTGACTGAGTCCCTAGCTGCCGTCCCTCCCGATGAACCGCGTGTCATTCTTGCGACGGGAAGCTACCTTGGGGAGGGTTTCGATGATGCGCGCCTCGACACACTTCTCCTTGCGATGCCGGTCTCCTGGAGAGGAACCCTGCAACAGTATGTCGGCCGTCTCCACCGGCTCCATGAGAATAAGAAGGAAGTCCAAGTCTACGACTACGCGGATGTGCTGGTGCCAATGTTGGCGCGGATGTACAAGAAGAGACTGTCAGGCTATGCCGCACTGGGCTACACCGTTGTGGAAAACTCGATTACGTGAAGAACTGATCTTCCAAATCGAACAAGACGTTTTCATCAGAAGTTTTGGCGCCACGCTGAGTGATGGAGGGCAGCGGCAATCCACATGCGCGATTCTAAGAAACGCAGCTCGCGTAGAAACACCGCCAGCAAGAATCTTCGCTGGAATGAAGCCCATCTTGATGCGCTCATCGCGGAAGCGATCGTGGATGCATACAACGAATCCGAGCAAACTGTGGGATTTTATACAATGATGGAGGATAGTCTTGCTCTGCCATTTGAGACTGAGATTCTGGGGATAAAGGTAGCCGTGGAAAAGATCGATATGAATCAGGACAACGCAATCGTTGCCGTTTGCCCGCATGGCAGCAAGCGGCAGAGAATTCCAATCCTGGATCTTCCGTTACCATCGCCAACGCCAAGAGGAGCTGAATGGATCGCAGCTTATCGCTACTGGCGAAGGGGGCGCATGTGAGCGAGTATCTGTACTATGAATTTAGAGCCGTGGATCGTCCATTAACCCACCGTGAAATCCGGGAGCTTCGGGCGCTCTCGACGCGCGCTGAAATCACGGCAACGAGTTTCGTAAACACATATAACTGGGGAGATTTCAAAGGCGACCCCGATATCCTGATGGAGAAATATTTCGATGCCTTTGTCCACACAGCAAACGGTTGCGTGTTCCAGTTGGTATTGCGGCTCCCCAGGCGAGCGCTCGACGCGAAGGACGTGTCGGCCCATTGTGTGGGAGAAAGTTTGCGTATGCGTAAGACGAAGAACTTTACGATCCTGGAATTCATCTCTGAAGGTGAGGGGCGGGATTGGGAGGATAGCGAAGGATGGATGGACTCGTTGATACCGCTGCGCGCCGACCTGATGCGGGGTGACCTGCGCGCCCTCTATCTGGGGTGGCTTTTCTGTCTGCAGAATCAGGAACTGAGTCCGCACGCAACCGAACCTCTTGTGCCTGCCGGCCTTGCCAAGCTGCCGGCCCCTCTCCAGAGCCTCGCGCACTTTCTGGGAGTTGACGAGGACTTGATCAAGGCCGCTGCGGAGCGCAGCCCTAATCTTTCTGCGGCGAGCCCCTCGCGAGCAAAGCTTGCTGCATGGATTGCGGCTATGCCAGAAGCGGAGAAAAACGCCTTCCTGCTCGGGATGGCCGAGGACAATGATTCTTGCTCAAGGAATGATCTGCTACGGCGCTTCGATCAGTACTGTTTGCCGCCCATGTCGAGGGCCGAGCGCGAGGATTCTCAACCGCGAACCGTTTCACAAATCATGGCTGTGGCTCAATCGCACGCTACCCGGAGAATCCGTCGCGAAGCCGAGCGCAAAGCCGCGGAACAGGAGAAGCAGGAGCGGTCGAGAACAGCTGCGCGGCTGCAATACCTGGACAAATTGGCCGGACGGGAAGCACAAATTTGGGAACAGGTTGATGCGCTCGCCCAAACGAAACAGCCAAACAACTACGACCGTGCCGTTAGTCATGTCGTTGATTTGCGTGATCTGGCTGCCCGTCGTGGCCAGCAGGTGCATTTTGACTCTGCTCTTGAGCGGCTGCGAATGAACCACCGTGCCAAACCGACTTTTCTGCGTCGTCTTTCAGACGTCACCTTATAGGCTTTCTCGCCGTAAAGAAGCATAGATAGATGCTACTTCCATGACTATTTCGAACCCACACTCCAACCCATACATTGGGTTGTCTTATATGATTTCCGAGTACGTTGGCGGTCCCTGCGGTCTTCGAAGTTGTTGCAAAACCCGTAAACGAAAGATTGACACGCTAGAGGTCTGCGGTTCGAGTCGCACGGGCCTGCCATCGTTTCAATAAAGCACGTCAGAGCAGAATAAGGCCGCGACGAATACCGAGTGAGACAGCTTCGGTGCGGCTCCCCGCGCCAAGTTTGCCGAGAATCGACGCCACGTGAAACTTGACGGTGTGCTCGGAAATCGCGAGCCGTGCGGCGATTTCCTTATTGGCTAGGCCGCTCGCAAGCATTTGAAGCACTTCGCTCTCGCGAGGCGTAAGTGGCTCGGTGAGTTCCGCGAGGGGCGGCGATGCTGGCACTGCCGCAGGAAACAAGGCGTCGATTTCGCCAGGATGCATAACGATGAGTCCCGTCGCCGCAGCTTCGAGGGCCGCGAGGAGTTGGTCCGGTGGCATATCGCTGCGCAACACTGCTCGGACGCCCGCACGCAGCGCTTCGGCGAACCATCTGGGCTCAAAATGATCTGAAAGAATCACAATGGCTGCTTCGGAAGCGAGTTGGGACGCAGTGAGAGATTCGATCACCCCTTCGAACTGTTCGCCGGATGCCTCTACGAGAACGATATCAGCTTCCACGTCCGGCATTCGATTGGCAAGCGACTCGAAATTTGGAGCGCTGCCCGCAATTTCCACATCTAGTTCCTCGAACAGACTCTGCAAGCCCGCACGAACCAGTGGCGAAGCAGCGACGATGAACACGCGAATCACGCCGCCGCAGAACTTCTTGACGTGTTCTGCCCACCTAGTTGCACGGTCACCCGGCGGACCCGCGAGTAATCTCCGCGCAAAAATTCAAGTCGCAGGAGGCGCGGACCGTTGCCTTGCAGGGCTCGCGAGAGGTCGCCAGCCGAGGTGAAGGCTTTTTGTTCGGCGCTCAGCAGGATGTCGCCCGGCAACAGGGATGCAGAGGAAGCCGGACTGCGGGGCTCCACTTCCAAGAGCACCAGGCCAAACGTGTGCCCGCTGCCGCCAGCCATTTTCGATCGGGGAATTTGCACGGGATGAACGGTCACGCCAAGCCAGGTACCGGACGGTCCAGCGGAAAGAAAATCCTGGACCACGTTACTCGGGATGGCAAGCGCGAGCTGGCCCGCGACCATGGTATTGATTCCAATCACGTGGCCGCGGGCATCGGCAAGCGGCCCGCCGGAGTTGCCCGGCGCCAGGCGGACATCGGCCTGCACCCACGGCCGCGAGCCGAGCCCACGGAGCGGGCCAACCGCATGAATCACCCCGGTCGCGAGAGCGCCTATGAACCCCAGGGGATTGCCGATGGCAATAGCGAGTTCGCCGGGGCGAACCTGCGATGAATCCCCGATGACAGCCGAGGGGAGGTTCGCCGCCTGGTTCGTTGCCAAATTCGTCGCCAGATTCGTCGGCGGGTTCATCCCTAGGGTCGTCGCCGGGTTCGTCGCCAGGTTCGTCGCCAGGTTTGTGACATTGACGCGAAGCGCAGCAAGGTCCCTGTGCGGATCGCGTGACGCAACCGTAGCCTGAAACTCGCGTCCGTCCCAAAGTTGAAGGCCGATTTGCGCGCCCCGCGCTACATGCGCGTTCGTAATAATGATGCCGTCGCTCGACCAGATCACGCCCGAGCCGCCGCCGCGGCCTCCCGCGTGAATGAGAACGGTTGAGCGCCGAAGTTTCTCAGCGATTTCGCCAAATCCTGGGACGGCCATCTCATTCGCCTCCGTGCGGGCGTTCCGCCACTATAATGGTCCCTTCCTGAATCGCGCCGCCACGAACAAATTTCACCGGGAGCGTTTTGCCGATCGAGTCCCCGGCAAGATGGGACTGAACGTCCTCCAGTCCAGTGACCGGCTGGCCACCCAGTGAGATTAGAATGTCGCCGATGAGGATGCCCGCCTTGTCCGCGGGAAGGCCGGGGTGCACTTCCAGAACGATCGCGGCGGTCTTTTCATTCCACCGCAACTTTTCGCGAAGGGCATCCGGCAGGCGCACCGGCTGCAAGCCGACGCCAAAATATCCGCGTGGTATGCGCCCCTTTTGCAGGAGTGTGTCCGCGATTTTGTTTATGGCCGAAGCGGGCACTACAATCGCGCCGAAGCGCGCAAAGCGCGGTGTCGCTAAGCCGACCGCGCCACCCTGCGCGTCGATGACAACTCCGCCCACGGCGGTGGGTTGCAGTCCGACATCGAGCCGGATGTAGGGAGTGAGTGACGCGCCGGTCCAGGTGCGACGGTCCGCCACAACCAGGCTGACTACTCCGAGGGCTGCTACCGGCCCGCTCGCGCGCGTGCGGCCCACAACCAGCATGAGGCTGCCCGGTTTCAGCGCGGCCGCATCGCCGAATTCCGGCGCCCCGTTGCCGGCCTCGGCACATTTCAGAACCGCGATATCCGTCGAGGGATCGCGGCCCGCAAGGGTCGCTGAAACGACGCGGCCATTCGGCAGCGTCACCTGAATTTCTTCATCGCGGCGCAGCGCGTGTTCCGCTGTCACGATAATTCCGGAACGCCACACGACTCCGCTGGAAGAACCGCGCTTTTCCGTGTGGACGGCCACCACGCTTGCGGCGGCGCGCTCCGTGGCCAGCGCCAATGCATTCGAAAGTTCGACAAGTTCTTTAGACATGTTCCATCCTCCAAGAGCAAGATGCCACGAACGCCCATGCGTCTACATCCGCCAATTGGCTAGGTTCGGACCCGGAAGATTGGGCAGTCTCACGGCTGGATTATTCGTTGGCGGACAGGTGGCGCAGGCGCAGGTTCACTTTTCTCTTTCTTCTTGACGGCACCTATCGAAGAGAGGATTCCATTGCTGCAACACCCGGATCGTTAAGAAACGAGGGTGCCCCACGCGTCGGTTTTACGCGTGGGAGGGTTTGTATCTTACCGTCACGACCGACCCAGTGAGTGGATAAAAACTGGGAACAACGAAACCAAAAGCCCCACGCGTAAACCCGACGCGTGGGCCACCCAATTCATCTTCTCGCTCGGCGTCCGGGCCACCCGCCCCTCCGACCCCTCGAAGAGCCGCGAGGGATCGGCCACCCGCCATCGATGACATGGATGGAAAGGAATGGAATACCGCTGCCGTCGGCCCGATGAAATATCAGCGTGCCAGTGCATTGATTCGCCGGCTGCGCCACCCGCCCGTCTCAAAAGGTGGCCCACCCGCCAGTTGAGTAAGGGGTTCACATTTACGACTCGATGCGGCTGGTGCGGAGACACGATGGTAGTTCGCCTGAAGCGCACCAACTGGCCCTGGTCTCAGTGAAACGGCTCGGCCCGAAGAACTGCGAGCGATCAATGCCGTTGATGAGGCTGTCGCCCGTGGCGTAGTTCAGCGGCATCAGGATTTGATTATCTTGCTTGCGTTGGAGCACGAGGGCTTTCAAAGAGAAACTAAAAGCGGACTTAAGCGGAGCCGGAACCGGCGCTATCGACCCGAGCGGTCTTCGCGGCGTCTTGGGTAGCAAAGCCGCCATCGCGCTTCAGCAGGGCGTTGTCGGCGCTGCGGATTTCGTAGAAGAATGACATCGTGGTGCTCCGTTCAGACTTGGGATGAGAGCCGGTCGAGGTGGACGCTAGTTGTAACCAAGCCGCTTCATCAGTTTAACGAAATCATCGTCGTGGACGTATTTCTGGAACGAATCATCCGTGCGGGGATCAGGCATCTGCTCGCCCTTAAGGACGTGGTCCTTGCGCTGAAACGCCATGGAGAGATTCGCTAGCATCTTGGCTTTATCGCCTTCCTCAGCGAAGGCACACGCCAAATTGTAGTAATTCAATGGGTAATCCGGGTCTTGGCGAATTGCATCATCGAGGAGACTGTGGGCCTTCTTTAGGTTGCCGCTGATGCCGTAGGCAATCACTAGCTGATCTACAAGGATGCGGTGCTGGTCGGGATTCAACTTCATGCCGCTCGCTTCTAAGTCGCGGGCCTTCTCGAACGGCGCGACAGACTGGGCATACTTCTTCTGCATGTACAGAGATTGACCAAGGTAGATTTGAGCGAGGATGTTCGATGGATTCTGTTTTATTATTTCTCGACAGTCCCGCTCCGCCGCTGCATATTGGCCCGATTTGTACTCCTGCAACGCACGATCAGCAACCGAATCTTGCCGGTCGCTCGATTGCCCTGAGCAGATCGCAGCCATCGAGAGAACGCATATACCAATCGCTGTAACTGAGATTAATTTCATGTCTTACCTCCCAGCGCACATCACCTTGGCGTTGTGGAAGATCCATCTGTCGGAGTCGGGGGCATCACCCCATGGTGCTTGGCCTTGCGCTTCTCCCGACTTACCAATACTAGGTACACAACTCCGAAGTAGAAAACGAAATTTCCTAGTGCCGCAACCCAAACGCTTGTTACATGAATGTTGCCGCTAACCATAACACCAGTGACCATCCCAGGCAAAAGCAGAATCATGATTACCTCACCAATGTACTCGAACCCAATTCCAGTCAGGTGAGGGTGAGCGTGAGGATGAGGATAGTCGCCGATCATCAACCACGTTAAAAGCGCGAAGGCGAGACCCACTAACAGAGAACCTATCAGCCGGTACATGTTGCCACCCTTAAAGCCTAAATATCAATGGCACCCGATGATGTTTCCATCATCATCGTACGAACAAACCTGATGTGTGACTTGTTCCTGTTGCTGCTGAGACCCAAGCATCATCCAGTCGAATTCATCTCCAAAAGTTTGCTGGAACGCAGCCTGACCTGCTTGCACAGCGGTGTTCGCATTTGGATCCCTTGGATTCGACTCTCGCAGGAAGTGCCACCACGCACTCGGGTTCCATTTTGATTGACCGTACCACGGCTGGTATCCGGCGTGGGCAGGCGATAGCCTATCAGTGATTATGTGCAGGGCATTCCCGAACTTTTGAAGCGCTGCTGGCGAAATTCCCGTATGACCTTCGGCTATCCATTTAGCCTGCTCTACTCTGGCCTGCGCTTCATCCTTCGTGATTTGCTGATCTCCTAATTGCATCGCAACATAAATAGCCTCCGCAGTATTGGGATCGGTCCCATCGCTCATCCCGTGCATCCATGAGTTGTATGATTCTTGATGGGTATCTGCCTCTTTGCTCGCATCGTTTAGAATTTTTAGGTCGCTTGCACTCATTCCCGGAAAGGCTTCGTTGATAATTTCGGTGTGGGTGTATGTTGGCCATTGTCCGTTCCGGTCCACCATGTTTAACGCGTTATTCAAGACATAGGAATAGCGATTCCATGTCTGGGGAAGTTCAAAATCTACACTCTGATTGGAGGGATCGGGACTCATGAAACGCCCATACTGGGACGACATGTACCTAGCCCCGAAGTTATTCAGGCCGGATTCGGAATCGCGTTCTTTGCCGGTGAACTTGTAGTTTTGGGCGCACGTATTCGTGTAAGCGCGTTCGCCACCGAACGGATAGAAGTCGGCATCGTAGCAAATCGTTCCGCTTGAGTTGGTGATTACTCGGGAACTCCCGAGAGCGTCGTCAAAATAATAGTAGACAGTGGGGGTCACGGTGTAGATCACGTACTGATTCGTGGGGCTGGACGCACCGTTAACGGTCACCACCACGTAGCCTGTCGTCGCCCCGGACGGCACAACTGCTGCTCCGATCTGGTTATTGGTCCAGTAATGATACTGCGTCACCCGCGTGCCATTGATGGTGAGCGTGCTGGTGCCTTGCGACGCTCCAAAATTCGATCCATTGACGGTGAACACGCTCCCCACAGGGCCCGAGTTCCCAGCGAGGCCCGAAATATACGGCGTCGTTATCACGGTAAATACGTCGTACGGGGTGGTAGCGCTCGACACGCCTCCCACGGACACAACAATGTGGCCTGTCGTCGCCCCCGACGGCACATATGTTGCGATATGCGTGTTGCTCCAGGTATTCACCACCGTTGCCGGGGTGCCGTTGAACGTGACTGTGCTTGTCCCTTGTGTCGCTCCGAAATTCGATCCGCTAATGGCCATGTATTCGCCCACACCGCCTGTATTCGGAGTAATGCCGGCAATGCTCGGCGCTTGGGCGTGAGCGTGACCGACAAGAAGGAGCGTCACAACACCGACGAGTACGATTCGGTTCCACTGCGCCGGACGAGCAGATGCGGCAAAACATGCTGAGAAATTGTCCCGCCCAGCCTTCATTTTCATATTAAGTCTCCGCGACGCTGGCTGCGTCACTTGATCGAATCGAGCTTCGAAACGCGAATGGTCTGTGTGGCCGTAAACAGCTCTAGCTAAGTTTGCGATGGCCGCCTCATCGTTCCAGGTCATGGGCCAAGGCGATGGGCAATGCGCTTGCCATTGAAAAAGTAATACTCGTCCGTGATGTTTCCGCTGCCGTCGCTTTCATCCAGCGCATCGCCATTCATTCCGTTCCAGTAAATCTTGTATACCGTGCTTCCTGAGGTCTTCTCGACACGCTTGCCGTCGCCGTCGTAGACATACCCAGTAGTCGTCGAAGCGGCAGCCTGCCTCATCTGGCCTTCTGCGTTGTACATGTATGTAGTCCCGGTGGGAGGAGCAGCAGTCAGGTTTCCCGCACTGTCGTAGGAATATCCAGTGGTGCTAATCTGATTGTTGCTGTTCACAGAAATGTTGAGATTTTCCTGGGTGCAGCCGTTGTACGTCGAGGATACAGGGTTGATTTGGATTAAGTTGCCCCATGGAGACGCCCCCCCTGCCTGGTCGTACACAAGACTCTCACCCCAACAATGTGTGGGACTGGTGGCATACGTCGAAGTGGTCTGGGCGGTGGAGAGGCGATTCAGCGCATCGTAGCCAAAGGTCTGCGAACGTGTCCCGTCCCGGTTATTCGTGATACCAGCAACATTTCCATTGTCAGAACTTCCCAGGTTGAAGCTGTAAGTAAAATCAAGCACGTTACCCGCGTTTGTAGAATCACCGCAAGCGTTCGGGGCAGCCCCACTCGAATTAACCGCGATGCGGCACGGTTGTAGGCGCGGGTTATAGTAGAAGGTAGTCGTCAGATTCGACCCATTCACTAACCGGGCCACCGAACCCTGCGGCGTGTAGCACGCTCCGCCAGCTGGAGATGGAGTCTGCCCATTGGGGCAAGTCGTTGGCCCCACAGCGTAGTTGATGTTGTTGGCCGTATCCTTCGCTGATACCGTTTGCCCCGCGACATTCGGCGTGTAAGTGATTATCCTCCCGCCTGGGTAGTTCAACGTCGCGACTGAGCCATCGAAATTATAGCCGTGCGTGGTGGTCTTGGTAACGCTGTTGGTGGTGCGCTGATCTACCGCCTGGCGGCCCATTTTGTCGTAGCTCCAAGCTTCGGAACCCGCAGCATCCGTCATTCCTGTCCGACGCCCGATGTTGTAGCAAGATGTCTGGCCCAGGCAGCCTGATCCGTCGTAGGTGTAGGTCACCGACGGATCGCCATTCGAGTATGTCTTTTTTCTGACGCGATTCAGGGCATCAATGGGTAGGTCCGAAGGACTGTAGTTTATTGTGATGCCGCGCCCGTCGGTCTTGGTGAGAACATTGCCGTTGGCGTCGTAGGTGTAATTGGTTGTTCCAGACTCCGGGTTCTTCGCCAGTGTGAGGCGAGAGAGCGAGTCGTAGGTGAACGTGCGTTGCCGGGAGCCGCTCTGCGTCACTGAAAGCAGATTGTCGAGGGCGTCGTAAGTATAATCAGTTTCGTAGTTCAAGTGCGGTGACGAGCCGGGGTCTTCCCACACGCCAGTCATGCGGCCAAGGCCGTCTGAGCAAGATTTTCGCTGTTTCCCCGCTTCG
>WNFG01006058.1_pt1 | contig 10159 bp, 9 predicted proteins | sample 5400431 | NCBI WGS metagenome assembly WNFG01 (sample SAMN13153346, study PRJNA577476) | soil metagenome | isolation source: 120 cm saprolite under Douglas fir tree site 2 hole 3 replicate 2 | place: USA:California | collected 2015-04-18
AAGGCGCGCGCCGATCATCCAGCGCAGCGGCAATACTGGCAGCGACGGCGCGGCTAGCTTCATCGGCAATCAGCGCAACGTGTTCACCGGGACGCACGCCGAGGCAAGTTTCCACGGCGTTCCGCGCGCCTGGCATCAAGTCTGATTGTGGGGCGCCAAAGTTCATCCATTTAATTCTACTTGAATTGCACCAATTTTCTAGCGCAAGAGCCCCGGTGGGTCTTTTTCTCAACTGGCCATCTGGCCGGGCAGGATTCTGCCATGAAGGGCTAGCATCGGAAGATTACGTTCAGGCAGAGATTCTTCCCGATTCACTGGCTACCAACCTTCGCGGCGAAACGCGAAACGCGGGCACCTGGCCGCCACCGCTGGTCACGTTGGCGAGGCCGGTGGCGCTGAGGCGGGTGAGGAAGCCGCAGAGCTTTCCGCGAAACAAGTACGGCGCAAAATCCACCAGCATATCGCGGTAATCCACCTTGCCGACGTCCGCGATGTAAGGAAAGACTTCGCGGCGGATGGGGATGCGTTCTTGGACAATCCACGCGCCGTTCTTCGCCGAAAGCGCGCGCTCGATGGCTGAGTCCCAGTCGGCTTCACTGGTTTCCCAGCCCAGGGTCACGCCGACCCCGCCATACTCATCGCTTGGCTTCAACACCAGGTTTTCGCGCTCTTTACTGATAAAAGCGAGCAAATCGATGCGCTGGTCGTAATGCGCTGTTCCGGCGTCGGCGACCACGCGTGTCCACGGAATATGCTTGCGGATCAGCTCGCGTTCACCATGGGAGAAGAGCGCGCCATTTTGCTCGTCGGTCAACACGGCGAAAAATGCCTTCACATGCGGAATCTTGCACCGGAAATTATTCGCCACGCACACGGCGTTGGCCGAGTAGGCTTTGACCAGCGCGGAACACTCGGCCGGCTTGGCCACGATATCGTTGATGAGTACGCGGCGGTAGACGAGATCGATCTTCTTGTCCTGCGCTACCAGCGACTTGCCGTCCCACTCGAGCTCGCGAGGATCGGCGATGAGCGTCGGGACGCCCATCCTCTCGAAGCGTTCCTTGAGGATCTCGAACTCGCTCACGGTCGGCACGTCTTCCCAATCCACAATTGCAATTTGCGGCTTCGCGGACGAACCTCCCCAATCCAGATAGCTCATCACCAGGGCATCGAGGAGCTTGGCGCTGAGCGGGTAGCTGTGAACTTCATACATCTGCGCAAATCTGCCCATCACCGGAAGTTCGCGGAAGATCTCCGCGAGTGTTTCTGCATACCCTGCACCCGCCGGCGATTCGCCGTTGTATTCCGCAAATTTCAGCGAGTCCGGAAGTAGGAACGCATCCAGCCTAGAGGCCGTGCTCGCCCGTCCATATCCGGTGGGAATCCGGGCCAGGCGCTCCTCTTCTTCCCGCAAATGCAATTGTACAAACAGATTTTTGTCCTCGAGAGCGGCGCTTGCAACGCGCTCGCCGAGATCCGCAATCGTTTCCGCGACGGTTCTCACACGCGTTTCGTCTTCCGGAGAAAGAAAAAACGGCCGCAGGAACGGACAGTGGACGCGGTCGCCAAACGTAAGCCGGGCCTTGCGCATGCGCTTGAACAACTCTTCTGGCAGCGCGGGGACGCGCAAGAGCGTGCTTTTCAATAGGGCATGCCACTCTTCCGCCGGGGATGGCGGCGGTACCAATGGTATGGGAGCACTTGTCACTTCATCACGATCCTTGCGCCGATCCGGCGGCCGGAGCCGCTACCGACTTCTGCCCGGCGGAAGCGCTCTTTGGCGCTCCTGTAAATCCGGCGGCTGCGCCAATGCCGAGCATCTCTTCCCAGCGAGGCCACGGATTCGAGGCTTTGCCGCTCAGTGCGCGGTCGATCACCAGCCGCGCCATCTTTTCCACCACCTGCTCGAAATAGAATTCCGTAATGCGGTCGCGTTCGAAATCCGGCGCCGGATTCAGGAAGTCGATAGCGTAGGGAACGCCGTCTTTCACCGCGAACTCGATGGTATTCATCTCATAGCCCAGCGCCTGGTTAATCGTTTGCGCATCCTTCACAATCCGCGCGCCAAGCTCTGCCGTCAGGTACTGGTGGTCGACAATGTACTTGCGTTCCTTGGGGTCGTAGTGAACGGGGAGAATGTCCGTCTTGCCGAATGTGAAGCACCGCACGTACTGATTGAAATCGATGAATTCCTGCAACGTCATGCAATAAGGCGAAGTCTTGTCATACGCCGCGAGCAATTCCTCTTTGTTGTTCACTTTATAGACGTGTTTCCAGCCGCCGCCCGAAAAAGGCTTCAAGATCGCGGGTCGGCCGACGTAATCGAGCAGCCCGTCCCAGTCTATTGGATACTCCAGGTTGTGGAGCGACTCGACCGTGATATCCACGTCGCCGGGATAACCCTTCTGCGGCAGGAGTACTGTCTTTGGGATTGCGATTCCCATCTTCGCGGCCACGGAGTAATTAAAATACTTGTCGTCGGCCGTCCACCAGAACGGATTGTTGATGACGTACGTTCCCTGAAGAACGGCGTGCTTCAGGTATCCTCGGTAATACTCGATTTCATGCGAAATGCGGTCGACGATGACGCTATATCGCGCCGCTTCCCCCATGCGCGTGCCGCCTAGCTTCACGAACTCCGCTGCCACGCCGTCTTTCTTGCCAAGTTCGTTCACGCGCACAATAAACGCCGGGGGAAAGCTGTATTCCCGCCCGCAGAGTAGGCCAACTCTTTTCATGTTCGTGCTCCTGTCAGGGTCCTGCGGAAGCGTCTCGCTTGCGATCGCTGTCAATTTACAGCATGCGCTGAAGATGTGCGTGGCTCCATGACGCCTCCGCGTGTTTCGGCGACCAGGTGCCGGACCACTGCTTTCAAGTCTCCCGTTTCCTGATATACGCGCAACTGCCGGTCCGCGCTGGTGCCTTCGTTCATGATCGTGTGAACATATTCGACGGCGCTGCGGCTGCCCAGGTCGTCTACGACATCATCCACCAAAGCCAGTAATTCGGGAACTAGCTGGCGCATGGGCACTTCTGCTTCTTTGCCGAAGTCGATGAGTTTTCCATCAATGCCGTATCGCGCCGCTCGCCATTTGTTCTCTTCGATCAGCGCGCGCCGGTAGAGCCGCCAGCTCACATTGCCTTGGTAGAGCCGGTGCAGCTTCACGATGATTGCCTGAGTGAGCGCCGCGATGGCCACTGCTTCCTCGACTCGCGTCGAAACGTCGAACATGCGGAATTCCAGCGTCCCGAACGTGGGATGCGGGCGAACATCCCACCAAATCTTTTTGCCGTTGTCGATGCAATTTAGCTTCACTAGCAGGTTCACGAAATTTTCGTACGCGCTCCACGATTCGAACTGCTCCGGCACACCGGTTCGCGGGAACCGGCGGAACACCGTCGTGCGGAATGACTTCAAGCCCGTATTCCTTCCCATCCAGAAGGGTGAGCTGGTGGAAAGCGCCAGCAGGTGCGGCAGGAAGTAGCGCACGCCGTTCATCATGTCGATGGTTGTCTGCCTGTCTGGCATGGCCACGTGAACGTGCATGCCGAAGATCAGCAGCGATCTCGCCAGTTGCCCCATCTCTTCGATAATGTGCTGATACCGCTCGCCGGGAGAGATCACCTGGTCAATCCAGCTTGAAAAAGGGTGCGTGCCCGCGGCCGCCACCTGGAGTCCTGCGCGTTCGGCGGCGGCCACCAGCTCGCCGCGCGTGCGATGCATTTCAATGCGCAGTTCGCTGACGTTTTCGCAGATGCGCGTTCCGGTTTCGACGATGGACTGGTGCAGCTCATGCTTCACCTGCTCGGCAATGTCCGGGGAAGCCGCGGAAACAATTTGGCTGACGTGCGAGCGCAATTCGCATGTTGCGGGATCAATGATCTGGAACTCTTCTTCGACGCCGATGGTGAAGCGGTGAGCCATGGGGTGGCCCCTTGGGTCTCTTGGTCTTGTTGGGGACTTCGACCTACGTATCATACCGCGCCGCGGCTCAAAATTGCACCAATGCGGTTTGTCTAGAAGAAGGCTTTGATGGCTGCGAGTCAATTTGGTGCTGGACGGAAACGCTGAGGTCTTGCCAGACTCTTTTGCATGCAAATCAAACCCTTTCGAATCGAGCAGTATTTCGGCAAGTACGAGTTCACCGCCAAGTATCTTCTTTCCAGTTCCGATGCGGAGTCCCGCACAATCAACGAACTCCTCGACCTGGAACCGGGGTCCCACGAACTCCTCCTCGAACATTGGTGTGGATATACCGAATCACCGGGTGCCCCCTGGCTGCGCGAAGCCATCGCAGGCATCTACAAGCAGATCCAATCAGAGAATGTTCTTGTGCTTTCTTCCGCGGAAGAAAGCATTTTCGTCTTCTATCACGCGCTCGCCGGACCTGGCGATCATGTCATTGTCGAAACACCTTGTTATGAGAGCGGCTTGGAGGTCGCTCGCAGCACGGGCGCGCAGGTGAGTGAATGGCCTCGCTCATTCGAAAATGGATGGGCGCACGACCTGGCCACCCTTGAAAAATTGCTCCAGCCGAACACCAAAATTATTTACATCAATACCCCGCACAACCCCACTGGTCTCTTGATGCCTGCGAAGGTGTTCCAGCGAGTGCTCGATTTGGCCGCGAGCCGCGGCATCGTCGTCTTTTCGGACGAGGTGTATCGCGAGCTGGAACACGATCCCGCGGCGCGTCTCCCCGCCGCCTGCGAAGTCCACGAACGCGCCGTCAGTCTCGGCTCCATGAGCAAGAGTTACGGACTCCCGGGCCTGCGCATCGGATGGCTCGTCAGCCGCGATCCAGAGATTCTCAGGCGTTGCCTGGAATTCAGGTACTACACCACCATCTGCAATAGCGCCCCCAGCGAGTTCCTCACTGCCCTGGCGCTGCGCCATCGCGACGTTCTTGCACAGCGCAATTTGCAAATCGTCCTGCGCAATCTGCCCTTGCTCGACGCCTTCCTCAAAAAGCGCTCGCACCTCTTCGACTGGGAGAAGCCCAACGCCAGCCCCATCGGCTTCGCACGTTTCAAGCCGCCGCGCGACGTGTTGGCTTTCTGCGAAGAAACTGTCCGCGACTCCGGCGTCCTGCTTCTCCCGGGCACCGTTTATGACCAGCCGCGCCACATTCGTTTTGGCTATGGACGAAAAAACATGCCCGAAGCACTCGCACAACTTGAGGCGTACCTGGATTCTCATTTTTGATTTGGAGGCGCGTGCGGCTCACGGATATCAAATTGGAGAGTAAGGACAGACAGGACTGTCTATCCCATCGGAGATATGTTGGGCTGGGCCTTTCCTTGCTTTACTTTTCGGCCAGAAATCTCTTGGGCCCTACGCTGCGCCCATCGCCCTACGTTGCTGGAAGCATTCCCGGCAAAACACCGGCCGCCCTTGCGTGGGACGGAAGGGAACTGTGGTTTCCTTCCCGCACTGCGAGCAATTTGTCTTCGTTTCCGAGCGCATCGATGAAGCGTGCCCCCCGCCACCACCGCCGCCCTCTGCCCGTTTAGCCTTGCAAGACTTGCAGCGCTTGGGTTCGTTTTTGAAGCCTTTGTCCGCGAAAAACATCTGTTCGCCGGCGGTAAAAACGAATTCAGCCCCGCACTCCGAACACTTCAGCACCTTGTCGTGATATTCCATGAGCCGCTCTCCCCTGGTCCCGTGGCGGGCGAGGGAATGGGCGGACTTTGTGCCTGACAGCCTAGATGCTTGAGGAAACCGGTATCCGGGGACGCCGGGCGCGGATCCCTTGGGCTTGCGGGCACGAAGCTGAAACACGAACCCAAAAACTTCCCTGCCTTACGGGGGCCTGATTCTCGGAAGTGCGGCGCCGAGCCGCGACGATAACGGAAGGGCGATCCCGGTGCAACCGGGACCGCCCCGTCAAATTAATCCGCTTCCCGCCGCTGCTTTTTGCGCAGTCGCTTCCGCGAAAGCGCTTCTTTTGCCCGGCGTTTCTCGCCGGGTTTCATGTAGAAGCTGTGCTTCTTGATTTCCTTGATGATGTCTTCCTGTTGCACCTTACGCTTGAAACGCCGCAGGGCATTCTCCAGGGATTCACTCTCTTGGATGATGACTTCAGCCACTTTTTTAATTCACCCCCAATCCGGTTCGGATTGGTATCTTGCGGCGCCTCTCGCCGGCCATACTGCTGCCAACTATGTGCTGCTGCGGGCACCGCCCCTGGTACTGATTATCGCATGTATTTGGCTGCTTCGCGGATGCACCCTGTAAGGTCGCTGGCATCTTCTAATCAATTCCCGCCATGTAAGTCAAGGAATCTTTGCATTTTCTACCTGGTCGAGGTGGTACTGAAGCCCCCTCATAACCATCCGGCTACCCAGTGACGCAGATATAAACCAGAGCCATTTCCGCGGATTTCGATCGTAACGCTCCTCAAAGCGCCTTTATCGCTCACCCGGCACTCTCTCCGGCTTCTCTGCGCTTGTCTTTTTACCCACTTCTATTGTTAGAATGAGCCGCTTCTCTAGACGCACCGCGGGGGCAGCCAATGTCCGATATGCGGGATGCCATCGTTGTACTCCTTGCTGGAGGTCAGGGCGAACGCCTCTGGCCGCTCACTCGTGACCGTGCCAAGCCTGCCGTGCCTTTCGGCGCTCTCTACCGCATCATTGACATCACGCTTTCGAACTGCATCAATTCGAATCTCCGCCGCATTTTCATCCTCACTCAGTACAAAGCCCTCAGCTTGAACCGCCACGTCCGTGCCGGCTGGTCGCCCCTCGCCGGCCTCGGCGATTACATCGAAGTCCTCCCGCCGCAGATGCGCGTCTCGCAACAGTGGTATCAAGGCACCGCCGATGCTGTGTACCAGAACATCTACTCCATCGGCAGCGAGCGCTCCAAATTCGTCTTCATCCTCTCCGGCGACCACATCTACAAGATGAATTACGCCAAGATGCTTGAGCGGCATGTGGACTCCGGCGCTGATGTGACCGTCGGCACCATCCAGATTCCCGTGCAGCAAGCTGCTAAGCAATTCGGCGTGATCGAGGTCGATAAGGATTGGCGCATCATCGGCTTCGAGGAAAAGCCCGCGGAGCCAAAACAATCCCCGCATCATCCCGGCCATTGCAATGCCTCCATGGGCATCTACATCTTCAACACCCAGCTTATGATTCCCATCCTTCTCGCCGATTCCGAAGATCCCAAGTCCCACCACGATTTTGGCAAGGACATTCTTCCACGCATCATTTCCAAGCACCGCGTTTTCGCCTACAATTTCGTCGATGAAAACAGCAAGGATGCTCTGTATTGGCGCGACGTGGGCACCATTGACGCCTACTACGAAGCCAACATGGATCTGGTCAGCGTCTCCCCGGTCTTCAACCTCTATGACAGCGCCTGGCCCCTGCGCACTTGGCAGCACCAGTATCCGCCGGCAAAGTTCGTCTTCGCCGACCCGGAGCGCATGGGCGTGGCTCTCGATTCCATCGTCGCCGGCGGTTCGGTGATCTCCGGCGGCCGCGTGCAGACATCCGTCATCGGCAACGACGTTCGCGTCAATAGCTATTCCGAAGTCTCAGAATCCATCATCTACAACCACGTGAACATCGGTCGCCACTCGCGCATTCGCCGCGCCATCATCGACCGCCATGTTAGCCTTCCCGAGCGCACTGAAATCGGCTACGACCTCGAAGCCGACCGCCGGCGCTTCCACGTCACCGATTCCGGCATCGTCGTCGTCGTCCGCCAGGAATCCCTCATTGAAGAACCCGAATCGGCGTAGAGCGATCCCTCCGCCAAACTACTCTCCAATTGGCTGAATTCTTTGTGCCTCTGTGACTCTGTGGCGTTCTTCTGTAAAATCATCGATTCGCATTCACTCAGGAGAATAGATCATCATGTCCACGAAGATCGTCAAAGTGCACGCCCGCCAAGTCATCGATTCGCGCGGCAATCCCACTGTCGAAGCCGACGTCATCCTCGATGGCGGAGCTTTGGGGCGCGCCGCCGTCCCTTCCGGCGCTTCCACAGGTGAACACGAAGCCCTCGAGCTCCGCGACGGCGACAAGTCGAAATATCTCGGCAAGGGCGTGCTCAAGGCCGTCGCCAACGCCAACAACGAAATCGCCAAATCCGTCGCCGGCCTCGACGCCGCCGACCAGCGCGCCCTCGATCACAAAATGATTTCGCTCGATGGCACACCCACCAAGTCCCGCCTCGGCGCCAACGCCATCCTCGCCGTCTCCATGGCGGCCGCGCGCGCCGCCGCCATCGCCCTCAAGCAACCTCTCTACAAATATCTTTCCCGCTACTCCACCGATGCCTCCGCGAATCTCCTCCCTTGTCCGATGATGAACATCCTCAACGGCGGCGCGCATGCCGATAGTTCCGTGGACTTCCAGGAGTTTATGGTCATGCCGGTAGGTGCGCCGAAATTTTCGGAAGGCCTGCGCTGGGGCGTCGAAATCTTCCACGCCCTAAAGACCGCGCTAAAAAAACATGGCTACTCCACCGCCGTCGGCGACGAGGGCGGCTTCGCGCCGAGCTGCAAATCCAACGAAGAGGCCATTCAGATCGTGCTGGAAGCTATCTCCGCCGCCGGATACAAGGCCGGCGAGCAAGTGAGCATCGCGCTCGATCCCGCCGCCAGCGAGTTCTACGACAAAGCCAGCGGCAATTACATTTTCAAGAAGTCTGATAAATCCTCTTACGCTTCCTTCCAGATGGCTGCCTATTGGACCAACTGGGCGGAAAAATATCCCATCGTTTCCATAGAGGATGGCATGGCCGAAGACGATTGGGCTGGCTGGAAATCCCTGACGCAAAGCATCGGCACCAAATCGTCGAAGAAGATCCAGCTCGTCGGCGACGACCTTTTCGTCACCAATACCGAGCGCCTTTCCCGCGGCATCAACGAAGGCATCGCCAACGCCATTCTTATCAAGCTCAATCAGATCGGCACCGTGACCGAAACCATTGACGCCATCGAGCTTGCCCGCAAAGCCGGCTACAACTCCATCATTTCGCATCGTTCCGGCGAGACCGAAGACACTTTCATCGCCGATCTTGCCGTGGCCACCGCCGCTGGCCAGATCAAAACCGGCTCTGCCAGCCGCACCGACCGTATCGCCAAGTACAATCAGCTTCTCCGCATCGAGGAAGAGCTCGGCCCCGCCGCCCGCTTCCATGGCAAAGCTGCCCTTGGTCAAAGTAAATCTTGATTTTCTATGGCACGGCGGCTTAGGAACAGCCGGTACTGTACAATGCAGCTCTCATACATCGGATTTAAGCGGCCGCGAGCTTGGCCGCGTACTATTGACACGCCTCATGGCCCCGCTTAGCATTCGATGGTAGCTCCCGCCCGCAATTCTTAGACCTTACTTCTTTAGGAGACTCACTTATGGCAAGAGTCCTTTACTGTAACGATCTCGTTCCCGGTTGCAAGTTCGAGGCCCGCGGCGACTTCGACGAGGAGATTCTGGCCGAATTCGCGGATCACATCTCGACGGCACACGGTATGACTGATATTTCGGACAGGATATTGGAGATGGTGCGCAAGGCGATTCACGAGGAAGTTCGCGTCCGCTCGCGCGCGGCCGGCGCATAGCCCTCTTCGCTTCACATCGATCGGCAAGAGAAATTAGAGGGCATTACAGTAACGCCTTGACGGCCCTGGAGATCGAGGGGTGGTACACCGGTCCAACAATTCGTTTCACCTGGCGGCCATCCCGTGAAATCAAGAAACTCGATGGATACTCCTCTTTGATGCCGAATTTCTCAGCCATATCTTGCGTCCCGAGATAGACCCGATATGAAGCATAGCCGGGGAGACAAACTCGCGCACGAAGCAAGTGAGGAAATTGTACGTGCCGGGTTAAACTAGCCGTAGATGGACGATTTCAGAAAGTGACTGGATCTCATCTATGGCTGATGCCGGCAACGCTTGTTCTCCTGAGAGTATTCAGATTCGTTCCGCCCTCCCCGCTGATGCCGAATCTCTCGTTCGTTTGATCAATGCCTCTTTCCGTGTCGAGCAACCCTTCATCGAAGGTGATCGTGTCGCCGTCGAAGGCGTTCGCTCCTACATGGCAAAAGGCAAATTCCTCGTCGCCGAAGATTCCGCCGCGTTGGCCGCTTGTGTCTACGTCGAACTTCGCAACGATCGCGGCTACTTGGGCTTGCTTGGCG
>WNFG01019560.1_pt1 | contig 10156 bp, 13 predicted proteins | sample 5400431 | NCBI WGS metagenome assembly WNFG01 (sample SAMN13153346, study PRJNA577476) | soil metagenome | isolation source: 120 cm saprolite under Douglas fir tree site 2 hole 3 replicate 2 | place: USA:California | collected 2015-04-18
TACGTGCTGTCGCGAGGCTTGGGCCTGCGCGAATTCGTCTACGATGGCACCGCCTGGACCCAGACCGACAACATTGCCGTCGGTTCCGAAGTGTTCGATCTCGCCATTGGCCAGGGCCAGAATGATTTCTACAACCGCGTGTACATCGCCCAGCTTTCCCCGTCGCGGGTGCTTGAAGTGACGTTTGACGGCGCCGCGTGGCAGACGGACGTCGTGGCCACCCCGGCCGGAGGCGTGTTCCGCGTCGGCGTCGGCGACGCGCGCGGAGACGCGGTCAATCGCGTCTATTCATCGGGCGCGGCGGGTGTCGTGGAGTTCACGCACCAATAATACGTCGCGGGATGCCCGCGTAAGCCGGATCGAGCGAAAGCGGAGACGCTGCCCGATATTCTGCCTGTGTAAGTTCGTATTCCACTCCCTGTCACGCTCGAGCCGGCTCACGTCCTAACGGTCAGTTGACAGGGTTACCCGGGGAGTCGCATCGTGGCCGCCATCGCACGCCAGGGTTGGCACCGGCGGCTAACGTTCCGCTGGAGCTGCCGTGCGGGGAGTATGTCTTGCCTGGCTTATTACCACCGTCTCCATCTCGCCCGATGATCTGGCGTTACGACGCCGCGATCCTCTCGCTGAAGAGCATCGACGGGAGCGGCTTCCGAGTTGAATCACAGACGCAGGACGTGACGGGCCACTGCGATTTCGACGTGCAGCGACCGGAGCACATGCTGACCTTGACACCCGACGGCCCTCCAACGCGCGTCGAGGCCCGCTTCGACAACGGGCCACTCGAGCGGTTCGTGGTGCGGCGGGGCCAGTTGACGCTGCTGCCGGTTGGACAGCGAGCTCGCGGCTACACCGATGGCCTCGGCAGCCGGGGTGAAGTTCGGCTCTATTTTGAGCCGGAGCTTGTCACTCACGCAGTCGGCGCGGACGTCGACCCGTCGCGTCTCGAGCTCGTGCGCTCCATGGACCTGCGAAATCCGTCCATCCTGCAGGCGATGGCCGCGCTCGGGCGCGAGGTCGAGCAGCCAGGTCCGATGGGCCGCGTGTACGCCGAGAGCCTGGTCGTGGTCACCCTGACGGAGCTGGTTCGACGTCACTCGACCCTCACCATGGCGCCGGACCGAAGCGAAGCTCTCCCCGCGCGCCGCTTGCGCCGGATCATCGACTACATCGGGGCGCATCTGGGTGAGGATCTCTCGCTCCTGACACTGGCCGCGGAAGCAGGGGTAAGCCCCGCGCATTTCGCACGGGGGTTCAAGGGCGCTATGGGCGCATCGGTGCACCAATACCTTTTGGCCCGGCGGGTCGAGTGGGCCGGTGCGCTCCTGGGGGGTACCGAGCTGTCGATCGTGGAAATAGCGCTCGAGACGGGTTTCTCCAGCCAAGCTCATCTCACCACCGCGTTTCAGCGCTTGTACTGCACGACGCCGGCCGCCTACCGGCGAGAGAGTCGCGGAAGGGCAACGGTAGACAGCATCGTCCGAGTCCCGACGATCGGTTCTTGAAACGCGCGATCCACTTTGTGGAAGACGGTGCCCATTCCCCTGAGATTTGTTGGCGAGTGCGAGGGAGCTACCGTGAGCGCCAGGAGGCAATTCGCTGAGACGCAGTTGGGCGCTTACCGACACGTCTGTGGATTCTTCGACGGTCCGGAGGACAAGTACCGCGCCACGCTCCCGTTCGTGGACGACGGTCTCGAGCAAGAGGAGCTCGCCTTTCACACCGTCGATTCAGCAAAGCGCCACAGCTATACCCGGCGGCTTGAGCAGGCCGGCATTCTCGTGGCCCAGTCGGAGAAGAACGGACAGTTCGAGCTGCGCGCTTGGCCGGAAACATACCTACGGGACGGCAAGTTCGATCCCGATGCGATGCTGGCGCGGGTCGAGGAGGTTCTGCAGGATGGCAAGAAACTCTTCCCGCTCCTCCGCATCGTCGGGCAAATGAATTCTACCGACGCGCCTCGGAAGACTTGGGACGACTGGGTCTCCTACGAGGCGCGTTTAAACGGGGTGGTTTCGAAGCACCCCGACGTGGTGATCTGCGTGTACGAGACGTGCAAATGCGATGGGCGGATGGTGATGGACTTGCTGCGGGCGCATCCGGCGGTGATCATCGGCGGCTCGATCCGGTCGAACCCCTTCTTCGTGCCCACCGACGAATTCCTGGCAGGGTTGCGCGACCGCGCCGCTTCGAGGGCCGAGTCCGCCTCCGATCCGGCCGACGGTCACCAAACGCTCGACCCAGTGAAGAGCAATATGGAGCTGTACGAGCGCGTGCTCGCCGTCGCCGGCCATGACCTGGGCAACCCCCTGGGGGCGGTGATCATGGGAGCGTCGGTGCTCAAGCGAGAGCCGGGGAAATCCGCCCAGGTGGTCGACATCGCGAGCCGCATCCTGGGAAGCGCGCAGCGCATGAAAAGGATGGTCAGGGATCTGTTCGACCTCGGAAGTGCGCGTCTGAGGTCGCCTGGAGCAGGTCGTGTCGAACCTGACCGCCAACGCGCTCTACTACAGCCCGGATGACGCTCCCGTGACGGTCGAGAGCCGGGGAAGCGACATGGATTGGACGCTCTCGGTGCAGAACAGGGGCGAGGCCATTCCGCCCGAGGTGCTGTCGCGCCCTTTCGAACCCTTCAGACGGGGCCCAAACGGGGGTTCTGCGGCCGTCCCGCATCTCGGCATTGGCCTCTTCATCGTGCGCCGGATAGTCGAGGCCCACCGTGGAACGGTCGAGGTGACCTCCAGTCCGACGGAGGGCACCGTCTTCGTCGTGCGCCTTCCCAAGAGTTGAAAACGGGGCCGGCGAGTCCCGCAGCGGACGCCATCGTTCGAAGTAACTGCCTGCGCGGGCTCGCTTCGGGCGAGTTGGTCCCTGTAGAGTAAGAAACTGGATGAAGCCAGGTTCTCGACCCAAAGCGATCGCCTCCTGGAGCTCGGGCAAGGACAGCGCATTCGCTCTTCACCAGATCCGCGCAACGGAGGCATTTGAGCTGGTGGGTGTGCTCACCACGGTCACCGCGGCGTTTCATCGCGTGTCGATGCACGGAGTGCGAGAGGAGCTGCTGGACGCGCAGGCGGCTGCGCTCGGGCTTCCGTGCCATAAGATCTACATCCCCTCGCCTTGCCCGAACACGGTCTATGAGCGTGAAATGACGCGCGCCCTGACCCAGGTAAAGTCCGACGGAGTAACGCACGTGCTGTTCGGGGACCTGTTTCTGCAAGACATCCGGTCCTACCGCGAGAAACAGCTTGCGGAATTGGGTTTGCACGGAGTGTTTCCACTCTGGATGCGCGACACCACCCTCCTCGCGCGCGAGATGCTCGGCGCTGGCATCGAAGCATTCCTGACCTGCGTCGACCTTCGCAAGCTGGATGCGTCGTTCGCCGGCCGGCGATTCGACGGCGACCTGTTACGGTCCTTGCCGGCAGGCATCGACCCGTGCGGCGAGAACGGAGAATTTCACACGTTCGTGAGCGCAGGACCGATGTTCAACGCGTCGATCCCGGTGAGCGTGGGTGAGACGGTTCAGCGCGACGGGTTCGCTTTTGCGGACCTCCTGCCGGTCACAATTTCTACCAGGTCGTCGTCCAAAGGTCGGCCGGCACTCAAGCCGGCAAGGAGATGACCATGCGCATGTTCGACCTTCAAGGTGTCGAGATCCGAGCTTCCCGCTCGAAAGTATTCGAGTTCTTACGCGACCCTCGCAACTTGCCTCGCTGGGCGCACGCCTTCAAGCGGGCCGACGGCGGGACCGCGCGCCTCGAGACGCCGGCGGGCAGCGTGGATGTCCGACTGAGCACGGCTGCCGATCCGAATACCGGCACGGTGGACTGGAAGCTCCAGTTCCCCGACGGCAGCATCGGGCTGGCTCAATCGCGGGTTACGGAAACGACGCGAGACACGTGCATCTACAGCTTTGTCTTGCACGCGCCACCCGTTCCACTCGAGCAAATCGAGGGTGCCCTCGATGCCCAGCGGCTGACGCTCCAAAAGGAGCTGTCCACGCTAAAATCGCTGATGGAGACTTGATGCCAGAGCAATCGACTCTCGAGGAGCTCGCTCGACGAGCGGTCGCCGGGGATCGAGACGCGGTCGCAGGAATCGTGCGCGAGCTCGAGCGGGATGTCTACTTGCTTGCGCTGCGATATCTGTGCCATCGCGAGGACGCGGAGGACGCCACCCAGGAGATTCTCGTTCGCATGGTGACACGCCTCGGGCAGTTCGATTTCCGGAGCCGACTCAAGACCTGGGTATTCCGAGTCGCGACGAACTACCTCCTCGATGTCAAGAAAAGCCCCGTTGAACGTCTACAGCTGAGCTTCGATCGCTTCGCCGAGGATCTTGCCGATGGGCTTTCGTCAGACGGTCCCGCGGATAACGAGCGATCCGTGCTCACCGAAGAGGTGAAGATCGGCTGCACCCTCGCGATGCTTCAGTGCCTCGACCGACCGCACCGGCTCGCCTACGTGCTCGGAGAGATACTGGCGCTTCCTGCGCCGGAGGCCGCGGAGGCCCTGGATGTTGAACCCGCAGCGTTCCGCAAGCGCCTTCAGCGAGCACGTGAACAGATCGAGGCGTTCACCCGTGCGCACTGCGGTCTCGTGTCCGAGGTCGCCGCTTGCCAATGCAACCGTCGCGTGCCGGCGGCAGTGCGGGCCGGCCGAGCGAGCGCGGATGCACTCGTCTTCGCTGAAACGGGCTCGTCGTTCGTGGAGGCACGCGCTGTGATCAGGCGCGTCGAACAAACGCGGTGGGCACTCGAGATGCACCGTGCGATGCATCCACGCGCCTCCACGGTCGACTTCGCCCGTCGGGTGGCATCCGCGCTCGATCCAGCAGGACGGAAGTAGGGGCGCCGGCTACGGAAGCAGACTGTTGATGCAACCGTGCGAATAGCTTTCGGCGCCGCTGTCGCCGTTGAGGCTCCCCAGTCGACCATCCACCCAGCCTCCGACGTCGCACAAAACTCCAAAACCGTGGTTGTTGACCGTGGTCGAGTTGGGCAGCATGAGAATACCGCCGCCGGTCGGCTGCCCAAGGTTTGCACCGCAACCCCTTGAAACGAAGATGCCGTCCGCTCCGTTGCCATTGATCGTATTGCTCGAGATGTTCGCCTGAGCACCCGAGTCGATCCGCAGGCCATATCGATCGTTGTTGCTGATGTCGTTGGTCGCAATGCGGGCGGAAGACGCGCGCTCAATCTGGACCCCCTGCGCGTTGTAATTGATGACGTTTGGACCGATCACCGGTTTGCTGCCGATGATGGTGTCGACACCGATATGCGCGAACGAGGCCCCATTGACGACAACCCCAATGCGCGGGTTGTGCTGGATGGTGTTGTTGATGATGATCGCTGAGCTGTGCTCGGTGACGATCACCCCGAACTGCCCGGTTCTTTCGATCGTATTGCCGTCTATCTTCGCTTGCCCGCCCTGTTGTACGCGTATTCCATCTATCCCACCGGTGATGGTGAATCCCTTGATCACGATCCCTCTGCCTCGAACCGAGATGGTGAATGCATCGGGATCGGTGCCATTGATCGTTGCTTTCCCACCGCCATCTAGAGTGATCCGATGTCTGGTCTCCGCGATGTCGAGATTCTCTTCACACGTGCCAGTCACCAGAATGACGTCTCCCGGCCGTGCTGCGTTGATCGCTCTTTGCAACGCTCCTTGAGGATCTTTATCGCAGGCGACCTCGGCTTCCGCCGACGGCAGGAGACGGAAAAACGCATAGACGACCAAGCCACGCGCTACCCTGCTCATCTTCTCCATGTCGGTTCCCCCTTCCAGGACACGAACATCTCGCGAGCCTTACAGTCAAGTGAATTGCGCCACGAGTGCGTTAGCCCCGGGGGTATGGCGCGTTACTTACGGACCCAGATGCTTTCGAGCCACGGCTTCCAGCTCTTTCCATCCTCGGACATCGAGATCGAGAACGCGTAACGGCCGTGGCCTTCGAAGGCGTATTCGTATCGCGAGCGCCCCATCGGCGTTTGCATCTCGAAGCGCAACGTGTTGCCTTCCCAGGTGCCTCGGGCGGGGCCGCCCGGGTCCATGCCCAGGGAGTCAAACCAGTACATCGTGTACGCGCTCTGCTTTGCGTCCCAGCCGAAGACGCCGTGACCGCGATACGTCACCTTGCCGTTCCGCTCCTGGCGGTAGTCGGCGATCACGAACATCCCGTCCAGATCGAGGCGCGCCTCGGTGAAACCCTTCGCCGTCCCTCCCTGCGAGTCCCAGGGCGACGGATACATTTTCTCGTCTCCTTTCCACGAACCGACGAGCGCGCGAAGCCTCTCGTGCTGTGAGCCTGGTTTGGGTATTTCCATGGCGGACCTCCGTTTGGAAGAAAGCGCCAACGTTGACGCGGCCCGCTTTCGACGTCAATCTGGGAATGGGGGCGCGAAAAATGAAGAGCGATTTACCGAACGTCATTCTTGGCGTTTGCCTTTGGGTGGGGATTCTGGGCGCTGGGCTTTTGCCAAGGGGGGTGCTTGCTCAGGCGGCACCGGCCTCCGCCAGTCCGGCGGATCCCAAGCTGATCGAGGACCTGGTGGCTGCGAATCTCATCCTGGTCGATCAAGGAGTGCTCGATGGCTACGGCCACGTCAGCGTGCGCCACGACAAGGACCCGACCCGCTATCTGATGTCCCGCTCGCTGGCGCCCGAGTTGGTAACCGCGTCCGACATTCTCGAATACGATCTCGACAGCAACGCCGTGGATCCGCGCGGCCGCTCCCTCTTCATCGAGCGAAACATCCACGGGGAGATCTACAAGGCGCGGCCGGACGTCAAAGCCGTCGTGCACAACCATTCGCCGTCGGTGATTCCGTTCGGCGCCGCCGGGGTGCCCCTGCGACCCCTGTACCATATGAGCGCGTTCCTCCACGACCGCGTTCCCGTCTTTGAAATCCGCTCCGCCGGAGGCGATGGAACCGACATGCTGGTGCGGACCCCGGCGCTCGGGCTGGCACTGGCGAAGGCGCTCGGCGCCGGCCCGGTGGCGCTGATGCGCGGCCACGGCGCGGTGGTGGTCGGGCCGACGCTGCCTCACGCGGTGTTTCGAAGCGTGTACACCGAGATCAACGCGAAGCTCCAGGCTCAGGCGTTAGCTCTCGGGGGGAAGGTGGTGTACCTCAATCCGAACGAAGCCCAGCGCGCCGAGGCTTCTCTCGACGGCACCCTGGGTCGACCCTGGGAGCTGTGGAAGAAAAAAGCGCTGACCAAACGCTGAGCGGAGACCTCCACCTTCCGCTCAGAGGCGCCCTCCTGGACAGCCGCGGCTACGCGATTGCTATTCGAGGGCCTTCGCGAGCTCGGCGACGATCGCCGTCCAGCCCTGCTGGTGCCCACGGCCTAGCTCGGTGTCCGGCACGCCCGCGTGATTGAGCGTGAGCTGGGTGCCGCCGTCGCGCGCGACCAGCTCGATGGTGACGACGGTCTCCCTGCCCTCGGTGCCTTCGGACATCCAGGTGAACTCGATCACCCGCGGCTTTTCGAGTCGCAAGTAGCGGCCGTAGTGCGGCCAGATGCGCCCCTGGTGTTCCATCGCGAGGTAAAACAGGCCGTCGACTTTCGGGTTGACGATCTGCTTCTTCGTGCCGAACCAGCGCTGCATCCGTTCCGGGTCGGTCCAGGCCCGGAAGACATCTTCCGGGGCAGCGCGGATGAGCCGAGAGGCATTGATTTTCAACGTGTTCATGGTCGCTCCTTCTGGTGGGGGGTTTCGAGAAATTGCTCCAGGCGGTCAAGGCGATCGTTCCAGAATTGCTCGTAGCGCGCGGTCCACTTCGCGACCTCGCGCAGCGGCGCCGGCCGCAGCTCGAGGAGGTGTTCGCGCCCCTTGCGTACCCGCTTGAGCATCCCCGCCCGCTCGAGCACTTTGAGGTGCTTCGAGACTGCGTTGAGCGACATGTCGAACGGCTTGGCGAGGTCGGTCACCCGGGAAGGGCCCTCGGCGAGCCGATCGACGATTGCGCGTCGCGTGGGATCGGAGAGGGCGGCGAAGGCGTTGTCGAGTGCTTCGAGATCAGATCCGGTGGTAGCGGGTCGGTTTTGACGCCAGACGGTTCTCCTTGACCATTCGAACGAGCTCGCCGCACTATCCGCGTCCGCGGGGACCGATACTAGGGGGCGAGAATGGGCCACAAAACACAAGCTCACTTTTTACAAGTGTCTCTCGCGGGTTTGATTTGTTGCACCCTTCTTGTCGCCGGCCCCTCGCGGAGCCAGACGCCGCCGCTCTGTCCCGATCAGATTGAGGTCAGCGGCGGCTTCAAGATTCCCTACTGCCACAGTCATCAGCTCGATGCGCCGCAGTCCCAGGTGACTCGCGCGGTGATCGCCCTTCACGGCGCCGAACGACGCGCCACGGTCACCTACGACGGAGTCGTCGCGGCTGCCCAGGCCTCGGGCCAGGATGCGAATACCCTGATCATCGCGCCTCAGTTCCTGAACCAAACGGACACCGGTCTGCCGGACGACATCCTGTACTGGACGGGCACCACCTGGCGCTTTGGCAACCGCTCGGTGAACGGGACGCGGATCAGCTCCTACGAGGTGCTGGACTGGCTCCTGGCCCTGATCGTCGATGGCGGCAATTTCCCGAACCTGACCAGCGTCGTCGTCGCCGGTCACTCCGCGGGCGGACAATTCGTTCAGCGCTACGCAGGAGCAAGCCCGTCGGAAACTCACATCTCCGGCGAGCTCGGTATTCCAATGCGCTTCGCGGTGATGAACCCCGGCTCCTGGCTTTACATGGATCCGGCGCGCTGGGATCCCCAGACGGGAGGCTTCACGCCCCCCGATTCGACGTCCTGTCCCGGGTATGACGACTATGGCTTCGGTCTGCAGGCCAACCTCAATGAATACATGAGGGCGGTTGGCGCGCCTGCAATACGCGCGCAGTTCGGCCAGAGGCGATTGGCCTATATTTTGGGCGATCAGGACATCTGCCGTCCGGACGAAGTCTGCACGACTCCGCCGGGAAGCCCTCCGCCCGACGGCGGATGCGCCGCCACGCTGCAGGGCCAGCACCGCTTCGAGCGCGGAACGACGTATTACCAATACATTGAATATTTTTATTCCGCCGAAATTCTCGGGCGGCACTCGCTCGACATCGTGCCTGGCATTGGACATGACGGCACCGCAATGTTTGCTTCCGACGCCAGCCTGCGGGCGATTTTCGATTACCCGCCCTGATTCTGCCGCGGCATCCGCCGGAGATTAGAATGGCCGCAGCACACCAGTTCGTCGCGCTCCTTCGCGCCATCAACGTCGGTGGCTATGGGATCGTGAAGATGGCCGATCTGCGCGCGCAGTTCGAATCGATCGGCCTGACCGAGGTGACCACCTATATCCAGAGCGGCAATGTCCTCTTCACCTCGAAGGACGGCGACGCGAGGCGAATCGCAGAAAGGGTCGAGAAGAAACTCGGCTCCTCGCTCGGGTATCGCGGGTTGGTGTTCGTCCTCTCAAAGGAGGAGCTCAGGCAGGCGGCGAAGAAGAATCCCTTTGACCCTGAGCACCTCGATGTCGAACAGCGGTGCCACTTGATGTTCCTCTCCGGCGAGCCGGACAGCGTCCATCGAAAGGCCCTGATGGCGGTGCAGGGCGAAGAGTACAGATTCGCCATCCGCGACAAGGTCCTTTACTACGCTTATTCGAGGACGTTCGAAGGGGGGCGACGGACGATCAACTTCGAGAAGATCCTCGGCGTCGCGGGCACCTCGCGCGGCTGGACGGTGGTGAAGAAGCTGATCGAACTGCTGGAATAGGCACCGTCGCTGGCCAGCGTACGCCGAGGTCATTACGGCGTTCACCGACCGAGCAGAAGCGCGCCTCGCTTCCTCAACGCGTTGGAGATTTTTGATGGCCCTGGCCACCACCCCGAATCAGCTTTCTCGCCTCATGCTCCCGCTCTGGCGATTCGTGAGACCTCGCGCCTCGGCGGGGCGAACTGTGTGACATTTCGGGCCCGCGGGGGACGCAAATGTCGCACACTTTGCTCGCGACGTCCGGGTGCCGGCCCGGGGGGCCCGGGCCACCGCCCTGAACCAGTTTTTGCGCTTCGCGGTGGCTTGAGCCACCACCCCGAACCAGCTTTCTTGCTTCGTGGTGGCTCGGGCCACCACCCCGAACCAGCTTTTGCGTTT
>WNFG01023163.1_pt1 | contig 10155 bp, 8 predicted proteins | sample 5400431 | NCBI WGS metagenome assembly WNFG01 (sample SAMN13153346, study PRJNA577476) | soil metagenome | isolation source: 120 cm saprolite under Douglas fir tree site 2 hole 3 replicate 2 | place: USA:California | collected 2015-04-18
GATCGTGCCGCGCTCCACGCGCACGATGTACGGCACCGTTCGTCCGGCGGTCGTGGTGGTCGTCGCGAGATCGGCGGGCGCGCTGCCGGGCGTGTACGGCTTGAAGCAGTTGTTGGTCGGTGGCGAACTGGGCGGGCTCGGGTCCGGCAGCGCGCTCGAGCAAGGCGTCGTGGTCGTGTGGTAGAACAGCTTGTACTCGGTCGCGATGTTGCACTGCGCGTCGAAGGCCGTGGTCGTCAGGCCGCTCGCGTTCGACGCCGGCGTGTTGCCCGATTCGGCGACGGGCGCGGGCGTCGCGCAGATCCAAGGCGTGGTCTGCGAGCCCAGCAGCACCGGGCCGCCGATCGGATGGTTCGTGATCACGAGGCGTGCTTCGCGCCCGCCGTGGCTCTCGCCGGCGACGAAGTCGTTGCGACCTTCCACCAGACCGCTAACCAGTCCGCGCAGCGTGCGCGCCGCTGCGTTGGCGGTGAACGCGCCGGTGACGTCATGGCCGTTGAGCGACAGCCGCACCTTGTTCAGCGCCACGCTCTTCGGCACGCGCACCTCGACCAGCGCGTCGCCCCCGCTGATGAGGTCCGCGCGGTTCGACAGCGACACGATCTCGAAATTGGACGGTGGCCGGTCCTCTCGCGCCTGCGCCGTGACCAGAAATACCGCGCCGAGTGCAAGGAATGACAGCTTTATGGAGTTCAATGTTTCTTCCTCCTTACGGCGCCGCCGGATTGCACTTCCCGCCATCGCCAGCCTTGTTGCAGACGTCGCTTGCAACCGCTTGCGCGATGAGCGCGTCCCGGTTCGCCGCCAGCAGATAACCCTTGTTGTACGCATTGTTAGCGGCGGCTGTTACCGCCGCGACGTAGCCGGCGTGCGAGTTGTTGTAGCGCTCCTCGAGCGACAGGCGCGGATCACCCGCGTCGGTCATTGCTTTCTCCTTCTGTTACGGGTTCAGTACATTGCTTGCCGCGGCCTGCGCGATCAGCGCGTCCGCATCTTCCTGCAGGAGCAATCGCTGCGCCACGGCGTTGGCCGCCGCCTTTCTAACCGCATCCACGTAACCGTTGTGATCGACGTAGCGCTCCTGCAATGAAAGCCGCGGATCGCCGCTTGCCATGCGAGCGGCTTTCGTCCTGGCGAACGGGATCATTCCGCCGGCGTAATTGCAGATCTTGTCCTTGTGAAAGCCCGCCGCGGTGACGTTCCAGCCGAGATACGTTCCGAGCGGAGCGTCGCGCAGCACCACCGGCACGCCGCCGAGCTCGTTGCCGTCGGCGTCGACGCGCGGCACCATCATCGGAATCACCTGCTTCACCCGCGGCGGCACGATGGTCTGTACGCCGGAGGCGTCGCTGTAGTCGAAGTCCGGCCCGAAGTCGTAATCGAGCACCGGATTGATCAGGCCGGTCGGAGCCCAGCTCGGCACGCCCGGAATGCTCGGGAACCCCATCGCTGCCTTGGTCGGCTCGACGAGGTTGCGATCGTCCTTGCTGCCGCGCAGCGTGGGATAGCGGCTGTCGGGCGGCGTCGTGCCGTGCATCACCCAATTGCGGAAGTGGTTGCGGATCGCGTTGACGGTCTCCGTGTGCGGCACGGGGTTGGCGGCAAAGGTGCCGACCCCGTAACCGGCGCTCGGGCAGCTTGGCGCAGCGAGCGGAGTGACGCTGAAGCCGCCGTTGCCGCCGCCATGCTGCGTGCTCGGGATGTAGAAGCGGCGCACGTTCTCCGGCAGCGGGATGTCGCTCTTCGGATCGGTGCCGACCCACTCGGGTCCGAGCTTGAGGCCCCAGATCTCGGCGGCGCCGAAGTGCTCGATGATCTTCGGGCAGGTCTGGCTGTCGTGGCAGCGGTCGAGGATGCCACCCGGCGGCAGGCCCCGGCGCTGGTCGGGGAATTTGTGCCACCACTGAGGGCCTTCGCTGCCCGGCTCGTAGAGCTTGAGCACGCCATCGGGCATGGCGAAGCGGAAATTAAGCGCCACGCGGCGGCCGGCGATGATCGGCCAGGTGCCGTCCTGCACTTGGCGTCCGGCCTCGTCCTCGTTGAAGCCGAGGTGCAGGAAGGCCCTGAGGTAATTGCCAGACTGCGAGACGCCGCGCCCGATCAGCCAATGAATGCCGCCCGCCAGCGGGTTGGCAGTGCCGGCGTCGTCGCGCACCTCGTTCTTGAAGAACGTGCCCACGTCGCGGAACGCGGCGAAGCCGATGCCCAGGACCGGCGGGTCCTGCGTCGTGAAAACCACCTGGTAGACGCGGTTCGCAACGAAGCCGCCGCGCACGCAGATCTGCGTCGGGTCCGGCGTCCCGGGGAAGGGGTTCGTTGCACTGCACCGCGCCCAGGCCCAGTCGGCGCTTGCCACCTCGGACTCGCCGCTGACCACGCCTTCGATGGTCTCATGCACGCGCGAAACGAGCTTCGCCTGCGTCGTCTCGAGGCTTACGGGCTTGTACGGCACCGGGTTCGAGTGCACGATCATCGGCTGCGAGTTGACGCCGCTAGCGTTCAGGATCCGGCCCATCACCATGCCCTTGATGGCCTTGCCGTCCGGGTTCTTCGCCGTCGGCACGACGACGTAGTCGTTGCTGTTCGGGAAGTTCTGCGCGGTGGCGCCGGAGTTGTCGCCCTGCCAGCCGCTGCTCAGTCCCACGTCGCCGTCGTTCCGGCTGGCGGCGGCGAGCGTCAGGCGGCCGCCGCGGTTCGGCACGTCGTGCCACATGAGGCCGCTCGCCTTCGCCATGTCGACCGGCTTGACGATGAAAAACGTGGCCATGTACTCGACCTTGCCCTTCGGATTCTTGGGCGCCAGCTCGATGTCCTGGACGATCGCGTTGCGCGGATCATTCGGATCGAGCTCGCCGAAGGCGCGTCCCGCGATCGTCTCGTACTGGCCTTTGTCGCCGAAGGTCGCTCCGCTGAAAGCGGGGGAGGTCTTTACGTCGATGACGATCCTCGTTACGCGCGCGTGCACTGGCGTTCCCCAGGCCAGCAGGACCAGCACGAGCGACAACCCGGTGAGTACAACGGACGCACTACGCAGCGCTTGGACGTTCGGTGTCATGGTGGTTCCTCCCCCTCGCCACGCTAACCCCGACCCGATCCGCGATCCATTAAACATGCTTGTAGATTGATGATCGTATTTCATGAATGTCCCGGTTCGGACGGACAGATAATCGCCGAATCAACAAGGGGGAGGATGCTCATGAGAGCGAAGACGCTGCTCGCGCTCGCTGCGGGCGTGGTGCTTGCCGCGCCGGCCGCCGAGGCGCGAATTACCAGGTTTGTCGTTGACCCTGCGCTGTCCCAGTTCCCCACTTTCGAAGGCAAGACGTTCGGCAGCGTCGGCGCCTACGAGAAGCTGCGCGGCAAGGCCTACGGCGAAGTCGATCCGCGGGATCCGCAAAATGCGGTGATCACCGACATCGAGCTGGCGCCGCGCAATGCGCGCGGCAAGGTCGAGTACTCGGTGGACTTCTTCATCCTCAAGCCGGTCAATCTGCGCGATGGCAACCGCAAGCTGTTCGTGGAGGTGAACAACCGCGGCGGCAAGCTGTTCGGGCCGTTCAACGGATCCGGCGGCGGCAACAATCCAACCACCGCCGCGGACGCCGGCGATGCATTCTTGATGAACCAGGGCTACAGCATGGCGTGGAACGGCTGGGACCCGTCCGCGAGCGCCGGCACCGACGGGACAGGCCTGACGATTTCAGTGCCCGTGGCGAAGCACCCCGACGGTACCGAGATCACCGGCCCCTCGTACGAGTACATTGTTTTCGACAACGCCACCACGACACAAAGCGTTCTCACATACGCCGCGGCCACGACCGACAAATCCAAAGCCACGCTGACGGTGCGCGATCACATCACCGACGCGCCCACCGTCATTCCGGCGACAGGCTGGGAGTACACCTCGGCAGCCGGCACGGCGATCCGGCTGCTGCCCGTGGGAACGCGGTTCAAGCAGAGCGCGATCTACGAGTTCAGCTTCGTCGCCAAGAACCCGATCGTCGCCGGGCTTGGCTTCGCCGCCACTCGCGACTTCATCTCGTTCCTGCGGCACGCGCGCCATGACGACGACGGCAATCCGAATCCTTTGGCGCGCCACGTGCGGCACACGTATACCTTTTCGGTTTCGCAGCCCTCACGTTACCTGAACGACTTCGAGACCCTCGGCTTCAACGCCGACGAGCGCGCGCGGCGCGTCATCGACGGCATCCTGAACTGGATCGGCGGCGGCAGCGGCATCGGCATGAACTTCCGCTTCGCGCAACCGGGACGCACCGAGCGCAACCGCCAGAATCATCTCTACCCGGAAGCCAATTTCCCCTTCACCTATGAGGCGTTCAGGGATCCGTTCACCGGCAAGGTGGCCGGGCGCGCCGACCGCTGCTCCGGCCTTGAGCAGGAGCAAGGAAGAGACGGGCGCGATGACGATGAAGACGACGACCGGCGCGGCGAGCGTCGCAATACCTGCGCCAAGTCCCTGCAGGTGAATTCCGCCAATGAATACTGGGTCAAGGCGGGCTCGCTGCTGCATACCGATCCGCGCGGCAGAGATATTCGCCGCGATCCCGAGAACGGTCGCTTCTACCTGCTCTCCAGCGTCGAGCACACGGTCGCAGGATCGGCCCCGACGCCAGGCAGCTGCCAGCAGATCCGCAACACCACGGATCCCAACCCGGCGCTGCGCGCCTTGTTCATCGCGCTCGACGAATGGGTCAGCCAGGGTCGCAAGCCGCCCGAGAGCCAGGTGCCCGATCGCGAAACCGGCGTGTATTCCGTTCCGCAGGCCAACGGGCTGGGCGTGGTGCCGCAGGCGGCCCTTCGGCGTGGTTCCGCAGGCAGCCCTCGGCTTCCCGAGCATACCGGGCGTGTCCTACAGCGGCGTGATCACCGTGCGGCACCTCTTCAACTTCGGGTCGCGCTTCAACGACGGGATTCTGGACATCAATCCGCCGGCATTCTCCGGCCCGGTGTATCCATCGTTCGTGTCGAAGGTCGACCAGGACGGGAACGACATCGCCGGCATCCGGCTGCCGCCGGTGGCGGCGCCCATTGCCACGACCACCGGCTGGGGACTGCGCAGCGCGGCGTTCGGTGGCGGACCGGCTGGCGGCAACATGGACGGCTGTGAATCGTCCGGCCAATGGATTGCGTTCCAGGCCACCAAGGCCGGGCGCCTCGCCGCCGGCGACCCGCGCCTGTCGCTCGAGGAGCGCTACGGAAGTCACGCGGGGTACGTGCAAGCGGTCGCGAGCGCGGCCAGGAAGCTCGAAAAGCGGCGCCTGCTGCTCGAGCAGGACGTGCAGCGCTACATCGATGCAGCCGAAGCCAGCAACGTGCTTCGTTAATGGACGGAATAGTCGGGCGCCCAGCGTGTTACCTCAACTATTGGGGGCAACGGTAGCGTTAACATTGCTTCCCAAACGGAAACAATCCCGTCACAACGAGAGGAGAGCGAACATGACAAAGTTTTCAGTCCTCGTCGCAATGTCCGCCGCCCTGGCGGCGTCCACGGCAGCGCGCTCTGAGGACATCCGCGCCCGGCTCATCGGATTCCAGGAGGTGCCTTCCGTATCCACGGTCGCCAAAGCCGAGTTCGAAGGCCAGATCAGCCGCGACGACAAGTCCATCGATTGGGAGATGACTTTCGGCGGGCTACAGGCTCCTATCACGCAGTCGCACATCCACGTCGCGCAGCGCAGCGTGAACGGCAGCGTTGTTATCTGGTTGTGCGGCACGGCGGCGAACCCCGGCCCCACCGGCACGCAATCCTGTCCGGCATCGGGCACCATCAGCGGCAGGATTACCGCAGCGAACGTCATAGCGGGCAGCATGGCCCCCCAGCAGTTGACGGCCAATGACCTCGATGAAGTGCTCGCCGCTATACGCGCCGGAGTGGCATACGTGAACATCCACACCGTTATCTCACCCGGCGGCGAAATCCGCAGCCAGATCCGCGCGAGTCACAAAGATAAAGATAGAGACTAGAAGCCTTCGCTGACACCGGCGAACGCCCAACCTCTCGCGGGGCTGGGCGTTTTCTTTTTTTCGCCGCTGGTTGTGCCGTAGGTGCTTCGCCCCTGCTCGCGCACGGCGTCGAGCAGCTTCTCTTTGCCGCAGCCAGAATAGCCGCGCAGCCAGGCACCGAGCGCTGCGGCAGAGTGGGCCGATACTTGGCTCATTCGCCCTCACCCGAGACACAAAAGGATTCCCAGCCAACGTAAGCTCATGGCATTACCTCCCTAAGAAGTCGTTCGTAGTTGTAGCGCTCTGTCCCGCCTATTTGCTATCGTCAAGAAAGCGGAAAACTGTAGGTAGTTCCATCCGGCCGCGGGGGTAAGTAAATCCCATGAATCAGCGACTAGGGCGCTCTTTTTAGCATCCGGTCGAAGTAAGATAGCGGCCAAGGAGAAAGATCCGTGAGTCGCAAAGAGGGTCGAATTCGAAGGCGCGCGCGACGGCTCGGCTTCACGCTGATCGAGCTGCTCGTGGTGGTGGTGATCATCGGCCTGCTCGCCGGGCTGGTGGCGCCGCGCTATTTCGGCCAGGTCGGAAAATCGGAAATCAATGTCGCCAAGGCGCAACTCGACGCGCTCGAGAAGGCGCTCGACCAGTACCGGCTCGACACCGGGCATTACCCGAGCACCGAGCTGGGCTTGAGCGCGCTGGTGCAGCGCCCCGCAGCCGAGCCGAAATGGGCCGGCCCTTATCTGCGCAAGGACGTGCCGCTCGATCCGTGGGGCAAGCCCTACGTGTACAAGATGCCGGGCGAGAAAGGCGACTTTGACCTGCTCTCCTACGGCAAGGACGGCCAGCCCGGCGGCACGGGCGAGAACGCCGACCTGACGAACCACTAGCGATGCGCTACCAGCTCAAGGCGATCGGACCCGGCGGCGGCGTCGAGTCGATCGACTCGCAGGCGCCGGACGAAACCACGGCGATCCGCCAGCTCGAAGGCCGCGGCTACACCGTGCTCAGCGTGCGCGCGAAGCACACGCTCGGCGCGCCTTGGGGCGGGCGCAGCCAGCGCTTCCCGGTGGCGCTCTTCAGCCAGGAGCTGCGCGTGCTGATCAACGCGGGATTGCCGCTCGTCGAGGCGATCGACACGCTCGGCCAGAAGGAACGCAGCAACGAATGGCGCAGCGTGATAGAGCGGCTCGTTGCGGTGCTGAGGGAAGGCCAGCCGCTCTCGGCGGCGCTGGAGCAGTTCCCGCAGGCCTTCTCGCCGCTGTACATCGCCACGGTGAAGGCGAGCGAGAAAACCAGCGACCTCGCGCCCGCGCTCGAGCGCTACGTCGCATACGCGAGCCAGGTCGAGTCGATCCGCAAGCGCGTGGTCAACGCTTCGATCTATCCCATGCTCCTCATTGCCGTCGGCGGCATGGTCGGCCTGTTCCTGCTGCTCTACGTGGTGCCTCGCTTCGGGCACATCTACGCGGAGCGTGGCACGGACCTGCCGCTGTTCTCGAGGCTGCTCCTCTCCTGGGGAAACGCGGTCGACAAGCATGGCCTGGTGGTTCTCGGAGTGCTGGCGCTGCTCGCCGCCGGAATTGTCTATGCGCTGCGGCTGCCGCAGGTGCGCACCGCGATCGGCGACGCCCTCTGGCGCGTGCCGGCGCTCGGCGAGCGCCTGAAGATCTACCAGCTGGCGCGCTTCTACCGCACCATCGGCATGCTGCTGCGCGGCGGCATGCCGCTCGTTGCCGCGCTCGACATGGGCGCGGAGCTCCTGCATCCGCTGCTGCGTGCACGACTGGCAGCGGCCAGTCGTGCGATCTCCGAAGGCCGCAACGTATCGCAGTCGATGGACGCCAACGGCCTGACCACTCCGGTGGCGCTGCGCATGCTGGCGGTGGGCGAGAAAGGCGGCAACATGGGCGAGATGCTGGAGCAGATCGCGGCCTTCCACGACGAGGAGCTGTCTCGCTGGGTCGACTGGTTCACGCGCCTGTTCGAGCCGGTCCTGATGGCGATCATCGGCCTGGTCATCGGCGTCATCGTGGTGCTGATGTACATGCCGATCTTCGAGCTGGCAGGCAACCTGCGATGAGCGCCGTGACCGGACCGATGAGCGAGCCTCTCGCCGCCGCCGACATCGCCCAGGCTCGATCTGCGGCGCGCGCCGCACGCCGCAGGACCGTCGACGTGCTGGAGGAAAGCCTCGCGCTGGAGGCCGACGGCTTTACGGCAAGGCTCGCCGCCACGCTGCAGCTCGAGTGCCTGACGATGGCGGAGCTGCGCCGCGCGGCGCCCGCCTTCGACCTGCTGCCGTTCGCCGAGTGCTCGCAGCACAGCTGCGCGCTGCTGCGCGCGGCGGACGGGCGGCTGCTGCTCGCCTTCGACGACCCGTTCTCCGGCGAGCTGCAGGCGTGGGCGGAGGAGCGCATCGAATCGGCCTTCAGCTGGTGCCTGGTTCATCGCGGCGACCTGGTGGCGTACCTCGCCGGACACGAAGAGTCGCTGCGCGCGCTCGACGCCGTCCAGGACGAGGTCGCCCGCGGGCCCGCGGACAGCGGCCGCATCGAGGACCTGTCGCTCAAGTCGATCGGCGACGAATCGAGCGAGGTGGTGCGGCTCGTGCGCTCGACGCTGCGCGACGCGCTGATGATCGGCGCGAGCGACGTGCACCTGGAGACCCAGCCGGCCGGCCTCGCCATCAAGTTCCGCATCGACGGCATCCTCTCGCAGGTGAAGATGATCCAGGACGCGGCCCAGGCCGAGCAGGCCATCGCGCGCGTCAAGGTCCTCGCCGAGCTCGACATCACCGAGCGCCGCGTGCCGCAGGACGGCCGCTTCAAGGCGCTCGAGCACGGCCGCGCGGTCGATTTCCGCGTCTCCATCATGCCGAGCATCCACGGCGAGGACGCGGTGCTGCGCGTGCTCGACAAGCAGTCGCTCTACGAGACGACGCAGCAGCAGCTCTCGCTCGACTCGCTCGGCTTCGACGCCGAGGACGTGCGCAGGCTGCGGCGGCTGTCCAACGAGCCCTACGGCATGCTCCTCGTCACCGGTCCCACCGGCAGCGGCAAGACCACCACGCTCTACGCCGCGATCAGCGAGATCAACAACGGCCAGGACAAGATCATCACCATCGAGGACCCGGTCGAGTATCAGCTCCCCGGCGTGCTGCAGATCCCGGTGAACGAGAAGAAGGGCCTCGGCTTCGCCCGCGGACTGCGCTCGATCCTGCGGCACGACCCGGACAAGATCATGGTCGGCGAGATCCGCGACCCGGAGACCGCCAACATCGCGGTGCAGTCCGCGCTCACCGGCCACCTCGTGTTCACGACCGTCCACGCCAACAACGTGTTCGACGTCATCGGCCGCTTCGTGCACATGAACGTCGACCTGTACGGCTTCGTCTCCGCGCTGAACGCCATCCTCGCGCAGCGCCTGGTGCGCGTGGTCTGTCCGCGCTGCGCGGAAGACGACCAGCCCACGGCCGAGCTCCTGGCGGAATCCGGCCTGGACAAGACGAACACCAAGGATTGGACGTTCCGGGTGGGCCGCGGCTGCCGCGAGTGCCGCGGGGCGGGCTACAAGGGCCGCAAGGCGATCGCCGAGCTGATGATCCTCACCGACGAGCTGCGCGAATTGATCACCTCCCGCGCCCCGCTGCGGCAGCTGAAGGAGGCGGCGCACCGCTCCGGCACGCGCTTCCTGCGCGACGCGGCGTTCGAAGCCGTCAGGAAAGGCGAGACCACGCTGCAGGAGATCAACCGTGTCACGTTTGTTTCCTGACCGGCTGCTGATCGGTCTCGCTCCCGCGGAGATGACCGTGGGAAAAGACAGCGTGGCCTGCGATCCGGCGTTCGGAGCCGAGCCCTGGCAGGGTGCGATCTCGGCGCTGAAGGCGCTGGACTTCAAGCAGCCCTGCCAAGTCACGGTCGTTCTTTCCAATCATTTCGTGCGCTATGCGATCGTGCCGTGGAGCAACGCGCTCAACACCGCGGCGGAGGAAGACGCCTACATCCGCCATCACTTCTCGAAAATCCACGGCGAGCGGACGAAGGCCTGGGGCCTGCGCGCGTCGGAGAGCGTTGCGGGCGTGCCGCGGCTCGCGAGCGCCGTCGATCAGGCTCTGATCGATTCCATCAAGGATTGTTTTCCGAAAGGCGGCAAGGCGCGACTTATCTCCGTCCAGCCGCGACTCATGAG
>WNFG01006062.1_pt1 | contig 10154 bp, 9 predicted proteins | sample 5400431 | NCBI WGS metagenome assembly WNFG01 (sample SAMN13153346, study PRJNA577476) | soil metagenome | isolation source: 120 cm saprolite under Douglas fir tree site 2 hole 3 replicate 2 | place: USA:California | collected 2015-04-18
TCCGCTCGCCTACTTCGACTCTCTCGGTCTTCCTCGGCTGTTCGATGGCCTTGCGTAACCCTCTGAACCGCCCGATGCGGACCCGCATGTCGGGTGGTGTGGCAGGGGCGAGCGGGCGACCGCTCCCCCTATGCCGATTCTCACAGCTGTTGGTCATGGCGTGGTTTAACTGCTGGGTTAGATGGACGTGTGAGCTCGGCGGATTCAAGCTGATAACGGAAGCTGCTGCGGTGCGCCTGCTTCCGGCGGCGTACGCAGAGTTCCTCATCTTCGTTCCATGACAATACGTAGGAGATTTATTTCCATGCGATACCTGGAGAGCAGCATTTTGCGACGAAAAGTGTTGAGAGGATCATACTTGATGCAAAGCTTCTCTTGATGCAGTCGCGTACGAAGCGCTAAAACACAAGAGGGAATTGGTCGGGGCTCCCGGATTTGAACCGGGGGCCTCCTGCGCCCAAGGTAGCGGTAGAAACGCTATCTGATTGGTCCGTCTAGCTTTGTTCTGCGTCATAGGACATGGTTTTGGACCTAATTTGTCAGCATTTGGACCCAAGTGGACCCAAGTTTCTCGACTGCACCGCTCCTATGAGATAGTTTTGGATCGGCGCACTTTCGGGAAAGACCGACTCGTTCTAGTAGATAGATATGTTCCTTTCCAGACAGACGCTCAACTCTTGATGCGCTAGCGTATTCATGGGCTCTGATTGTGGGAGGCCTTTAGCTTTGCTGCGCTTGAGTCATAACGAGAATCCTCGCTAACTCCCGGGTGGTAATGCTCTTGGTCATGGCTTCAGCCGCACTCTCCGCTCAAAGTCGCGGGGGCTTCTCCCGGCGTACGCGATTTAATCGCTGCGAAACGGTGGCAGTTCCAACTTCTCGCAGCCTCCTCGTCGCGCGAACAACTGTATTCTGGAGGTCACTCATGGCCATACGCCGAAGAACCGGGCTTATCGGGGCTGGGATCGCCGCGTTGCTCTTGCTTACAGTTATTTTCGTTGCGCCGGCACTAATTCGAGTGGATCGCTACCGGCCCCGAGTGATCTCCTATCTGCAAGAGAAAACTGGCAAGCAGGTCGAAATCGGGCGGCTGGCACTCACTTTTTTTCCGGTAGCGATTCACATTGATCATTTTGGCGTGAAGAACCCTCCCATATTTCCGCGCGGTTATGTCGTTCAGGTGTCGCGCATCGATGCTGAGTTAAGCGTTGGGGCACTCCTGCACCGGCAGGTAGTCATCAAGTCGCTGGTGCTGGAGGAACCGATCCTGAATATGACTTCGGATCCCGACGGCCCGTGGAACTTCGAGAATCCACAAGCAAAGGCTTCACAGAAGACGTTTCCACTCGGAGTGATTTCGCGGGTGCAAATTAAGGGGGGGCAACTGATCGCGTCGAATCTGCTGCCATCCGATGCGGCGGGTCCCATCTTCTTCGAGGCCCATGAGGTCTACTGTGACTTGGAACAGGTCAACCTCGTGGGAATTATCAATCCTTCTTCTTCCTCGATGGATGGCCAGGGCAGCCTGAAAGCGGGCCTTCTGCGTTTCGGCTCGGTCGAGATGAGAAATCTGAAATCCAAATTTGCATTGGGGTCGAGACACATTTCTTTTGAGGATGTCAAAGCAGAAGGGTATGGCGGGAATGCCGTGGGCGACCTGGTCTTCGACTTGTCAGGGAAAAATGCAAGCTTTAAGGCCAATGCGCGATTCAGTGGAATTAATGTGGCCCAGCTTTTGGCGGCCTTCCCAAACGGCGGCGGAAGGATGACGGGAAAGATGGAAGGAGACATAAAGTTAGCGGGAGAGATCGAGCACTCGCCCCGTCCGCTGGCGGGAATCCACGGGGGAGGACGCATAACGGTGCGCAACGGGCAGGTGCCGAGTCTCAAGCTCAACGCGAATTTGATGAAGCTGGCGCACTTCAACGATCTGGGCCCGGCCAAGAATGATCCTTCCGCGTTTAACTTGATAACTACTGATCTCGAGCTGGCCAATCAGCGGATTTCAAGCAAGGTGATAGATATTGACGGCTATGGAGTCGATGTGGACGGCTCAGGTAGTGTCAGCCTGTCAGGTTCTGACGAATTGAACTATCGCGGATTGGCGGAGATTACGACCAAAGAAAGCTTTTTCACCAACACAGTCGCTCGACTGTCCGGAGCCGCATTAAAAGACGGTAAGTTGCAATTTCCCTTTCGGATCGGCGGAACGATCGATAACCCGGTATTTTCCAAGGGGAAAGGCGATAAGGACGTAGACGCTGTACAAAAACCCCGTTAGTTGCCCAGTTGTCTGCTTAAGAAGTGTGCTCCATTCCGAGAAACACATTTCTCGTGGGAATCCAGTTGCGATCGAGCGATCGAGTTGGAACGGTTAAGATTCCGGGTCTTCGCAAATCCGACGACATGGATAAACCAAAGAAAATAAACAGCGGCTTCTTGCTCCTGGGCGCCCTTCTGATCGCCGCGACAGCGCTTTTCGTCTTCGGGTGGCTGGCGGAAGAGATGCTCGAGGGAGACACACAGCAATTCGATGCGTACTTGAGAATTGCCGTCCACCAACACGCTACGCCCGGCCTTACACGGTTGATGCAGGTATTCTCATTTCTTGGGTCAGTCGCTGCGGTGACGTCGATGTGCCTGACAGCGGTTTGCATTTCTCTCTACTATCGTCGCACCCGAACGGCTGCATTGCTGGCGATCACGATGCTGGGCGTAGCCGTGCTCGATGTGGCATTGAAGCTTGGCTTCCACCGCCCCCGCCCTGTTGCCTTTTTTGGCTCAACGCCAGGCTCGTATAGTTTCCCGAGCGGCCACGCGCTAGGTTCATTCTGTTTTTATGGCCTGCTCGCCGCGATTCTCGCCGAACGTGTGCGCGGACGGGGTGCTAAGTTCTGTGTCTGGCTGATTGCTTTGTTCTTAGTTGGAATGATCGGATTTTCGCGCATTTATCTGGGAGTGCATTATCCCAGCGACGTCATCGCAGGATATTGTGCGGCCGCCGTATGGGTTGGAGCGGTTGGTTTCCTCGATAGGACTCTGAGGACTACGGAGAGAAAAAAGCTAGAGGGCCGGCAAGAACATTTAAGCGCACAAAAGCCTTGAGACGAAGATGCGAAATGTCACCGTGATTCCCAACAATTCGCCCTTAAGGTGCAGATTCCGGGAGATTATCTGCTTGGAGCCACAAATCGCCCTCGTGACCTTTAGTAGGGCCAGTAAGGGACGGGAATTCAAGAATGTGCGACGAACGTTACTTTTTGCAACTGTCGCTGACCATCTTCAAGTACGTGGCAGTCATGTGACCGTGCTCGGTGGAGTCCTTGTCCACGCCGTGCTCTTTTGCCTCGGCCTTCGCGTCTTCCTTCATGCCGTGCATTTTGGCATTGGAGACGACGCCGGTTAGTGTAACGGTATGACCGACATGATCGCCGAGCTTGAGGGTGTCGCTCTTGATCTCCCAGGTGCCGCCTTTCGCCGTAGTAAGCCTGTACTCATTGGCCTCGTCGCCCTTTTGAAGGCAGCCGGAGAGCGACCGTGTTTTCTTATGGGTAGTTTTAGTTGTGTCCTGCGCAGTGGCCAGTCCGGCAGTGGCCGCAAACACGAACAGTGCCAGAAATACCATCGTGATCTTCACTTTCATCCTTTACCTCCGAACGTTCGAATTGAGAAGCGAAAGAGCAGACCGACAACTCGTCTAGTCGCCTAGGTTTTTTCCAAGGATTGATAGACTCGTCTGCACAGTCGCTGTCTAGCTCCCAGCCAGGAGTCATGCTAGCGGCGACGAAGGCAGGGGTCTGTACAATTGTGAACACCTCCGTGCCTCCCGGCAGTGTTCTTTCTGCGGACACAACTCGCGCAACGTCCCAGAAACTCAGCCCCGAATCAGCGCGCTAGATCACCGGTTAACAGTTTTCGTAATTCGGCCTACTGTCTATCTGGGGAGAGGTACCGCTGCGTTTGGCGGGAACTAAAGGCTGATTGCAAGGAGAGGATGATCGCAATTAAACCCGCAAGGACTTTCACTCGTTCGTAAAGACGATCCGGCCACGCTCATCTCTACGCTGGTAAACGACAGGCAAGGGGATGAGCGGCAGCTCGCAAACGTTTGTTGGCAATATCGTGTCTGAAGCACGGCAAGATCTCTTTCGATCTTCTGCGGCTTCGCCAGTATTCGGCAATTTGAAAAAGAGCCTTGCATCCTTTGCCGCAAGCCCGCCACTCAGATAAGTTTGAATGTTTTCTTCCATGTCTGCCGGAAAAGATGGCGCAGGGCCAACGATGTTTGCTTGGTAGGTATTCAGCATGACCTCTTTGAATATCGGAAGCGCGGCTCTACCACCAGTTTCCATTCCGCCCAGGGAGCGGTTGTCATCGAACCCGATGCGCACTGCCACGGTAATTCCATCGGGGCCGTAAGTAGACCCCAGAAAAAGAGCATCCCGATAGTTGTTTGTCGTGCCCGTCTTACCCATCACCGGGATTGGGAAGGTACGCGCGTCGAGCGCGTGCGCTGTCCCCGACGGAATGCGCACAACGCCCCGCAATCCTTCCTGGATCATGGATAGCTCCAATCCACTCTCGCTGATCGAACAGCAGGTCAAGGGATGGTTGTAAATCACAGCTCCCCCATTGTGTTCGATTCTTGCAATCACGTAAGGCTCGGCATAAATACCGCTAGCCATCATGCGATAAGCGTTTGCAAGTTCCAGCAAAGTAACTTCGGAGGCGCCGAGGGCGGTAGTTTGGTAACGCTGCAAAGCGGTGCGGATGCCAACGTCCCGGGCCGTGTTCAAAACCGAATCGATTCCGATTTGTTGAATGATCCAAATGGCGACCGCGTTTCTCGACTCCGCCAACGCCTGCCGGGCTGGGATAATGCCTTTAAATTGGTTATCGAAATTGGAGATCCACTTCGGCGGGCGGTCTGGCGATGTGGCCACTGAGATGGGATTGTCGGGCACCGGAGTATCGAGGTCCAGAGCGCCTTGACGAAATGCCGCTAGATAGACAATCGGCTTCATGGCCGAGCCGGGCTGGCGGACGGACTGAGTTACGCGGTTATAGTCGCTGTACGTAGTGTTGTGACCTTTATAGCTGCGTCGCCCACCTGCCTCGGCGAGGATGGCGGAGTCACTGTTCCGCAGCACAACCACGGAACCTTGAATCAGCCCGGTGTTCCGAGGATGACGATTTTCATAAAGTTTCAAGCCAGTTTCGAGAGCTGCATTGGCGAAGCGCTGAATGCGATCGTCGATCGTTGAATAAATCTGGATGCGGCCCTCCAACAGTTGATGAATTCCGATATCGGAAGCGAAGTTGGCGTCGAGTCCTTTAAGCTCATTGAGGACATTTTCCACTGCTGCGGGCGCTTCGATGGGACCATTGACATGAGCGGCCAGACGAATTGGAGCCTACTGGCTGCTCCGCGCTGTCTGCGCGGAAAGAAAATGGTTCTTAACCATCAGGGCTAAGATCTGGTTTCGTCTGCGAAGCGGTTTTTGATTGTCCGCCGAAGTGGGGGCATATTCGCCCGGCGACTTGGTGATGCCCGCCAGAAGTGCCGCCTTATCGGCGTCATCAGCAGTGAGCGCTGATAACGGTATGCCAAAATAGTATTGTGAGGCTGCTGCGAAGCCATAACGCCCATTCCCCAAGTAAATGAAGCTGGCGTAACGGGCGAGTAATTCTTCCTTGGCCCTGCGCTTGGATCCGTAGCGTTTTTGCATCTCTCCTTCAATCCACAGCGAGAGACGCATTTCCTCCACTTTCAGCAAAACTTTATTTGCGGCCGGGACACCAATCAGGATCGCAAGAGCGTGGACGAAAAGACCTTGGTGTTGAAGCGTATTGCTGGTCTTCGTGCTTGTAAGTCTTTGCAGAAAATATCCGCGAACCAACTGCTGGGTAATCGTCGAGCCGCCTTGGGGAAACGCCACCCAGGGCTCCCTGGCGTTCTCGCGGTTTGGTCCTCCGCGGCGGAAAAGCAACGCACGAAAGTTTGTCTTGCCGAGCAATCGCGGGAAGACCGAATAGTCCACGCCCGCATGCGAGAAAAAGTTCTCATCTTCGGCCGAAAGGATGGCCTGGCGCAGGACCTCAGGGATATCCTTATATTGGATGATTTCCCGGCGTTCCCTTGCTAATTCGATGAGTACGTGCCCATTGGCATCGTAGATGTGACCCGTGGTGGGAGGCTCAAAGCGAAGGAAGGCGTCCAAATCGGGCAAGTCTGTTCGGTTGTAGCTCACGTAGATAATCCCGCACAGGATCAAGACAATTGGGGCGGTGGCTGCCACAGAACCAATGCGAAGCAAGCGACTCGTCTTGTAAACCCTGCACAAGCCGGAAAATAGTCTGTGAAAGGTCCAAGGGAACCACGGAAAATGGTGCAAAGTCTTGAGCATGTGAACTGCTTCCAGCGGGAGAGCGGGATCGCCCGATTCTTAGCCCCGTACTTCGCGCCTTCCCGATACTTTCTCGTTTGAAGGCACAAGCCTCGCATATCGAGAGTTTGGAATCTGTGCGTTTTGGGTCACCTTAAGAATATCCGCTCCTCGGCCAGTAGGAGGATCAGGATTTGCCCACTTTCGAAGCAAATCAGCGAGAACCTTGTTTCGGATAAATCTGTATTCTCAAATGCGTGCTGAATGGGACATACATCGCGACGCCAGGGGAGCAGAGTACTAGTTACTGGGATTCTGAAGGCGGGAGTCTCGGGCTAGGAGAGCATCATCATGCGCTCGGTAAATCGTTGCATCAGTTTATTAGTCTTGGCTACTGCTGTTGCTGCACCAACCGCAATCATGGCCGCCCCCAAACCTCAAGACGCCAGCATCCAGGTCCGCGTCTACGATCGGGACCATCGTGATTACCACAACTGGGACGACCGCGAAGACCGCGCCTACCGGCGTTACCTGGCAGCACAACACAGATCTTATCGGGAGTACCACAGACAACACTACAGGGTGCAGCGGCACTACTGGAATTGGCGCCACAGTCATCCAGACAACGATTAATGAACGCCAATAGATAGAAGAGTGTCTCAAGCTTCTTTAGACGTCACATGCGACTCGAAAGATGGAAAGCCAGTGCAGCCTGTCATGTGAGTGAGAAGTCAAAAACGGAAGATTTGGTTTAGACAATTCCTTGAGATCGCCGACGGACCGAGGGCACGGGAGGCATGCACCCGATGAACACTAAGATCGACTAGAGGTGCAATATTGCAATTCATAAGGAACTTCGTACCGCCTCTCCCCCTATCTTTAGTGTTTTTGACAAGCCTGGCTCTTTTCGTTCTCCTTTGCGGGGCCGCGCCGGGAACCGTTGCTAGTCAAAATTCTCCGACCAACGATAAAGCGGAGGGCACTGTCCAAACGCAGATGCGCAATGTCACGTATCACTTTTCGGAGACCGTGGTGGTGGAAATAAAATGGCTGAACGGTGAGCTCGTGCCCCTTGGCAAAAATGAATTCCCCATCTTCGACGACAAGGACTCGTTTAACCTGCGCATCAGCACGGCGGAGATCGCCATTGATTCGTCAAACCTGGCAAACGTTCTGAATTCGTATGTTTTCGCGCGTCCGCATTCGCCGTTGACAGGGCTATTCATCATCGTTGAGAAAGGGCGCTTGAAAGTGAAGGGCAAGCTCCATGACAAAGGGGACATCCCGTTCGAGACGGAGGGAATTCTCGTACCCACGGCCGACGGAAAACTTCGACTGCACAGCGAGAAAATCAAAGCCATGCATGTCCCGGTTAAAGGCTTGATGGATCTCTTCGGTATCGATCTCGGTGGGTTGATCAAAGAGGGCAAAGTTCCGGGTGTAAGGGCTGAAGAGGACGATCTGATCCTTGATCTTGAACAGATTCTGCCGCCTCCGCATATCGAGGGCAAGGTGGTTTCCGTGCGAATTGAAGGCGAGAAGATTATTCAGGTTTTTGGCGGTTCAGATGCCAAGCCGGTAAAAATATCCGCGCCGGAAATTACATGTCCTACAAGAATAATCGTCTCCGCTTCAACAAGCTGGTCATGAACGATGCGGATTTGATCCTCATCGACTTGGACCCAAGTGATCCGCTCGATTTCTATTTGGAACATTACAAAGAACAACTGTCGGCTGGCTATACAAAAACCACTCTGGATTCCGGCTTGCGCGTGTTTATTAAAGACTTTAACAAGCTGCATGCTGCCAAGGCATCACCCGTCAGCGACAAAACAAAATGAAGTCGAAGTGCGGAACATCTCGACTCGTGGTGCGGCCGACTTCGTTGCGTCATCAGTTATCGCCGCTGCGATTACAGTTGCAAGTATTACGCTCCCATCGGAAAATTCACCGCCCCGGTGTCTTACGAACTCGTTGAACACCCTTGGTGCAGGGCATCGCTTCCCACGGATATGATTGCGAAAAAAAATCCGCCTGCCAAAAATGTCGTAAACGGCGAAGGACGCAGCCTTCTGAGGAGATCTTTCGCCGTCCTGGGACCCGGATTGATCACCGGCGCGGCCGACGATGATCCGTCAGGAATCTCAACCTATTCTGTCGCCGGAGCAGCTTACGGATACGCCACGCTATGGATCGCGCTGCTGACGTTTCCGCTGATGGCCGCCATCCAGCTGATGTGCGCACGGCTGGGCATGGTCACGGGGCGCGGGCTGGCAGCCGCCGTGCGAATTTATTATCCGCGCTGGGTGCTCTGGGGAGCTTGCTCCATTCTCGTTGTCGCCAACGTCATCAACATCTGTGCTGATCTCGGCGGTATGGCGGAAGCAACTCAACTCATCACGGGAATTCGATCACTGATCTGGATTCCATTCTATGCGCTCTTCATCATCGGGTTATTGCTTTGGACTTCCTACAAACTGATCGCGAAGATTTTCAAGTGGTTGACGCTCGTGTTGTTTGCCTATGTGCTGGCATCGTTTTATGCCCACGTCGATTGGAGGCACGCGCTGGCGGTGACGTTCGTGCCACATCTGGAGTGGTCACGTGGATTCCTGGCGGTGCTGGTGGCCATTCTGGGCACCACGATTTCTCCTTATCTCTTCTTTTGGCAGGCCGCCCAGGAGGTTGAAGAAGAGCGAGCCAACGGCCGAACCCTCGCCCAGAGCAAGGGCGCGACCACCGGGGAGTTAAGGACCGCGCGCGCTGACACCATCGCCGGTATGCTCTTCTCGAATTTCATCATGTATTTCATCATTCTGACCACCGCCGCGACGTTAAATGCACATGGGCAGACGAATATCGCCACAGCCCGGCAAGCCGCCGAAGCCCTGCGCCCGCTTGCCGGCGATGGGGCCTACCTACTCTTCACATTGGGTCTGATCGGCACCGGAATCCTGGGCGTCCCGGTCCTGGTTGGATCGTGCGCTTATGCCGTTGCGGAAGGAGCAGCATGGCGTGGCTCCATGGCCGACAAACCAAGAAGTGCACGCAAGTTCTACGCCGTGATGGCAGTAGCCATGGCGTTGGGCTTCGCGCTCAACTGCGTGGGTTTCAACGCGGTGAAAATGCTGTTCTGGTCGGCGGTAATCAATGGCCTCCTGGCGCCGCCGCTGATCCTGCTTGTCATCCTCCTGACCAGCAGCCAAAGAGTAATGGGCAAGCGAGTGAATTCGCCGTTACTTAGATATTTGGGCTGGGCCACCTTCGTGGTCATGACTGCGGCAGCGGTGGGAATGCTCATTGCATCTTAAAATATTCACGTGGCATGGCGTGTCATGCAGAACTTTTCCCGGAGACTCGGGTTTGTTGGGTTTAAGAGTGGGTGTGCGTGTGTAACCCCTTTATTTTGTTGAAGTAATGTAAATTTTCCTATTGCCATGCGACCAGGGAAAGAGTAACTTTCGCGCGGTTAACTTTGGTGGGCCTGGCAAGGCAGACCCTTCTCGTGTCCCGAAGCTTCTGGTTTTGCATGCCGGCCCGCAAACCGGGAGGTAGCACATGCGACGCATCTCAGCCTATTTGATTTTCTCATTGGTGTTTCTGGGGCTCCAAGCGAGCACGAAGGCTCAGGATATCCTGGTGCCCGCTGGTACGCTTCTTCGCTGCACGCTCGACGAGCCAAACTTTTCCTCAGCTACTGCCGATATTGGTGACCCGGTGATCTGCCACTTGAGCAGCCTCCGGGAATTCGGACAGAATGTTTTTCCG
>WNFG01006291.1_pt1 | contig 10152 bp, 8 predicted proteins | sample 5400431 | NCBI WGS metagenome assembly WNFG01 (sample SAMN13153346, study PRJNA577476) | soil metagenome | isolation source: 120 cm saprolite under Douglas fir tree site 2 hole 3 replicate 2 | place: USA:California | collected 2015-04-18
ATAAAATCCCCCGCACCCGCCCCGCCCTTCAAGCGATAATCAAAATACATGGTGCGCTTCTTCTCACCGCCCTTCTCTGAACTTCCCAAACTCACCATTACCTCTGCCCTCGACATCCTCATAGTGGCCGTCCTGATCTATCAATTCCTGATGATCATCCGCGGACGCCGCGCCGTAAACGTACTCTTCGGCGTCTGCATTCTCGGCTTGATCTACTTGGCCGCCATCTGGGCCAAGTTAGAGATTCTCCGGACTATCCTCGCCACCCTCGCCCCTTACACCGCCATCGCGCTGATCGTAATGTTTCAAACCGAACTGCGCCGCACACTCGCGCGGCTGGGCCGCAAGCCCTTCCTCGGATCCCAAATTCGCGCCGGCGCTCTAATCGTTGTGGAGCGGAAAATCGGCCTCCGAACCTTCTCCGAAAGTGGCGCAAATCTTGACGCCGCCATTTCGCGCGATCTATTGTGCGCCATCTTCCAGCCCGGCGGTTCGTTGCATGACGGCGCCGTAATTATCCAAGGCGACCGAATCGCCGCCGCCGCGTGTTTCCTGCCCCTCACAACCAGTACCCACTTCATCACCGAACTGGGAACGCGCCACCGGGCGGGCCTCGGAATTACGGAAGAATCCGACTGCCTGGCAGTGATTGTTTCTGAAACCGGAAGAATCTCCATAGCCGCATTCGGTGAAATCGAACTGAACGTCAGCATCGAGCGTGTCTCCGACTTCCTTACGGGACGCCTGGACCGGCGCGACATGCGCAGTTCTCCCGCCGTCACGCACAGCTCACCGGCCGTTCGCGAGTACCGCCCATGATGCAACTCCTCACGCGAAATCTCGGATGGAAGCTTGCATCGCTTCTGATTGCCTTCGCGCTCTGGGTCGCCATTGCGCGCGAGCCGGAATTGGCCACGTCTCTCTCCATACCCATCGAATTCAAGAACATTCCCGACGATCTTGACATCGGCTCCAATGTGCCGGATCGGATCCACATCGAAGTGCGCGGTCCATCCGGACGCCTCTCGCGCGACAGCCTCTCCGATCTCGCGGTGGTGTTGGATCTCTCCGGCGCGCACGTCGGCGAGCGCACTTACACGGTCCATCCATCCAACACCAATCTCCCAGCCGGCGTAGAATTCTATCGGGCCGTCCCCTCGCAAGTCACGCTGCGCTTCGACCGCGTCATGACTCAGGAAGTCCCGGTCGTTCCCGTCTATTCGAAAACGCCTGATGGCTACCGCGTGCAGGCGTATCAACTCGAGCCCGCGCGCGTGCGGATTCGAGGGCCCGAGGAGCGCGTGAAGGCCATCGCCAGAGTTGACACGGATCCGGTGGACCTCAGTGGCGTCGTCAGCCAGAAGGAGTTTCGTACCGCGGTAAACCTGAGAGACGCTCAAGTAAGACTTGAAGTTCCCACCACCATCACGCTCAAAGTGACGCTTGAGAAAAGTATTCAGAAAGACTTGAATTAATGGCACGTTTGCTCTTTGGCACGGACGGGATCCGTGGCCTCGCGGGTACCTATCCCCTAGATCCCAAAACAGCCCAAGCGGTGGGCGCGGCGCTCGGGAAACTGGTCCTGAAATCCGGGCAGGAGCCGCAGGTCATTATCGGAATGGACACTCGTGAGTCGGGTTCCTGGCTGGCCGCGGAAGTGGCGGGCGGCCTCGCGCGGCAGCAAGTGGCGTCGGATTTTGCGGGCGTCACCACCACGCCAGGCGTTGCGTATCTGGCGCGAACCGGACCATTCGCCGCGGGCGTCATGATCTCCGCCTCCCACAATCCATACCAGGACAACGGCATCAAATTGATCGCGCACACCGGCTACAAGTTACCGGACGAACAGGAAGAGCAACTCGAATCCGAAATCTTTGCACTGCTTCGCGGCGGCCTCACGCCTGCGCCCGCCACATTGAAAGTGGACGAGGATCTCGATCACACATACATCGATCACCTCGCCGGGACTTTGCCCGCCGGACTCGGCGGCCTGCGGCTTGTAGTAGATTGCGCCAACGGTTCGGCTTCATTCTTAGCGCCGGAGCTCTTCGAGCGGCTAGGTGCATCCGTCCATCGAATCAATTGCTCCCCCGATGGCCGCAACATCAATCTCAATTCCGGTTCGCTTCATTTGGACAGTCTCCGCAAAGTTGTGCTCGAAGAATCGGCCGACGCGGGCGTGGCATTCGATGGCGACGCCGATCGCGCCCTGTTCGTATCGCGATCCGGCCGAATTATCGACGGAGATGCAGTGCTGCTCTTGACCGCCCGTTATCTGAAGGACCAGGGCCGCCTGCCCGGCCACATTGTAGTCTCAACCGTAATGTCCAATCTCGGCCTGGAGCGCGCACTCACCGCCCAGGGAATAAATATGCTGCGAACTCCCGTAGGCGACAAGTACGTCTTGGAGGAAATGCTTCGCACCGGCGCAACATTAGGTGGCGAGCAATCCGGACACGTCATTTTCCACGAATACGCCACCACTGGAGACGGAATGCTAACGGCCCTGCGTGTCTTCGAAGTAATGCGCAAGGCGGGCACTGGTCTCGATGAGCTGACAGCGGATCTGAAGGTATACCCGCAACTCTTGGTCAATGTCCGCGTAAAGGAACGCAAGCCGCTCGAAGATCTGCCCTCAGTGAAAGCCGAAATTCGCGCCGCTGAAGCATCCTTCGGAGACGCCGGCCGCGTGTTGGTTCGGTTCTCCGGCACCGAACCCTTAGCCCGCGTAATGGTGGAAGGCCCCGACCAGGAGCGCGTAGAAAACTTCGCCAACCGGATAGCCTCTCAAATCCGCGCCGAACTAGGCGCGGAATAAGCGTTGTAGGGCAGGTTGGTAACTAGTTGGTAACCTGCCGCCGATTGTAAAATCGGCCTTCTTCCCAAGTTGCCAACCCGCGCCACACCAACTTGTGTGCAAAATAAATCCATGCGCCTTCTCTTGTTCGCACTGCTCGCCGCCACCCTCTTCGCTCAAAATCCCAAGCCCAAACTTCCCGGCGAAGACTGGATCGCTTTATTCAACGGCAAGGATCTCACCGGCTGGACCAAAATCGGCAACGAAAAGTGGGAGGTCGAAAACGGCACCATCCACGGCCTGGCCATCACCAAAGCCTACGGCTACCTGCGAACCGAAAAAAACTACAAAGACTTCCACATGTCACTGCGCTTCAAATGCGAAGGCGACGGCAACAGCGGCGTCTTCTTCCATGTGGAGTTCAAGCCCGGCACGCCGGACGTGACGCAAGGCCCGCAATTCGAAATCGATTGCGCCATCGGCAAACACACCGCCGGAATCTACGACGTAGGCCGCCAATGGCTGGTCTGGCCCGCTCCGGAAAACGAAACTGTAATCCGGCCCGACGATTGGAACGAGTACCTTCTGAAAGTGGAAGGCAATCGCTACGTCGCGCGTCTCAACGGAGTCCAAATGGTCGACTACACCGACCCCAAACCCTTCGGCGCCGACGGCGGCATCGCCCTGCAACTACATTCCGGCGGCCACGGCAACATGCGCTTCAAAGACATCCAAATCCGCGACCTGTCCAAGAGGGACTAGACCATTTGCACCATCAACCACCTGCCGTGGTCACACTCAGTGGTGTGTCAGAACGAAATTAGCGTCGTCAAGAATAACCTGGCCGGACGCGACCATCTCGGCCGCCTGTGGTCCGATACAAACCGTATAAGAGTAGCCTTCCGGCTTCGGAAGTTTTGAAAACAACTTGCGGGGGACTCGCAACAGTGAGTCAGCCCAGCGTACGAAGTCCTCTGGTTTCTTCTGGCGACCGACGTCTACGGCAGCAAACCAAAGCCGCCCTTTCGACATCACGTGCCCCCTCATCCTTGGTCCGTGGAACTGTACAGCCGGCTCTTCCATTAGGATGTGCTCCAGCACCCAGTAGCCAAACGCCGGTATGTGCATCCATTTTAGCTTTTCCAGGTCTGCTTCGCGTACCAGCCACGCCAAGACTGAACCTTCGACAACAGGAAGTTCAGCACGTGCCACCAAGGGTTCAGGCTTCGTTGAACGTTCGGCAATGAGCACCGCGCCTTTCTTGCGCAATTTCCCGGCGAGGTTCTCAAGGTCCTGCGGACCCGCGTAAAAGTTGATCTGCCTTCCCAATCCTGCTCACCTCTCCCTAATTGTATGGGTATGGACCCGACTGGGAAGCCAGGCGCTCCCTTTCCGATATCACACAGCGCGCGGCCTTCGCAGGCAATCGACGTCTTCAGACTGTGTCAATCGAAAACAGGCTCGTACTGATATCGTTATTTCAGATGATCACACTCGCTGATATTCAAAGCGCCCGCGAGCGCATCGCCGGCCGCGTAAAAAGAACAGCACTAGTTCCCAGCGAAACACTCAGCCGCCGCCTCAGCACAAACGTCTATCTCAAACTAGAGCTCTTTCAGAAAACCGGCTCCTTTAAAGTTCGCGGCGCATTCAACAAAGTCCTCAGCATTCCGGAAACACAACGGGGCCGCGGCCTGGTGGCCGTCAGCGGCGGCAATCACGCGCAAGCGGTCGCCTACGCCGGCAAAGAACTCGGCCTACCCGCCGTCATCCTCATGCCGCAGAAGACGCCGCGAAACTATATCGAAGCCACACAAGGTTACGGCGCCGAGGTGATTCTGGTGCCAAACACCACCGAAGCCTTTGAGAGAGTCGCCGCCTATGAGAACGACGGCTGGACTTCCGTTCATCCTTTCGACGACCCGTTAGTGATGGCCGGCCAAGGAACGGTTGGCCTCGAAATAGTAGAGGATCTGCCTGATGTGACCGACGTGTTCGTCAGCATCGGCGGTGGCGGATTCATCGCCGGCATCGCCACCGCCGTAAAGGCTCTGAAGTCTTCCTGCCGGATTTGGGGCGTGGAGACCGATGGCGCAGATGCCATGGCGCAAGCTTTAGCAGCCGGCCATCCCGTCCACCTACCCACTATCACCTCCATCGCCAGAACTCTCGGCGCCCCCTCTGTGTCCCATACGACCTTAGCTATAACCCAGAAATATGTCGAGAGTGTTACAGTCGTACCCGATGTCGAAGCAGCCCGCGCCCTTCGTTTTCTACTGGAGCGAACCAAGGTACTCACCGAGCCTGCCGCCTCCTGCACACTTGCCGCGGCTGACCGCTTGCGGGATCGATTCACAACAAATTCACAAATAGTCTTGGTGCTCTGTGGAGGCAACGTCGCAATCGACGATCTCTGTTCTTACCCAACCTAAGGTCCTCGACGCCGTTAGCTCAGCGGTCCGCCAATTGCATAAGGAAAATCGTCCAAAAAGTTAGCGAGCCCCTGGGGATCCAGTGGATTCAAGCGTTTGACTGAGGGCTAAGGAGGCCCACAAAGTCCCACCATGAAGAATCTACCAGCAGAAAATTCCCTCCGGAAATATTTACCTCAAGGCGATTCATCTCTGTACGGATTGATCGCCCGCCAAGCGACTCCTTCCTTCGGCAAACGCTAAGCGGAACCCAGGGGCTCCTTTCTCTTCCGCATGACCGTCAGGTCCTGCCTGCTATCCTGACCAGGAGAGTAACCGTGGCCCTAACATTTCCTAACAACATCGGTACTTTCAAAAAGTCCTTGACGGCAATATCGAGCTCGACAACACGGGCAAGGCCTCGGAAAACGTGGTCCAGTCTGGAGGATTCTTCACTCAAGACTTCACCAACATTGCGAATCTAAAGGTTACCTTGAACATCGCCCGAATAAAGCTTTGAGAGTCCAGCGGATTGAAGTTTAACTTCGGCTTCATCGCCTCTTCCAATTACCAGATCGAAGTGCGATTCTGGCGAACTACAAAACGAACCCAACTGGCCTGGGTGCTCGACAGCTTAGGTGCTAAATCAGCAACTGGGGCACCGGAACTTCCGCTTTGTAGCAGAACCAATGTACTTCACTGCACCAGTGGCGCGGACGATCGTCTTTCGTCGTCTGCGTTTTCTTCCCGAGATAACAGACCACAAAAAACGATGGCCTGTCCCACCAACCTATTCAATACTCTCCACATGCCAGCCGTCGTCATAACGCTGGTACCTGACGCGAACCACTTTCCCCTGCTTTCGGGAACTCAGCGTAACCATTGCTCCAGGACCTTGGATCTGATCGAAGGCCTCCTCGAATTCCTGAAAGAGCTCGCTCGGCTCAAACAGCATGCGCACATCCGCATCCGCGCTTCCCCGCCCCGTCCGGCGGATTGCGACGATGGCCGATGGCGCCCAGCGTCCGGACACCAGCGAAAGATCCGACACGCCGCTCTGTGTGATTGCATCACCAGCCGGACCGGGCTCACAAATGGTTCCAACTCCCACGCTGGCCTTGCACTGAATCACATGCGCATCCTGAAGCCGCTGATACGCCTCATTCACTTTAGGATCCTGAGTCTCATGACGCGGTGAAGCGCTAAAGCTTATGCGCACCGGATCCGTCGCCCGCTCCCGCAGCAGGTTCATGGCTGTTTCGTAGTCCAGCGGATCGCCGCCGCAACCACTGAGGCATCCCACCGCAACGGACACAAATAGAACACATACGCTCTTGAAACACATACACTCCTCCAGACGATTACTACATCATACGATTAACTGCAATGAAGCAACATCATTCCGCAGCCATGGCGCCGGTTAGCGCATTCCCTTTTGTGTATTCATACGCAAGGGCACGCTGTGGAACTGGACGTACGGACGCATTTTTGGCGAATCGACGGGATCGCCTCGTCTCACTGCATGACCACTGCATGTGAAACCGGATCCCGGTACAGCAGTTTCAAATCCGAGCGAAACTCATCCTCCAGAAGCACGTGGAGCGCGCCGTCCGCCTTTGGATCTGGATCAACCTCCCACTCCGCGTGATTGAGATCGCGGTAGAAGATCAGGCTATGGGCTAAGTTCCCATCACAAGCAATCCGCTCCTTACCCTTACCCACCATCTGGAGAATGAATGTAGCGATCCGCTTCGATCCCGCATCGTATCGCCACTCTTCGTAGTAACTCACCTCAAACTCGTTGAGAAACTGGGCTACGCATAATGCCGCTAGCGCCAACGCCGTCCACCGCAAGGCGCGGATACGGGCGAAGCGATCGGCCAACGCCATGCCACCCAGCGAGAGCATCACCGGCCAGTACACGCCGTAACGCGTCAGAGGATAGCCAATTCTCACGGTGACGTGCGCAAACCACGTTATCGCCAGACACAAGGTCATCGCCCCTCCGATCAGCACGATCAAGCGATCGACCGGTGTTTGAGACCTGTTTATCAGGATCGCGACGCAAGCCACCGCACTGCAGACGAGAATGAGTATCGCTAGCGCTTCGGCGGAAGATTCAACCAAGGGGGCAAAGGGAGGCGATTTTCGCAGAAAAGTAAGGTTGATATAACTGAGCAGCGCATTGACCAGACTCGTCGCACCGTAGGCGAACTGCTCGGGGTCCGCGCTCCTCGAGGGCAATACATAAAATATGAAAGCGAGCATGGTCACCGGGATACAGACACGCTCCACAAACCACCAGTAATTCGTCTTGGTCACGTTGAACAGCATGACCATGGCGCAGAATCCCGCAACAGGAAACGCGAAGGAGAGATTGGAGGCGATCGCCAGTCCGCAACATACTCCGCCGGGATACCACTTGGAGCGTTGAAAAAACCACAGCGCGGACATCAGAAAACCCAACCCGAGTCCATAGCCTCTGGCGGCGGACAAAAAATCCAGCACGAACGGATTCAAACTCAGCAGCGCGAACGCGGCAACAGCCCATTCCGCGCTGAAAGTGTACAACACGATTGCTCTCACCGCCAACAGGTAAATCAAGCCACCCAGGAGGCTTGGCATTCGTAACGTCAACTCCGATACCCCGAACAGGCCAGTGGGCACTTTGGCGAGCAGGCTGTTTAAGACGTGGTCGTTGCCACTATAGGACATCACCACTTGATTCAAAGGCGGCGCAACAAAGTGTTGGTAGGTAAACGCTTCGTCTATAATGACCCCCTGAGTCGCCGCGCGATAGATGTTGCAGACGAACACCGCCACCAGCATCAGCCAGATCAGTCGAGAGGGTAAATGCAAGCGCCTCCAATCTCTCGATTCCAAGGAATCCCCCGGGAACGGTTATCATTCATATCCATTGCGGCTTCCGCATCGCACCGCGCAACGACGTAATGGAAGCCAAGGGCCTTCAGTTCCACCTTTGCGGCCTGGCGTAAACCCGTCCGCACTGGGAGCTCGGAGATCTCCGGTGGACCAGCCAACGGCCGCCAATGTCCATCGGTACTAAGTCCGTCGACGCGTAGGGTCGGAGCCTGTTGACCGTGGGGAGAGACCAACACGACCGTGTCCACCGGAAGAGTGTCATCGAAATCCTCTTCCAGGTACATGCCGGGTTCGATTGCCTGCCAGGTTGACCAGGCCGTAACTTCATTGCCATCGAATGCCCGGGCAGCTTCCCACCAGTTCGGTTTGGCCGACACGCGCCAGGAGGTTTGGCGAGGGATTTCGGCGCCATCGCGGTACAACCGCATTTCGCTGACACTCCAAAGTTCATTTTTCTCGCTTGTCTGGACGACCCGAAGCGCTTTGACGGCGCCCTTAGGTAGCCGGAACCGCACCGCGTATCTGGGTCGCTCACCGGCTTGAGCCGCCGATAGAAGAACTTGAAATGCCAGTTCACCTTCGGCCGACTCGGAGCAGTTCCAAAGCCTTCGGGTCGTATAGGCTTGAGGGACTCGGCACAGTGTAAGTACCCTTGCATCGGAAGGAGTGATCCTGTCGATAGTGCGTGCCATTGCGTAGCCGTCCAGCTTGGCCTGCAGATACTCGTCCTCTGGAGTGGTTCGCAGTGCCGCCCGAACCGGCATGTTTGTTATTCGCCAGGCCCGCAAGTCCGCGTAAGCTGCCACTGCGCCCGGCCAGGACACCAAGGAATGAAGCAGCAGCAACAGCGGTATTACGCCTGGGCTGTTTTGGACGGCCAATCCGAGCGCTGGCGCGGCGAAAACCGCGAACGGCAACATCATCCGGGCTGCGTTATTGGCTAGCGACGGTAACGCGAAGAGAGCGGCGGCAAACAATAGGCGGCGTCCTTGCTTCCATCGCAGCGCTAACAACCCCAAGGGCGTCAGCAGCAGCCACGGACCAAACAAGCCTTCCCTCTCAGCGCCGCTCAAACTCCATAGAACCGGAAGTGCCTTGGCTTTGTTGATAGCGGAATACGGCCTCAGAGATTTCAGATATTTCGTTTCGGACCAAACGTGAACGTACGGATTCGGGAACCAACTGTTCAGGAAAGGAGAGAATGGATTGCCAACCCATAACCAGTTCTTCACCAGCCACGGCGCCATTGAAATTGCGGCGCAAAAAACCAGAATCGCAACCGCACGCCACGCAGGTTTCCTGGTCCTAAGTAGCGTCCAGCCTACAAAAGCCACACTGAAAACGACACCCAGCACGGCGGTGTAACGGAGTGTACAGCCGAATGCGCCGAGCAGTCCGGCCACCCATAGCAATCGGTCATTCCGGCTTGCGTCCCAGATCTGCAAAATGTAGAACAGGCCAAAGAGCACACAAGCCAACGCAAGATCGTTGTATGCGCTGGTGCCCGTAACCCCAGCGACAGGGCTCAAGTACACCAGCACGCCACCCAGGACAAACGGCCTCGCCATTCCGAACCGGCGTCCATAGCACAACATGAGCCAGGGCAGAGCCATCAAGAATGTGAAATGAATTAGAGCCGCCGCGGAATGCCTTCCGACTGAGAATGCGACCAGGAACAGCATCTCGATACCTGGCGGGAGATTCGCGTACAGGCTGCCCGTGTAACGAATAAAGCCGTGGTCATGCCACCACCGAATCACATTCCCGAGGTGATACGCACTCCCGTCCGGGCTTGCCTCGGGCGCCAAGGCGTTGAAGAAGTACAGAACCGTATAGACGGCAAAGGGGACGGCAAACAGCAGCAGCCAGACCTTGGATATACGAGGCAACCGGTCCTGCGCCGGACGAAGCGCCCCGCGCCAATAGGCCGTCCCGATCGCCGCCACACACAATGCTATGAACACTCCCTTGCGGGCCAACTGTAAAGAACACAGGACAAACACGACTGCGCTCAGACACGCCGATCCAGTGAGCAACGCAAACAGATCTTCTTCCAGCCGG
>WNFG01006072.1_pt1 | contig 10147 bp, 6 predicted proteins | sample 5400431 | NCBI WGS metagenome assembly WNFG01 (sample SAMN13153346, study PRJNA577476) | soil metagenome | isolation source: 120 cm saprolite under Douglas fir tree site 2 hole 3 replicate 2 | place: USA:California | collected 2015-04-18
GCTGATGACCCCGGATGGCGGCCATCTCGCCGCGCTCGCCGACTGGACCGACCGCATCAAATCAGGGGAACTGCCGAGTCGCAGCCCGGCGCGGCCGACCGGCGTCGAGCGCAACCTCGTCGTCACCGTGCGCGACTGGTCGGACCCCAAGCACTATCTGCACGACCTCACGGTCACCGACCGGCGCAAGCCGACGGTCAACCCCTATGGCCCAATGTATGGCGCGCCCGAGCTCAGCACCGACGATCTGCCGGTCCTCGACCCGGTGCGCAACACCAAGACGACGATCAGGCCGCCGGTCGCCGAAAACGCGCCAAGCTCGGCCTTGAACAACCAGGTGGTCAATCCGTCGCCCTATTGGGGCATGGAGCAGGTCTGGGACACCAGGGTCAATGCGCACAACCCGATGATGGATCAGGACGGCCGGGTCTGGTTCACCGCGCAAAGCCGCTCGCCAAAAGACATCCCCGCATATTGCAAGAAGGGCTCGCCGCTGCGCTCCGCCCAGCTCTATCCGCTCGACTTCCCGAAGGAGGGCTTTTTCCAGAACTCGCGCCAGATCACGGTCTATGACTCCAAGACCAAGAAGTTCACGCTGATCGACACCTGCTTCGGGACCCACCACCTGAATTTCGCCGAGGATGCCAACAATACGCTGTGGCTCAGCAACAACACGCAGGCCGAGCAGGCCGTCGTCGGCTGGATCAACACCAAAGAGTTCTGGAAGACCGGCGACGCGGCGAAATCGCAGGGCTGGACGGCGCTGATCGTCGATACGGTCGGCAACGGCAAGCGCACCGAGGGCTATAATGAACCCGGCCAGCCCGCCGACCCGAAGAAGGACACCCGCATCCCGTTCAGCATGTACGCGATCTCATGGTCCCCCGCGGATGGCTCGGTCTGGGGATCGAACCTCGCCCATCCCGGCTACATCATCCGCCTCGCGCCGGGATCGAACCCGCCGGACACCGCCCTCGCCGAAATCTACAAGGTCCCGCTGCCCGGCTTCGGCATTCGCGGCATGGATGTCGATCGCAAGGGGGTCGTCTGGCTGCCGCTCGACAGCGGCCATATCGCCAGCTTCGACCGCCGCAAGTGCAAGGGCCCGCTCAACGGGCCGGGTGCCGAAAAGGGCGAGAAATGCCCCGAGGGCTTTGCGTTCCATCCGCTGCCCGGGCCGGGTTTCCAGGGCGATCCCGGCGCCGAGGAGAACCCGTATTTCGTATGGGTCGACCAGCACAACATCCTGGGGCTCGGCGCTGACGTGCCGATCGCCACCGGCAACCAGTCGGATTCGCTGCATGCGCTGGTCGGCGGGCAGATCGTCGAGCTGCGCGTCCCCTATCCGATGGGCTTTTTCGCCAAGGGGATCGACGGCCGCATCGACGACCCGAAGGCCGGCTGGAGAGGCCGCGGATTATGGGCGACCTCGGGCAACCGCACGCCGGTCCATATCGAAGGGATCGATGCGCCCGCCCCCGGCGCACCCGGCACGACCCCAGAGACCCGCTCAAGCCCGCTGGCGGTCCACTTTCAGCTGCGACCCGACCCGCTCGCGCATTGAGCGCGAAATCGCCCCTCCGGCCTACGCCACCTCCAACCGATAGGCCTTCTTGGCGGCGCCGCTGAACAGCGCGGTCTTTTCGTCGGCCGAATACCCGGAGGCGAGGCGCTTGAACGCGTTCCACAGCACCGGATAGCTGCAGGTCCCCTTATCAACCGGGAAATTGCTCTCGAACATCGACCGCGTTGGACCGAAGGCGGCGATGCAGGTCTCGATGTAGGGTTTCCAGGCGTTCGCCAGCTCCTGCGAGGACGGCGGCTCGGGCTTCTCGAAGAAATCGAAGCCGATCATCTTCATGCCGAGACCGCCGAGCTTGACATAGGTGTTGGGGAAGCTGGCGACTTGTTGGATCGCGGTGCGCCACGCCGTGAACGCCTCGTCGCGCTTGCCGGCATAGGGCCCGATCGCGATCGGGCCCCCGACATGGTTGAGCACGATCGTCGCTTGCGGGAAGGCGCGTGCCAGATCGACGAGGTCGCCGAGCTGGGTCTGGAACATCCATCCATCGAACGCGAGGCCGAGCGAGACGAGCGCGGCAAAGCCTTCGCGAAAGCTTTTGTCGAGCAGCAGCCCCTCGGGCCCTCCCGCGGTGAACGTTTTGAGGAGCGGATCATTGCTCCAGGTCGAGCCGTTGCGGATGCCGCGCACCCGGCCGTCGGAGACCGCGATGTGCCGCTCCAGCACGCCCTTGGCGCGCGACCCCAGCCGCAGATCGACAAACCCGACAATCCCGGCGATGCACCTTGTCGGCCCGTATTTGCCGGCCGCGCTCATCGCCGCGACGCCGCTGACGAACTCGGTCTCGCCCAGTGATTTCAGCTCCTCCGGCCCGTCGGCGCGATACATCTCGCGGGCCTGCTCGTACATCGTCGCGACGATCTTGTGCCCGCTGCCGAGATCGGCGAGCAGCTCCGGGAACAGGTAGCGGTAGCGCGGAGCGTCCCACAAATGGTGGTGCGGATCGATGATCGGCAGATCCGGTTCGAGGATCTCCTCGGTGCGCTTGGCGAGCCAATCCTGCCGCACCGGAGCCTGGACGGCCGGCATGGTGGGCGCCGCGGCAGGCGCTGGCGCCTGCGCCAGCGCACCGCGCGAAGCGATGGCAGCGGCGCCGACCAGCCCGGCGCTCGCAGTCAGCAGCACGCGGCGCGACAGCGCCGCGTCGGCCGACGGGAGACCCGATTGTTGAACCGCATTTGTGCTCTGAGGCATGGCGTCCCTCCCGAATTGCGTTCCGATTGCGGCAACTCTGCCCCGGTGCGCCGGCGAATGCCATCTGTTTAGGCGGCAAGGTCCGATCTTCAAAACGTGTAAAATGAGCGGGTGCCTGAACAACCAGCGTCCTTCGAGACGCGCCCCGGCTTCGCCGGATCGCTCCTCAGGATGAGGTTATCCTGTTAATTCGATTGAGAAAAAACCTCATCCTGAGGAGCCCGCACAGCGGGCGTCTCGAAGGACGCACAACCGGCAGCGGCTCGCCTACACCTTCGCCAGCACCCGCTCGCGGAAGGCGCGCATCTCGGCGATGACGGCGTCGGCCGCGGGTCGTTCGAAATCGAAATCGATCGCCCTGACATCGAGATCGCACAAGGCGCGGATGTCGTCGATGATCGCGGCGTCGCTGCCGGAAAAAAGCCGGCGCTCGCCATCCGAGGCACGGGGCGGCAGCGCATCGCCGGTGCGCTTGACCCGGTAGGTCAGCGCCACCGCATCGCGCAGTCGGCCGGCCGCTTCGGTCAGATGGCGCAGCCGCTCGATCCCGGCGCGGTAGCGCGGCAGGCTGTCCAAGAGATGCGCGTTGTTGCTGCCGATCGGATACCAGGCGTCGCCGAGGCGGGCGGCGCGGCGCAGGGAGGGGCCGCTCTCGCCGCCGACCCAGATCGGCGGATGCGGCTGCTGCACCGGCTTCGGCTCGAGGAGAAGCCCGTCGTAATGGACATATTTCCCGGCGATTTGCGGCTTTTTTTCGGTCCACAGCGTGCGGAAAGCGGCGACGTATTCGTCGGTGACCGCGCCGCGCTCGGCGAAGGGCGTGGTGACGACCGCGTCGAACTCGGCCTTGAGCCAGCCGGCGCCGATCCCGACCGTGAGGCGCCCGCCCGACAATACATCGATCGTCGCCAGCATCTTGGCGGCGAGCACCGCCGGCCGGTGCGGCACGACCAGGACCGCCAGCACGAGGCGCACTCTTGTGGTGACCGAAGCGAGCCAGGCGGCGAGGGCCAGCATTTCGTGTCGGTGCGCGCTGTCGGTCGAATAGAAGGCGCCGCTCTCCGAATAGGGATAGCCCGGTTCGGCCATGTCGGGCAGCACGACATGATCGGTCACGGTCAGATAGTCATAGCCGAGCGCTTCGCCCTCGCGCGCGATCCGGCTCATGATTTCGGGCGTGGCGAGCGCCCCGCTGTTCGGCAGGTTGAAACCGAACTGCATGTCCCCTCCGGTTTGCGAACGCGGCCACATGCGGCTGCCTGCCCACTGTGCCGCGCGTGCCGTCGGTGCGCGAGCCTAATTTCTCCTTCGGTCCCCAGGCGCCGGACCGGCGCCCAGCCTTGCATTGGCGGCTGTTCCCGGCGAAATTCGCGGCGATGGGGAAATCGACGGTAAAACGACAAATTGTCGGCGTGGTGTCGCAGAAAGGCGGCGTCGGGAAGTCGACGCTCTGCCACCTGATCGCGCGCGAGGCGGCCGCCTCCGGAAAACAGGTGAAAATCCTCGATTTCGATACGAAGCAGATGACCTCGACCGACTGGGTGCGGGCGCGGCTCGAACGCGCTCTCGAACCGGCAATCGAGGCCGAGGCGGTCAAGAACATCGGTAACGCGCTCAAGCACAATCGCGGCTACGACATCATCGTCCTCGACGGCGCGGCCGGCACGCCCAAACGCACCGCCGAACTGGCGGGTGCCTGCGACCTGATCATTCTGCCGACCGGCGCCTCGCGGGCCGATTTGGTGCCGACCCTGGCGCTCGCCCGCCGCATTGCCGAGCTGAAAATCGCCGCCGGCGGTCCGGTTTTCGCGTTGTGCCGGATATTGACGGAGAGCGAGGGGGCGGAGGCGCGGGCGACGATCGGCGGGGCCGGCTTTGAGATTTTGGAGGGCGAGCTGGTCGAACGCCCGGGCTATCGTCAGGCGCAGAATATCGGTCGCAGCGCGACGGAAACCGGCTTTCCCTCGCTCAACGACAGAGCGCGCCGGCTCGCCCGCGCCATCCTCGACCGCCTCGCCTGGGATCGCATCCCGCTGAGGTAGCGGCAGCCCAGCGTTTAGGGCCGCGCCGCTTCGCCGCGCCGGTCCCCCTTGCCCGGCCAGCCGAAGCAGCGCATTTTAACGCAGGTTAAAGCCTTCATCCCCCCGGAGGCCTGAATCCCGACCGAGCTCGAATTAAAGCTGGCGACGCGGGACGCCGATCTGCCGGCCTTGCGGCGTGTGCTGAAGGACCTGGCGGCGGGCGCGAGCGCCGGGCGGTCAAAGCTTGTCAGCACCTATTACGATACCGAGGACCGCGCGCTGGCGCGGCAGGGGTCGGTGTTGCGGGTGCGCCGGCATAACGGGCATTACGTCCAAACCGTAAAATCGGTGGGGGCGCCGGGCAGCACTCCCCTTGCCCGCGGCGAGTGGGAAGACCCGATCGGCGGCGAGCACCCCGACCCACTTGCTGGCGAGAGCGGGCGTTTTCTGACCTCCGATCTCGTCGACCGGGTCGCCCCGGTCTTCCGCACCGAAGTCACTCGGCTCGTCACCGACCTCTCGCCGGCCCCTGGCACACGCATCGAAGCCGCGATCGACCGCGGCACGATCCGCGCGCCTGGCAAGAAACCGGGCGAACGGATCAGCGAGATCGAGCTCGAGCTGAAAAGCGGCCCCATCACCGCGCTTTACGATGTCGCGTTGCGCTTGCTGGCCGAGGCGCCGGTGCGCCTCGAATGGCGCAGCAAGGCCGAGCGCGGCTATCGGCTCGCCGCCGGACACCCGATAACCCAGGCGGTGCGCGCCGATCCGCTCGCACTCGATCCAACCCTCAGCGCCGAGGAAGCGCTGCAGCGCATCGGCCGCGCCTGCCTCGACCAGATATTGCGCAACGAGGCCGCGATCTTTGCCGGACGAACCGACGGCGTCCACCAGATGCGCGTCGCGGTTCGCCGCCTGCGCGCCGTCTTGTCTGCGTTTAAGAAGATGCTGCCGCCGGAGCAACGCCGCTGGGCCAGCGGCGAATTGCGTTGGCTCGCCGACGCACTCGGCGAGGCGCGCAATCTCGACGTCTTCGAGGGTGCCGTGGTCCGCCCGACGCGCGAGGCGCTGCCGGACGTCAAGGCGCTGCGCGTGCTGAGCGCCGCGGCGCGGCGGCGGCGCCAAGCCGCCTATGCCGCCGCGCGTGAGGCGATCCGCTCGCCGCGCTATACCGCGCTGCTGCTAGGCCTGATGCGGTGGTTCGACGGCCGCGGCTGGCGCGATGGCGAGGCCGCCTGCGTGCTGGAGCGACCGATCGGCGATATCGCCCCGCCGCTGCTCGACAAATTGCGTCGGGCAGCAAAACGGCGCGCCAGAGGCTTCGCCGGCCAATCCGCAGAGAAACGCCACAAGCTGCGGATCGCGCTTAAAAAGCTGCGCTATACCAGCGAACTGCTGAGCGGCCTCCATGATGCACGGGCGGTGGAAAGGTTTACCGCAAGGCTGAAGCGCCTGCAGGACGATCTGGGCGACGCCAATGATGTCCGCGCCGCGCACGACATCGTCGCCGAGCTGACGCGCGGCAGAGATGGCGCCAGCATCGCTCGTGCCGGCAAGATCGTGCTGGCGTGGCACCGCCGCCGGCTGGTTGCGCGCAAGCCGAAAACCCGCGAGCATCTGCGCGAATTGCTCGCTGCCGAGCCGTTCTGGCGCGACTGAAAGCCAAGCAACCGTTACGCGGCACTCACCTCTGAGCGGAGCGCAATCGCCGCCGGCGCGCCCGTCGAAATGTCCGGTGTTGTTCCCCTCACCGGAAGCGTCAGGGTTGCCGTTGTGCCGTGGCCCTTGCGGCTGCCGATTTGGAATGAACCGCCATGCAGTTCCGCCAATCGGCTTGCCAGCGGCAGCCCAAGGCCGGTGCCCTCGTGACGGCGGCTGAACCCGGCATCTACCTGACCGAACGGCTCCAGCGCGATCTTGATCTCAGCCTCGCTCATGCCGACACCGGTGTCGCACACTTCAAATGCGATGGTGTCGGGCCCGGGCTGGCGCACGGTGATGACGACCGATCCGCCGGGCTCGGTGAACTTGACGGCGTTGGACAGCAGATTGAGCAGAATCTGCTTCAGCCGCATCGGATCGGCGACGATACCCAGCAAACCGGGCTCGATATTGACCGATAGCCGCAATTCGCCGGCATTCGCCCGTTCCTTCATCAGGGCGACGCAGGTATTTATGATAGCGCACGAGTCGACGCCGTCCTCAAGGTTGAGATCGAGTTTCCCGGCGTCTACCTTGGCGAGATCAAGAATATCATTGATAATATCGTGCAGGTGACTCCCGCTTCGATAAATGATGTCGACATATTCTACCTGTTTCTCCCCGAGAGGTCCGACAAGGCGCTGGGCAAGCATTTCAGAAAAACCGAGTACCGCGTTGAGCGGTGTGCGCAATTCATGGCTCATGTTGGCAAGGAATTGAGATTTCGCTCGATTGGCCGCCTCTGCTGCGGTTTTGGCTTCGCGCAATCCGCGTTCGGCAAGGATTTCCTCGGTGACGTCGCGTGTCGTTCCGCGATAGCCGAGAAACCGCCCTGACGCATCGAAGATCGGGTTGCCGCTGATCGAGACCATGCGCTCGGGGCCGCCCATTTTCCTCGCATAGACAAAGTTGCGGAACGGCTCATGCCGGTCCAACACGGCGTAATGCTCAACCCACAGGCGCATATCTTCCGGACGTTCGGCGGCCAGCTCCTGGCGCCTCCGGCCGATGCGGTCGCTCGGGTCTTGGCCGAAAGAGCGGATCTCGTCGGACACGAAGGTAAAGCGATGCTGCTCGTCGGTTTCCCAAAACCAATCCGAGCTGGTCCGCGCAAAATCCCGAAACCGCGCTTCGCTGTCCCGTAGCGCATCCGCCGTCGTGGCAAGTTCCGCGGTCTGCTGCTCGAGCTTTCGCGACCGCGCGGCGAGTGCCTGGAACAGGATGGCAAAGCCGATTGCCGCGCCCAGGGCGGCAATGCCGATCAGGATCGACTGCCGCCACCACTCGGCAAGCGCGGCGTCTTCCGAGATCGTCACGGTCACCACAAGCGGATAATCGTGCACCGGGTGCACCGAAGCGACGCGCGCCACTCCGTCGACATAGCCCGGCGTTCGATAGCTGCCGCCGCCTTTCGCGACCATTTCGTACCATGGCGATACGGATGGCAGCTTCTCACCCATCTTGTCCTCGGCAGGAGGGTACCGGGCGACCATTGTGCCGTCGTCGCGGAAGATGGCTACGGACCCGCCTCGCGGGTTGATCGCTTGGTAAAACTCCTCGAAATATCGGATTTCGATCAGCGCGAGCAGGACCCCGAGGAACTCGCCGTGCGGCCCGCTCGCGCGGCGGCCCAGGAAAAAGGACCATGCTCCGGTGCGCCGATCGGGAGCCGGCGCGCCGATGAAGATGCCGGCATCGTCATGGTCGCGAAAATGCGTGAAGTAGTCTCGGTCGGACAAGTCGACGACCGGGGTGGGCCAGAGTCGCGAGCCATTGATCAGGGTGCCGTCGGCGCCGACCAATCCGACGGCATCGACCTGCGGGAGGGTCTCCCGCCGGCTGACCAGATAACGGTGGACATCTTCGGTCCCCATGACGCGCCGCAGCTGTTCCGGGTCGTGGGTATCCCTGGCTACGACCTCGGCCTGGATCTCCTTCAGAACAAGATCCACCGCCTGCATCGAGCGCGCGGTCTGCTCGGCCAGGGCGGTACCGAGGTTGGTGATCTCGCGCCGATAGCTTGCGATCGACTCTTCGCGGCGATCCCAAATCGTGAGCCCGGCAGCAATTACCGTAATGCCGACCAGGATAACCCCCGCAAGGGAAAGGCGGCGGCTCGGAGCGGGCCGGCGCTTGGGCCCGTCGACGTCATGCATCATCCGTACTTCCAGTGCGCGGGTCTCGATCCGACAACGACCAGCCGCGCCGCGGGCGTAAGCGCCTTTATATAAACCAAAATTGGTAAAGAAATGATCACCTCGACCATGTGGGACCATCGATCCCAGATTGGCTATAATCGGGCCGGATGGAGATCGCCGTCTGACCAAGGGAGTAAATCGATGAGCCTTACATTGGAAGAAGCCAATCGTGTTCTCACCGGCGCGTTGGCCAAGGCGCGAGAGCTCAACATCAAGGTCAGCGCCGCGGTGTGCGACAGCGGTGGGCGCCTCATCGCGTTGCAGCGCATGGACAATGCGATCTGGGCGAGCGCCTATGGCTGCCAGGGCAAGGCGGTCGCCTCGGCGGCGTTCGGCCGCACCAGCGGCGAGATGGCGGCGCGCGCCGACCAGCCGACCCCGCGCGGCATCGCCGCCGCCTCGGGGGGCGAGATGATCATGGGCCAGGGCGCGGTGCCGATCATCCGCAACGGCGTCGTCGAAGGCGCCTGCGGCGTTGGCGGCGGGACCTCGCAGGAGGATGAGGACTGCGCCCGCGCCGGCGTCGCGAAGTTGTAGCCGGCACGCCAAAACTTCCCCCTCTCCCCCATCGGGGGAGAGGGTTGGGGTGAGGGGGCAGGCTGGCGGCAAATCGTATGCCCTCACCCACCGCTCGCTTGCGCGATCGGTCCCCCCTCTCCCGCAGTGCGGGCGAGGGTTCAGCCGCGCCCCAGTTCGTCGAACCGCTGTGCCAGCCGCCCCAACTCCCAGTCGCGGGCCAGGGCGGCCGCCTTGTCCCAGCTGGGCGCGAGGTCCTCGAGGGCGGGCAGCGGCGCGGTCGAATCCATCGTCGCGATACGGCGGTAGATCCGTAATTGCTCGGCCTGCGCTGCGAGATGGCCGTCGTCGAACGCGTCCTCCAGGGTTGGGTATTTGTGCAGCAACGCGGCCGCCCCCTTGGGGCCGATGCCGCGGGCGCCGGGGAGCCCATCCGACGGGTCGCCGCGCAGCGCGATGAAATCGGGCACCTGTCGCGGCGCGACCCCGTAGCGCGTCTGGACCTCTGCCGGGCCGATGCGCGCCATTTCGCCGGCCTTGACCGGGTAGAGGATCGTCGTCACCTCCGAGGCGAGCTGAAACGAGTCGCGATCGCCGCTGGCGACCAGCGCGCACCCGCCGCGCCGCTCCTCGGCGACGACCGCGGCCGCCAGGAAATCGTCGGCCTCGTAGCCCGCTGCCTTGGCATTGGCAAAGCCGCATGCGACCACGAGCTGCGGCAGCGCGTCGAGCTGCTCGACCAGCTCGTCATCGAAATGCCGGCCGGCCTGATAGGCGGGAAACAGCTTCTGCCGATAGGTCGAGGCGCCGAGCGTGTCCCAGCCGACGATGACGGCGCGCGGCCGCTCGGTTTCGTAAAGCCGCAGCAGAAAGCTCGCGAAGCCGACGATCGCCCCGGCCCCCCGGTTGCCCTTGCGGCGGATCGATTTCGGCAC
>WNFG01019127.1_pt1 | contig 10147 bp, 8 predicted proteins | sample 5400431 | NCBI WGS metagenome assembly WNFG01 (sample SAMN13153346, study PRJNA577476) | soil metagenome | isolation source: 120 cm saprolite under Douglas fir tree site 2 hole 3 replicate 2 | place: USA:California | collected 2015-04-18
GCGAACACGTTGCCGGTGCCGATGATGAACATCCTTAATGGCGGCGCGCACGCCGATAACAACGTCGACTTCCAGGAGTTCATGGTGATGCCGGTTGGAGCGCCGTCGTTTTCCGAGGCGTTGCGCTGGGGCGTGGAAGTCTTCCATACGCTGAAGGGCGTGCTGAAAAAGCGCGGATACAACACGGCGGTCGGCGACGAGGGCGGCTTCGCTCCGTCGGTGAAGTCGAATGTGGAGGGCATTGAAGTTGTGCTGGAGGCGATTCAGCAGGCGGGCTACAAGCTAGGCGAGGAGATCGCGATTGCGCTCGATCCGGCGGCCAGCGAGTTTTATCAGGATGGAAAATATGTTTTCAAGAAATCCGACAAGTCGGCCAAGAGTTCGGAAGACATGGTTCGCTACTGGGCGAAATGGGTGAATGACTATCCGATGGTGTCCCTCGAAGACGGCCTCGCCGAAGACGACTGGGAGGGCTGGGCACTACTGACCAAAGAGCTGGGCGGCAAGATTCAGCTGGTGGGCGATGACTTGTTCGTTACCAATGTGGAGCGGCTTCAGGAGGGAATTGATAAGCATGTCGCCAATTCGATTCTGATCAAGGTTAACCAGATTGGCACGGTCAGCGAGACTTTGGACGCGATTGACTTGGCGCGCCGCAACGGGTACACGTCCGTGATCTCGCATCGCTCGGGCGAGAGTGAAGATACGTTTATTGCGGACTTGGCAGTGGCAACGGGCGCGGGACAGATCAAGACGGGGTCGGCTTCGCGGACGGATCGCATCGCGAAGTACAACCAGTTGCTGCGGATTGAAGAAGAGTTGGGCGGGGCGGGGCGGTTCTTGGGAGTGAAGGCGCTGAACTACAGAGGTAATTAGCAGGAGCATGCTTGACTTAGTCCATGACTTAGCTATAATAGGTCTATGGAAGTCAACATCCACGAGGCTAAGACTCACCTCTCCCGCCTGTTGGAGCGGGTCGCCATGGGTGAGGAAGTCATCATCGCCAAGGCCGGAACGCCTGTGGCCAAGCTCGTGCCAATTAAGCAGGCGGCTCGCGGCTTTAAATTCGGATCAGCCAAGGGAAAAATTGTCATTGCCGATGACTTCAATGATCCTCTTCCGAAAGAGATCGAAGATCTGTTCTGGTAATGAAAGCCCTGTTGGATACTCACACTTTTATATGGGCGATCACAGACGAGAGACGGCTGTCTCCCAGAGCGCGCAGTCTGATCGCCTCGTCCGAGCTATGGTGGAGTGTGGTGAGCTTGTGGGAAGCGATTCAAAAGGCGCAGGTAGGAAAGCTGTCGCTGCCGCTGCCGGCCGGTCCCTTCCTGACCGGCGAACTTAGGTCCAACCATGTTCGACTGTTGCCTGTCAGTCTAAGCCACGTTCTGCGAGTCGAAGAGTTGCCGCTCCATCATCGCGACCCGTTCGACCGCTTGCTTATCGCGCAGAGCATCGAAGAGGGATGGCCAATCGTCACCGCCGATCCATGGTTCGCACGTTATGCGGTCGACGTGATCTGGTAATTCGGCAAGGTGTTTTCTGAAAGCTGAGAGCTGACGGCTGATAGCTAGAATCCCATCCTGTCGTCCGCCGAAGGCCCATAAGTCGAGGGCACCGGCTCGTCATTCAATCGCAGATAAACCCCCAGCTGGGCCCGGTGGTGTACCAGGTGATTGAGGAACATTTGACGGTAGGCTAGAAAGCGCGTCCCGCTGAAGATGGGCTTGTCGCCGATACTTAGCTTCCACGGCTGTGTCCAGGCTTCATCCTTCGTGTTCTTGAGAGCGGTGCGAGCTTGGGCAGCGCCTTCATCGAAGGCCTTGATCAGTTTCGCCGTGGATTCAAACGGCACGGACGGCATCTTGGTCTTCCCAAAATCAAGTTCAGGAGTGGTGAGGATTATTAGGCCGAAGCCGGCCAGTTGCGCGACGTGCGGCGCCAGTTTGCCGAGCGGCATTGATTTGGCATGAGGTGCGAAATCCTTCTTGTCCATCGGAACGCGTTCGAGGGCTGTGCGCGTTTTGTTCATTTCTTCATCAAATTCGACCAGTAAGAGTTCGTTGATAGGCATCGATTTCTCCCGGGAGATCGATTATAACGCCTCCCGTGAATCAATTCCCAGCGCTATGCGAGCCAGCGGATCTGCGGTGGAAGGGTCGCAGAGTATAATCTTTGCCAGACATATGCCAGAAACTGAGATTATTTTCGCTGTGCAGGAATCGCCTGAGGGAGGCTATGAAGCCCGTGCCCTGGGTCATGACATCTTCACCCAAGCCGAGAGCATGGAAGAACTTCGGGAAATGGTCCGGGACGCCGTCCGGTGCCATTTTGAACAGGGTTCAGCTCCTGCGGTGATCCGGTTGCACACGGTGAAGGACGAGGTCATCCCCGCTTGAGATTGCCTCGTGATCTCTCTGGTCACGAGTTGGCGAAGATGCTTCGCCGTTACGGATATGAAGTGATTCGGCAGACAGGGAGTCACATTCGCCTCAAGTCAAATCTTCACGGTCCCCCTCATCAAGTAACTGTCCCGGACCATAAAACGCTTAAACTGGGAACGCTTAACGCAATTGTCTCAGCGGTCGCCAAGTATCTGGAGAGAGACCGGTCGCAATTCGCGGCGGAGTTATTCGAACGGTGATCGCGGCACAAGCTAGCGAGCAATCGACGTCCAGCTTTCCTTTGCGGAAAACAATTTTCTGAAGGCTAAAAGCGATCTCATGCCCTGTCCAAAACCTCTCGTCCTAATCATCCTCGACGGCTGGGGATACCGAGCCGAAACCAAGGCCAATGCCATCGCGCTCGCGCGCAAGCCCGCGTATGACCGGTTGCTGCGCGAGTATCCCAACACTTTGATTCATACCAGCGGGCCGTTTGTCGGGTTGCCCGAGGGGCAGATGGGGAACAGTGAAGTCGGCCATCTGAATATTGGCGCTGGGCGCATCGTGCATATGGAAGTCACGCGCATAGACCTGATGATCCAGAACAGCGAATTCTTCTCGCACCCAGTGTTGCTCGACGCGATGAAGAATGCACGGTTGGATGGACGCAAGCTGCATCTGTTCGGGCTGGTGTCGGATGGCGGCGTGCATTCGCGGCAGGAGCATCTGTACGCGCTCCTGAAAATGGCCAAGCAGAACGGAGTTGACCGCGTCTTCGTGAATGCCTTCATGGATGGACGCGATACGCTGCCGACCAACGGCGCTGGCTATCTCGATCAGCTTCACCGGAAGATGCGCGAGTACAACTCCGGCAAGATTGCCACCGTCAGCGGCCGCTACTATGCCATGGACCGCGACCGCCGCTGGGAACGCATCGCAAAGGCATATAACGCGATGGTCGAGGGCAGAGCGGAGGGCGGAACTTACACTGACGCCGTGCAGGGGATGAAAGAGTCCTACAACAAAGGCGTGACTGATGAGTTCGTGGTGCCGTTCGTCTGCACGGATGCGCGCGGCGAACCACTGGCTAAGATCGGCGACGACGATTCCTGTATTTGTTTTAACTTTCGTGCCGACCGCGTGCGTCAGATCACGCGCGCGCTGTGCCGTAACAGCGGGCTGAACCAGAAGGGTGGGAGCGATTTGCCGGGTGCGGCCGAACTCGACGCAACCATCCCGCGCGATCGCGTGCCTAAGAATCTGAAGTACGTTTGCATGACGCGGTACGACAAAAACTTCAACCTGCTGGTGGTGATTCCACCGGAATCGATGGCGAACATCCTGGCAAACGTCATGGGCGGGCTGAACATGCGCAACCTGCGCGTGGCGGAGACCGAGAAATATGCGCATGTGACCTACTTTTTTAATGGCGGTGTGGAGCAGCCTTTCCCAGGAGAAGATCGTGTGCTCGTGCAGTCTCCGAAGGTTGCGACTTACGACTTGAAGCCGGAGATGAGCGCCGCCGGCATTGCGGAGGCGGTTGTGAAAGCAACCAACGACGGCACGTTCGACGTGATCATCGTAAACTTCGCCAATGCCGATATGGTTGGCCACTCGGGCAAGATCGAGCCGACGGTGAAGGCGGTCGAGACCGTCGATGCCTGCCTGGGAGAGATTGAGAAAGCGGTGCGCGCTAAAGGCGGAGCGATGCTGATTACCGCCGACCATGGCAACGCGGAACTCATGATTGACCCCGTAACCGGCGGTCCGCATACGGCGCATACGACGAATCCGGTGCCTTTTATCGTGATCGCGGAAGACGCGGAGCAGTACACGCTGAAGCCAAACGGCTCGCTGCGGGATATTTCTCCGACGATGCTCGGCATGCTTGGGATTGCCGAGCCGAAAGAAATGACCGGCGTGGACTTGCGGACGCCGCTGAAAGGTTGAACCGCCTCGACGCAGAGGACTCCGAGAAGATTTTACGATCACCCGATGACCCGATCTCCCGATCACCCGATGCGCAAGCTGCTGATTTGCGTTCAACATCCTTTTGACCAGTGGAACGCTCCGGCATGGTTCCCGACGCGCCTACAGCAGGAGTTCCCACACGTCCGTGTCGTGCACTTGCCAGACTACAAGCGCGTCGATGAAGAAATCGTCGATGCTGAAATTGTCATCGCCTGGTCGATCCGTCCAGAGCAGATCGCGGCGGCAAAGAAACTGCGATGGATTCACTCTCCGGCGGCGGCGGTGCATCAGCTGATATTTCCAGAGCTGGTCAACAGCAACATCATTCTCACCAATGCGCGCGAAGTGCACGGGCCGGTGGTGGCGGAGCACGTCATTGCGCTTATTTTTGCGCTGGCGAAGAAAATTCCGGGCTCGGTGCGCTTGCAGGAGAAGCACGTTTGGGGGCAGCAGGTCCTGTGGGACGAACTGCCGCGCGTGCGGGAGGTCGCGGGCGCAACCCTCGGTCTCATAGGCCTGGGCAGCATCGGACGACCGGTGGTGAAGAGCGCGAAAGCTCTGGGCATGCGGGTGATCGCGGTGCGCGAGCATCCAGAGAAGGGAAGTGAAGGCGCGGACGCCGTATTCGGACCGGCGCAGATCGACGAAGTTTTTCAGCAAGCGGACTACATCGTGCTGGCAGCGCCAGTTACGGCCAGCACTAAGGCTGTCGCGAACGCCGAACGCTTAGCGCTCATCAAGCCGGACGCCTGCCTGATCAACGTCGGTCGCGGCCCGCTGGTGGATGAACCCGCGCTGGCTACGGCTCTGCGCGAAAAAAAGATTGGCGGTGCTGCGCTCGATGTATTTCCGAAAGAGCCGCTGGCCGCCGCCTCGCCGCTGTGGGACGTGCCCAATCTACTGATCACTCCGCACACGGCGGCGCTGACCGACAAGTTATGGGAGCGGCATTACGCGCTGTTCTCGGAAAATCTACGGCGTTATCTTGTCGGGCAGCCGTTGCTGGCCGTGGTGGATAAGCGCAAGGGATACTGACTTTGGAACGTTTTAGAACGTTTTACTGTCGTGGGAGCCGCGGACATCAGCCCCACGAATCACGAGAAAAAAACTTGAACCACAGGGAGCACAGAGTGGCACAGGGGAAACTTACTCATAAGTGCTCTGCGTTCTCGGCGATCTCTGCGGTTCAAACGTCTTTCCCTACCGAGTATCCACGCCAAACCCCAAAATCGCATTTACCTCCACCGGCTCGTTACCTCGAAACGCGGGACGGAATTTCCAGCTGTGCAGAGCTACCAGAATCTTTGAGGTAGTGGCGGCGGCGCCGGGCTCGAGCACTTTGAGGTCTTTGAGATCTCCGGAGCGGTCGAGGATGCAGGCGATTACCACGCGCGTTGGGCGAAGGCCATCGGGCAGGTCTTTGCGCATGGCTTCGGGTTCGGTCAATTTTTCCGAAGAAGGATGGGCTGCCGACGCGGCGTCGGCGTACTGCATCACCGCCGTGCCGAGCGAGGTCTCGATGTAGATGGAGTAATTGCGGTCGCCTTTCAGAACGTCGATCGTAACTCCCGATCTTTTATGAGCGTTGGCGGAAGACCTGCCGGGGCCGGTCGATGGGGCGTCGCCTCCGGGAGATCCGAAACTGGGCAGCGTGACGGTGGTGGTGCCGCCCTCCACGGATACGCCGGGCATCGCGGGTGTGCCGCTGGTGCCGGCTCCCGCGCCACCGGGCCCAGGATGCGGCGAGATTCCTCCGCGAGCGTTTGGATCGGAGCCGCGTCCTGTGCCTTCTTTACCCGCGCCTGAACCTTCTCCCTGCAAGCCGCTGCCGGGGCCGTTGCCTTTGCCGATGCCCGATCCGCCGCCGCTGCCGCCGAGGCCACTCTTTGCCGTGCCGCTGGGTGATATGGCGATAGCGCCAGCGCCGGTAGAGTTCGGTACTCCAACTTTTGTCCCGGGTTGGTTGGAGACGACGACCCCGTTGCCGGCAGCGTTGCCTCCGGCGTTACTCGGTGGAGCTACGGAGGAACCCAGGTCAAGCGGGCCTCCGGCACCGGCTCCCTTGTTGCCTCGTCCGCTGCCGGAGAGGGCTTTGCCGCCGCCCAAGCCCGGCGGAGGTGGTATGACGTCGGCGGAGCCCAGGAGCGAACCTGCGGATTGACCGGATCGACCGCCGCTTCCGGGAGAACCGCTTCCTTGAGAACCGCGGCCGTCGATGCTGGCCGGAGGTGGCACAACCTGGGGCGTAAGGGTGCCAGCGCCGGATCTGGCGAGTGATCCTCCGCCGGACGCGGTGGGCGGCGGAGGCACGGGCTTTGTCCGCAAGTCGCCAGTGGCGGCGCTTCCCCAGCTATTGAGATCGCGGCTGAGCTGCGACGGCGGGGGCGCTACGACGGCCGGGGCCGGCAGCGAGAGCTTGGGCGTGGACGACACCTCACGCTGCGGCGCAGAGACCGGTGGCGCAACCACGTCGACAGCCTGCGTCAGAGGGACGCGCGAATCGGCCAAGTCGCGCTGCGTGTCCCGTGGAGCCGGTGCGATGACGGTCGGCGCGAGCGGGTTCGCCGTCCGCATTTTGTCTTGCGAGACATTCGGCGCGGGTGGGACGATGGCTGCACTCAAGGTTGGCGAAGTGCGCGTGGCGGTGCGGGAAACTTCGGGCGCGGGTGGGATGATGCTCGTGGTCAGGATGCTTGGCGTCCGACTTGCCGATGAATTCAATTCCGGCGAAGGCGGCACCACGCTCATGGCAGGCAGGGTTGGTGCGGTGAGAGAAGAACGCAGGCCTTCGGCGGGCGGCGGTCCGGGATTCGGTTTGAACGCGAGCAAATTGGCGACCGCGGAATCGGAGTGAGGCAGATTCACCTTGGGGGCGTCCACAACTTTCTCGCCGGGTTTCTCGCCGCGCACAACGCGGATGGTCTGCGTAGGGTGGTGGGCTTGCTGACCGCCGGCGCGTCCGGACTTGCCGGACTGCGCGCCGCCCTGGTCTTGGGTTTGCGGCAGTTCGTCGCCGGAGTAATAGATGACGTCCCATTGGGGACGAGTTGGAGGAGTGAGGGTCTGCAGACTGGCAAAGCGTTCGGGGATCACGATGAGCGCGATCAGCAGCAGGCACTCGAGCAGCCAGCAGACGAGCATGCCGCGATACGGGAACATGCCAACGGGCGCTTCTCCGGCCAGGCGCTTCGGAGGACGGGCGAGCGCGGGGCGTAAAGCAGACTTGAACTCTTCCCAGGGAGATGACCATTCCACCAGCAGGCGCGGCGGTTCGGGCCACTGATCCTTTGGCCGACGATCAATCATGTTGCTTTCGGGAATGGTGGCAACTTCGGACATTGTTTTGGACTACGTTTTTGGACTACGTTATTTCTCGGGGATTCGTACTAGTGTAGTGTGCCAGAAGGATGCTCTGATTATCGCGGCGACTTCAGTGTTTTTTGTGTCTTTTTTTTCAGGACACTAGAACGGAGTTTCTCGGACGTTTCGAACGTCGAGGCGAGGTGTCTACCGGGTGGTACCCTCCCTCCCCCCTTTTTCCAGTATATTAGAATCATGGGGTTAGCAGGAATTCTTCGCAAAGTATTCAGGAATAATGACTTATATGGAAAGTATTCCGGAATAAGGAGTTAGCTTGGCTTCCAGACAATTCGACTCGTCCTCACTGGTGCCCACCACGGGAAATCAATCACTTAGCAGGGGTCTTCGTGCGAGTTACCATCTCGCTTTCAAAGTATTGAAAGAAATGGAGTTATTCGCAAGACGCCCGATAAACGGGTCGAGGGGGTTGGCCGCTGAAACAATGAACGATTAACCGCTCGGATTTAGTTGTCAAGGAGCAGGTGGTGCTTAGGCAAATGTTTGTTTGCTATGACTCTATTTTAACAGCCGAGTCAAGTGCGTTTTGTGGGAAACCACTTGCGCGAACGATGTGATGAAAAAAGTCAGGGGTCAGATTGCGGAAGTGGAGACGCCCGCGGCGGCCGACGTCTCGAACCACGAGACGTGGGGCACCCGGTAGGGAATTTATCCCACCGTTCGTCTAAGAGCCCCGCCCTTCGCTTCGCGATAGGACGGGCCACCCGCGAGTTTGCTTAGTAGCGGTAGCTGCGCCCAGACGTGTAGCCAACAGTACTACTGCCGACAGCAGGAGATTCTGAACCACACGTTCACGTACGGTTTCCAGCAGTCGACCATGAGCGGTACCACTGTGACGCTGGTAACCCTCGAATAGGGAGGCTTTATGCTGTGTTGTCGAACCGCCATCGTCGGCCTCGTAATTCTTTTGGCGTCGACCAGTCTTGTCGCCGGTCAATCCTCCGAGAACCAAGCCTACAGCGTCCAGCTCTCTCGGTACGGCGACCTGCTGCGAGAAGACCACATAGAGCTAACCAAGCCAGCCTTGATTCGAGCCCTGAAGAATCCGAACCCGGAGGTGAGATTTTTGGCGGCGATGAAGCTCTCCGAAGACAAGGCAACCGACGCAATCCCCGAAGTGAAGGAGGCTTTGGCAGCCGAAAAGATTCCCCGCACCCGGGTCAATATCGCAGTTGGGCTCGGTCTACTGGGTGACCCCGGCGGACGCGACGAACTGAAGAGATTGTGTGCCGATGAAAACTTTCCTCCGGAGTTCCGTCTTTATGCAGTGCGATACATGTTCGATCTTGGCGTTGAAAAGGATGAGGGTTGCCTGAACGCTGCCGAGGCGATCGTCCAGACGGTCGATGCCGACTATCACACCGCCGGTTATAGGATTATGGCCCTAGACTTGCTGCCGCGGTTTCGCGGCCTTACCCCTCAGGACTCAAAAAAGGTCTTCGAGCTCGTGGTTGGCCGTCTCGATGACCCGGAACCGACGGTCCGGATGCAAGCCAGCGTAGCTCTGGTCGACCTGGGCGATCCCGCCGCAGCCGTATCTTCCCTCGAGACTGCCATGGCGAAAGAAAAGGAGGAACCCGTCCGCAGCGTTTTTGAAAAGGATCTTGAAAAGCTGCGGGGCCATCTGAAGAGGTAGGTTCGGGGGGTGGCACCCGGTCGAGGACAGTAAAGGGAACATCTACATCGCAGATAAAGGGTCGCTCCAGCAGTCTCTAAGTCATTGAATTATAAAGCCTTTATATCTAAGTCCTTATTCCTCAAAGACCTGGCGAAATTCATTCTCTAAGTCTTTGATTCCAAAAGACCGCACCAGGAGGGTCCACGAGACGAACTCCCGAATTTGTAAACTCGTGCCCTTCCCAAAACCTGCTTGCACTGGAGTTTTTCCGCAAGCTGTCAAGGTGACCTGCCCCCTGTTTCCGTTCACGAGATAGTACGACAAAGTTTCTCAATTTCAACCGCCGCCGCCGGAGCTGTGGGAAAGTGGGAAACGCCGGAGGCGAATGCCGAGGCGTTTTCCAAGGCGGCTTCATCGCCGTCTTTTCCATAGCTCGCGACCCGTGCCCGTTCCGCAAACTCCTTTGGCGTCCGGTAGCCCAAGCTGCTGTGCGGACGCTCTTCGTTGTACTCCGTCCGCCACGCCGCGATCTTCCGCCGCGCATCGAACAGATTCTGAAACCAGCTCACGTTCAAACACTCTTCTCGCAGTCGTCCGTGGAAGCTCTCGACCTGCGCGTTCTGCGTCGGCTTCCCCGGTTGAATGTGGACTAACTCGATCTGCCGTTCCATACACCAGGCCAGAAAATGCCGACTCGTCAGTTCCGGCCCGTTGTCACAGCGAATCGCCAGCGGCTGCCCGCGCTCGGCCACGATCCCATCCAACACTCGCGTCACTCTTCGACTGTCAAAAC
>WNFG01039412.1_pt1 | contig 10147 bp, 9 predicted proteins | sample 5400431 | NCBI WGS metagenome assembly WNFG01 (sample SAMN13153346, study PRJNA577476) | soil metagenome | isolation source: 120 cm saprolite under Douglas fir tree site 2 hole 3 replicate 2 | place: USA:California | collected 2015-04-18
CGGCGAAGTGAAGACCGGCCTCCTTTGGGCGGACACCGACGTGCACAGCAGTGCGGAAAGCAAGAGAGCGAGTCGACAGATACGGAGCGAAAACATAACGGGTGTTCCTCACAGATTTGGCACAATGCCATATTGCGAATCCCGCATCCATCAGACCGGAGCTCATATATCGAGCCGACTCGGCCCGTTGTGCGACGCGGTTTCGGAGAAGCTGTATCTCATAGAGACGTAGCTTGCAAAGATTCGTGAGCCGCCTGTCGGCGATACACGAAGGCTGTTTAAATCAGCCGGCTTTTAGATGTAGCAAGCTACGTCTCTACGGGATGGAAAACTCCACCCAGATATCCGTCCCGCCGCTTTTCGAATCCAGGAACACCCAGGCCCGTCCCCAGGGAAAGGTATCCTTCCCTCCCAGTTGTGCCGCCAGTTCCTGCTTATATTCCGCAAGCCGCGCCTGTTCGCGCTCTTCTGTCCAGTTGTCCCAGGATTCGTCTTTGTTGGCATAGGTCAGGCTGACTCGCCACAGTCGTTCATGCAGAAAGATAAGAAACAATCCCAGGATTCTATCGTCCGAAATCGCCTGGCGGATGTTATATCGCTGCCAGCCATCGTTGAAGCCGAGATTATCGCGGTTCAATTTTGAAGTAGCGGAAATAAATTCCGCCTCAGGCATGCCCGAGCGAAGTTCCAGGGACAGTCCGGGGAAGCGGATTGTGCCGGTCGCGGAATTGATTTCGAACGGAGCGGACATAGGAAACCGGCTTAGCGCGCCGGGACGGTTTTGGGTTTTTCGGTTCTTGTGCTCCAGAGCCACCAGATGGTCAGCAGAATCGTACCCGCCACAATCGCAATGACCGACCACAGTATCACGGTTTGATAATGTCCGGCGGTCTTGCGCAGGGCCTTGCGTCCGTAGACAGCGGCGAGATACCCGACCAGCGCAAACCGCGCGGCGCGACCGCCGGCCAGGGCCGCGGCGAATCGCCATGCGGGATAACGCATAGCGCCGGCCACGAGCAGAAAAGCGGTCGTGGGAAACGGCGGAGGCAGAATCGCCGGCACGGCCACGGCCGCGAACCCCCAGCGGGTGAATAACTCTTCAAGCCGATCGGCTCGTTTTTCACCCAGTTTGGCCCTGATGAACTTTTCGCCCCCTTTCAGGGCGATGCGGTAGGTGGTGAGCCCGCCAATCACCGAACCGACGGTGGACATGACGGCATAGTACAACCACAAGTCGTGATGACGGGTCGCCAGAATAATAATGAGGGCATCCACGCTGCCTGGCAGCGGAATTAATGAGCCGTCCACCACTCCCAGAGCCAGCAAGCCCAGCCCGCCAAGCTTGCGCAGGGACCGCATCAGGTTGAAGGCGAACATAACGATCAGCATGATTCTAAAAGACAAGACCTTTGCACCACGGAGTCACTGAGGCACGGAGAAATGGTAACAGGTACGCTTCGCGTCCCACCCTTCACTTCATCCCCGGGCCGCGCAGCGGACGGCCGCCGACGCGGCCGGTGACCTTTCCGCCATCGAGAGAGATCACGCCATTGACGATGACGTACTCAATGCCGATGGAAGGCCGGTTGGGATGGTCGAAGCCGGCCGCATCGGCGACCGTAGCGGGATTGAAAATGGTGATGTCGGCAAATGCGCCTGCGCGCAGAATGCCCCGATCACGCAGTCCCAGCCGCTGCGCGGGCTGGCTGGTAAATTTTCGGATGGCCTCTTCCAGCGTCAGCAGCCGCTGTTCGCGAACGTAACGGCCGAGAATCCGCGGGAACGTGCCGTACGCGCGCGGATGCGCGCCCGATTCGCTGAGCGGACCCTGGATGTTCACAGCGCCCGCGTCGGTGCCGACGCTCACGAAGGGCTGCCGCAGGGCCAGCTTTACGTCCTCTTCGTTCATGGTGAAATACATAGCACCGACCTGGTCGCGCGAGGCGATGACCAGATCGATGAGCGCATCGAGCGGATCTTTATGCTCGTCGGCGGCAATCCGCGTCAGGGACCTGCCTTCATAACGCTTCAGCGACGGATCGAGCACGGTGGCCACGATAATGCCGCTGCCGCGCCAGGTTTTTGCCGTCTCGTCACTCGCATCGACGTTTCTGTTTTCCAGCTCCCGATGAATGGCGGCGCGCACCAGCGGGTCCCTGAGGCGCTGCACAAAAGCCTCCGCGCCGCCTTCGTGGTAATGCGCGGGAATCGTCGAACTGAGCGCGGTGCCTGAAGCAATATAAGGATACTGATCGGCGGTCACGTCGAGGCCGGAAGCTCGCGCCCTTTCGATGGCGGCGATAACCTCGCGCATTCGGCCATGGTTTTTTCGTCCGCTTACCTTCAGGTGCCATATCTCGACCGGCAGGCCGGCCTCGCGGCCGATGCGAAACGCTTCTTCCAGGGCCGACATTTCCCGGTCGCCTTCATTGCGAATGTGGGAGGCATAGAAGCCTCCGTACTTAGCGGCGGCCCGGGCCAGCGCGATCAGCTCTTCCGTTCCCGCATAAAATGCGGGTGCATAGCCCAGTGAACTGGAAAGACAAAAAGCGCCCTGCTGCATGGCCTGTTCCACCAGTTGCCGCATGCGCAGCAGTTCCGCGGCGGTGGGAGCGCGGCGGGCGCTGCCCATCACATACTGACGCACCTGCGTGGCGCCCACGCAGGTGCCGAGATTGATGCCGGAGCCCTGCTTTTCCAGCCGCCGGAAGTAGCCGTTGAGATCGTTCCAGTCGACCTCCAGACGGTATTGATCGAAAAAGGCGCGGCGATCGTGCAGAGTATTTTCATTTTGAGGCGCGATCTGGTAATTCCCTGAGTGAGTTTGCTGAATGCCTGCCGGTCAATGAGCAGGTTCCACTCGGAGTGCTCCAGCATGTCGATGAAGCCGGGAGCAACGACCAGACCCTGGGCATCGATCACGCGGGCGGCCTTAACGCCCGCGGACGCCTGGCCCAGAAAAGCAATGCGGTCCGCGTTCACGCCGATGTCGGCGGAGATTGCCGGGCTGCCTGAACCATCGATGACACGCCCGTTACGGATGAGCAGATCGAACTGCTGCCCGAACAGCCCCAGCGGGCAACACAAAAGAACGAGTCGGAAGGCGATCCTTTTTATGGTGCGTCCATTGAGCCGGGCGGGCATGGCGAACATCATAAACGGACGGGCTGACCGTGAGCATTGTCATTTCCGTATCCTCCTTTGCCCGATCTTCCGGCGAAAATCCGATATAACGCGGTGAAGGGCCACTCGCGTGGCCCTTCACCGCCGCAATTCGATGCGGGGTTACTTCTCTAACTGGTCTAGCTGGTCTAGCTGGCCCGCTTTTTGGCCGAACCCACCGAAGATTCACTGGTCGAGGAAACGTCTTCCGCTCCGGTGCTCCTCAGGAGTTCCTTGGCGCGCTTGATCTCATCGGAGGTATCGCAGTGGACGGACAGCAGAATTCCGCCTTTCTGAATGAGCCCTTCATAGCGTTTGGCTTCGTATTCGGGGAATCCCATGCCGACCAGGGCGCCGGTAAGTCCGCCGACCGCGCCGCCGACACCCATGCCCGCGAGCGCGGCCATGATCGGACCGGCGGCAATGAACGGGCCAAGGCCCGGAATCGCCAACGCTCCGATGCCGACGAGCAATCCGAGACCGCCGCCCAGCACCGCGCCCGAGGTCGCTCCGGTGGCTGCGCCTTCCGGAGCCTTGCTGGCTTTCTCGGTCCCTATGGATTTAGGGCCGAGGTTTTCAGGAAGCAGCACCGAAATATTGGAGGCCGCAAAGCCGGAGCGGACCAGTATGTCCGCCGCCTGCCCCACGGAATCGCGGCTGCTGTAAATGCCCAGTACTGATGTTCTCTTATTGTCATTCATTTTGTCCAAGTCTCCTCTCTGATCTCTGTCTTCCCGATTGAGATGACCCAATCAGGGTTTTGCGAAAATCCGCGAAGCCGTTAAGCCCGGCGGATTTTTTCGGGTGTGGACGATCGTTATGCCGATCTCTTCAGGCGTTTCGACGACGCCTGGTTCTTCCCGGAGGCTCTGGAGCCTTCTCTTGCTTCCGACGCCTCCGCTTCCAGGGCTTCGACGTTGATCGTCTCGGCGAGTCTGGTGAGTTTGGCGTCGGTGTCTTTTTCTTCGCTCAGCGTTGTCTCGAGAAGCGATTCAGCCTCGCTCTCGCCCAGCAGGCCGGCGAAGGTGCGCACCGCTCCGTAGGCCGCCATTTCATAGTGTTCGACTCGCTGGGCCGCCGCGATCAGGCCGGCATCCAGCTGTTCGGGTTCCGGATCTTCTTCAATCAGTTGGCCACCCTCTTTGATGAGGCCTTCCATGCCGTCACAGTGCCTGCCTTTGGGACTGAGTTGAAGGGCCTCAAAGATTTGTTCCAGACGAGCGACATGCTCGCGGGTCTGTTTGAGATGACCTTCAAATCCCTCACGGAGGTCCTCTGAGGTGGCGGCTTTCGCCATTTTCGGCAGGGCCTTTGTCAGTTGAGTTTCGGCGCTGTAAATGTCTCTCAGTTCATCTACGTAAAGCTTTTGCAGCAGATTTTCCTTCATTGAATTGCTTCCTTTCAGGATTTCGCTTAATAATGAGTCGGCGAATGTTGCATGCCGGTTTATGAATGATTTTGATGGAAGTTGCAGCTATATTCCAAATCTAATAAGCCCGAATTGCCGTGTCTGGTCAAAATTGAACCCACGATTTCAATACGGGACGTCTCATGAACTTTCGCCAAAAACAAAATCAAAACCAGAAATCCTGAAACACGGAGGAAACGGAGGGGGAAAACCGGAGGAAACAGAGATTTTTTGGGGTGCTACGGGCTACAGCTTCGCGGAGACTGCGTTAGCTTTCAGCCTGAAGCGCAAGCCTGCGAAATTCAGGAAGACGGTCGAGCAATCCCAGCTTTTCGAGACAAATGCGGTCCGACTCGCGCAGTTCGTAAGGGACGCCGTCTTCCGGCACAGCTTCGTGGGCCAGAAGGTTCGCGACGAAAACCGCTTCCAGAGTTTCGAATCCGGCCCCGGCGACGCGAACGGGGCAATGGTGATTGAGGACCGCATCGACGATCTGACAGGGAATGCCCCACAATCCAAGCAGGTAAGCGCCGATTTCGGCGTGGGAAACACCGATCAGCTGCTGTTCCGCTTCGAAGGCCGCGCAGTTTTTCTCGCGGGCGAGAGCCAGGGCCGCGCAGAACTGAGCGGGCATTTTGCTCGCAAGAACCAGTTTGCCTATATCGTGGAGAAGAGCGGCAATTACCGTCAGGTCGCGCATCGTCCGGTCCACGGGCAGGTTGCCCGCGATGAGGGCCGCGCGCTGCGCATGGTCCCATAAGGCATCCACTGCGCCGGAAGGAATGCGCCGGTCCGGCGTAAAAATCCGAAAGGCGTCCGCAACCAAAACGAGATTCCTGATGGTGCTCATTCCCAGATGGCTGACCGCCGCGTGCAGGCTGGTCACGGTCTGCGCGGGACCGAAAAAGGCGCTGTTGACGAGTTGCAGAATTTTGGCCGCCATCGCGGGGTCCCGCCGGATAACATCGGCGACCTGCTGAACTGTCGCGGCGGGGTCTTCAGTCAGCTTCGTCAGTGAGTAAAAAGTTTCTGAAAGCGAAGGCAGCGGCCCGATCGCGCCAACAACTTTTTGCAGTTCCTCACCGCCCAAAGCATCCCGCAGGACACAGATACGTTCGATCGCGGATTCGAGTTCGACGGCGTCGCACGGCTTGGAGAGAAATCGGTGGGCCACTCCGACAGCGCTGAGCGCCGCCTGGGGCGCGGAGTAACCGGAAAGAATCATACGCACAGTGCCGGGGAACCGATTCCGAATCTCGGTCAGCAGTTCCAGCCCGTCCATGCCTGGCATGCGCATGTCTGAAACGACAACGTCAAAGCTGTTCGCCTCGCAGGCCAGCAAAGCGGCTTCGCCCCCGAGGGAAAACTCCATGTCCCAGTTCTTTCGGCCGGCGCGCAGCATGCGGCGGAGACCCCCGAGGATCATCTCCTCGTCGTCCACAAACAGAACCCTCTTCAGGCGCCGCTCGGCAGGCCTGGCTCCGCTCGTGCTCTCGCCCTGGTTAGAATCACAGAGGCGGTCGTCGTCTTTTGAAGCGATAGTCATTGGTGCTGACGTATAAGATATCGGCAAAAGGGCGTGGGACTTAAATGCTCCGCCAGGTAAAAATATCGGTCTTCAAATCCCCGCACACCGGTATCATGGTCAGCGGAAAGAATTCGGGAGGATCACATGACATTCGGTAAATACATCGGCCTGTTTTTCATGGGGCTTGCACTCAAGCCCTTCGCATCCCCGGCATCTCCGCAAATGCCGCCGAACAGCCAGGAAATAAAAATCCCCGATCAGTTGAAGCCGCCCGCCGGAGAGGCTCTGATCCTGAGCGTGCACGCCACGGGCCATCAGATCTACGTTTGCCAGGCCGGAAGCGACGGCAAGCGGGCCTGGACTCTGAAGGCGCCGCAGGCTGAACTCTTCGACGAAAAGGGCGTGGCCATCGGCAGTCACTATGCCGGTCCCACGTGGAAGCTGAATGACGGCAGCGAGATTGCCGGCAAAATGGCGGTGCGCGTCGACGCGCCCGATAAGTCCGCGATTCCCTGGCTGCTGGTGACGGTCACGAGCAATTCAGGGAAGGGCGCGCTGATGCATGCAACCAGTATCCAGCGCATTCACACCTCCGGAGGACTGCCGCCGGCCGAATGCGGCGAAGCGCAGTTGGGCACGGAGACGAAGAGCGGCTATACGGCGGACTATTACTTTTACGCTCCGAAAAAATGAAGACGTTCAGAGCCGATAGCCGGGCGTTCAGGGAGACATGATGCGAAAGGGCAGCTCGGCGGGGCGAATGAATCCACGCCCTGTTACCGGCGGTGGCTGAAGCCCGCAATTCGAAACTCCGGCCCTTCAGCCACCGCCTGAATCAAATCGTTCCGTCTACTGACTATAAGCCACACGCGCTCCCGATCCCGGGGGCACGCATGTATAAGTTACCTCCTGGCCCGGAACTGCCGCGAGCCCTCGCAGTGCCGCATCCGAAACAGAAGTCACGCCGTCACTGGCGAAGAAGCTGCGGGAATTCGGGTCGTACAAATAACCGCCGATGGTCCCCTTCTGCGCAACTTTCGCCACCAGATCGCACTCCGTTACCGTGCCGCCCAGCGATTTCGAGACAAACGGCGTGCCGGCCCGTTGCTCCAGAAGAGCGATACGCGCGCCCACAGCGGATGCATTGGCGCTTGTCAGGGTAACTTGCTGTCCCACAATCGGAGCAAGATCGCTGTCGAACGCGAGCACGAACTGCTCGACATCACGCCGCGTCCGATCGGGGTTCAGCAGCGGAAAGCCGCTGGTCAGATTCGGACGGAATACCGCGGCGGTAAAGAAGCGGAACATGGTGTCGATGGTGCCGTCGTTGGTAAACCCATATCCGCGGATTTGATTGCCGGTGCGACCGCTGTCGGGCGCGTCAAAGGTATCCACCTTCGGATCGCCGAACATGCCGACCTTGGCGTACATGTTGCGGAGATGGGGAATCTTGAAGTTCTGCGAGATCACACCTTCGAAACTCGCATGTTTGCTGGTGCCGAATTCGCCTTCGGCCGCATCCACCTCGTGGCAACCGTTGCAGTTGAATCCGCTGAAGGTGGTGAGCAGAGTTCCGGCAATGGGCACATTCAGGCCGTCGGAGGTACGGGAGCCGAAGTAGAAATCCCGTCCGCGCTGTTGCGAGGCATTCAATGAATTGTCCAGGCTGCGCACCGGGTTGGGCGGCATCGTGACCTGGAGCTGGAAATCGGTGAACGCCTGCATTTCCGCGGTCGAGGGTGCGTCCACGCTGCCGACCAGGCCCTGGAACGCCACAATGAAGTTATTGAACGACAGGTTGGAATCGAACGCGTCGACGCCAAAGAATCCGTTGGAGCGGTCGCCGCGCCAGTGCATGGCCCCGGAATTCTTCAGGCCGCGCAGGGTCTGGGTCGTCATGGGCCCCTTCATCGGATGAAACACATTCGGATTGCCGGTGCCGTTGATCGGACCACGGAAGTTAAACAGCACTTTGCCCAGATCGATTGAGGCCTGATCGCCGAAATTGATCGGAATCGGATTGCTGGTCACGGTGTTGTCGGGATTGCCAAGGTCCCATGCCAGATCGTCCATGTCGCCGAAGATATGACAGCTTGCGCAGGAGGCCTCACCGTTCCCTGAGAACCGGGTTGCATCGTACAGCATGGGGCGGCCCTGCACGACTGAAGCCGGCTCGGGGTTGGGCAAAGGCAGCTGCGCGATTTCCGCTTTCGCGGCAAGGTCGATCACTTTCACCGAGTCGTCGAAGCGGGTCAGCACATAAAGGCGGTTGCGGGCTTCGTCGAGCACTACGCCGCTCGGACCTCCGCCGCTGACGGAAAGATAATTCGCGCTCGCGGTAACCGGATCGAAGGTGTTGTTTTCCAGGGCGGCTGTATCGAAAACTCCGATCCGGCTTGAGCCGAAGGCCGTGACATACAGCGTCTTGCCGTTTCCGCTGACGGCCATATCGAGGGGCATGGACAAGCTGTGCTGCTTCGCCGCGGGATCAAACCCCGGACTGCCGGCCAGTTTGGAGTAGTCGATGTGCTTGTTGAGATGAATCGGCGTCACCGCCGAGCCGGAGATAACCGAAATCCTCGCCTCCGCGAGGTGGCCCTGCACCGTATGACCGGCGAAAACTCCCGGCCCTTCAAAGCGGTTCTGGTTTCGTGATTCGGTGTTCGAAACGTACAGATGCCCGGACACAGGATTGACGGCCATGTTGAACAAAGTCGTGCCGACATGGGAGAAGGAGGCGGTCTGGGTCAGTGCATTGGCGTCGACGGCGAAAACATCCAGGTCAGGCAGGGTAAAACGCACGGCATTGTCCCAGACGCGATGCAGCTCATCTTCCCAGTGCCCGCTGGTCCTGTTGAATTGAACAATCAGCGCCGCCTCGGGCGCATGCTCGCCGCTCGCATCGGTTGCCGGTCCGGGATTGCCGCCGGGCGAGATGGAACCATCCGGCGCCACGCAGGGCTGGTTTTTGAAACCCGGGCAGACCATGGGCTCGATGATCGCGGTGGTCTGGTTGCCGGTCTTGAAACCCGCGACATAGACGGTGTTCCGGTCGGCACTCACCGCCAGCGCGCGCGGCGTATCGGTAAAAAAGCTCATGATCCTGAGCGGCGTTCCCCCGAGGCTGTTGCCAGGGCCGGCCGGATCAAATACCCACACGTCCGCCCGCGCAACGCCACCCGAAGTGAACTGCGGATCGCCCGCTCCCGGAACGCCGGCGAGGGAAGGATCGGTGCGCTGCTGGCCCCGATGCGCGGTAGCGATAAAGGCTCTTGCGGGGGAGCCCGCAAATACGATATCGCGCGGCTCGTCGCCGACCAGCAGGGTGCGGACGACGCGGGGCGTACCCGACAAACTCACGATACTGACGCTGTCCGACAGGTGATTGACCACCCAGACTTCGCTGTTGCTGCGCGCGGCGACCGCAACCGGCTCCATTCCCACCGGAACACGCGCCTGAAATGCCAGACCGCCGGCGGTGACATTGAATATCTCGAGAGTGCCATTGGGCGTATTGACCGCGAACAATGTGTTCCCATCGGGCGACATGGCGATGGGACGAACCTGTCCGCTTTCAAACTCGACGAACGATGGCCCGTTCGAGGCCGCGGAAACATGGTTGTCGGAAAATATTGCGCTCCCAAAGGCGAAAGCGATAAGAAGGACGGTCAGAAACATGCCGCAAACTTTGAATCTGATTCGTGGGGGAACATCTCGGCTCATGACAAGACTCCTTAGTCTGTTCTCAGCTCCGCGTTCGCTTCACCTTCAGCTTCGAGGCAGCGGGGGGCGCGGGCCGAAGACTGGGAAAAACGATATCACAAAATTCCGTATCGATCAATATAATGAACGATCAATTAGTTATTTTTTGTATTCAAAAACAAAAGCTTCATTACGGAAGGCGCGGAGACACGGAGAAAGAGAAAAAATGGCCGGGTGAAGATTTTTTAATAATGAGTCTGGTGGGCGGCGGGGCCGGCACGCCGCGCCCGGGTTTCGGATGGAGAAGGCTGAACCAGCCCGTGCAGGAGAATATCGATGAATCGTTC